>ENA-OPCT01000164-OPCT01000164.1-human-gut-metagenome-genome-assembly--contig:-NODE-164-length-38541-cov-5.573689_pt1 | contig 38541 bp, 21 predicted proteins | sample MGYA00241572_ERZ501495 | MGnify/ENA primary metagenome ERZ501495 (study PRJEB25962, sample SAMEA2042580) | human gut metagenome | biome: human gut; feature: human-associated habitat; material: faeces... | reverse complement strand
TCTCCGCATCCTCCCGGTTCTCAGGCAATGTATGGTCGGGACGAATGAAGGTCGTCCAGATTTTTACCGTTCGTCCGCTGGAACCGATAAAGATACACCGTGTCTGAGGAACTTCCAGGGCCCGGCGTTTCACTAACTCTTTTTCTTCCCGGCCGGAAAGCGGACCTACCGTCAGCTCTACAATACCGTTGTAGCGTTTCATCCGCATCAGTCCGTTTGTTCTGGTAAACTCGGCGGCGGGCAGAATGCGGGGCAGCTTGTCCGCTTCCCGGCTTTTTTCATCGGGAAGTAAAAAACGCAATGTTTCCCTGAAACGGCTTACGGGATGCATATTTCCTTCCGTGCGTGTTTTCTCTATAAACTTTTCTATCGGGAGGGTGGTAAGTGCCGTTTCGCCGGTTTTTCCCTTTTTTACTCTGAGTTGTGTTACTTTTAATTCCATGCGTATTCTTGTTTTTTTGATTTCTTCATTTGAATGAAACCGTACAATAGTTGTGCCAAACTATAATAAAAAAAGTTACGTACTTCTTCTTGTGTGGAACTGTGTATGTGTGGTGGATGAAATAAAGCGTACATAGCTCTTAGTTATCCTTTTTATCGTTTGAAAATAGGGTATTGTATAATACATTGTATATTAGTATATTATATGTGTTTTTGTATAAGAAAACAAAGTGTTTCATACGTTTAAAACACTTTGTTTCAATAAGAGAAACACTTTGTTTTGAACTGTGAAAACATCTTGTTTCATCCTATTAAAACACTTTGTTTCCCCTAATGAAACACTTCTCTTGTGTGGTGAAAATAGTTTACTAATAGGAATGAATGAACAGAGGAGAAACATTGTTTTTGGAGAATCGGCGGTTTTGTCAGTCGCCTGACATCTGTCACCTGTGTGATGTCCGTTTCCGGAGTCCAACTATTTGAGGTATAAAAGGTTAAATGGTTGGGTGATAGATGTGACAGATGTCAGGCCCGTTTTTTTATTTTTTTTGGGTAGCATAGGTTCTGTCGGGAGGGGAAATCTAATCATATTTCCATGCTTTAGATGATTTTTCCATGGTGAACCCCTTTTCTATCACTATATTTGCGCATAATTAAAAATAGGAATAACGTTGCGTTTAAGAACTATGAGAAACCGAATCTTTACTTTTATGCTTTCTCTTCTAGCCGTTTCGGCTGCGTGGGCTCAAAGCCGGGAACTCTTGTTGTTGGGAAATTGGAAATTCCGCAAAGGTGCTGTCGTCGGTGCCGAGGCTGCCGATTTCAACGATTCCAAGTGGGAAGTGGTAGATATACCGCATGACTGGGCCATATCCGGACCTTTCGATAAGGAGATTGACAAGCAGACGGTAGCCATTGTACAAAACGGGGAAAAGATACCGAGCGAAAAGACAGGACGTTCAGGCGCTCTGCCTTGGATTGGCGAGGGATGGTATCGTACTTTGTTTGAAGTCCCCGAAGGGTATTCGCATGCAACACTTGTTTTCGACGGAGCCATGAGCGAACCCCGTGTGTTTGTCAACGGCAGGGAAGCGGGATACTGGGCTTACGGTTATAATTGTTTTGAGATAGATATTACTCCTTATATAAATAAGGATGGCCGGAAGAATACGCTTGCCGTACATTTGAAAAACATGGCAGAAAGTTCGCGCTGGTATCCGGGAGCCGGTTTGTATCGCCCCGTACGGTTGGTATTGGGACAGGACATCGGAATCAAGACGTGGGGGACATTTGTCCGTACTACGGATTTACGTCCGTCGGTTGCCCGTGTTACTGCTACGACCGAGCTGCGCGGAGCGGAGAAACTTGCCAAAGGACGAAAGTTGTATGTGCGGCACACCGTACTCGATGCGGCAGGACGAAAAGTGGCGGAACGCAGGACGGACGTCAGTGACTCGAAAGAAGCGCTTAGCGTGCTGGAGGTGAAACAGCCACGTATGTGGAGTCCGGAGACGCCTGTTCTTTATACCTTGCTTGCCGAAGTCTGTGAAGGGGAGAAAGTATGGGATACGCAGGCTGTCCGTTTCGGTATCCGTACGGCAGAGGTTTCGGCCGAAGGATTCAAACTGAACGGTACAGTGCGGAAGATAAAGGGTGTTTGCCTGCATCATGACCTTGGTCCGCTGGGGGCGGCATTCAATAAGGCGGCGTTTGTCCGTCAGGTTAAACTGTTGAAAGGGATGGGATGCGATGCCATCCGTACCGCTCACAACATGCCTGCGCCTTGGCAGATGGATATCTGCGATTCGCTGGGAGTGATGGTGATGGCGGAATCTTTCGATATGTGGGTCTATCCTAAATGTAAGAACGGGTATTCCCGTTTCTTCGAAGAGTGGTGGAAGCGGGATGTGACAAACCTGATACGTTGCCACCGCAATCATCCGAGTATTGTAATGTGGAGTATCGGTAACGAGATTCCCGACCAGGGCAATGCCACGGGACTTTATTATACCCGTTGTATGCAGGAACTTTGTCATAGCTTGGATCCTACCCGTACCGTGACCCAGGGATTCGACCGGGTGGATGCCGCTATCCGAAGCGGAGTGATGCAGGCAATGGATGTGCCGGGATTGAATTATCGGTTGAATAAATATAAGAAAGCATACGAAAACTCGCCGCATGGGTTCATTCTCGGTAGCGAAACCACTTCTACCGTGAGCAGCAGGGGCGTTTACAAACTGCCTGTGGCGGAACGTAAGAGTTACGCTTACGACGACGGACAATGTTCGGGCTACGACATGGAGAGTTGTTCGTGGGGTAATCTGCCGGATGACGACTTTGCCATGCAGCAGGATATGCCTTGGGTGATAGGAGAGTTTGTGTGGACAGGATTCGACTATTTGGGCGAACCTTCGCCGTATGATAATTACTGGCCGTCCCGTTCTTCCTATTTCGGAATCTTCGATTTGGCCGGATTGCCCAAAGACCGTTATTACCTTTACCGCAGTGTGTGGAATCCGTCGGTGGAGACTCTTCATCTGCTGCCTCACTGGACTTGGCCCGGACATGAAGGCGATACGATTCCCGTATATTGCTATACGAACCATCCCTCGGCCGAGCTTTTTGTGAACGGTAAAAGCCAGGGCCGGATATATAAAGATAAGAACAGCCGCCTCGACCGGTTCCGTCTCCGTTGGATGAATGTGGTGTACGAACCGGGCGAACTGAAAGTGGTGGCGTATGATTCGCAGGGCAAAGTAGCGGGAGAGAAAACTGTCCGTACGGCAGGTCGTCCGCATCATCTGGAGTTGCAGGTCGACCGTAGTACACTCATTAAAACAGCGGCGGATAAACAGACGACTCCCGATTTGGCTTTTGTTACCGTACGAGTGGTGGATAAGGACGGGAATCTTTGTCCTGATGCCGATCCGCGACTCCTGTTCACAGTAGAAGGCGTTGCCATATTCCGTGCCTGTTGTAATGGAGACGCTACTTCGCTTGAAGTTTTTACCCGTCCCGCGATGAGAGCGTTTCATGGCGAGCTGGTTGTGGTGGTGGAAGCCGGAACGGAAGCGGGAACAGCTACTCTCAAGGTGGCTTCCCGGGGGTTGAAAGGAGCCGAGACGGTTTTAAAAGTGAAATAAAAAGAATTTAATAGATACAATAAGCAAGCCGGGAAAGTAGGAAGAGTGGTGGACAGCCGCATGTTAAGATAGTTTCCCTGATATTTGCCGCCTGTTGACTGGTTACGTTTTATGCGGAACCGGAAGACAGGCGGTCTTTTTTTGTTCCTTTTCTGCTGCTGCCGAAGTATGGAGTCTATAAGATTAGGGTTGAAAGGGGTCGTAACGGATAGAATGAAGGCATTATACGGGAACAAAGATGGAAAAGCAGTTGAAGAAAGATGGAAAAATTGACCGATAGATGGAAATTTGTTCGTTCTGAGCCTGTCTGATTAAACCATTTCCCGTGCTTTTAGTCGAATTTTACTTTTCGCTGAATTTTACAGGGTTTTGTTCAATATTCCATTGTCCTGCTATTTTAAGTTCTTTTACTTTGTATCTCGAAAGTTGAACATATTTTAAAGGAAATGCCCTTTATGAGTATGGAAGAAACAGAACTTACAAAACTTATATAAATTAACTGTTTAATAATAAATCTAAATGACCATGAAAAACAAGTGCATGACATTTACAATCTCTTTCTGCTTGTGTCTGGCGTTAGGCTCTTTATTCTTATGCTCGTGTGAGGATAAAATGGAGGAGCATAACAAGAGGCAATCTTGGGTAGGAGGAAACGTGTGGGAGGTACTTTCGGGTGAGGAGATGAATGGAGCTTATTCCATGTTCCTCGATGCGATTGAACTGACCGGTTATCGTGACGTTGTGGAAGGTAAGGGCGTGATGACGGTGATGGCACCGGATAACGACGCTTTCGCAAAGTACCTGCAAGAACACGGATATGCTTCCGTGAAGGAAATGCAGCAGCAAAATCCCGAAGGATTGAAGACATTAGTAGGGTTCCATCTTCTCTATTATGTATATGGTAAGGATATGATGGAAAATTTCCGTCCTGAAGGAGAAGGAGCCGCCGATGGCGGAAACGAAATTCTGGATCCGGGAATGTATTATAAGTTCCGTACGCGAAGCGGCAGTCCGGTTACTTAGGAACTGGATCTGGAGACAGGCAAGACACGCGTTGTTTACCATCTCGAACGCTTGCTTCCGGTCTTCTCTCATTATTTCTTCTCTTCCAAGAAGATTGACGCCAAATCGAATTACGAATTCTTTTATCCCAATTCGACATGGACAGGCGCCGACGGTTTCAATGTGGCTGAAGCTACGGTGAAAGAGTATGCGGTAAGCGCCAGCAACGGATATATTTATACTCTCGACAAAGTGCTCGAACCGGGAGGAACTATTTATGACGAATTGAAAGAAAATCCGGATTATTCCGATTTCCTTACTGTATACAACCAGTTCAGTACGTATACCTACGATGCGAACCTTTCAACAATGTACGGCAGTTCTTTAGGAACGGATTCTTTGTTTTTGCATGAACACAAGGAACCTCTTGCACCGATAGCTTTGGAATGGCCGACTTCCAATTACAAACGTCTGGATTCTTTGGCTTACAGAAGCTATAGCGTGTTTGCGCCTACCAACAAGGCATTGAGCAATTTCTTCAACGGCTATTGGAAGAACAGCGGTTATACCAATTTCAATAATCTGGATAGAATGATTCAGCAGATTTTCCTGAACGAGTTTGTGTATAGAGGCTCGGTGGTGTTCCCCGAGGAGATTGCCAGCGGGAAAGTGGTGAATAATTCCGGGATGCCGTATGGCTTTAATCCTTGGAATGTTTCGTTAAAGAAAATGTGTTCCAACGGTAGCCTTTACGGTTTGGACGAAATTGAAGAACCCGTCTTGTTCGGTGCTGTTACCGGTCCGGCTTTCAGCAGTAAAAATTATCTCTATTTCTTATATACTTTGCAGTATTCCGGTATTCTGAACTCGTATGCTTCTCCGAAAACGCAATATACGTTGCTCGTTCCGCCGAATGAGGTGTTTGAAACAAGCGACGGCGGATATCAGTTTGTGGAAGAAGAAAGCGGCAACTCTTTGGTGATGATGGATGATGAGCAGGAATTGGTACCGGTACCGGCCAATGTAGCGAAACGCATTGTCGATACCCATACGGTGATGGGGAATGCGGTAAGCCTGAAGACGTCCGGCACACAAGTGGTTCCGGTAAAAGCCGCGTTTAATTTCTGGTTCATCAAAGACGGAAAGATAACATGCAGCAATTTCTTTAACCAGATTCTCGACCCTCAAACCGATAAGGAATCCCTTTTTGTTCCTTTCCGGGAAATTACCAATAGTGGAGAAACATGGAGTAACGGAAAAGCTTATACGTATGAAAATGACCATCTGAACGGATTGTTCGATTACGAAGAAAATACGCTTGGCGACCGGGGCATGCAGGCGCTTCTGGCACAAGGCGGCGGTTCGTATCCTTATTTCCGCTTTTCGCAATTGCTGAAACGCGCGGGAGTGGTTAACGGCAATACGATTACATTCCTGAACAGTCGCGTGGCAGCGTTCATTCCTACGAATGAGGCGATTGAAAAGGCTTTGGAAGAGAAAAGAATTCCGGGCGTGGAAAGCCTCACAGCCGACAACCTTACGGATCGAAATGTGCAGATTTCACGTCAGGATTCATTGACGCTTCAATATTATGTGGAGAATTATTTTATGGATGCCGCTACCTTGACTACGTGTCCTTATCCGGGCTCGGCGATGCAAAGCGGAGAGTATCATACCGTGAATAAGGGGAATCTTTCCTATACGGATAACGGAACATCTATTTCGGTTCGCCTTCGTTCGGCTTTCGAGTTCGACCGCGAGGAAAACGGCAGAGTGTATTTGCGCAGAACGGAGGTTAACGGTGCCGAGTGTCCGGTTGACGGAACCTACTGGTATTTCCCTTTCTCGTATAGCGATGGATGTTTCCATTTGATTAATTCTCTTCTTTATTAATCTGAATATCTGAACAGTTATGAGTTTTATAAAAAAAGCATATATAATATCGGCCTTGCTTCTCTGTATGGTAGGAGAAGCGTGGGCGCAGACCCAGCAGGTGGTTTCCGGTACGGTATCGGAGCTGTTGGGAAAGAATTCCGAACCGTTGATGGGTGTGAACATTACGGTGGTGAATGCGCAGAATCGTTCGTTGGGTGGTACGATTACCAACCTAAACGGACAGTATAATCTGAAAATACCCGAAGGAGAGAAAAGCCTGACTTTGGTTTACTCGTATATTGGTATGAAGACGGTGAAAATAAAATATGCCGGACAAAAGTTGTTGGATGTACGGCTGGAGTCCGATGCACAGACGATGGGCGAAGTGGAAATTGTGGCCGGACGTATCGAACGAAACAGTTTGGGTATCGGTAAACAGGAAATGATTTCGGCTACCCAAAAGGTGGATATGGAGGATTTGGTAGCGACTTCTCCGATTAACTCGGTGGAGGAAGCTTTGCAGGGACAATTAGGTGGTGTGGATATCACTTTAAGCGGTGACCCGGGCGCCAAAAGTTCCATCCGTATACGTGGTACCAGTTCGTTGAACGCTTCGAACGACCCGTTGATTGTGATTGACGGAGTGCCGCAGTCAATGGATACGGGCGATTTTAATTTCGAGAATGCCAACGAGGATGATTTAGGTGCCTTGTTGAACCTTTCACCGAATGATATCAAATCGATTGAGGTATTGAAAGACGCTTCGGCTACAGCTATCTGGGGTACCCAAGGCGCTAACGGTGTGTTGGTTATCGAAACCAAAAAAGGTTATGTGGGTAAGACACAGTTTTCTTTCTCTTCAAAATGGTCGTACAATGTAGAGCCTAAAACCATTCCGATGTTGAATGGAAAGGAATATATCTCGTTGATGCAGGATGCCTTATGGAATACCGCCAATGTGGTAGGCGTAAGCCAGGCCGGTTCCTATCTCGAAAAATTGTTCAATACGCCGGAAATCAAACCCGATCCGTTGTGGACCTATTATCAGGAGTTCAATCAGGATACCGACTGGTTAGACTTGGTGCGGGATAATTCGTGGACTTCCGATAACAGCTTTTCCATGAATGGAGGTGGCGAAAAGGCGACTTACCGTTTCTCGTTGGGATGGCTTGACCAAGGCGGTACGACGATTGGTACTAATCTGACACGTTTGAATGCGACCTTGCGGATTGATTATAAATTTTCTAATAAGTTGAAATTCGGTGCGAACTTTAATTATTCGGAGTCGGATAAAGATGCGAACTGGAGTAAAGATGTGCGTAGTGAAGCTTTCAGCAAAATGCCTAACAAATCGCCGTATATCATTGATGACGCAACCGGACTTCCGTTGGAGGATTACTTTACCTCTTATATATCCGATTCGAAATGGGAAGGAGACTTTACGGCTAATTTCAGCAAAGAGACTGCAAGTAATTACAACCCGGTGGCGATGGCTTATTTAAGTGAAAATACTACGAACGAGCGTATCGGACGTTTTACCATCGATGCCCGTTACCAGATACTGCCCGAATTGACTTATACGGGCTATGTAGCCCTCGACATGAAAGCGACGGAACGTTCGAAGTTCTTGCCGCAGGCGGTTACCGGTGTTTCGTGGGGAAGCAAATGGGCTAACCAGGCCTATTCGGGAAATTCCGAAAGCATGGGTATCAAGACGGAAAACAAAATCATGTATATTAAGAACTGGAAGGATCGTCATAAATTGATTGCCAACTTTATCTACCGTACTTCTCAGTCGACCGGTTCCAGCTATTCTTCCGTTACGGCGGGTAATGCTTCTTCCAACCTGTCCGATCCGACCACCAGTAACAATGTGCTTGGAAAATCGGATAAAGGATTGGCTTCCTCCAAGAGCGAAAGCCGTAGCCTCTCCGGTATTCTTCACTTGAACTATACGTTGCTCGACCGCTATGTATTTCAGGCTTCGATGAGCGCCGAAGGCAATTCTGCCATGGGACGCGACGAACGTATGGCTTATTTCCCTTCGGGCGGTATAAACTGGAATATCCAGAACGAACCTTTTATGGCGAAAGCAAGAGAATCGTGGCTCGGACTGGATGAATTGAAAATTCGTCTGGGTGTGGGCCAGAGCGGACGCGCTCCGAAAGGTCTTTCTTATCTGGGCGCTTTTGCTGCGGGAACCAATTATATGAATATGACGGGTATTATTCCTGTGCGTATGCAGTTGGATAAATTGAAATGGGAAACCAATACTGAATACAATCTCGGATTGGATGTATCGTTCTTCAATGGAAGATTAAGATTTACGGGCGATGTGTATAAACGTGTTACAACAGATTTGTTGCGGACCAATTATCGTATCCCCAGTACCACAGGTTATTCGACGATTGCTTATTACAACTCGGGCGAGAGTGAAAACAAAGGATGGGAAGTGCGTACCAACATTATTTTCCTTCAGAAGAAAGACTGGTTTATCAGCGGATCGTTCAACTTGGCCCGTAATGAAAACGTGATTACCAAAATGCCGGACAACCAGGCTCCGGAAGGAGAAGACAAATATACGTTTGCCAATGGTAAATACGCTACCCGCACGGAGATAGGCCGCCCTATCGGTTCGTTCTTCGGTTACCGTTATCTGGGTGTATATCAGAATAAAGACGCTACCTATGCAAAGGATGCAAAAGGAAACGTGATGAACGATTCCAACGGAAATCCGGTAGTGATGAAGAATGGAAACTATCCGTGCTATCCGGGCGATGCCATGTATGACGATATCAACTATGACGGTGTAATTAATGAATACGATATGGTTTATCTGGGCAATGCGCAACCGATGGTTACGGGAGGTGCTTCGTTCAATATCAAATGGAAGGATTTGTCGTTAAGCGCTACTTTGCATGGTCGTTTCGGACAGTCTATCGTTAACATGGCGCGTATGAACAACGAGTCGATGACTACTTCGCGCAACCAGAGTAAAGCTACGCTCAACCGTTGGCGTAAGGAAGGGGATGCTACGGATATTCCGCGTGCGCTGTATAACTACGGATACAATTTCCTGGGTTCCGACCGCTTTGTGGAAGATGGTTCATTCTTACGGTTGAAAACGCTTTCTTTGAGTTACAATCTGCCCAAGAAAATGTGTAACCGTTTCGGTTTGACTCGCATCAACGTGTATGCGACGGTTTATAATCTCTTTACCTGGACCGATTACACCGGACAGGATCCTGAAGTAAACGTGGGCAGTTCCGGATTGGCCGAAGATAATGCCACAACGCCGGTATCCAGACGTTTCGCCTTCGGTTTGAATTTGAATTTCTAATTAAGATATAAGATAGACCATGAAGAAATTAATAGTATATGTCACATTAGCCGCCGGGCTGGTATGCAGCAGTTGTTCCGACTGGCTGGATCTGACCCCTAATAATGAACGGGTGACGAATGAATATTGGAAAACAAAGGAGGATGTGGAAGCTGTGCTGGCTTCGGGCTATAATTCTTTGCGTAAGATGGTGCCGACATTTGTCGACTGGGGAGAATTACGGGCTGGTTCGGTATATTCTCCGTCGAATACGACAAAACAAAAATTGCAGAATTTTCAGTTGACGCCGAACGACGGACTGTGTAAGTGGGCGGGTATGTACGATGTGTTGAATATGGCCAATTCGGTTATAAAATACGCTTCCGAAGCACAGAAGGTAGATGAAACGTATACCACGCAAGCTATGAATTCGCATCTTACCGAAGCTTATTTTATACGTGCGTTGTCCTACTTCTATCTGGTGCGTAATTTCAGGGATGTACCGTTAGTGCTTGATCCTTATGTAAATGATGCTGCGCCTTACCATATTGCGCAATCTAAGGAGAAGGATGTGATTGCACAGATTAAGGCCGATTTGCAAACCGCTATCGATAGCGGAGCTGCCAAAGAGTTTTTTGATGATGACGAATGGACGGGAGCAACGAAGGGACGCGCCACCAAATGGGCGCTCTATGCACTGATGGCTGATGTTTGCTTGTGGAGTGAGGATTATGACGGCTGTATTCAGTATGCCGATAAGGTGCTGAATGCTACGGCCACCCAGCGTCCGGCTTTTATGAAAAACAGTGAGTTGTGGTTTGATATCTATTATCCCGGCAACAGTAACGAATCGATTTTCGAGTTGAATTGGGATCAGGGAGCTTATGATGTACAACAGGCCGGAAGTCCTTCCGAACTCTTTAAGTTTGCTTCTAACACTACTTATCAGTTTGTATGGGATGAAAGCGGAGAGAAAATGGCCAACCGCCTGATGGATGAAGCGGAGGTCGGCAGTGTGCGGGCTACCAACACTTATAACTTAGAAGGAACATCGTATTGTATATGGAAGTATCAGGGAACACGTATTAGCGATAAGGTGTCTTCGCGTTCCAGTACCGAGCAGGATGCCAATTGGATTATCTACCGTATGGCGGATGTTATGTTGATGAAAGCCGAAGCCCTCATATGGAAGGGAGCGGACGGCTATCAGGATGCGATCGATTTAATGAATAGTGTACGCGAACGTTCCATGCTTGCCGGTTTGTCCATCGATGCTTCGAGTGCGAGTGAGCAGGAAATGCTGGAGGCTCTGTTGAACGAACGCGATATGGAGCTGGCGGCCGAAGGAAAACGCTGGTATGATTTGCTTCGTTTCGGCCGGAGTAAAGGAGGTATATATAAGAATGCTTTTATCAGCATTATCGAATCGAATAACATAACAGCCAACACCAATTGGCTGCACTCTACATTGGTGAATGATGACGCATGGTTCCTTCCGGTTAACCAGACGGAGATGGAGTCGAACCCGTTGCTGATTCAGAATCCTTATTATACAGGTATAACCGCATAAAACGAATACTATGAAGAATATTTTCAAATTTTGTCTGTTAGTATGGGCTGTTGCATTCTATTCTTGCGACGACCCCTATAAAGATCAGATCTTTACGGTGAGCGACAAACAGCCGATCGCTTCTTATCTGGAAACGCGGCCGGATGATTTCTCCGAATGGATCAAGGTGCTGGAATATGCCGACATGTACAATGCCGTTAATTTGTCCGGTACGTCCTTTACGGCTTTTGTGCCGAATAATAAAGCGGTTGCGGCTTTCTACGCCGATAAGAATGTATCCTCTATCGAGGAATTGGGAAAATCTTATGCCCGCCAGTTGGTGCAGTATCATGTTATTAACGACTCTACGGCGCTGGATGCTCTTGTAGCCGGAGGACAGTTGGATGTAACGAATCTCTCGGGCGACCATCTGGAAATCAACTTCCGGGATAACTCCGACGAAAGCGGAGGATTCGGTTCTTCCATGTATGTGAATGGCGAAGCGCATGTAAGTGAACTTTCCATTTCTACATCCAATGGATTGGTATATGTACTCGACGGGGTTTTGCAGCCGTTAATTCAGGGAGTATATGAGTTGGCAAAGGAAAATGGGAAAAATAAGATATTGAGCGAAGCCCTGGCTTTGACAAGTTGGAGCGATTCACTGACCATTATTGCCGATACGACTTATACTGTAGAAGGGGCAAAAGTGATACCCCGCCGCTATTATACTTTATTGGGTGTTCCCGATGCAGTCTATCAGGAGCAGGGAATCACTTCGGTTCAGGATTTGGCGTCCAAACTGGGTGCAGGCAGTGATTATACCGATAAAAACAATGCGTTGAACCGTTATGTGGCTTATCATATTTTACCGGGACGTTATAAAGTGGCGGATCTGCAAAAGACCGAGATGGAGTCGCTGACTTATAAATTGTGGACGCCGGAATGTACCAATACGCTAATCAAAATTTCGAAAGAGGCGGACGGCAATTTCTATTTGAATTATGATGGAGGCGAACAAAAAGCGCGCTTGGTAGAAACGGATGCCGATTTCTCTTGCAAAAATGGATATATCCAGCAATTGGACGGTTATCTGCCGATTTGTACCAACTTGAAACCGGTTCTTTTCTATTGGGATCCGACCGCTTATCCGGAACTGGGGAATTACATTGCTTCCAACGGAGTGGAAGGTCAAACCTTCCAGAAGGGACAGGATGCTTCGAACGATAAAGAATTACGTACGGAACTATCGGATGCAAACTTGGCTTGCTATCAATTCTCATACGGGCCGGAAGGCAAACCCGGATCAAACTGGGGAAATCTGGCCTATCAGACCATTCGTACTAAAGAAGGTATGAATTATGACGACCGGGATGCAACCGTAAAAGTGTTTAATGAAGATTTATTAAGTCTGTCTTTAGGTTATAAAGGAACTGTTGTAATGAATTCGCCGGCTTTGATACCGGGGAAATATAAAGTGACACTACGTTACTTTTATGCGAACAGTATGCGTTATTTCCGCTGGTTCGGTAACGGTAGTAATGGAGGAGTGACAACATTCCAGTTTACCGATGCACAAGTGCCTGAAGTGGCGGTAGCATTGTATTCCAGTCTTCCTAATGATATAGCCTCTGTAAATGCGACAACGGGAGAAATTACCTATAAAACCAAACAGGGTTTGCAGGATGTGGTATTGTATGAGAGTTTGGACATTACCGAGATGCGGGAATATCCTTTTAGAATTACGATAGATGATCCTGCGGCTAATAATTCGAAAGATTTCCGTGTACAGATAGATTATATTTTATTTGAACCTATAAATGAATAAACGTATGAAGATATATCAATACATATTACCGGCCGTTTTCCTCGTGGGAGGATTAACCGCGGCTTGTACCGATAATTGGGATGAACACTACTCCAAACAGGAATCCGTCCTTACGGGAACTGTGGAGATGGAAATCTCGGATCAGCCGGCAGTCAGTTATCTGCAATCGAAGCCGGAGTATAAGTCCATGTCTCGTTTATTCGAGGAAACCGGATTAATAGAACGGTTGAATGCGCAATCTTTACCCTATATGCTGTTTGTGGTAGGGGATGAGTTGGCGGATGTAGCTGCAGTGGCAGAGAAGGGCATACGTGCTTCTTCTGATGCGGCGCAGGAGAGCGAGGCCGAGTTCCTGGCGAAAGGCCATATAACAACGGCTTCGGTGGCACCGAGCAGCCTGCGCGATGGGCAACGATTGAAAATGTGGAATAATAAATATGTGGATGTGCACGTTGCGCCCTTGGAAGAAGGAGGTCCGGATGTGATTACTTTTACCAATAACCATTGTCGGATAAAGAAAGTGATTAAAGTCGATAACGGCTATATCTATGAGCTGGATCAAATGATTAATACGCCGAAGACGATGCTTGAAACTCTGGAGGGATTGGGTGATGAGTATTCTATATTTAAAGAAATGGTATTGTCGAGGAACATTAAAATGTTTGATAAGGCAAACAGTACCCCTCTTGGGCCGGATGCAAGTGGCAACACCGTTTATGATTCCGTGTTTACGGTGCGGAATCCTTATTTTGAAGCAAAGGGAATGGATATAATGAACGATAGCAAGCACTACACCATGTTTATTCCTTCCAATGATTTGATAACAAAAGCTTTTAATGAAGGAAAGGCAAAACTGGCCGCTTGGCAACAGACGCGTCCCGACTCAACGTTGATGAATTGGTGTTTCCAGTCCATGTTCTTTAAAACGGAGTATAAACCGGAGAACTTTGCCGAGTTGGAAAGTAAAGGAACGGTTGATATCACTTCCGCTTTTGGTAAACAATGGCGCTTTACAGTCAATAAGGTGGATTTGAATAATCCGATTACTATGAGTAATGGAACGGCTTATTATGTAACAGATTTGAAATTGCCGCATAGGGATGTATTGATTTGGCGTTACAAAGAACGTTTTACCACTTTTACTTATTTGTATAATGCGGCGTCACGCGAAGACCTTAATACACATTATGTATTTGAAAATATTACGATTCATTCTGCTTTGACAAAGAATAATGTAGCAGCTTGGGTGCCGGATGCGGCTAAAGCCCAAGGATGGCCGAAAGTTGAGAATACGGAATGCCGGTTTTATGTGATTGATGCAAATGCCGGGGAATCGACGTTGGTATACACTCCTTATTGGCTTACCGTATATGAAGATAATTCGTACGATTTGCATGACTATATTGTACCGACCGGCGAATATACGTTGCATGTGGGATTTGGTACAAATGGAGTAAAGAAAGCGACTAATAAGATGGATATCTCTTTAAATGGAGAATTGGTGGCATCATTGAGCAATTCTGTATATAAAAAGAATACAATGGACCGATGGGGCGGAGGCTATCCGGAATATTGGAATACTGCTTGGGGTGATAAATATGATAGGGACGGCCCTGAAATCGGAACGGTATATATACAGAATGACGAGTTAAAGCCTATCACCATTACTTTCCGTGCCTGGACTGACGATGGGAAAGGAGCCAATATTCCTGTCGAACATTGGGCACTCCGTCCCACAGTTAACAATTATTGATTGACCTTTGAAATATACGAAGATTATGAAAAATTTAAAATTCATCCTTGCCATATCTTGGGCGTTGCTGCAAGCAACGGCCCTATATGGACAAGATACGCATAAAATTACCGGTAAGATACTCTCTTCCTTGAATAAACCTGTGGAAGGAGCGGTTGTTACCGTGGAAAAGACGTTGAATGTGACGACTGAAGCCGATGGAACTTTTTCTGTTGAAGTAAAGGATATGGAAACGCCTATTTCCGTGTGGGCTCCGGGTTATCTTCCCGTCAATCAATTGTTGAACGGACGGAAAGAAGTGGTTATTATGTTGATTCCTGAAAACAGGTATAAATATAATGAAGACGTTGTGCTTCCTTTCCGGGGAGATAATACGAAACTGAACAGCTATACGGCTGCTACGAATATTGGTAAAAAGGACTTCACGCTCGGCAGCCAGAAAATAGACCGTGCCCTGACCGGACAGGTTGCCGGCTTGCAGGTAACGCGTATGGGCGGTATGCCTGCCGAAGGAAGTTATTATAATTTGCGCGGAATCCGTTCGTTACAGGGTGACAATGCACCTCTTCTTGTGATTAACGGCGTGCCTTATATGCCCGACAAAACGGATTCTCCTTTGATAAAAGGCTATGTACGGGATATCTTTTCGGCTTATAATATTCATGATATCCAGAATATAACCGTGCTAAAAGGAGCTGAAGCTGCGATGTACGGTTCGATGGGATCGAACGGTGTCATCTTGATACAGACAGATGGAGCCAGCCAAGATGCAATGGAAACTCAGGTAAGCTATTACGGCGAGTTCGGAATGAATTGGAATAATAAACGTATGCCTTTATTGAGTGGAAACGATTATAATAAGTACTTGATGGATGCAGGTATGACGAGATACGCTAATTTGGATGATTTATATTCCAACTTCCCGTTTCTGTCTCCGGAGGAGCATAAGAATGCCTATCTTTATAACAACCGTACCGACTGGCAAGATGTGATTTATAAGAAAGGATTCACTACCAGTAATCTGTTCCGTGTGGAAGGTGGTGATAACATAGCTAAATATGATCTGGCTTTAGGATACTCGCAAAATAACGGCTTGTACGAGAATACAAGTATGGACCGCTATCATACGCAATTGAACGCCAACGTGTTGGTAAGTCCGAAAGTGAATATCTTTACAACGGTAGGGTTTGCCTACATGAACGGTTCGTTGCAGGAACAAGGTATGAACCTGGAAACCAATCCGGTATTGGCGGCTTATGCCCAGTCGCCGGTATTGAGTCCTTATAATAAGGATAGAGACGGGAACATACTGAGTACCTATTCTTCTTATAATTTCGGTAACAGTTCGGCGGGGCAGGTGAGTAATCCGTTGGCTATTGTGAATACATTGGATGCCACTACCCGTCAGTATGACTTGAACCTGCGGGCAGGTATCAATTATACTCCGATTCGTGATCTGACACTTTCCGGAACGGTAGGCATGTACTATAATTACAATAATGAGCACTTGTTTATTCCGGGCGTCAGCGAAAAAACAATCGTACCGGTAAGCGACGAGTATGGCACAGCCAAAAATACGGTTCGCGACGGAGTATCTTCTACACGTAACTATTTCTTTAATCTGAACGCCCGCTATGCCAAAACGTTTAAAGAAATTCATCAGTTGAATGCCATGGCCGGATGGCAGGCAATGATTACCCGATATAAATATGAAGCCGGTTTGGGACGCGATACGTCGAATGATTATTACCAGACATTAGACAGTACCGATGATATAGGCCGTCAGGTAATCGGGTATCTGAATACATGGAATTGGATGAACTTTTATGCCCATGCCGATTATACTTATAAGAACCAGTGGCAGGCTTCAGTTAATTTCGCGGTGGATGGCGCTTCTTCTACTGGTGAGGACGCAAATCGTTTTTATGTTTATCCTTCTGTAGGACTTACATGGTTGGGAAAAGGTTGGAAAGCTTTACAAAATACTACTTGGCTCAATAAGCTGAATGTACGTGCCGAATATAGCCTGACAGGTAATTCCCGTTTTGCTTCCACTATGGGCATGTATTATTACAAGGCAGCTCCTTATCAGGAACTGGCTTCCATTGTGCGGGCTAATGTACCGAATACCCAACTGAAACCGGAGCGTAACGCTTCGCTGAATGTCGGCCTTGACGTTGCGGCTTTTCAGAATCGCTTGAATATAAGCGTGGATTATTTCAATAACCGGATTAGCGATATGATTTGCGCTCAGCCGCTTTCGTCTGTTTACGGATCGATCCCTTATTATGCCAACATCGGTAAGATGGATAATAAGGGAGTGGAACTCTCTTTACAGGCTTCATTAATCCGTACACGCGACTTTGAATGGATTGTAGGCGGTAACATTGCTCATTCTGACAGTAAAGTGAAGTCGTTAGGCGATGGAATAGACCAGATTGTAAACACGTATGAAGGTACTAGCATGGTGACAGCAGTGGGACATTCTCCTTACGAATTTTACGGATATGAAACTATTGGTGTGTTTGCAACCCAGGCCGAGGCTGACGAAGCTCATCTTATGGTTGATAACGGAAATTATTTCCGGGGTGGCGATATGCATTATGTGGATCAGAACAAAGACGGTAAGATCGATCAAAGCGACCGGGTGGCTATCGGCAGCGCACAACCCGATTTCTTCGGAGGATTCTATTCGAGAATAAACTATAAGGGATTTGCCTTGTCGGCAGAGTTTAATTATTCGAAAGGCAATAAGGCTTATAACGCCGTACGTAATCAGTTGGAAGGTATGAATACATTGACTAACCAGAGTGTAGCCGTACTGAACCGTTGGAGTATGGACGGCCAGGTGACCGATATGCCGCGTGTGCAGTATAATGATTCTTATCGTTCCACTTCGTTTTCGGATAGATGGATTGAAGACGCTTCGTTTGTACGGTTGAAAAATATTACCCTCAGTTACAGCTTTAGCAAAACAATCTGGAACTTTTTCCGCTCAGGTACATTGTTCGTAACGGGTGAAAACTTGTGGACAGGTACCAAATATCTGGGTATGGACCCGGAAATGGCTTATTCATACAGCGATCCGACACAAGGACTTGATTATGCGAAAATGATGCAGCCGAAATCTGTGAAAGTGGGTGTTAACTTGAAATTCTAATTGATTATGAAGACAAAATTGATTTTTAAATATACGTTCTTCGGTATGGCTTTGTCTCTGTTGGCAGCTTGTTCCGATTTCTTCGAACCGGAGAATAAAACGGTACTTAGAGGAGATGAGTATATAGGTGAATCGGGAGAGATGTATTCCGGCTTTGCGGGTATTGTTACCCGGATGCAGGCTTTGGTTGACCATAATATCTATTTATTCGACAGCCGGGCGGAAACTTTTGTGCCGACCGACCGTGATACGGAGATGCTTAATTTATCGAACTACGAAGATAATTTGAATGGCAACTCCTATGCCGATCCGTCTAAATATTATGATGTGATTATTTCTTGCAACGATTATTTGGCGAAGATATACGCATACAAAAAAGAACATGCTTCCAGTATTGATATGACGCATTACGAAGGATTAGTGGGCGGCGCGTTGCGCATTAAAGCCTGGACTTATCTGAATTTAGCCAAGGTATATGGGAAAGTGGTTTGGTTTGATGATCCTATGACATCAATGAAGGATTATTCGCAATATCCCCGCTTGGATCTGGACCAGACTGTGAAAGCTTGTATAGACTTGTTGGAAAAAGGCTATGACGGGATAAATGCCAGCCATACTTTTGATTGGAGCGAATGGTTGGCGGGAACCGATAATATTAATGAAGGTAATTGGGGAAACTGGAATTACATGACTCCTCCTTATTTCGCTTTGGCTGCTGAACTGGCTTTGTGGCAGGAGGATTACCAGCGTGTGGTGGATATTCTGCTTCCGGCAATGAATAATGCTTTTGAAACTTCTTCGGGGTATTATGTGTATATGTGCAGTGAGAATTATTCGGCAAAGAATTATTATAGAATCTTTAATGGAACAAAATTAGAGGCTCATATTGTTGCGGGAGCAATAACTTATAATAGTAAAAAAGCTCAGACGAATACGTTATCCAGAAATTTCTATTCTGCTCCTATCTTGTTGGCGTCGGAGGCTGCCAAAGCACGGTATAGTGATTCGGAATTCAATCCGTTGAAAAAGAACTCCACCGATATACGTGAAGATCAGAATTTTGCCTCTCATTCGGATACGGAATGGAAACTGAGACGATATCGCAGTAGTGAGAGTGCTGTATACATATATCGCAGTGTGGAATTTTATTTGATGCTGATAGAAGCGTTAAACCATTTGGATCGTGGATTGGAAATGGAAATTTTGATGAATAGCGGATGCGATAAATACTGTACGGACGTATGTAAAGGGGATGTGGATGTATTTATGGAAACTTTTAAGGGTTTCAGTAAATATTGGGTACAATATTCTACGAGTGCTAAACATGGAGATTTCGGTTTCCGCGGTTGTTTGGGATTGCAGTCCCGTTCAATGAAAACGGATTTGACCGATGCGGAGAATATTCGCCATAATGATATGGAAATTTTAAAAGAGTATATTTTAGAGTTTCCCGGCGAAGGCAAAACATTTCCGGCTATGATTCGTATGGCTCGTCGGTATGGTAATGACATAATAGCCGATTTAGTTTGTGAGAAGTATAAAGACGTGGTAGGTTTCGAATCGGTAAGTGAAAAAGTTCGCAGCAAACTGGAGGCCGGCCAATACTTCGTATCATGGGATATTGACGGAACCTCACTTCATTAATGGGGAATGATATAGTTGGATAATTGTTTTTAATGGGTATAAAGTGGGAGATGCCGCATGAAGAGGAGGATTCCTGTAATGCGGCATCTTTTTTAAAGAGTCTTTTAGGTAGTTTTTTATTTGTATTATAGATTTGTAATTAGTTTGTTGATGAAAGCCGTCTGATTGTAAAGAAGACGGCTTTTTTACGTTCTGTTATTCTTTGGTTTCCGCCGCTTTCTCCGCCCCTTTTTTATAAACGGAAGGAGAAACGCCGAATTGGGATTTGAAACATTTGCTGAAGTAGAACGGATCGTTGTATCCTACCTTGTAACCGACTTCTGCTATTGTCAGATTACTCTGTGTTAAGATGATTTCAGCGGCTTTCTTCATGCGGACTATGCGTAGATATTCAATAGGAGCATAGCCGGTGATACCTTTCACTTTCTGATAAAAGACGGTTCGGCTAAGATTCATGATTTGTGCGAATTCTTCGACAGAGAATTCGGGGCGGACTATATTCTTTTCCAAAATGGCAGTCATACGGTCGATAAATTCTTTATCTCGGTCTGTTGTGTACATGGTTGTATGTACCATTCCCGGTTCTTTAGAAAATTTTTCCCGAAGTTTATCGCGTTGCTCAATTAACCGGAAAATACGTGTTAACAGGTATTTGGTGCTGAACGGTTTGGAGATATAGGCATCCGCTCCGGCTTCGATTCCTTCCAGTTGCTTTTCCTGCGAACTGAGGGCTGTTAACAGAATGATGGGAATATGACAGGTTTGGAAGTCGTTTTTCAGTTTCTTTGTTACCTCAAATCCGGTCATTCCCGGCATTAATACATCACAGATGATTAGGTCTGCATCGTAGGTGCTTGCCTTCTCATATCCCGAAATACCGTCTTCGGCCACTTCCACTTCGAAATAAGTCCCTATTTCTTCTTTTAACAATTTACGGATATCGTTATCGTCTTCAATAATCAGTACTTTCCGTTTATTCAGAGGATTATCTTTCACTTCCGGCAACGGAGGCAGCTCTTCCAATTTTTTAAAGTGGAAAGAGGCTTGTTCCTGCGACTCTCTTATTAATACGTTATCGGCAACAAGAAAATCTTTTTCCGTATAGACACTCTTATCCGTAGGCAGGCAGACCGTGAAAACAGAACCTCCACCGTTGTTTTCCTGATAGGATATAGTTCCTTTACATACGGAAACCAGTTCATGAGTTAAATGCAGACCTATTCCAATACTGTTGCTTGAGAAGTTGCTTTGCATGAAACGTTTGAAAAGTTCGCCTTGTTTTTCCTTCGGAATACCGATTCCCGTATCCGATACTTGAATCTGCAGAAGCTTTTTGTTTTCATCGACATGTACCGAGAAGGTAATGCAACCGTGAGACGGAGTATATTTAAGGGCATTCGACAACAGGTTATAAATAATTTTATCGAGTTTGCCTGTATCGATAAACATCTTAAATGAAGATACGGAAGGGCGGAAACTAAACTGCATATCCTTTTGTTTGGCTTCGTCGCTGAAACTTGAGAATATATCCTCGAGGAAAGCTATAACATCGATTTCTTCCAAAGAAAGTGCCAGTTTGTTGTTCTGCATCTTCCTGAATTCAAGAAGTTGGTTAATCAGTCGTAACAGCCGTTGCGTATTCTTTTCCATAATATGCAGCGGACCGGCAAGCTCGCGTGGAATGTTGCCTGTACGCTGTATCTTTTCCAATGCTCCCTGAATTAATGTAAGTGGGGTGCGGAATTCATGGGATATGTTGGTGAAGAACACCAGTTTGTATTCCGTGAGCTGTTTCTCTACATGGATGCGGTTACGCAAACGGTTGAAATTGCGTACGATGTGATAAGCAAAATAAAGGGCGGCTATGAGCAAAATAATGTAAACTAATATAGCCCAAATTGTTTTCCAGAATGGGGGAGTGATGATTATTTTCAAAACGGTTTCTTTCTCATTCCAGATGCCTGCGCTGTTACAGGACTTTACGTGAAGAACATAGGTTCCCGGCGACAGGTATTTATAGGTAGCCGAGTTGGTATGAGATGGTTTGCTCCATTCCGTATCGTAATTCTCCAGCCAGTACTTATATTTGGTTTGTTCGTTGTCGGAATAGTCGAATGTAGAGAAATCAAGAATGATGGAATTCTGGAAATACTTTAAAGTAATCTCATCTGTATAGGTGAATGACTTTTTTAGCGGTGAATCTTCCATTTCCGGATTCATCTGAATTCCATTCACATAGAGGTTAGTGAAAACAACCGGAGACAGAAACTTATTGCTGGGGACATAACGGGGATCGATCACCGCCAATCCGTGATTGGTTCCGAAATAGAGTTTTCCGTTAGCTCCCATGCAAGCGCAGTTCTCACTGTATACATTGCCTAATGTATAAGAGGAGAAATAATAGTTTTCGAAGGAATGGGTATCCGGATCGAATTTGGAAATTCCATATTCGGTAGCGATCCATAAATGTCCGTTGTCATCGCTTAATAAGGATTGGACCATGTCGTTGGCCAGCCCTTCGGCCATTCCGTAATGTTCGTATTCCAACGTCTTGTAATCATTGGATAGTTTGCAGAGGTTCAGTCCGGAACCGGAAGTGCCGGTCCACATCCGTCCTTTCTTGTCATAGTATAGATACCTGATTTCGTTGGAATTGAACTTTCCGTTAGTATAGCTGAAAAGATGGTAATTATGGGGGTTGGCAATTAACGAGTCCGGATGGAATATGCAGATACCTCCACTGGTACCCATCCATATAAATCCGTTTTTATCTTCCGCAATACTTCGTACCAAGTTTAAACCTATCTGTTCTTCGAAAAAATGCCGGAACTTATATCCTCCTTCAGCAGCAGGCTCGGCCAGGTTTAGTCCTCCTCCGAAAGTTCCTACCCACATACGGTTTTTCTGGTCGCGATGGATGGAAAAAATATGGTTGAAGGAGAGGGTGGAAGGATCTGATGCATTACGTTTATACCAAGTATCGCCTATTTTCAATCCTTTACCACGGGTTCCTATCCATTGAACACCTTGTGCATCTTCCGTTATGGCATATACATTGGATTCCATATATAGTTTCTCCTTTTTGGAGTTAAGCTGGAGATTATAATTGTACAAACCTCCTTTGCGGGTGCCTACCCAGATCTCTCCTGTTTCGGTACGAGTCAGCATTCGTATCGTATTGGAACGGTCGAAAAGATCGGGTGATTCAGGGTATATGCGGGTGATTCCTTCGTTGGATATGTTAATGTACGACAAACCGGAAAACTCGGAACTGACCCATATCCCTCCGTTGCGGTCTTCCATGATGTATAAGAGAAAGTCGGAAGTGATGGGGCTGATGTCTTTGGCATTCGATACGAAATGTTCTAATTTATCTTCGACCACATTATAAGCGAAAAGTCCGTTTCCGTAAGTGGATATCCATATAATACCTCGGGAATCGTGTACAAAGTGGTAACGTTCATAATCGATATGGTTCATTTTATCTTGAGGTATCAATTGGAATTCTTTCATCTCTCCCGTTTCCGATTGGATATAATAAACGCGTCCGGTATGATTGTATACCCAATAATTGTTGCGATTATCGGTGTAAACTTCTCCTTGTTTGATATTTAGTTCCGAATGGTTGGTTATCTGATGCGTTTTAAAGTCATAGTTGTAGACTCCTGTGTCGGTGAATATCACCCATTTGCCTTTAAGTATCATGTGACTTGTCGGTTCTGTTTTACCGGCAATGGTAGAAAGTGAGGCATTCTTTGAAAATTTACCGGAAGCCGTTTGATAACTGTAAATATCTCCGTTGGCAGTAAGAAAGTACATGTCTTGCTGGTAAGGAGTAGCAAACATAAATTTATTTTTTCTTTCTTCTACTTTTATGTTACCTCTTAACACGGAGGTGAGACCCCGTTCTGTTCCGATCCAGATTCGTCCCGATGTATCTTCATTTATAAATTGAACTCTATTATCGGCTAAGTTTCCGTTTTCGGTTTTAAAGGTAACGGAAGTCATGCTTCGGTCTGCCTGATGGATTATTTGGCGGGCGCCGTTGGATTGATGCCATAGCCATACGTCGCCGTTTGAAGCAATGGTAAGTTTCGCATAATTTTGGTTCAGTTCTCCGTTGCCGGTAAAATCAATAAAGCGGTCGTTTTGTAAATCGTAACAGCTGTAAAGGTCGAGTGAGGATCCAATCCAGAGAAAACCGTTTTTATCTTCTTGTAGATTATAGATATGACTGTCTGCTAAGGAAAACTTGCCGTATTCTTTTCGTTCCGGATAAAAATTGCGGAAAGTGTTTCCGTCATAACGGCTCAACCCGTTTAGTGTCCCCATCCACATAAACCCTTTACTATCTTGATAAATATAGCGTACAGAATTGTTGGAGAGTCCATCAGTGGTCTTCATATATTTGGAGCGAAGCTCGATACCGTTGCCCGATGCATTCTGTATGAGAAAGACAAATAGGAGGAAGAGATAAGAAATTTTATATTTCATAGCAGATTAAGATTAAATCAATATAAATAATATACAAAATTAATCAAGAAATCGAGATATCGAAAAAAGAATGAGAAGAAAATATGCTTTAGAATCCATTAATAAGTGAAATTATGTAAGGAGATTGGCTCACCCGATAATATTTTTCGTCATTCGGATATCTTTTTCCGATGAAATAGCAACTTATTTGGAATCAATCTTTTATACCAATCGATAAAAAATAGGAGGCGGGAGATGTGTTAATGTGTGTATCTGCCTGTTAATCCGGTTAAGGACAGATGACGGCATTGTCGCAGTAACGCTTGTTGAGTGAAAATAAAACAAGTACTTCTTCAGTATAGTTGAAATACCGGATTCTTTATTCTTTTACTTTGCCATTACGCAATAGGTATTTGAATTAAAAATGATTATCTGTTTTTTTCAACTGTACTGAAGAAGAATTTTAAGGCTCGAAGTAGCTTATTGTTTCTCTCGTTTCGGTATATGAGATCCTCTGAATAGCGTACCGCGCAATTCAGGACCGAAATAGAATCCCGGTTGCGTTGGCTGGTTATATCCCACATTTTGAGTAGCGATGCTGATTCGGTATACAGGGTCTTCCAAAAAAGTGTGGAAACGATAATGTGTGGGAATCGTAGTAACATAGAGGCGCAAAGACGTATTGTCGAGAGTTCGCAATAAGACTTCTTCCCGCCAGTCCCCGACGATATCTCCTTGCAGGCAGGGTGTGGCTTTGGTTCCATTGTTAGAGACACATCCCTCGAAGACCGTCATAACGCGGCCCGTTTTCCGTTTCCAGTCATATTTGGTTACTCTGTTTTTGTCCAATAATTCACGCAGTAGGTCTCCATCCCACCACACAGCCATATTGGTGGATATGTTTTTCATGTTCGTGGTAACTGTTTTTCCATGAATATCTACAACTCCCGGCGTAGCCCATGACCACATTTCCACTCCCGGTCGGGTAGGGTCGATGTCTGCTGCCATACAACGTCCTATATCCTGGTTACTTTTTACCTGATACAATACTTCTCCGGTGGCGGCGTCGCGGTAAGTAGACCCGTCACGACGGTTTTCATGACAACTCCATACTTGTAATCCGGGTCGGGAAGGATCGAATTGGGTGAGGTGAATAGCATCTCCGTGTCCCATGCGGGTAGTATAGAGGCCTTTGCCATTATGATCTATGGTGCATTGACCGTAAATAATTTCATCACAGCCGTCGCCGTCTACATCTCCCACTCGTAAATTATGGTTCCCTTGCCCCGCATAATCGTTGTTGCCGGGAGTGTTGCTGTCGAAAATCCACCGTTGCCCAAGTCTTTTTCCATCCCAATCGTATGCCGCCAAAACCGTGCGGGTATAATATCCCCTGCACATTACTACACTAGGGTGCACTCCGTCCAGATAAGCAACGCATGCCAAGAAACGGTCACTACGGTTGGCACGGTTGTCTCCCCAATCTGTGAGATGACCTCGTTCGGGTATATAATCAATCGTTTGCATGGCTTTTCCGGTGACTCCGTTGAATACGGTAAGATACTCCGGACCGCTTAGAATGCGTCCGTTTCTCGTACGATAGTCTGCTTTGCCATCTCCGATAACCTTACCTGTTCCGTCAATTGTCCCATCGGCTGTTTTCATTACCACTTCCGCCCGGTTATCTCCATCCAGATCGAAAACCATAAATTGCGTATAATGTGCACCCGCACGAATGTTGCGGCCTAGATTAATACGCCAAAGATGTGTTCCATCCAGTCGGTAGCAATCAAATATTACCGGTCCGGTATATCCGTCGTGCGAGTTATCATGGGCATTGGAAGGATCCCATTTCAAGATAATCTCATATTCGCCGTCTCCATCCACATCTCCGATGCTTGCATCGTTAGGAGCGTAGAAGTAGCTTCTTCCGTCGGGGGTGTTACCTCCGTCGGGTCGTTTCAGCGGGATATCCAAATAACCAAGCGGGGCGTTAGCCGGAAGTCGGTAGTTTGCTTCCGTATTGCCTTTCAATGCTTTTACGGTGTAAAGTACCGTTTCGGTGCCTGCGTAAGAATCCTTATAGAATGTTTCTTTTTTGAGGGGAGTCTTATTGAGCTTTTTTCCATTGCGGTAAACATCGAATGCTTCGTTCATTGGATCGGAAGAAAGGTAACGCCAAGATAATACTACAGTAGAAGGATTTTCACGGATGGCAATCAATCCACGTCCCAGGTGTTCCCGTTGTAATCGTGAATAATCATAGGAAGGTTGAGCGATGGAGGAGGTGAAAATCGTTCCTATGCAGCAAAGTATACTAATCCATTTCATGGTAAAAAGAATAATTATATCTGTTTTATCTTATAAGTTATTGATATGATAATTCGTAGGATTATTGTATCCACTCTTTGAATTCTATTTCAACAATTCTTAGCCGGTGCTGTGCTTTCGAATTGTTTTGCTTTTTATTCGGTTTGTTTTCGGCGGCAAGTTCTACTATCTGTCCGAAAGCGTCGCCCTCTTTGCTCGCACCTTTCAACCGGATGGTAATTTCATGTGTCTGTACAGGTTTTACATAAAGGTGAATATATCCCAAGCTCTTTTCTGTATCTCCGCTCCAGATTAAGGTATCGCCGGCATAGATTTCTAACGGATAACTGCGGTTACGCCAGTCGCTGAGCTTCATGCATATTTCGTTCACGGTAGCTTTCCGCTCGAATCGGTAAGTAATCCAAGCTGTTTCAAGTTTTCCGTTGTTGTGCCATTCGCTTAGTTCATTATCATCGAAACTGTTGGATAGATCCTCTTGATTGATTCCTGCCCGGGCTGAAAGAATAGGCACATCTATTTTAGTATCTCTAAAGGATGGAGTGGAAGGTGTTTCGCCACGTAATAAACTGCCTTGTAACTCTTCTCCAGGCAGGTAAGTACTCAGTCCGTTCCGTACCTCAACAGGAGCCGATGAAAACGATAATTCTGCTGATTTTAATCCTTTTGCGGTTGCTGTTAAATGGATATTTCCGGCTTGTGTGGTAGAGCGTATCAATGCACGATTGACACCGCATTCTACCGGTAAGGTAGAGGAGAGAATATAGTTTTCGGGTCCTTGGGCAATGCCTCCGCGCCATTCGGCGGGACCGTCCAGCTTGAACTGTACCGCATCATTAGCCAAAGGACATCGGCGTCCTTTGTTATCTATCACTTCGACTTCAACCAATACCATATCGGCACCATCAGCTTTGAATCCTTGTGGACTTTGAATTAGTTTCAGTCGAAGAGCTTCCGGTTTTCCGGCAGTCTCCAAACGAGCACGACTACATTCGTTGCCGGATTTGTCGTAGCCTATCGCCTCCAGCGTTCCGGCTTGATATGCAATATTTTCGAATGTGTAAAGAAAGCGATAATCCTGTTTTCCCCATCCTAAAGAGTGTCCGTTTAAGAATAGCTGAACTTTATCGGCATTGGATACCACATATACTGGTTTTACGACTGAAGGTTCATAGTTCCAGTGACCGATGAGGTAGGTGTGTGGGTTTTCCGGGTCTACCCAACCGTCCCACATGACTTGATGGGCATAAAAAGCATCTTTCGGAATACGCATGGCATCGGTAACTCCGCTGCGGCGGTAGTTCTCTTCTCCACGATAATGAGTATTGGTGTCTGAGAATATAATTTTGGCTCCTCCCGAACTTACCCGCTTTCCGGTTCCCGGACGTTCGCGCCAATAATCATACCAGCATTTGATGTTTGCTATGGCCAGTATGTCCTGATTGTGGTTATAATCACCGGCTTCTTTATTTCGGTATAACGGACCCTTGCCTTCCGGATGATACGGGTAACTGTATGCGTCCCAATATTTTCGCAATCCTTCATCGCGGCAATATTCCATGGCCCACATCGGATGGTGTGCGCTTTTATTTATATATAACATTTCGCCTCCATATTCTGCTTCGCGAATATCCAGCATTTCACGGGAGCCGATAGCACGACCTCCGTGCGGGTCGAACTCATCGCGTACGGCTATCATCTCAATCATATGTTCCCGGCTGATAGACTCGTTTCCACATTCATAAAACAAGATACTCGGATTGTTACGGTTGTAAATAATGGCGTCACGCATCAGTTCTACCCGTTGTTCCCATTGACGGCCTTTGCAGTCTTTTTCCGCGTCGCCGGCCGGCATTGCTTGGATTAATCCGACGCGGTCGCATGATTCGACATCCTGTTTCCATGGTGTGACATGCATCCAGCGTATCAAATTGCCGCAACCTTCCACTATCATGCCATTGCTGAAATCGCTCAGCCAAGCCGGAACCGACATGCCTACACCAGGCCACTCGTTACTGGTACGTTGCGCAAAACCTTTCATTTGAAGAACCCGTTCATTGAGCCATATTTTCCCATCGGCGAAACGCGTTTTACGGAACCCGGTGCGTGTGTGGACGGTATCGGTCGCTTTTCCGTTTACTGTTAAAGAGGTTTGCACTGTATAAAGATAGCCGTATCCCCAGCTCCAGAAATGCAAGTTGCCGACTTCCGATTGCGCTTTAATGGTTTTGGTCTGTCCCGGGGCGATACGGAGTGTTTCTCCTTTAAAAGTTTTTACCAGTCGGTTTTCCCGATCGTAAATATCCACCTGGTACCCCACTTCAATTGTTTTTGAAAACTCGTTTTTTAGTTGCGACTCTGCATGGATGACTGCTTTCCGTTCTTTAACACGAATAGCATCGGCATAGATATATACACCGGTTGTTTTCAGATTGTTGTATAAAGGTAAGGTTTGATAAAGTTTGTCCGTGATATGTAACCAAACATTTTTAGGAATGCCGCCGTAGTTTGCATTGAAGTTGCGGTTGTTCCATTGATATTTTGTATTGGAATGGCGTTCGCGGTAATCCCAGCTATTGTCGATACGTACGGCAATAACATTCTCTTTATCGTATTTAATATAAGGTGTTATATCCCATCCAACAGCCATGACGCCGTTTTCATGCAGTCCGACGTATTTGCCGTTTACGTAGAAATCTCCGCCATGGCGGATGCCTTCGAATTCAATAAAAATTTTTTTTCCTTTGCTCTCTTTAGGCAGACGGAAATGTTTCCGATACCATACTACTGTATCGGTAAGTTGTTCGATGGATAAACGGAAAGCTTCGTTTTCGTTAAAAGCATGAGGCAAAGTTATGCTTTTCCAGTTCTTATCTGGATAAGAAGCCTGTTCTGCCCCTTTGATATCGCCGATTTGAAGACACCAGTTTGAGTTGAAATTATATTTCTCTCTCGCTTGATTCCAAGATGGTATAAAAAATAACGCCGTTAAAATAAAAAAGGTTAGTTTGTTCCTCATAGTATAAAAGAATTGTTTATGTGACGACAAAAGTAGGGAATAACCTATTATTTTCTATGGAATATTTGTGTGGATGCCTGTATTTTTTGACATTTTTGGTTTGAAACAGGTCTTCCTATGTTTTGTTTTTCTCACCAGTCAATTTCCTTTATCCCCTTGCTTTTAAGAAATGTGTTTGCTTTACTAAAATGTTTGCAACCGAAGAAACCTAATTCGGCTGAGCGGGGAGACGGATGAGCGGCGGTTAATATCAGGTGCTTTTGAGAATCAATGAGACTTTTTTTCTCTTTGGCATAGGACCCCCATAGCATAAATACCAGATTCTCGCGTTCATCACTTAACTTCTTAATTACAGCGTCTGTAAATATCTCCCATCCCTTGTCACGATGTGAACCCGTTTCGTGTGCCCGGACTGTTAATACCGAGTTCATGGAAAAGACGCCTTGTTCCACCCATCGATCCAGATTGCCCGAAACCGGAATAGGTTTGCCCAAATCGCTCTGGATTTCTTTAAAGATATTGATAAGAGAACCGGGGATGGCGACCCCTTGCGGTACCGAGAAACAGATACCGTAATATTGTCCCGGATTAGGGTAGGGGTCTTGGCCAATGATGACCACTTTTACTTTCTCGAACGGGCAGGTGTTAAAAACGTGAAAAATAAGATGCCCCGGTGGAAGTACATGCGCTTGTTTATATTCCTTCTTTACGAAAGCAACTAAGTTCTCAAAGTAAGGTTTATCGAATTCTTCTTGTAAATGTTGTTTCCAGCTCTCTTCTATTTTTACGTCCATATCAAATGCATTTATTATCTTTGCGGCTGTGAAGATAATTAATAATTTGGATATAACATTATAAACAATCTGCGTTATGGATGGAGGTTGCTCTTTTGGATAAATATTTTCAAGAAGAGTCTTATATGTTTTTAGTTTTTAAGTTGTATACTATTAGAAAGTGTTATCCTATTTTACATGTATACATCCTAATACGTGAAAATAATGAATAACGATAATAACACAAGCTACGAGTTTGATGCTAATTTGATTTGCGATTTTTTTTCTTAATACCGAGAGGCAAGGTCCTGGAAGTCCTGAAGTGACTCTTAAAGCATTAAGCTTTATAGACAATCTCACCGATAACTCCCTCATTGTTGATATCGGCTGCGGGACAGGTGGACAAACAATGGTATTGGCAAGAAATGCACCTGGAACGATTACCGGACTTGACTTTTTTTTCTGGATTCATTGATAAATTCAACAATAATGCTAGAAAGTTGAATCTCTATGATAGGGTGAAAGGTATCGTCGGTTCAATGGATAATCTTCCTTTTGAAAAAGAATCTTTGAACTTGATTTGGTCGGAGGGAGCGATTTATAATATTGGCTTTGAACGAGGACTGACAGAATGGCGTACTTTTTTGAGAACGGGTGGCTATATTGCGGTTTCTGAAATTTCGTGGTTTACTGATGAACGCCCTGCAGAAATCCATGATTTTTGGCTTGAAGGCTATTCAGAGATAGACACAATACCACACAAGGTTGCGCAAATGCAGAAAGCAGGATACATTCCTGTAGCTACTTTTATTTTACCGGAAAATTGTTGGACAGAACACTATTATCTACCATTGGTTAAAACTCGGAAAATATTTCTTGATAAATATGCTGGAAATAAAATGGTGGAAAAACTGGTAGAATTTCAACTTCATGAAGAAAAATTATACAATAAATATAAGGCATTCTATGGTTATGTATTTTACATTGGAAAGAAAATTTAAAAGAAAAGAAGGTATCCTTGCCGGAGACACCTTCGTATTTTATGGATAGACCAATCTCACTATTTTAATATTAGGAAGTATTTGATTTGATGACATCTGCATCAAAATATTTTCTACTTTTTTAGTAGGAATTCCTCCTACGATAGTATAAGGCAGAACATCTTTTACCACAACGGCATATGTGGCAATAATCGCTCCGTTTCCGATATATATTCCTGCCGTAACCCCAGCCTCATAACCGATCCATAGCAAGAATTAAACGATAAGACAATCAATGACTTACAGTATAAATCGTGGACATTTTTTCGAGATTAAAATTGTCCATGATTTAGCACTACGGAAGTGCGTAATTCTGCTCAAAATATGCGGATTAGGGGAAAAAGAAAACCCTGAAATGTTTAGTTTTCAGGGATTTACCAATTTTGAAGTCTTTTAAAAGTGGTGCCACCAGGAATCGAACCGGGGACACAAGGATTTTCAGTCCTTTGCTCTACCAACTGAGCTATGGCACCTTTCTTATTTGCGGTTGCAAAGATAAGGTAAACATTTTAATCTGGCAAGTTTTGTTATAAGAAAATGCTGATAATAGTCATAACAGACTTATTATCAGCATTTATTTCTTTTAATTCTTTTGTAAGGGATTCCAGCCTTGAGCTTTTAATTCGAATTCTTGACCGTCGCGTGTAATGAGAGCGGTGCCTAACTCTGGGTTGGTAATGTGCCCGATAATGTGTATTCCATCTATTTCTGCAATTTTCTCGTGGTTAGCAATAGGAACGGTGAAGAGAAGCTCATAATCTTCTCCGCCATTTAGAGCACATGTAGTTACATTCATGTTCAGTTCTTCAGCCATGACTGCCGTCTGGTAATCGAGCGGAATTCTTTCTTCATAAATGCGACATCCTACATTACTTTGAGTACATATATGCATTAGCTCTGAAGAAAGACCGTCAGAAATATCCATCATTGCTGTGGGTCTAACGCCTGCTTTTTGGAGTTTCTCTATAATATCACCACGAGCTTCCGGCTTTAATTGACGCTCTAATAAATATTCTTTTCCTGAAAAATCGGGATTGATCTCTTTTTGTCCTTGAAACACGCTTTTCTCACGTTCAAGTAGTTGAAGACCCATATAGGCAGCTCCTAAATCTCCTGTAACACAGATTAAATCTGTTTCATGAGCTCCGTTACGGTATACAATTTGATCTTTCTCTGCTTCTCCTATGCATGTAATACTTATGGCAAGCCCTGTGAGTGAAGAAGTGGTATCTCCTCCTATGATGTCCACATGATGCAGTTTACAGGCTAATTTCAATCCGGCGTAAAACTCTTCCATGTCTTCTACACAGAATCGTTTGGAAATAGCCAATGATACGGTTATTTGTTTAGGAATACCATTCATTGCATAAATATCTGAAATGTTTACCATAGCAGATTTATATCCTAAATGTTTTAATGGAGTATAAGTTAAGTCAAAATGTACACCTTCCATTAATAAATCTGTAGTAACAAGCACTTGTTTGTCGGGATAGGATAAAACTGCGGCATCATCTCCTATACCATATAGGGTAGAGGAATTTTTTAATTCAATATTTTCGGTAAGGTGCTTTATAAGACCGAATTCACCCAAAGTGGCGATCTCTGTTCTATTGTTCTCTTGCATATTGTTTTCAAACTCTGTTTATAAGTTCACGCATAATGGTTGTCATTTTCGGTTGGGCTTCATCTGCGGCTTTTTGTACCTCTTCATGAGTTACTTCCACAATTTTACCTTCTACTCCTAAATCGGTAATGACTGATATGCCAAACACTTTAATGCCGCAATGGTTTGCTACAATTACTTCCGGAACTGTAGACATGCCTACTGCGTCTGCTCCAAAGATACGGAAGAGTTTATATTCTGCCGGAGTTTCGAATGTAGGGCCTTGTGTTCCTATGTAAATTCCTTCTTGTATTCTAATTTCTTTTTCTTTTGCGATTTCTTTTGCTTTACGAATAAGTTCTTTGTCATAAGCCTCACTCATATCCGGAAAACGAGGACCGTAAGGAATATTTTTGCCACGTAGAGGATGTTCTGGAAAATAGTTTATATGATCTTTAATAATCATCAAATCACCGATTTCAAAATTTGGATTCGTGCCTCCGGAGGCGTTGGATACGAAAAGTGTTTTAATGCCCAGTTCATGCATTACACGCACTGGGAATGTTACTTCTTTCATGCTATAACCTTCGTAATAATGAAAACGTCCTTGCATGGCCATAATATCTTTGTTTCCTAATTTGCCAAAAATAAGTTTTCCACTGTGCCCTTCTACAGTAGATATAGGAAAATTAGGAATTTCTTCATAACGTATTTCATATTTTTCTGTAATTTCATTGGCTAAACTACCTAACCCTGTACCTAATATAATAGCTGTTTTAGGATTAGTGTGCATGTTCTCTTTTAAGAAGGATGCTGTTTCTTGAATTTGTTTTAACATAGCTTATAATGTTTTGGTTAAATTCTTCTTGTTGTCCTTGCAGAAATTCTATTTCAACAGGCAGAGTATATAAATGTGTCTTTATTTCTTCGCTTAAAGGAAGATCTAATAATCGTACTGCATCTTTTTCTGTAGTGATAAGTATCCGTTTGCCGTCTCCTAATGCGTTAAATGTTTGCTCGATAAGGCAGATATCTTTTTCTGTAAATTGATGATGATCTCTAAAATGAAGAGGTGTAATTTGAGATGAATATGCTGACAGGTCGTTGAGCAATTGTTGCGGAGAGGCAATACCTGTAAGTAATAATATTTTTTCTTCCTTTTTCAAACTTTCAAGTTTCCGTTGCGGAGCCTGCGAAAATACCGGAGTTAATGCACCATATTTTAGTGTTGAAAAATAGAGCTTTTGATACGGATATAAATCCATATATTTAATGATTACTCTGAAATCCATTGGCTTTAAGTTTTTTGGACATTTGGTGATAATTACAATATTAGCTCTATTCTTTCCGTTTTCAGGTTCCCGTAAGCGTCCGGCAGGTAATAAGGCATCTTCGTTTATGGGTCGATTAAAATCTGTAAGCAATATATTGATTCCCGGCTTGACATAACGATGCTGGTAGCCATCATCAAGCAATATTACATCTGCCTTTGGCTCTATCTCTTTACTACTTAATTGTTCTATGCCATGGCAACGATTGGTATCTACAGCCATATAGATGGACGGAAATTTCTTTTTCATTTGGTACGGTTCATCTCCTATTTTCTCCATAGGAGTGTTTTTGTTAGCTAAAATAAACCCTTTAGATTTCCGTTTATAACCTCTACTAAGGACTGCTACCTTATATTCATTTTGTAATAACTTTATCAAATATTCCGTATGAGGTGTTTTTCCGGTACCGCCTACAGTTAGGTTTCCAACAGAGATGATGGGGATGTCGAAACTTTTGGAAGCAAGTATTCCCCAATCAAATAATTGATTACGGATACTTACACCTAGCCCATATAAAAGGGAAAAAGGATAGAGCCATCGGTTTATTTTGATAGGGTCGGTGTTCATGTTTTATTTGTCTTTATAAATTAAGATTTAGTTCAAAAGGTATACGAGTTTGAATAGGATCTTGTTTTTGTACATTACGGATAAATTGGATGTAAGGATAGAACTCTCCAAAAGTTTCTTGCATTTGAGAATTTATATAATCCTCTTTTTGGGGATAGAGAAGATTCATTAGGAAATTCTCCGGTTCAGGATAAGAAGATATCCTGTAATCAGTAATTTGAGCTTCTTGAGCGGCAATTTCAATAGCTTTGTCTAAACCTCCCAATTCGTCAACTAGTCCAAGCTCTTTAGCCATTTCGCCGGTCCATACACGCCCTTCTGCTATTTTTTCGATCGCTTCTTTGCTCATATTACGTCCATTGGCACACCTAGTTATGAATAAATCGTAACCTCTATTAATTTCCGCTTGCATATGCATCCGTTCTTCTGGGTTAAACGGCCGGAAGACAGTTCCCATATCTGAGAACTTATTTGTTTTAACAGCGTCGATATGAATACCTAATTTTTTGGTAAGCAAATTTTGCATATTAGGTATCATTCCGAATATTCCAATGGAACCTGTAAGGGTCGTAGGTTCAGCTATAATTTTGTTTGCGGCACATGAGATGTAGTAACCTCCTGAAGCTGCGTAGCCGCCCATAGATACAACGACGGGCTTTTTTTCCTTCAGGGCCATCACTTGGTGCCATATTTGTTCCGAACCGAATGCGCTTCCTCCGGGAGAGTTTACGCGTAGTACTACTGCTTTAATATCATCGTCTTCACCTAATTTTTGTAAAACCCTGCACATCTTTTGAGAGTTAATTCCTTCATCAACAGACGTCATATCATCAATGCCTCCTTCGGCATAATATATAGCAATCGAATGGTTACTCTTGTTTTCCGGTAGAGTAATATCTTCTACATTTATCATATCTTCCAATGAAAGGGTATTAACAGATTCTTTCAGGTCAATATGTAATATACTCTGAAGATATTTTTTTACGTCGCTTTGGTAAAGAAGTGTGTCAATCATTCCATTAGATATGTAATTTCCCGGAGCACTAAGTGTAATAAGTTGGTTGGCATAAGCGTTGAGTGAATCTTTAGAAATAGCGCGTGATTGGGAAACGCCATCCAGTATTTGATTCCATATTGAATTTAAAAAAATGCTGATTTGTTCACGATTGGCTTCACTAATGCTATTGGAAATATATGGTTCTACGGCAGATTTGTAGGTACCAACTTTGAATACTTGCATCTCAATTCCAATTTTGTCAAGTAGGTCTTTATAAAACATGGGTTGAGAAGCCATACCAATCCAATTGATACTTCCTTGAGGATTAAGTATCATTTGGTCGGCAACACTACAAAGATAATAGTTGCCTTGGGTATAAGCGTCTCCATACGAAATTATAAATTTTCCGCTTTTTTTGAATTCAAGTAAGGCATTTCTTATTTCCTGAATAGTTGCGGGAGAGGCTATTAGAGGACCAGCTTTTAGATAAATGCCTTTTATATTCTCGTGTTTTTTTGCTTTATCGATAGATGCTAAGATATCATTTAGTCCAGCATTAGAATAATCGTTTCCGAAAATTAAATTGAGAGGGTCTTTATGTATTTGTTCCGTAATGGTTCCTGACAAATTCAAAACCATAATGGAATTTTCTTTTACTTTAGTTCGGGTCTCGCTAGAGGCAAGGATGCCTAAAATAGTGATTGTGCCTAGAATACTTACAATGATTCCGGTAAGTATTAGACCGGTAATGGTAGCAAAGGTGAACTTTATAAAATCTTTCATTGCATCTTTTGATTATCTTGTTTTAACAATAATGCTTATTACTTGAATAAAAATACTTGATATTCTCTATTCCGTCTAATTCTTTCTAATTATAGAAAGTAATTATGCAATCTATTTCAATTAACAAAGATAGGAGATTTTTTGCAATATTGGGTATTTCTCTGAAAAACTTTTTGTTATTTCTGAAAATACTATAGTCAGAATCTATTGGCGGAAGTAAATTAGCTCATATTTTCTGTCAATACAGTTAATGATATAGTTCGTAGATCGTTAGGCAAAATAGGGATACATGATGAACGTGCGTTTACTAGAAAGTAAATGGTTCGGTTCTATCGAATCGATGGAAGCTTCGGGTGGATTAGAAAAGTTAAATGCAACACGAATTTATATAGCGACAATTTTACTTTAATATTTCTAGCTGATAATTAATATATAGACATATGTTATTGTATTATAATTCACATATAGTTTATGTAGAAGCTTGAATTTTTAACAATTTAAGTGGATTGTTGTGTATGGCTAAATATTTTCTATATGCTTGGAATTACTATCTCTCCCTAGATTCTTTTTTCTTCCGTTAGTAGTCATTAATATAATAAGGTGTATTTGTATTGAATCTTTAGTTGGATAGTTTTGCTGCAGTTCCGTGTAGAAAAAAAGTGTCTGTATTAGTGTCTGAAACAGAGTATGTTGTAAAAAAGTTCGTTTTTTATGATAAAAAAGTCCTTAGAATGTTTGGTGTGTATATAAAAAAGCTCTACCTTTGCATCCGCTTTCGAAAAGGAAGCATGGTTTTAAAAAGCATCGGTCTTTGAAAGAATGAAGAAATAACAAACAGTAGTACAAGAGCGTGTATGGGTATCTTTGTCTGATTGGATAGAGGTATTTATATATGTAAAGAAAATGAAGCAACCGTCAATAAAAGAAATAGAACGGGTCCTGGCATTGGGAAGAACGGCGTTGGAAATTAAGAAAAAGAAATAATTACAATGAAGAGTTTGATCCTGGCTCAGGATGAACGCTAGCTACAGGCTTAACACATGCAAGTCGAGGGGCAGCATAGTGTTCTAGCAATAGAATACGGATGGCGACCGGCGCACGGGTGAGTAACACGTATCCAACCTGGCTGTTATTCGGGAATAGCCTTGCGAAAGTAAGATTAACGCCCGATGGTATTGAGATTCCGCATGGGATTTTAATTAAAAGTTATGATAACAGATGGGGATGCGTTCCATTAGATAGTAGGCGGGGTAACGGCCCACCTAGTCTTCGATGGATAGGGGTTCTGAGAGGAAGGTCCCCCACATTGGAACTGAGACACGGTCCAAACTCCTACGGGAGGCAGCAGTGAGGAATATTGGTCAATGGACGAGAGTCTGAACCAGCCAAGTAGCGTGAAGGATGACTGCCCTATGGGTTGTAAACTTCTTTTATAAAGGAATAAAGTCCGCTACGTGTAGCGGTTTGTATGTACTGTATGAATAAGCATCGGCTAACTCCGTGCCAGCAGCCGCGGTAATACGGAGGATGCGAGCGTTATCCGGATTTATTGGGTTTAAAGGGAGCGCAGACGGGAGATTAAGTCAGTTGTGAAAGTTTGCGGCTCAACCGTAAAATTGCAGTTGATACTGGTTTCCTTGAGTGCAGTTGAGGCAGGCGGAATTCGTGGTGTAGCGGTGAAATGCTTAGATATCACGAAGAACTCCGATTGCGAAGGCAGCCTGCTAAGCTGCAACTGACATTGAGGCTCGAAAGTGTGGGTATCAAACAGGATTAGATACCCTGGTAGTCCACACGGTAAACGATGGATACTCGCTGTTGGCGATATACTGTCAGCGGCCAAGCGAAAGCATTAAGTATCCCACCTGGGGAGTACGCCGGCAACGGTGAAACTCAAAGGAATTGACGGGGGC
>ENA-OPCT01000136-OPCT01000136.1-human-gut-metagenome-genome-assembly--contig:-NODE-136-length-42994-cov-2.930296_pt1 | contig 42994 bp, 31 predicted proteins | sample MGYA00241572_ERZ501495 | MGnify/ENA primary metagenome ERZ501495 (study PRJEB25962, sample SAMEA2042580) | human gut metagenome | biome: human gut; feature: human-associated habitat; material: faeces... | reverse complement strand
CTCATATCAAGAAGTATAGAGCAAATATATCTTTTAGGAACTCTTTCAGGTGGCTAATCACTAATGTTAAAGTTGCTTAGGGAGATAGCCGTAGATGTGTGGATATACCTTATGGCGGATTTTAATATATACTGAATAAGAATAAATGATACTATATATGTTTTTCTGTCATATAGAATCGTTGGAAAAACGCTCTTAAGAGATTAAAGAAATCTTTTAAGGGTTTTCCAGAGCCTCTTTATATAAATTTTGAATCTTTTAAAGAGTCTTCGGAAGCATTCTAAAAAGTTGTCATATATATTATTGAGAATTTACCGATAGACTCTCAAGAATTAAAATAGTACCACCAATAAGTGTTTCGGTAATCATTTCGGTTAGTGAGAAATTGCTGATATTCCTGTTCCATTTTGGTGGCATCGAAAGGCATTTCATATTCGCCGTGGCGATGGCGGTACAGAATAAGGGCTTCTTTGTAATGCTTTGGAAGTAATTCGTTTATTTCGTAAAAGTTATGTAGTTCTTTGGCAAATGAATTGAGTCTTTTTTCGAGAAGCAATGCGCAGAGATAGTAATCGAGTGCTGGATGGCTGCCTGTTTCGGTATGGCAGATGCGAGAAAAATAGTGTAAGTTTGTTTCGCCGGTTTGGGGCGAGGCACCTAAATATGAATATAATTCCTCGGCTTTCATGGAAGTGGTTTGTGTTTTGGGATTTAAGAGCAAACCATCGGAACCGTATGGCTGCGGATATTCAAACAGACAGCTTCCGAGAATGTCTGTCCTGCTTAATGTATATGCGCGTAAGGCTGTCAGTTCACGGCTTGTAATAAGATTCTTCTTTCCTATTTTGCTTGCTTCACTGTAGTGACCTTGGCGGATAAGGCTTTCCATTTTTGTTTCGCAGAGAAAAGGTATATTGATAGGGCTAAGGAAAAGTGTGGTAACAGATAGTAAGATGAAAATAAGTATATTGGGCCAAAGACGGGATGCTAAATTGGGGAAGTTTGCTTTATTGATAAATTGTGGCAGCCATTTCCGGTTTATCCAGATAAGAATAGCATAGATAAATATACTCCCCAAAAATATCCAGCCCCAATTTTCCATATGCTCGGATTGGTACATGCTCCGATCTTTATCGGTGATAAATGCTAGGATAAGGATGGAAGGAAAATAACTAAGCGCATGGAAATAGTCAACAAAACGAGTTAAATAACTTACTATAACTTGCAGGATGCACAGTATCAGGGTGATAATAGCGGTTCCCCATATAGGAGAATAAGATGTCTTTCCTTCGGAGAGTAAATGTTGAAGTGCCTCTAACTGCGAACTTTTTACATATAAGAAAATTGCGCAGAAAAGGATAAAAAGAAGACCGCATACAATGCGTACACTGTAAGCGGTCTGATTTCTTTGTGAGAATGTTTTATGCATGGACAAAAACTTATTCTTTTACTTTTCTAAGTACGACCGCAGAGCGAGCTGGGATGTAAAGTTTCAGCCACTCTTTTTTGTCTTTTTTATAAATCGGATCGAAATTGGTAAGATGACGGATGGTGTCGTCAGCAAAACCATTTCCACCAAACTCTTTGGCATCAGTATTCAATACTACATCATAAGCTCCTATTGGGACAAGGAATCCGTAATCGGTATAAGATTTACTCGGACTAAAGTTGAAGACAAATACTAAATCGTTGCGTCGGTATGCCAACACTTGGTCGCCGTCATTATGCCAAACTTCTATAACTTCGCTCTTTTCAAACTTTTTTTCGTTGCTAATTAAGTGAATCATTGCTTTATCGAAATCACCTAAATAGTGGTAGCACAGGTTTTTATTGTCTACCAAGTCCCATTGTCTGCGGGCATATTTATAGCTCCATCCGTTACCTTCTCGGGGAAAGTCAATCCATTCGGGATGTCCGAATTCGTTACCCATAAAATTCAGGTAACCGCCATTGATAGTACTTGCCGTAAGCAAACGAATCATTTTATGCAAGGCGATTCCTCGATTTACGGTATAGTTTTCATCGCCTTTTTGGAAATGCCAATACATGTCAGCGTCAATCAAGCGGAATACAATAGTCTTGTCTCCCACAAGTGCTTGGTCATGGCTTTCGGCGTAAGAAATGGTCTTTTCTTCTTTACGGCGATTTGTCACTTCCCAGAACATGCTGGATGGTTTCCATTCTTCATCGATTTTTTCTTTGATAGTTTTAATCCAATAATCTGGAATATTCATCGCCATGCGGTAATCAAATCCATATCCTCCGCTTTCTACTGAAGTGGCTAGTCCCGGCATACCCGAAACTTCTTCGGCAATCGTAATAGCTTTGGAATTGACTTGATGTATCAGTTTATTTGCCAACGTCAAGTAACAAATAGCGTTGTCATCTTCGTTACCATTAAAATAATCACCGTAATTGCAGAAGGCTTCTCCCAGTCCATGACTGTAATAGAGCATGGAGGTGACGCCGTCAAAACGGAAACCGTCGAATTTGTATTCTTCCAGCCAGAACTTACAATTAGATAATAGGAAATGAAGTACCTCGTCCTTACCATAATCAAAGCAAAGAGAATCCCAAGCCGGATGTTCGCGTCGTTCTCCGGGATAGAAATATTGGTACGGGTCGCCTGCGAAGTTTCCCAATCCTTCCACTTCATTCTTTACGGCATGAGAGTGAACGATATCCATTATTACGGCAATACCCATTCCGTGGGCCGTATCAATTAATTCTTTCAGTTCGTCTGGTGTACCGAAACGAGACGAAGCAGCAAAAAAACTGGATACATGATAACCGAAACTTCCATAATAGGGATGTTCTTGAATAGCCATAATTTGGATGCAATTGTATCCGTCAGCAGCAATTCTTGGCAATATTTTTTCGCGGAATTCATTATACGATCCGACTTTTTCTTCATTTTGCGCCATACCGATATGGCACTCGTAGATAAGTAATGGATCGGTTTTGGGTTTAAATGATTTCTTTTTGAATATATAGGGGTTTTTAGGATCCCATACCTGAGCGCTAAAAATATGTGTTTGTTCATCTTGTACCACACGTCGTGTCCAAGCCGGAATACGTTCGCCACAACCGCCTTCCCAATATACTTTCAGTTTATAATGGTCACCATGTTTAATTGCATTTGGTTTTAGCTTGATTTCCCAGTTGCCGGTACCCTTAATGCGTTTCAGCTTATATTCTTTCTTTTCTTGCCAATTGTTAAAGTCTCCCATTAAATAAATGTCTGTTGCGTTAGGAGCCCATTCGCGGAATGTCCATCCCTTATCGGTACGGTGTAATCCGAAATATAGATAACCCGACGCAAAATCTGATAAAGTTTGCTTGCCCTTTCCAGTCAACTCTTTTTCTTTATCCAATGCATGTTGATGACGGCCGTTGATGGCTCCTTCGAAAGGTTCCAGCCAAGGGTCATTCAATATTAATTTTAATTTCTGTTTCATAACCCGGGAGATTTAAATAATATGATTATGCCAAGACTTTTACAATTACTTTCTTGATGGTCTCTTCGGAAGAGATACATGGGGCATGCCCGTCTTGTGGGAAGAATATGGCAAACATTCCCGGTTTTACATCAATGTATGATTCGGAAGGAATGGCAAATTTCGTGATATCTTTTTCTTCATTATACTCTTCTTCGGGCAGTGCATTAGCTGGGGTGTAGCCCATTGTTTCAGTACAAGAAAGAGGTATCTGGATATCGATGAATTTTTTGTGTGTTTCGAGTTGCGCCTGTTCCTTGGTTTTACCTTTTGCCAAAGAAATGTTTACTACTAAATCTGCTCCTTGCAGAGCTACTTTTCCTGGTTCCAAGGCATTTAAGTCGGTTGATTTTAAATATTCGAATGCTTTTGCGAACAAGGGGTTCAATGAAGCATATTTCTCCAGATTGTCAATTGTATCAATAACCATAATTTTAAATTTTAAATTAGTACTTGTTAATTGTACAAATATAGGAAATAAATGAAAGATGCGTAAACGTTTGGCAATAAAATTAAAGCATAGCGATGATTTTCAGTAAATACTCGTGTATTTTGCCGTTAGTAGCCAACACTTGTTTCCCTGAATAGAATTCATCTCCTCCTTTGTAGTCGGTAATTTTCCCTCCGGCTTGCATTAGAATTAAGGCTCCGGCAGCAATGTCCCACGGACCTAACAAAGCTTCCATCCGAGCTTCGAAACGACCGGCAGCGATATAACAGAGTTCTGCAGCAGCAGAACCTTGCAAACGCAGTCCGCAGACGTTTCCGTATAATCGTCGGATAAGTTCGCTTACGAATTCTCTATAATGATCTGCATCGTAAGGGAAACCTAATTCGATAAATGACTCGTTGAGTATGCTGACAGAGGATACGTGTATTTCCGTTCCGTTTAGATAAGCTTTACTTCCTTTCCAAGCCCAAAAGCATTCATCACGACATACCTCGTATACCACTCCTACTAACAGTTCTTCTTTATTTCGCAAGGCGATGCTTACACAATAAGGAGCATTGTTGTGAATAAAATTGGTCGTTCCGTCTAATGGATCGACTAACCAACAGTAATTTTCATTGGTAAGGCTTCCCGAACCTTCTTCAGCAATGAAACCGGCTTCGGGGAGTAACTCTTTCAACCGTTTTACGATGCGGTTTTCCGATTCTTTGTCAACGTACGATACATAATCGTGAGATTTTTTTTCTTGTACACGTTCACGAAGGAAATTCTTTCTTTCTTCGCGCAGAAAAGCGCCTGTTTCAATAGCTAGTTGGCGTACTTCTGCTGTGATTTGTTCTAAATCAAGCATGGATGATAAAAATATTATTTAGAGCTTTCTAATTTACCGAATTTATAGGTTCCTTTACGGATAGTCTGTCCGTTATTACTGATTTCCACAAATGGACCATGTTTCATATCTTGTTTGAAGAATCCTTCGTATCGGGTTCCGTCTTTTTCTTCCAATACACCTTTTCCTTCCTTCTTCCCTTTCACAAAAGTTCCTTTATATCGGGTTCCGTCTGCTAGGGTCAGGGTCCCTTCTCCTTCAGGCAGGTCGTTTTTCCAATCTCCCTCATAAACATCGCCATTGGTCCAAGTATATTTGCCTTTTCCGGAACGTTGGCTGTTTACCCAATCGCCGGTATAAACAGCTCCGTTGGCCCATGTAAAGGTTCCCTTTCCGTTCTGTTCTCCATTTTGGAATGCCCCTACATACATATCACCGTTCTGGTGGACATAAATACCTTCTCCGGTACGTTCGCCCATAAAATAATCCCCTTCGTATTTGTCGCCGGTATGGAAACGATAAATTCCTTTACCGTGTTGCATGTCTTTATCCCATTGTCCGATATATTCATCTCCATTGGAATAATGATACGTACCTTCGCCCTGTCTCATGTCGTCTTTCCACTCGCCGATATATTTGGTACCGTCGTTCCAGTCGAGTGTTCCGGTTCCGTTTTTCTTGTCTTTTTTCCATTGGCCTACATATGTAGCTCCGTTTTTCCATGTGTATGTGCCGTTTCCTTCACGTTTGTCTTGGACCCAGTTTCCTACGTATATATCTCCGTTGTAGTAATACATGGTACCTTGACCTTGTTGAAAATCTGTATACCACATCCCTTCGTACCTATTATTATTGTTAAAATAATAGGTTCCTTTTCCATGTTGTTGATCTTGATACCAGTTGCCGTCATATCTTTCGCCATCAGGGAAGGTATATACGCCATGGCCTTCTCTTTTTCCTTTAATATATTCTCCTTCGTATACATTACCGTTTTTAAAGATTGTTTTTCCTTTTCCGTTAGGCTTTTTACCTTTCAGTTCGCCTGTATAAACACTTCCGTCTTTGAATGTATAATTCCCGATTTTTATTTGAGCAACTAAGGATGAAGAAATAAAGAAAAAGGATAATGTATAGAGTATGTATTTTCTTTTCATAATAATATTTATTCAATAATTGATATGCTTGTTGACAAAAGTAGTGTAAAACGCAGCAAAGCCCAAAACCTGTTAAGTTTTCTTTTGTTTTTATGTGATTTTACCGCTTCACTTTTCCTACAATGATTTCTTTTAATTGTTCCTTTATCAAGTATGTATGGGCAAGGCGCTGTATATCGGAAGCTGTGGTTTCTTTGATGGCTTGTTGTAAGCGTGACAGAAAACCATTGTCTAAACCGGACGATTGCAAATAGATGTAAGCATCGGCCAGAGAAAATGGACCTTCGTAATTGCGACAGTTCTCTCCCATCATATAATTTTTTACCATAGAAAGTTCTTTATCAGATACTGGCTCGTTCTGTAGTCGATCTACTTCGTAATATACTTCTTGTATGATAGGTTCAGCATATTCGTTGGCTGCTTGAGTGCTGATTATTATCATACTGCATTCCGGATAAGATACAATACCAGCTCCAATTCCATAGGTATATCCTTTTTCTTCTCGGATATTGCTCATCAGACGACTTCCGAAATAACCTCCGAATAAGGTTACCATGACGCGAAGTTTCAAAAAGTCGGGATGTTTACGATCTATAGTAATATTGCCCATACAGATGGCACTTTGCATGGCGTCATCCCGTTCTATCTGTATTCTTTTTTCAGGCTTTGTGTGTAGGGTATATATGTTTTGATTTTGAAAAACTGAAATATTTCCCCATTGCGAGTGCCCGAAAGTTTTTTCCACCTCTCGGACAATTTCCGGCGTTATCTTTCCCGAAAGATAGAGCGTACAATTATTCGAGTGATAATATTGGCAATGAAAACGTTGCAGCACCCCTTTGGTCAGGAGATTGTAATCTTCGATGCTTGCATACTTGCCACAAGGATGCTCTGTACCAAATAAGCTTCGGTTTAGTTCTTTGCGAGCCAGGACATCGACTTTGGAATTGTTTACAGTGAATTGCTGCTTATTTTTTTCTATGGCAATGGAGAGTTCTTTTTCCGGAAATAGTGGTTCCATGATAAGAGACTGTACGACTTCTACAGTTTGAGGGAAATATTTGTTCAAAGAGTAAAGTGTGACATATCCATAATTCATTGAGGACGATAAGTCAAGCCAAGCTCCGTAATAATCCAATTTTTCTGCTATTTCGGCGGAAGTGAAACGAGTTGTTCCTTCTCGTAGCATACGGTTGGTAAACATGGCTTGGAGAGGTTGGGTTTGGTTCCATTGCCCTCCTTTAATAAGTATATCGAGTCGAACTACTTCTTCTTCTCCGGTTTGAAAAAGGTACAAAGGGATGCCGTTTGGCATGATTTGCTTTTCGGGGGAAGGAATTAGAATTGGTTCTATCGGACGTATTTTCGGTTGTTGATTTCTATTTAGCATACTCTTTTAAAAACTGTTCGGCTTTTATTAAATCTTGCGGGGTATCAATGCCGATTGTTTCCACATTAGTTATTCCTACTTTTATTGTATATCCGTTTTCCAACCACCGAAGTTGTTCTAACGACTCTGCTAATTCTAAAGGTGATTGCGGTAAGGAGGTGATTTCTTTCAGTACTTCTGCACGGTAGGCATACAAGCCGATATGTTTGTAGTAAGTCTGATGTTGGAGCCATTCATTTCTTTCAAAATTTCGTTGATATGGAATGATAGATCTGCTGAAGTATAAAGCATTCATATTTTTGTTTACTACTACTTTTGGAGAGTTCGGATTCTGTAGGGCCTCTATTCCGTCAGCTTCGGTAAATGGCTTAACTAATGTGGCTATTTGTGTTTGTGGATCGAAGAAACAGGTTTTAAGCTCTTTTAGTTGTGAAGGTTGTATAAAAGGCTCATCGCCTTGAATATTGACTATTACGTCATAGTTTTCTCCCACTTTAGTATAGGCTTCATAACAACGGTCTGTTCCGCTTCTATGGTGAACGGAAGTCATAACCACTTTTCCACCAAACGACTTTACAGCAGCTTCTATTAATTCGTTGTCGGTGGCTACATATGCATCGTCCAAAACTCCGCAGACTTGTTCATAGACTCTTTGTATCACTGTTTTTCCATCTAACATAGCCAGTGGCTTGGCCGGGAAACGTGTGGATGCGTATCTCGCAGGAATGATTCCTATAAATTTCATAACTAAATGTATTTTATTAAATAGTACATCTTTATTCGAATCGTCGTTTATGTAACGATAGTAATTCTTTTAACTGTTGATTTATGTATTTTGCAAAAGTACAAAAAGATTTGGTAATGCAGCTTATTTCGCTTTAATTTGCACTTTAACATGATTGAATTTAAATATGGATGAAAAAATATGTTTCATATCCTTAGGTTCCAATACTGACGGGGAGAAAAATCTTGAAAAGGCCCGGAAAGAATTGACGCGTTATTTCCCTGACATAAGGTATGATGAAGCGTGTCGTACTTATCCGATTAATCTGCATAATCCTTCTTTATTTGTCAATCAGATAGCTTTATTTCATACTTTTTATTCTTTATATGAAGTGAAATGTGTATTAAAAGATATTGAACATTCTTGTGCTGAGATACCTAAGGATAAAGCAAATGAAATAATTCGTATAGATATTGATTTGTTGCAATTTGGACAGGAAATTTTAAAACCCGAGGATATGAAACGCCCATATGTGCGAAGTGGATTGAGACATCTTTCCAAATGGTTGAACAAGTAAATGTTTTCTGAAGTAAGTTCTTATATCAGATTCAATAGTGGAATTCTATATTCCATAGCAATTATTGAAGTTTATATTCCAAAGCTTTGCTTAAGATATAGCGTTTTATCTAATTCTATGTTTTAGATACCAAGTGTGGGTTATAAGCAAATATAAAACTAAAGCAGCAATTAGGAATCCCAAAACGATGCTGTATGCAGAAAAGGTGGATTGTCGACTAATAAGGATGTAACCAATAAAGAAACCGATACTAATTCCAAGTTCCCATCCAAAAGCTTCGGAGGTATTGGCCGTTCCTCTTTCGCAATGCTCCGATAGTTGTATAAAGAAAACCAGAATGCGTGGAACAATGAGTCCGATACCAAGTCCCACAAGTAAGGCAGAGGTATAAAAAGCAGCTTCTTCATGATGAGAGATTTGTAATAACATGGCAGTTCCGTATAAAATAAGTCCACTTACAATTTCCGAACGAATATCAGCATCGGTGAAAACGAATTTAACAGCTAATATGGATAAACAGAATCCTGCCATCAGAATACCGTAAAATTCATATGAATGTATGGTTGCCAAGAGTATTCCTGTAGGAATAGAAATAAATAGTAAATTGATAAACATAAGCCATCCGTTAGACAGCCAGAAACGATCTTTTGAAAATATAGGTGGACAAAGCGGTGCTCGAAAAGGAATTCTGAGAAATGCGATGCACAGAAAGGAAAGTAATCCTAGTAAACAGGATATAATTATAATGATTTGTATTGAGTAAAATTCATAAAAGATTAGACCAATAAAAGGACCTATGGAAAAACCGAATCTTCCAAACCAAGAAAAAGCATTATTAGCCTCTGTACGTCGAGGCGATTGAGTAATATCTATCACTAATGTACTGCCAGATGCCATGAAAGCCATTCCATACATTATACCTTGTATAATACGCAAAATGGTTACATAGAGAAGCCCGCCGGCAAGCCAAAATCCTCCTGTTGCTATTGTGATGATTAAAATAGCCAGCAAGCATATACTTTTTCGCTTATAAGTATCTACTAAATAAGAAAATGACGGGCCTAACAAAAAAATTGCAACGCCAAACAATGCTGTAACTCCTCCAGCTTGTAAAGTTGTTACACCGTAAGAAGACATTATCCAGACAGGAAGTATAGGCCATAGCATGTAGAGAGATACAGACAGTAAGAAATTTGCTATACATATCCGCCAAAAGTCGTTCGACCATAATTTAGTATTTTCATTTGTTCCCATTGGAAGAATCTTAATTGAAAAATTCTTTGTTTAGCATTTGTAAATACATTATCGTATTAATTAGAAATAATGCTTCGTTAAAGAAGAAACATTCGATTACGTTTAGTCAGAAACTAAAATTGTAATATGCACAAAATTCATCACGTCTTTTACCTCGGTTCCGAATAATTTCTGCAAATCTAGTTAAAGATATTAGTTCCTAACTTTAAAATGGCAATACAAAAAATATTCTTTTTTGCTTTATGAATGTCAATCTTCAACTGATAATCTCTTTCTCTCCTTTTTCTTTCTTTTATTAATATTGTTCTTTTTCGTTTGGGAAATCACAATTTTTTACATCATTTACATATTGTCCGATAGCATTGGTCATGACTTCGTATAGATTTGCATATCTGCGTAAGAAGCGCGGATTGAATCCATGGGTCATACCCAGCATGTCCGTTACTACCAATACCTGTCCGTCTACTCCCCCTCCTGCACCAATACCAATTACCGGAATACATAATTCTTTGGCAACTCTTTCAGCTAAAGATGCTGGTATTTTTTCTAATACAAGCCCAAAGCATCCGGCTTCTTCTAGCAAGTGAGCATCATGAACCAACTTCTCTGCTTCTTCTGTTTCTTTGGCACGGACGGTATAGGTTCCGTATTTGTTTATTGATTGTGGCATTAAGCCAAGATGTCCCATCACAGGGATTCCAGCTGAAATAATTCGTTTTACTGTGCCGATAATCTCTTCACCTCCTTCCAGTTTTAAAGCGTCGGCATGGCTTTCTTTCATAATACGAATTGCTGATGCCAATCCTTCTAGTTCGTTTCCTTGATAAGAGCCGAAAGGCATATCAACGATAACGAGGGCACGTTTCACTCCTCTTACAACGGATTTTCCATGATAAATCATTTGATCGAGCGTGATAGGAAGTGTTGTGACATTTCCTGCCATGACGTTGGAAGCGGAATCCCCTACTAAAATAACATCAATGCCAGCACCATCTACAATTTGTGCGGTAGTATAATCGTATGAAGTTAGCATAGAGATCTTTTCACCACGTTGTTTCATCTCAAATAAACGATGAGTCGTCACTTTACGTGAGTCGTCAGAAATGTATCCTGCCATAATTTACTTTGTTAATATGTTAAATTTTGGGGCAAAGTTACGCCTTTTTACTGAATTCTTCCATGAGTGAGCACATTTTTTCGTAACTAAAACTTTGAAAGTCGGGAATAACGTAATGCGTTTTGTTTTTAATAGCTTCAACGGAATTGGTTGTTGCCAATCCGATTACTGTCATACCTGCCCTGTTACCAGCTTCAATTCCGTTTAGGGAATCTTCAAAGACCATACAATTTTCAGGAATTGTTTCAAAGATGTTAGCTCCCAATAAATAACAATCCGGATCCGGTTTAGATTTTCTGAACCTATCGGCAGTCAAAATATGGTCGAAATATTCTTTGAAATGAGGATGGGTCTTATAAACACAAGCCATTTTCTGTTCATTGGAGCTTGTTACAACAGCTGTTTTAATACCGTTTTTACGTAATTCTTCTATAAATTCACGAACGCCGGGGATAAAACGATAATCCATATGGGTTTCATAATCATTTAATCCTTGTGTTACAAGTTCGGCAACGCCTGGTTGGTCTTTAAAATACTCCAAAATTACTTTTAAAGTATTTCCTTTAATTTTTTGTTCAAAGTGAGGGACGTCTGGACGATATTTTTCTCCTTGCTCTTTCCAATAAATACTATACTGGTTTTCAGTATCCAGTATAACGCCGTCTAAATCAAATAATGCAGCGATCGGTTTATTTTTATCCATAAAACTAATACGTATTGTTTTGTTGATGCAAAGTTCATAAGAGAATTATAATGATGAAAGTCCCTGTTGTTAAATAAATGTAAACTTTTGTTGTAGACCCTTATATAAATCAAACCCTTTCTTATTTTTGTGCGCATTTTAGAGATAAATGTGCAAATTTGGGTACGAATGAGTGGAAGTTTTATTGAGCTTATAGAGCACAGCATTATACAAAATTGGGACTTGAATGCCCTGACTGATTACAGAGGTGAAACTATGCAATATAAAGATGTGGCACGTAAAATAGAAAAAATACACATCTTATTTGAAAATGCAGGGATTAGACCGGGGGATAAGATTGCCGTTTGTGGACGTAATAGTGCACATTGGGGTGCAGCTTTTTTGGCTACCATTACTTATGGAGCAGTAGTGGTTCCGATCCTTCATGAGTTTAAAGCTGATAATATACATCATATAGTGAATCATTCCGAATCGCGTCTACTATTTGTGGGCGATCAGATGTGGGAGAACTTGAACGAGTCTTGTATGCCACGTTTGGTGGGTATTATCGGGTTGGTAGATTTCCAACTTTTGATTTCCCGTTCAGATTCAATGACGTATGCCAGAGAGCATTTGAATGAAATGTTTGGGAAAAAATATCCTTGTAATTTCAGATCAGAACATGTTTCATACCGTCGTGAAAAGTTAGAACAACTGGCAATAATTAATTATACTTCTGGAACTACAGGCTATTCCAAAGGTGTAATGCTCCCATATCGAAGTCTTTTTTCCAATGTCATGTTTTGTAAGGAAAAGATTCATTTGAAACCAGGTGATTCCATTGTTTCCATGCTTCCGCTCGGTCATGTGTTCGGCATGACTTTCGATTTTTTGTTCGGCATTTGTGAAGGAGCTCATTTATGGTTTCTTACTCGCATGCCTTCACCTAAAATTATAGCAGAATCTTTTTCTGAAATAAAGCCGAGAATCATTTCTTGTGTTCCATTGGTAGTGGAGAAAATTTTTAAAAAGAATATTCTTCCACGTGTAGATACCAAGTTGGGCAAGTTCCTTTTGAAGGTGCCTATTATCAGTGATAAAATCAAAACATTAGCACGTGAAGAGGCAATGAAAGTATTTGGAGGGAATTTTATTGAAATTATTATTGGTGGTGCTCCTTTTAATGCTGAGGTAGAAGCCTTTTTGCGATTGATTGATTTTCCATATACCATTGCTTATGGGATGACGGAATGTGGTCCGCTCATTTGCCATAGTTTTTGGACTGATTTGCAATATACATCTTGTGGCAAGGTGGTATCACGTATGGAGTTAAAAGTTCTTTCTCCGGATCCGATGCATATTGCCGGCGAATTGGTTTGCCGCGGCGATAATATAATGATGGGGTATTATAAGAATGAAGAAGCTACCCGATTGGTTATCGATCCGGAAGGATGGTTACATACTGGTGATATGGCTATCATTGATGATGATGGAAATGTTTTTGTAAAACGACGTTGCAAGAATATGCTTCTTACTTCTTCGGGGCAGAATATTTATCCGGAAGAGATTGAAGCGAAATTGAATAATATGCCCTATGTGTCAGAATCGTTGGTTATTCTTAAGAAAGACCGTTTGGTAGCGTTGGTGTATCCCGATTGGAGTGATGAGGCTATATGTGGATTGTCAAAGAATGATATGGATATTTTGCTGAATAAAAGTCGGGAAGAGTTAAATAAGGAAATGCCTGCGTATTCTCATTTGTCTAAGATTGTCATCATGCCGGAAGAATTTGAAAAAACGGCAAAAAAAAGTATTAAACGTTACCTTTATCAGAAAGTGGAGGTCTGATGCGGTATGGATAACGCTTCGGAATTAATAGTATATAAAGCTTCGGCAGGTTCAGGAAAAACATTCACTTTAGCCGTTGAATATATAAAGTTACTTATACAGAATCCTCGTGCGTACCGACATATTTTAGCAGTTACTTTTACCAATAAGGCAACCACTGAAATGAAGGAACGTATATTGAGCCAGCTTTATGGTATAGCTTCCGGAGATAAAGCTTCGGATCCCTATCTTCAAAATATAAAAGAAAGAACCGGACTCTCGGAAAACGAGATATGTGAGAGGTCAGCAAGGGCTCTTTCTTTTTTAATTCATGATTACAGTTTTTTTAGAGTCGAGACAATTGATTCTTTTTTTCAGTCAGTCATGCGTAATCTTGCTCGTGAATTGGGGCTGGGAGCTAATTTGGAGATATCGTTAAATAACGATGAGGTTTTGGACAAGGCGGTTAATACATTGATTGAGAAACTAGACCGTTCGTCACTAGTTTTAATTTGGTTGGTAGATTTCATTAAAGATAAGATAGCGAATGATAAACGTTGGCATGTTACAAAAGAAATAAAATCATTTGCACGTAATATTTTTAATGAGATCTATGTGGAACGTGGAAATGGTCTGCGTGAGAAACTTCGTGATCCTTCTTATATAACTCAGTATAAGAAAAAATTAGAATCTTTGGCAGCACAGAAAAAGGATGAAATGTGTAGTTTTGCCGACCAGTTTTTCGGAGTATTGGAAGCAAACGGAATAGAACCGGAACAACTGAAAGGGGGAAAAAATGGTATCATGAGTTATTTCAAGAAACTGAAGAATGGTGAGTATGATGATAAAGTCCGGAATAAAACAGTAGAAAATTGTTTAGATAATGAACAAAATTGGAGCACAAAAACATCCGCTTTAAAAGAGGAAATAATCTCCTTGGCATCAGAAGAACTGATTCCTTTATTAAGGACATGTGAGGAGTTTCGCCCTGTGAATAACCGTATAATTAATTCCTGCATCCTTTCTTTACGCTATCTAAACCAATTACGTTTACTTACTTATATTGATGAAGAAGTACGCGAACTGAATACTAAAGAGAACCGTTTTCTTTTGTCCGATACTACTAATCTTTTATACCGGTTGATGAAAGAAGGGGATTCGTCTTTTGTATTTGAGAAGATCGGATCTAATATTCGTCATGTCATGATTGATGAATTTCAAGATACTTCCCGTATGCAATGGAATAACTTCAAATTATTGTTGTTGGAAGGGTTGTCTCAGGGAACCGGAAGCTTGGTAGTAGGAGATGTAAAGCAGTCAATCTATCGTTGGCGGAATGGTGATTGGGGAATTCTTAATAGTTTGAACGAAAAATTAGGCCCCTATCCTATCCGTGAAGAGAAGCTGGTTGTAAATAGGCGGAGTGAATCGAATATCATCCGTTTTAATAATGAATTTTTTGCAAAGGCATGCGAATGGCTGAATGCCGGATATCAAGATGAGTTTGGAGAAGATTGCCAAACTTTGTTATCTGCTTATAAGGAATTGGCGCAACAATCTCCAAAAAAAGAAGAAAAAGGATATGTAAGGATTCAATTTTTGGATAAGAAAGAAGGAAAGAGTTATTCGGAAGTTACTTTAGACGAATTGGGTTTAAGTGTGGAAGAACTAGTATTGCGAGGTGTAAGCCTTTCCGATATCACCATATTGGTTCGTAAAAATAAAAATATTCCTGTAATTGCTGATTATTTCAGCAAACATTATCCTGATTATCGGATTGTTTCCGATGAAGCTTTTCGTTTAGATGCGTCTTCAGCCATTTGTTTATTGGTACTTCGATATCTTTCAGATGAGAGTGATACTATTGCGAAAGCCCAACTAGCGGTTTCTTATCAGAAAGAAGTTTGCGGGAATGAAATAGATTGGAATACATTTTTATTAGATGATACTGATAAGTTTTTACCTGCAGGATTTACGAATGAACAAGATACACTCCGTTTGATGCCTTTGTATGAGTTGATAGAAAAACTCTTTTCATTATTTAATTTAAAGGCGATAGAAAAACAAGATGCCTATTTTTTTGCTTTCTTAGATGCGGTATTGGAATTCTTACAGGATAATTCTTCTGATTTGGATACATTTATTGCTTATTGGGATGAAAAGCTTTGTGCTAAAACAATTCCTTCTGGAGAGTTGGAGGGTATCCGGATTTATTCTATCCATAAGGCAAAAGGGTTAGAATTTCATACAGTGTTGGTACCCTTCTGCGATTGGGGATTGGAAGGAGAACGGCATGTTACCCAATTATTGTGGTGTGGACCATGTGAAGCACCGTTTAATGCATTGGATTTGATTCCGGTCAGTTATTCAAAAGGAATGGCTCAATCGGTTTATAGGAGCGATTATTTAAATGAGCGTTTACAATTATGGGTGGATAACCTGAATTTGTTATACGTTGCTTTTACCAGAGCTTCGAAAAATTTATTGGTATGGTCGCATGACGGAGAGAAAAATACGATATCTACTCTGCTTTATCAGGCATTGTCAGTTATGACGGGCGAGGAAGAACTTACTGTTTATACAAATGGAGAACTTTGTCTCTCAGAAGTAAAGAAGGAGAATAATGGGATGAACCGCTTGTTGATGTCGGCAGAGAAACAAAAAGTGAAGATGGAATCATTTCTTCATAAAGTAGAATTCCGTCAGTCCAATCGTTCAGCAGATTTTATTCGGGGTGAAAATGAGAAAGAAAAGCAAGAACAGTATATCCAACAGGGGCGTTTGTTACACCGTCTGTTTTCGGTGATCCGTACTTTGGAAGATGTAGACTCTGTGTTACATCGGATGCAATTGGAGGGTGTGGTGAATAGTATCCAGACTGTAGATTCTATAAAGAAATTAGTACGAAAAGCTGTTTCTTATCCTAGAGTAAAAGAGTGGTTTTCGGGGGATTGGGAATTGTATAATGAATGCTCTATTTTACAAAATATAGGAGGGGAACTGCAAATACGCCGTCCCGATCGTGTCATGATTAAAGGAGAAGAGGTAATAGTAGTTGATTTCAAATTTGGAAAGAAAAGCCCAGAGTATGCAGCTCAGGTGCGCAACTATATGCAATTATTGAAACAGATGGGATACCGGCAGTTGAAGGGCTATCTGTGGTACGTATATAAGAATGAGTTGGAAGAAATAAAAGAATATTAGAGATGGAACCTTTCTTGAAATTAGTGGCGGAAGATTTATACGATAAGTTGGAAGGTGATTTGTCGCACACGGCGGTTGTATTTCCAAATAAACGTGCTGGTTTGTTTTTTAATGAATACTTGGCTTTTAAATCGAACAAACCCATGTGGGCTCCGGCATATATTTCCATCAGCGAATTGTTCCGTTCGTTGTCCGATTGGGAAATTGGAGATTCAATTCAGCTAGTTTGCGAACTTTATAAAATCTTTGTAGAAGCGACTCATAGTAAGGAAACATTAGACGAATTCTATTTCTGGGGTGAATTATTAATTGCCGATTTCGATGATATAGATAAAAATTTGGTCGATGCAGAGCGATTGTTGGGTAATCTTCAGGCACTCAAAGATTTGGAAGGAACCGATTTTCTCACTCCAGGTCAAGAGGAAGCTGTTCAACAGTTTTTCCAAAACTTTTCTTTAGCCAAGACCACAGAATTAAAGCAACGTTTTATTTCATTATGGAGTGTTTTAAATGATATTTACACACATTATAGAGAACAATTGGCAGAGAAGAAAATCGCGTATGAAGGTATGCTCTATCGGGAGGTTATTGAACATCTTGAGATGGAAAAACTTCCTTATGACCGCTATGTGTTTGTTGGTTTTAATGTGCTGAATAAAGTAGAGTATCGTTTGTTCAAATATTTGCGGGACATTGGTAAAGCCTTGTTTTATTGGGATTACGATGTCTCCTATCTTAATATAGCCAACCACGAAGCTGGGGAATTTATACGGCGTAATCTGGTGGAATTTCCTTCTCCCCTTCCTCCAAGTTGTTTTGATAATTATTCCCATTTGAAAGAAATTCGTTACTTGGAGGCTTCTACAGAGAATGTACAAGCCCGCTTTTTGTCGGATTGGTTACGTGAAAATCTAACGGAAAAGGAGTCGGAGACGGCTGTGGTACTTTGTAATGAAGCTCTTTTGCAGCCGGTATTCCATTCGTTACCGGACGACGCTGTGAAGCATGTAAACATAACGATGGGATTTCCTTTAGCGCAAACTCCTGTATATAGTTTTCTTAAAAATTTAGTGAAACTTCAGATTGACGGATATAATGAAGATTCGGGACGTTATATTTTTGAGGTGGTTTCGGCAGTGTTGAAGCATTCTTATACTTGTTGTTTGTCTCCATTGTCACCCCAAATACAGAGGGAACTTACAAAAAAAAATCGTTTTTATCCGCTTCCTTCCGAGCTGCAAAGAGATGAAATGCTGACACTAATATTTACTCCTCTTAAAGGAAATTTGGAGTTATGTATTTATTTGGAAGAGATTCTCAAAAGAGTTGCAGCTTTATATCAAGATAATAAAAATAAAAAAGATGTCTTCGATCCTTTATATCGGGAGTCTCTCTTTAAGGCTTATACGGCTGTTGGTCGTTTCCGTCTTTTAATTGAAGAAGGAGATTTGTGCATTCAGCCGAAAACATTTGTCCGCTTATTGTTAAGGGTGCTTTCTTCCTCTTCTGTCCCGTTCCACGGCGAGCCCGCCATTGGATTGCAGGTGATGGGAGTGCTTGAAACGCGTAATCTTGATTTTAAATGCGTGGCGATGTTATCTTTGAATGAAGGGAAACTACCTAAAACAAGTGGTGATTCATCTTTTATTCCATATAATTTGCGTAAAGCTTTCGGCATGACGCTTATAGAGCATAAAAGTGCCATATATGCTTATTATTTCTATCGTTTAATGCAACGGGCAGAAAAAGCGGTTCTTCTTTATAACAGTTCTACAGACGGCTTGAATCGGGGAGAAATGTCACGCTTTATGTTACAGATGTTGGTAGAGAGTCCGCATAAGATAAAGAAAGAGTTCATTACGGCCGGGCAAGTACCCCAAATCTCTGCTCCGATTATCATAAAGAAAACAGAATCGGTGATGCGGAGGTTATTGTTACGCTTTGATTCTTCTGCAAAAAAAATACTTTCTCCATCGGCGTTGAATGCTTATTTATCGTGTCGTGTAAAGTTTTATTTTTTATATGTGGCGCAATTGTCACCCAAAGAAGAGGTGTCAGCGGAAATAGACTCGGCTACTTTTGGCAGTATTTTCCACCGTGCCGCTCAGTTGGTTTATATGGATTTGACTTCAACTGACAAGCAAATTCATAAGAATGATATTGAAAGGGTATTAAAAGATAAGGCTCGCTTGGAACACTATGTGGACAGTGCTTTCAAAGAATTGTTTTTTAAAGTTACCGCAGAGGAAAAACCAGAATATAATGGGTTGCAGTTGCTTAATTCTGAGGTGATTGTCATGTATCTAAGGCAACTTTTGGAAAAGGATTTGCATTATGCTCCTTTTGTGATGGAAGGAATGGAAAAATGGGTGGATGATGTATTCGAGGTAGAAGTTGATGGTCAACTTGTTCAGTTACGGGTAGGTGGAATCATTGATCGTATTGACAGTAAAGACGGTAGGATTCGTATTGTAGATTATAAAACCGGTGGTGAACCACGGCCTGTGGAGAATATCGAATCATTGTTTATTCCTTCGGAATCTCGTTCGGGATATATTTTCCAAACTTTTTTATACGCTGCTATTATGACGAAGAAACAATCTGTTCCCGTAGCGCCGGCTTTGCTTTATATCCATAAGGCTGCTTCCTCTACGTATTCGCCGGTGATTACGATTGGCGACCCGTATAAACCTAAAGTGGAGGTGACTGATTTTCGGGAATATAATGAGGAGTTTCGTAAACATCTACAGAAAGTGCTTCAGGAGATTTACAATCCAGAGGAACCTTTTCGACAAACTGAGTTTGATTCGCAATGCGGATATTGCGATTTTAAGACGTTATGTAGGAGAAAGTAGAGGGAAAGCTATATTTACTGTGCGATCTACCCGTTTCAAATCCTCTTTTGCCGGAACTGTCGATCATTTCCGGAGATTCGAGATCGAAATCGTACCGTATGATTGGTTTCTCATCAAGATAGATAAACTCAGTGAGCTTATTATCATTTACTGCTTGCAAGGACAGAATAGATAGAATTGTTGATTATTACTTCACTCTTCCTACCTTTCAATTGAATATATTATCACTAAGGGTCAGTCTGCAATTTGAGTATGAAAGAAATTCAAGAAATACCAGTCAGTGAATGAGTGTTTTATTAAAACCAATACCTGTACAATCTATTTGCTTATGATAAGATCTCTTTTTCCTTTAAATTTTTCTCAAATCATAGATATTGGTTACTAGATGATAAAATAGCGGTACATTGTTATTTACCCCGCCACCGTCTCCCTTGAAGCCACTTTTATTGCATCGATGACACCGCTTTATTGTCTCCGTGGAAGGCAAAAGTTTGTCTTCTAGTAGCTATTTTATAGCCTACCGGCTATTTATATAAAGTATGTGGTAAAGTTAGGATATTATATCTTTCTTTCCAGAACGGTCAGTGATGCATCAATCCAAATATATCTGTTTCTCCCCAATAAAGATGAGTGTATCCGGCTATAGTACTTTTGTATCGGTATAGCGGGGTATTTACTTTTTCTCCTTTTGCATTGTATTGTTGTGCGATGGAGGGGAGTTTCTCAGTTTCTTCTATTACTGTTGAATAATGAAATTCGTGGCCTTTGTATGTTTGCCCGCCAAACACAAATGAACGGTAACCTAAATGCAGCTTCATATTTTCCATAGTAGCTTGTATAGGAAGAACATTCACCATGGGATAAGTCTTTCCATCCATCCCTTTAATACTTCGAGCGAGGTACATCATGCCTCCGCATTCGGCCAACAGCTTACCATCGTTTTCTATATATTGGCGGATAGATTGCACCATAGAATGGTTATCACTTAGTTGAGGAAGGTATAATTCAGGATATCCGCCGGGAAGATATACGAAATCGGCTTCTGGCAATTGTGTGTCTGATAGGGGACTGAAATAATTTATTTTACCATAGGATTGTAGCTGATCCATATTTCGACGATAAGTAAAATTGAATGCTTCGTCTTGCGCTACGGCAATCTTTAATGATCTAGTTTTTCCCAAGGAGGGAATTATCGTTTTTATATTTTCTTTTTCTTCTGTTGAAACCGGAAGAATGCTTTTCTTTTCGAAAGGAACGGTGTAACAGGTAATTAGACGGTTTAAGTCAATGTACTTTTCCACTTCTTCTGCTATGCGTAGCGAGAATTTGTCGAACAAGTATTTATTTTCTAATGTCAAACCTAAATGTCGGGAAGGAAGCTCTATTTCTTTTAGTCGGGGTAAATAGCCGAAGCAAGGAACTCCCGCATCTTCACAAGCTTGTTGTAAGTAGTCGAAATGGCTTTCTGAAGCAATCTGGTTGAAAATGACTCCGGCTACATTTATTTCCGGACAAAAATGTTTGAACCCATAAATTAGTGGGGCTACGGAATAAGCGGTGGAACGTGCATTTACAATAAGTAATACCGGAACCCTAAGAATTTGTGAAATCTCTGCACTGCTTCCTTGCATCTTCCGGTAGCCGTCGAACAAACCCATGACACCTTCTGTTACCAAGATATCTGCTTCCTTTCCATAATGGTGATATATCTCTCTGATGTGTTCCGGTGAAGAAAACCATGAATCAAGATTAACGGATTCATGTCCGGCTGCTAATGTGTGATACTTCGTATCAATATAATCCGGTCCGCACTTAAATGGTTGAGTATGCAGTCCACGTTCACGCAAAGCGCGTAATAATCCCATTGTTAGAGTTGTTTTGCCATAGTTCGAGCTGGCAGCACCGATAATTATCTGAGGTTTTGTTTTCTGTTCCATAGCATATTCGTTTCAAGAAACAAAAGTACTTTATTTAATTGGAAATTTATTTAAATGCCGAATACAAAAATAGAATGATTAAATAATATTTCTACTTTATACGTCCATCCAATTTATAACCAGTGTTTTTTTCATTTTATAATTCTTTATTTTTAGTTATCCACTTGTAATTATAAAAAAACACCTTGTCTTTAAAGGAAAAAGGTTTCTTTATTCAATCAGTGCATAAATCGGAATTTATATGTAAGTTTGCGGCATGATAACAAAATGTAAAATATGAACATAACGATTATTGCCGGCGCCCGTCCCAATTTTATGAAAATAGCTCCGTTGGTTCGTGCCATTCGTACAGCGGAAGAAACTGGTAAGGATATCCATTACCGCTTAGTGTATACGGGATCGGAAAATGATAGGAGTTTGGAATCCTCTCTGTTTCGGGACTTGGATATGCCCCGTCCCGATGCCTTTTTAGGAATAGATACCAATAATTTCTTCGAACGGATGGGGGGCATTCTAATTACTTTTGCCCGTGAGTTGGAACAACATCCTACTGATATGGTAATCGTGGTAGACGATATGACTCCAACAATGGCTTGTTCGTTAGTTGCTAAAAAGAAAGGATTAAAGGTAGCGCATTTGGTGGCGGGAATTCGTTCTTTTGATATGGATATGCCAAAAGAACTGAATCGGATGATTACCGACGGGCTTTCTGATTATTTGTTTACGGCAGGTATGGTAGCTAATCGTAATCTGAACCAAACCGGTACAGAACAGGCCAATATTTATTTTGTGGGCAATCTGTTGACCGATGCATTACGTTATAATTATCGTCGTTTTCTTCGTCCTCGAGAGATGGATGAATGGCAATGGGAAGATAAGAAATATGTTTTATTGACTTTAAACCGTCATGCTCTTTTGGAAGATAGTGGGAAATTGAAATCACTTTTTCATACACTTCTTGTGAAAACTGGAGATATGCCGGTTATTGCTCCTGTACATGAATATGTAAAAGATAGATTGAAAGACTTAGGTATTTCTTCTCCTACCCTTCATTTGTTGCCTCCCCAACCTTATCTTACGTTTGGTTATTGGGTAAGTCATGCTGCAGTGATTGTTACCGATTCAGGTAATATAGCTGAAGAAGCGACATTTCTGGGTATTCCTTGTATGACATTAAGTTACTATGCGGAACATCCTGAAACCGTAACGCAAGGAACTAATTGCTTAGTTGGCGAAAGTCCGGAAGAATTAGCTGCGGCATTTGATATATGGCGTAACGGGGAATGGAAAAACGGTTCGCTTCCCGAACGTTGGGATGGTCGTGCAGCTGAACGTATTGTCCAAATATTATTGGAATTATAATATTCGAGAAGATCTTTATAGGTATAAAATAATAAAGTCTTGTCTCTATATAAATAATAAGAGATAAGACTTTTATTACAAAATGCTGGTTTGTAATAAGTAGATAGTGTCATTCTATTTCATACCATAAAGAAAATAGGAAAAAAGAGAAGGATAGTGATAAAATTAATAAAAGGAAAACTATACATGGCTTAATACAGAAAAGATTGCAACGGTAGTTTTTCCATTTGAATTTATTGCACTGTGCTGTTAACCTACCATCCATATTCTAAATCCGAAGAAAGCATGCAGACCTATGGTTTTAGCAAATAAGAGGCGTTGGAGCCAATAGCTTTGTTCGCCTTTTTAGGATATAAAGTTTGACTCCTAACAGAGCGAAGCGGAATGCTACCTCCTTCCCTCTTATAACTTCTTTAATTATTAAATAAAAAATCGAACTTTACTGTATTACCGAGTGTTGGTTTTGTGTACTTTAGCAAATTAAAAGAAAAAAATAATGAAACTTATACCTCGGCAATATTTGGCTGTAACAGCTGTGTTACTAGCTATTATCATGTCTGTTTTGGACGGAACGATAATGAATGTGGCGTTACCCACCCTGGCGCATGATTTTGATGTGGAGCCCTCTACGGCTATCTGGATTGTCAATGCCTATCAGTTAGTCATTACTATGACGTTACTTTCTTTTGCTTCTTTAGGCGATATACATGGATATAAGCGTATTTTTTTGATAGGTATTGCGTTATTTGTTAGCGGTTCATTTTGTTGCACCATGTCCCGTTCCTTTTGGATGCTGGCAGCATCGCGTGTGTTACAAGGATTTGGGGCTGCCTGTGTAATGAGTGTGAATACTGCCCTGATACGTTTAATCTATCCATTAAAAATTTTGGGGCGCGGAATGGCGGTTAATGCCATGATTGTAGCCGTTTCAGCTGCATCGGGACCTTCTATTGCAGGAGCTATTCTTTCGTTAGGTACATGGCAATGGTTGTTTGCCATTAATATTCCGATAGGTATAGCGGCCTGGATTATTGGTTATCGTATGCTTCCGAATAATCCACCGATTAAAGAAAAACCTAAATTTGACAAGATTAGTGCATTAGCTAATGCTTTGACTTTCGGGTTGCTGATTTATTCGTTAGATGGATTTGCCCATGAAGAAAATCGGAAGTTTATTCTCATTCAGTTACTATTATTACTTGTTATCGGTGTCTTTTATATTCGCCGTCAGACAAAAGCTACCATGCCTATTTTGCCTGTAGACTTACTGAAAATACCGATCTTTTCCCTTTCCGTCGGGACCTCTATAGCCTCTTTCACCGCACAAATGCTGGCAATGGTCTCTTTGCCGTTCTTCATGCAAAATATATTGCATTATGATGCTGTGGAAATAGGTTTGTTATTGACTCCTTGGCCTTTGGCTACCATTCTTGCGGCTCCACTTGCCGGGAGGTTGGTAGAGCGCGTAAATGCGGGTCTGTTGGGTGGCATAGGCATGGGAGTTTTTGCTATCGGATTATTCTTACTTTATCTTCTTCCGGCTCATCCTGCAGAGTGGGACATTGTCTGGCGAATGGCCGTATGCGGTGTGGGTTTCGGTCTGTTCCAAACGCCTAATAATGTAATGATTGTCTCCTCTTCTCCTGCAAACCGCAGTGGCGGAGCAAGTGGTATGTTAGGTACTGCGCGATTGCTGGGGCAGACATTAGGTACTGCATTAGTCGCTTTGTTATTTCATATGTTTTCTGAAGGATACAGATGGAAAGCCTGTTTGCTCGTCGCTATATGTTTTGCTATTTGCGCTGGTATAGTGAGCAGTATACGTATGACACAAAAATCTCCCGTGGAAGAGAACTAATAAAGCGACTTGCTTTCAATGGTAAAGATATTGGCAGAAAGGTTTCCTTGGTATACGATTACAAAAAATTTGCTGATAAATACAAAAAACAACAGAAAAACATTAAATTAAAAAATAATTAGTACCTTTGCGTCGATTTGGTGATACGGCAGATTTTCATCTGCTGTATAAAGAGGGAATCCGGTGTGAATCCGGAGCAGTGCCCGCTACTGTAAGCCCCGTTAAAAGAGAAGCATTCTCACGCCACTGTTCAGCGTCATGTTTGAATGGGAAGGTTCGCTTCTTGGGGTAAGTCAGGAAACCTGCCAAGTTATAGTAATAAGTTTTCTCTCGGGAAAAAGAGAACTTGTGTACGTTTAATCTTTATAAAATAATGTTTTTAAATGAGAGCAATTTGCCTTTATGTGTTGTGTCTCGTGTGTAGTGTTATATATGCGCACGAGGGAAATAATTTTGTGGTTTCCGATATGCGGAAATGTATGAAGCCAGGTGACAAAGCCGCTTTGTTAATGGTACATTTCGGAACGACTTACGACCAGACGCGCGCATTAACCATCGAGGCTATTAATGAGAAAGCGAAGACTTCATTTCCTGATTTTACCTTTGCCGAGGCGTATACTTCCCGGATTGTCATTCGCAGGTTGAAGGAACGAAACGTGATGAAGCAGACTCCGAGAGAGGCTTTGACACAACTGGCCGAGAAGGGATACACGCACATATTGATTCAGTCTACTAATATCATCGATGGAGTGGAAATGGAATCACTCCGTAAAGATGTGGCTACCGTAGCTGACCGATTTAAAGAGGTCCGTGTAGGAAATCCTTTGCTTTATTCGGTAGAGGATTGTGAGCGGGTGGTGGAAATAATGGCTGAAAAACAGCCGGAGCGAGGTGTTCTGGTGTTGGTAGGCCATGGAACATATACTCCCAGTACGGCAACCTATGCCATGATTGACTATATGGCGGCAGCCAAGGGTTGTCAAAGTATGTTGGTTGGAACCATTGAAGGGTATCCTTCTTTTGACAATATGCTGGCCCGGTTGAAAGCAAGCGGGAAGAAAGAGGTGACATTACTCCCTTTCATGTTGGTTGCCGGAGACCATGCGAACAATGATATCGCAGTGGACTGGAAAGAGGCGCTAGAGAAAGAGGGTTTTCATGTGACGGTGCGGATGGAAGGTTTAGGGCAAAATCCGAAGATACAAGATATTTTCATCGATCATCTTCGTTTCAGTTCCTTGCATAAGGTGAAAGATATCATGACTAAAAAGAAGGAATATGCTGCTGGGAAAGAGTAGCTCGGCACAATATTGCAGTAACAAGAAATAATCTGTTGAAAATTGTGTGAATTTACGTTTGAAGCATTGAAATTAGAAATGGAATTAAAATAGAAATTTATGAAGACAATGAACTATGCAATTATTTTAACCTTAGGACTGGTTGTCGTACCTGCGTTGGCACAGCAACACGGAAAAGGTAAAATGAAAGAATTGGATTTGAATCCGGTGGTCGTTACCGGTACGGGTACACACCATCGGTTGAGTGAATCGCCTGTACCGGTGGAAGTAATTAGCGGAAATGATTTGAGAAAAGCCGGTATTACGAATTTTCAAGATGCTATTACCATGTTGAGTCCTTCTTTCTCATTCTCTTCGACTGCCATGGCCGATTACACGACTATCAGCGGACTGGGCAACGAACGGTTGCTGATTATGGTGAACGGACACAAACTGTCGGGTAATACTTCCGGAGCAACGGATATTTCCCGTATTGATGTCAGTCGTATCCGCCGTGTGGAGATTCTGAAAGGGGCTTCTTCGAGCCTCTACGGTTCGGACGCCATCGGAGGTGTAATTAATATTATTACCGATCAACCGATGAATACGGTGAATGCTTCTTCCACCACCCGTTTGGCGGAGTATGGACAATTCGACCAAAATCTGAATCTGAACGTGGCTTCGGACAAGTTCGGTTCGTATACTTCTTACAACCGCCGTCAGGCAAACGGGTGGCAATTGAATTCGGAAGCAGTCAGTTTCAGTAAGGGGGAAGTGAAGGGTGACCCGACACCGACACGCAAGAATATGAGTAATGCGTTCTATCAGAATGTATTCAATCAACGTTTCTCGTACAGCCCTACCAAAGCATGGGACTTCTATGTAGAAGGTAGTTATTATAACAAGGAGAATGAGCGCCCCGCCAATATTTATACGGTGACGGAAGGCAAGAAAGGAAAAACGTACACTTCCGACAAACAAGGGTATGATTACAACCTGAAATATATGGGCTATACCTTGGGAGCTGGCGCACGGTATATGCTGAATAAGTCGGATTATATCAGTTTGGACTTATATAATGATAATTATGAAACGGATAACGAGTATATCGTTACCAATAAGACTTATACCAAAGGAGAAGAGAAGCTGAACCAACGTTCGCATTATTACAATGCAAACTTGAAGGGAGTATTCAATCTCGGTGCATACAACAGATTAACTGTAGGAACTGAGTATTTGAATGAAAGTCTGCGTAATCCGGACGCTTTTGAGAAGACCGACAGCGAGAAAAAGCATGTGTATACCATATCTCTCTATGCGCAGGATGAAATCAAGTTGCCTTGGGACTTCCGAGCCGTGTTGGGATTACGTTACGTACATCACGAAACGTTTGCCAACGACCTTTCGCCGAAAGTGACATTGATGAAAAAGTTGGGTCCGGTGAACTTGCGTGCCTCCTACTCTACCGGTTTCCGTGCTCCTACGTTAAAGGAACTGTATTATGTAAAGGATAAAAATAATGTATTAAGTATTGGTAATGCTGACTTAAACCCCGAAAAAAGTAATTATTATTCATTAAACGCAGAATACATCCATCGTTATTTTACTGTATCGGTGACAGGATATATCAATAAAGTTAGGAACTTGATAGATTTAATTGAGGTTGACCCTACTTCTATACCTAATTATGATTCTTCTTACGATGGTTATAAAGGTTATAAATTATATTCAAATGTAGATAAAGCAGATATTAAAGGCTTTGATGTGTCAATAAATTGCAAACCAGGTCATGGCTTAAGTTTTTTGGCTGCTTACAATTATATATCGGCTAAAGATGAAGCTACTAAATTAAGTTTGCCGCGTACCATCCGTCATTCCGGTAACTTTACTGCAAATTGGTTTAAAGGGTTCAATAATTCTGATTTAAATTTGAATCTTTCGGCACAGATACGCGGCAGCCGTTATGAAGATGCACAGCCGGCGGCTCCGGGTTATGCGCAATGGAACTTTACGGCCCGTTACACGTTGAAATTCTTGGAAGACTTTACCTTTGTGGAGCCTGCTATCGGGGTGGAGAATATCTTTAATAAAACAGACCGTCGTTATTATGGATATTACTTCTCTACAACTTCACCGGGACGTGTCTATTGGGCAAGTATTACGTTGCGTTTCAATAAGTAGAATTTTTTCAACGCATAGATTAACGCGGATTTCCGCAGATTGATTTCTCATTCTTTTCACCACAGATTACACAGATAAGAAGCTGTTTTCGTGTGGATGATGAGGATAAGGAATCAATCTGCGGAAATCTGCGTTGAAATATGTATAATTCAGAGATTTCAGTTAAATTTGCCCTGAAATAAAACAGAATATGGCTAAAATAATCGTAGCTGGGGTGGGCCCCGGAAATAAAGAGGATATGACTCCGGCAGTATGTCAGGCTGTGGCGGAGGCCGATGTAGTAATAGGTTATAAATATTATTTCCAGTTTATTACTCCTTTTTTACGGGAGGGAACTCCCTGTATCGATACGGGGATGAAACGGGAAAAGGCACGTGCCGAACAGGCTTTTGAACTGGCGGAACAGGGAAAAGATGTCTGTGTCATCAGTTCGGGTGATGCGGGTATTTACGGTATGGCTCCGTTGGTATATGAAATGAAACGGGAGCGGAATAGTCAGATAGAGATAGAGGTCCTGCCCGGAATCAGTGCTTTCCAGAAAGCGGCTTCGTTGTTAGGGGCTCCGGTGGGACATGATTTCTGTGTCATTTCTCTTTCGGACCTGATGACCCCATGGGAAAGAATAGAAAAACGGATTCGTGCGGCGGCTGTGGCCGATTTCGTAACGGCTGTCTATAATCCGAAAAGTGAAGGCCGTTATTGGCAGTTGCATCGGTTGAAAGAAATTTTCTTGCAAGAACGCGACAGTCTTACGCCGGTTGGGTTTGTGCGTCAGGCTGGGCGTGCGGAACAGCAGGTAACCGTGACAACGCTGGAGGCATTTGATCCGGAACAGGCAGATATGTTTACCGTAGTACTGATTGGTAATTCGCAGACCTATTGTTCGGACGGAAAGATGGTAACTCCCCGCGGATATTACCGGGAAACAGGAACCGGTGCTGAAAGTGTGGGTCAGGATATTATGATACGCAGTTTCCGGAGAATTGAAAGTGAATTAAAAGACAAGGATATTCCTTCGGACCGCAAATGGGCATTGTTACACGCTATCCATACAACGGCGGATTTTGAAATGGAACGTCTCCTCTGGACGGATAAGGAAGCTGTCAGTCGCTTGTATGCACTGGTACGCGATGGAAAGATTCGGACGATTGTAACGGATGTGACTATGGCCGCTTCGGGTGTTCGCAAGGGAGCGTTGCAGCGATTGGGCGTGGAAGTGAAATGTTACTTGCCGGATGAGCGGGTGGTGGCGTTGGCTGCGGAAAAGAACATTACCCGTACGCAAGCCGGAATTCGTCTGGCTGTGGAAGAACATCCTGATGCTTTGTTTGTGTTTGGTAATGCTCCTACGGCATTGATGGAACTTTGCGAGCTAGTACGGAAAGGAAAAGCCTCTCCCTCCGGAATTATCGCAGCTCCGGTAGGTTTTGTACATGTAGAGGAGTCCAAGCAAATGGTAAAACCGTTTGTCGGGATTCCTAAAATCATCGTGGAGGGCCGTAAAGGGGGAAGCAACCTCGCGGCCACGCTAACCAATGCCGTGCTTTGTTACAATGATGCGGAAAAAGTATGGCCAGGAAGAGATGTTTAAATAGCAGCTATGTTACAAACTTTTCATATTATAGGAATCAGTGACAGTCACCGTTTGTTTTTCCCTCCCGAAGTGGAAACGGTGATTAAGCGGGGAGCCGTCTTTTCCGGTGGAAAGCGCCATCATGAAATCGTAGCTTCCTGTCTGCCGGCCGGAGCGGAATGGATAAACATTGTCGTACCGTTGGAAGCCGTGTTTGAACGTTATCGAGATCATAGGGAAATCGTAGTGTTCGCTTCCGGAGACCCTTTATTCTTTGGTTTTGCCAATACCGTTCAACGGGTTTTTCCTGAGGCTGTTATTCGCCTTTATCCTTCGTTTAATTCCCTGCAAATGCTGGCTCACCGGTTATTGCTCCCTTATCAGGACATGCGCATTGTTTCGTTGACCGGGAGAGAATGGAACGGTCTGGACAAAGCGTTGATTGAGGGAGAAGCGTTAATTGGGGTTTTGACGGACCGGGAGAAAACTCCCGCTGCCATAGCTCGGCGTATGTTGGAGTATGGGTATGATAACTATCAGATGTCGATAGGTGAATTGCTAGGTAACGAAGAACAGGAGCAGGTACGAACTTGTACGTTGCAAGAAGCTGAAGAGCATGTCTTCCGTTTTCCCAATAATCTGATTTTAAGACGTACAGAAGCCCGTCCCCGTTTGTTCGGCATTCCGGATAAAGAATTTTGTTTGTTGAATGGCCGTGCGAAGATGATAACAAAAAGACCGGTAAGGCTGCTCACACTGAGCATGCTTGCGTTACGTGAACATTCCTCCTTTTGGGATATAGGATTCTGTACAGGTTCTGTCTCCATAGAGGCGAAATTACAGTTTCCCCATCTTCGGATTACGGCATTCGAACAGCGTGAAGAGGGACGAACGTTGATGGAACAGAATAGCCGCCGGTTTGGCACACCGGGTATTATCGCCATAATAGGTGATTTTATGGAAACAGATCTCACTTCCCTTCCCCGCCCCGATGCGGTGTTCATTGGAGGACATGGAGGCAAATTAATAGGAATGCTTGAGAAGATTCAGCCCGTACTGCTGCCCGGCGGAGTGATTGTGTTTAACTCCGTAAGCGAGGAAAGTGGACGGCTTTTCAGGGAAGGAATCAGGCGGATAGGAAAAGAAATCGTAGAGAACATACGCATTCAAGTGGATGCGTTCAATGCCATAGAAATAATGAAAGCAAGATGAAAAAGACAGCAATTATATTGGTTTCTGAAACCAGTCTGGCTCTGGCACAGACCATTGCCAAAGAATTGGAAGAAACGGAAATCTATACAAAGAGTCAGCTGGAAGGCTGTACACAGATTCACTCATACAGTCACTTTATCCGGGAACATTTTACGGAGCGGGATGCGTGGGTGTTTATCGGAGCATTGGGAATTTGTGTCCGGAGTATTGCTCCCTTTATCACGAACAAATATGCCGATCCGGCTGTGTTGGCAGTCGACAGTACGGGCCGTTTTGTCATTCCCGTGTTGTCGGGACATGTAGGAGGCGCCAATGAACTGAGCCGGCAGATAGCAGCAGCCATCGGTGCTGAAGCGGTGGTTACGACACAAAGTGACAATATGGATTTGTGGGCATTGGACACCTTAGGAGCAAAATATGGCTGGAAGACGGCTGTGTCGAAAGGAGAAATGAATCGGTTAATTGCCTTGTTCGTCAATAAGAAACCCACAGCGCTTCTGTTGGAAACAAAAGACGACGGAACGAGCTATTTGGAGCGTAACTTGCCGGAACATGTACGGTTGTACACACGTTTTGAAGACATCCCCCAGAAGGAATTCGCCTTGTTTATAGCCGTCACTCCATTTCATTATCCAACGGATATTCCGACACTATGTTATCGTCCGGCTGTGCTACATGTAGGGGTGGGCTGCCGGAAAAACATTTCTCCGGAAGGCATACCGGCCTATATAGAGGCCGAAGTGGAAAAGGCAGGGATCTCCCCTCTTTCTATAGCTTCGGTGGCTTCTATCGAACTAAAAAAAGACGAACCTTTGCTGAAAGCTTTGCAGCAACGCTGGCCTGAGGCTTCCTTGCGGATTTATGCGCCGGAGGCATTACGGGATATTGAAGTACCGCATCCTTCGGAAAAAGTGTATGAGACGACCGGAGTGTATGGTGTGGCGGAAGCTGCGGCTATCAAGAGCGCAGACGGAGGCCGACTACTGATAGAGAAACAGAAAGGTATGTTGGCGGAAGGGGAAGCGTTTACTTTTGCCGTGGCATTGGACGCCGTGGCTTCCCGGATAGGGCATATCGAAATTGTAGGAGCCGGACCGGGTGATCCGGATTTGATATCCGTAAAAGGGCGTCGTTTCTTGGAACAGGCAGATTTGATTCTGTATGCAGGAAGTCTGGTGCCTCGGGAACTGACATTCTGTGCGAAGAAGGGGGCGTTGATACGCAGTTCGGCGGCTTTGACACTGGAGGAACAGTTTGAGCTGATGAAAGATTTTTATGACCGGGGACTGTTGGTGGTACGCTTGCATACGGGAGATCCTTGTATCTATGGAGCCATTCAAGAACAGATGAACTTTTTTGATAAGTATCGGATGAACTACCATATTACACCGGGAATATCTTCTTTCCAGGCAGCGGCAGCGGCATTACGTTCCCAGTTTACTATTCCCGAGAAGGTGCAGACCATTATCCTTACGCGGGGGGAAGGACGTACGCCCATGCCCGAGAAAGAGAAACTGCATTTGCTGGCCCGTTCGCAGAGTACAATGTGCATCTTCCTGAGTGCGGCCGTTGTGGAGCAGGTACAGGAAGAACTGCTGCAATGCTATCCTCCGGAAACCCCGGTGGCAGCCTGCTATAAGCTGACATGGAAAGACGAGCGGATTTATCGGGGAGAATTGAAAGATTTGGCTCGGATAGTAAAGGATAACGGACTAACGCTGACTACCATGATTGTAGTGGGTGAATCCATAGACAATCGTCAGGGATTGTCGCGTCTGTATGCGCATGAATTCAAACATTTGTTCAGGAAATGATATTGATATTGGGTGGAACGACCGAAGGACGCTTGGCCGTCAGCGTGGCGGATGAAGCGGGAAAACCTTATTTCTATTCTACCAAAGGAACGGAACAGGAGGTCGCGTGTAAGAATGGCGTACGGATTTCGGGCGGATTGGATGCGCGGCATATGGAAGATTTCTGCCGGGAGCATACAATTCGTTTGATGGTGGACGCCGCTCATCCGTTTGCCGAAAAACTGCATCATACCATTGAAGAGATAGCTCAGAAACTGCAACTTCCTGTCATTCGATTCGAGCGGAGGTATTCCCCACGTACGCAAGAAGTCATCTGGTGCGAAGATTATGAGGACGCCATGCGCCGTATGGAACAGGACGGTGTCGGCTCGTTGCTTATCCTGACCGGAGTACAAACCCTTGCCAGGCTGAAACCCTATTGGAGCCGTCACACTTCGTGGGCGCGTGTACTGGATCGGGAAGAATCTGTCCGGCTGGCCGAGCAGACTGGTTTTCCTACTGAACGCTTGCTTTTCTATCACCCGGAGGAAGATGAACGGGAAACTTTTGAAAGATATACTCCTCAGGCTATGCTGACAAAGGAAAGCGGAGAGAGCGGCGGGTTTACGGAGAAAGTAAAAGCGGCCAAAGAGTTGGGGCTGTCGGTCTATGCGGTAAAACGCCCGGTGCTGCCTGCTTATACGTCTACTGTGACCGGTAAGCATGGTTTGCGGAAAGCAATAGAATCTTTACTTCCAGGCTTTTATGATTTACGTAGTGGTTTCACTACCGGTTCTTGTGCTACGGCAGCGGCGAAATCGGCCTTATGGGCACTGCTGAGTGGAGATGAGTATGAAGAATGTTCTATTCAGTTACCCGATGGAGAAGTGGTCACATTGCCGGTAGAGCGAGTGACTTTGCAATCGGACAGGGCTACGGCAATCGTGATAAAAGACGCTGGGGATGATCCAGATGTAACAAACGGTTGCGAAATAGGTGCTACGGTATCTTTTAACCATTCGAGTGAGATTCGTTTCTTACAGGGAGAAGGCGTAGGAAAAGTAACATTACCCGGAATAGGTTTACCTGTTGGCGATCCCGCCATCAACCCCACACCGAGACAGATGATTCGACATGAACTGTCGGCACTCTATCAGGGAGGGCTGGATGTGGAAATCTTTGTACCGAAAGGACGGGAATTAGCCCTGCGTACCTTTAATCCGAAATTAGGTATTGTAGACGGTATTTCCATTATCGGTACCTCGGGAGTGGTACGTCCTTTCTCATCGGAGGCTTTTGTAGAATCCATTCGTCGGGAGATAGAAGTATGCCTAGCGATAGGTGCTCCCCGCTTGGTGCTTAATTCGGGGGCCAAAAGCGAGCGTTTTGTCAAACGCGAATATCCGGATTTACCTCCCCAGGCTTTTGTGCATTATGGTAATTTTATAGGTGAATCTCTTCGGGTAGCCGGTGAACTGAGGGTGAAAGAGGTGATTATGGGAATCATGCTAGGCAAGGCTGTTAAGCTGGCGGAAGGTTCTTTGGATACACACAGTAAGAAAACTGTGATGAATAAAGATTTCCTTAAAAGGCTGGCTCTCGAAGCCGGATGTGGGGAGAATACGATACAGGCCATGGAGGAGATGACACTGGCTCGTGAACTGTGGAAGATTTTGCCGGAAGAAGAACAGCGATGCTTCTTTCCTCTCCTGCTTAGTAGATGCCTGGAACATCTCGTTTCATTTCTTCCGGGAGGGCAGTTATCCATTTTGCTGATTGATGAGGAAGGGCATATTCCTTACCGTATTTCCTGAGCGATAGATTTCTTCCCCTCCCTTGGACTAATTGTATACTTGTGGTCACGACCAGACAAGCATAGTTGATACTTAATTCATTGTCGATGCGGAATACCCCGGATTCCATATCGAACCAAATGGGTAAGCGGAAAATTAGTAGGGATACGTATGTTTTGCGCTTAATAATCATTGGAGCAAGTTATAGAAAGTATCTTTTCCAAAACAGCTTTCAATGTTTCTCCTATTGTCGGTTTTCTTCGATGAAATTGGGCATTTTGGGTGAAGGATAGGTTTGTTTCACATACTGTGGACGTTTCTCCCATCTTTCTTTCACTGACTCTTTTCTTCCTTCGTGCAAGCTCTCTCTATCCCACTGCCAATGAATCGTTCCTTTCACCCGAAACACCTGTTGGAATCGGGGTTTCAGGTGAAAAGAAGCGTTTTTGGTGCTTTCGGAGACGTTTCACAGACGGTTTCACCTGGAACATGTGTGAAACCAGAGATGTGTCACAACAATTTACTGATCCGTAGTGTGTTACGCCTACATATGATAGGATGAAATAGGAAAGAATCAAATACTTTATAGGAAAGAGAAGGAGTGGACAATCCGATGTGGAGATTTCCATCCGGCAAGTATCCCATAGTTAGTCCTGCTAAGTGCCATAGTTAGCTCTGCTAAATGCCATAGTTAGCTCTGCCAAATGCCATAGTTAGCTCTGCCAAGTGCCATAGTTAGCCCAGCTAAGTGACATAGTTAGTCCTGCTAAGTGCCATAGTTAGCCCAGCTAAATGCCATAGTTAGCTCTGCCAAGTGACATAGTTAGTCCTGATAAGTGCCATAGTTAGTCCTGCCAAGTGCCATAGTTAGCCCTGCTAAATGCCATAGTTAACCTTGCAAAGTGACATCCTCAGGAGAAAGAAATAACGCTTTTTTATTTCCTGAGCCTGTGTTTACAGCTAATTGAAATGATAGGCCTACGGCTTCCTGAGCCGCAAACCTACGGCTACCCCCAGTGACAGGCCTACGGCTTGGTAAGTGACAGGCGTAGCACTTGACATTGGCTATACTTGTCTAATCTGATTAGCTATACTTAAGTGACGGAATTAGATAGGTATATGTAATCCAGTTAATTATGTATGTCTAATGCTTTGATTTCATCGTCGCTACTAAATTTCCGTTGACCCAAACAAATCTCTTTATGTGCAAAGAAATCTCCTTTAGGAATTTTGAAAATCTACGGCTCTTTTATTTAAGCTTAAATATATAGAACCTTTATTTTATACAAATTCGGAATGAATAGATAGGCAATTATTGAAAATCAATTCGTTGGAGGTATTTTGAAGTTTCTATATTTTTAATAAAATAGCTGTGGCTTTACTCTGAACAATCACCTTAAGAGATGTGAAAACCTCCTTAAAGGAGTCCAAGAAACTCCTTAAGAGAATTCGCAACCGTCTTAAGGGAGTCTGAAAAGCTCCTTAAGAGAATTAAAATACTTCTTAAGAGAGGCTGAGAGTCTTCTTAAAAGGATTTCAGAAAACTTCGGGAGTTTCAGAAAACTTACTTAAGAAAGTTCGGCAAGATTCTTAAGAGTTTTTTCCTTTTTCTCGGCTGATATATAGGTTTGCAACGAAGGCTTTCTCCGCTCTATCTCTTCCAACAAAGCTTCAATGCTGCGGAGAGTGAGGGAAGCTTCTTCGGGCAAGTGAAGGATAAAGTCGTTTGTCTTGATATTAGTTTCAATGCTGAACGCAGATTCTATATGACGATTGGCCAGAATCCCATTGCGTTGCAACGCCTTACGAATCATCGCGTATTTATGGCCACAGCCTGATAAACGCAGTTGATACTGATATTCATTGTCGATGCGGAACAATCCGGATTCCATATCGAAATAAATCCCTTTACGCGCAAAGAAGTTGCTTAGGTTTCCGTTTAAGGACAAATCTTCCGGCGTTCCGATGGTGAGACCGTTACTTTTGTCCATCAGCCATATTTTATCGGCAATTTGCAAGGCCAACTCCAAGTCGTGGGTCGACATAAAGATGGTTTTTCCGGTTTCTCTGGAAAGTCGGTGAAGCAGTTGCATGATTTCCACTTTGCTGGGAAAATCAAGGAATGCCGTAGGTTCGTCCAAAAAGATAATGGGAGTTTCCTGAGCCAGCGCTTTGGCTATCATTACTTTCTGCCGTTCGCCATCACTCAAAGTTTGTACCATTCGCTTGGAAAGCTCTTCGATTTTAACCAGTTCAATGGAATGCCTGACAATTTCTTTGTCTTGCCGGCTAAGTTTTCCCCAGAAACCGGTATAAGGGCTACGACCCATTCCTACCAGTTCTTCCACATTCATGTTACGAATCTCACATTTTTCGGTCAATACGACTCCGATAACCTTGGCCATCTCTGCATCCGTATAACCGGACAAGGGTTTTCCGAGTATTTCAATCTTTCCTTCCAAAGGCGGCTGAAAAGCGGATAACGTACGTAATAAAGTAGACTTTCCTACTCCGTTGGCTCCGAGAAGGCAGGTCAATTCTCCGCTGTGAATGGTAGCGCAAAGGTGTGATGCTACAATTTTCGGTTCTTTTTTCTCGGCGTATCCGGTGGAAAGTTCGTGGATATGAATGGTTACAGGTTTCATTATTCGTTGAATTCGCTTTTTCGTTTGTTAAACAATACGGAAACAACTACCGGTGCACCCACCAGTGCTGTAACGGAGTTTACCGGTAATGCTCCCTCAAAACCAGGCATACGGGCTATCAGATTACATATCAATGCAATGGAAGCTCCTACAAATAAGGACGCTGGCATTAGAATCCGATGGTCAGAGGTATGAAAGATCCCTCTGCATAAATGGGGTACTGCCAGCCCGAGGAAAATAATGGGTCCGCAATAAGCTGTGACAATGGCCACTAAAACGCCGGAACAGGTAATGACCCAAAAACGGGCACGCCGGATATTCAGGCCCAAGTTACGGGCATATCCATCTCCTAGAAGGAGAAGATTTAGTGTCTTGATGAGCAAGAAGGAAAGGGGGATCAGTACGGCCATGATGCAGATGAACAACACCATCTGGTCACCTGAAACACGGGAAAAACTACCCAATCCCCAAATAACGTATGCCCGTATATCTTCTTCTACACTAAAGAATTTAAGCACTCCGATGACTGCACTCGCTACATAACCAATCATCACACCGATAATGAGCAAGGTGACGTTCCCTTTTACTTTCTGCGACACATATACGATAATGGCCATAATGGAAAGTGAGCCGATGATAGCAGCTACAGTAAGGGCTATTTCTCCGAAGATACCCAACCGACTGAGGGCAACCCCTCCTATGGCGCCCGAAAGCAGTACGACAAAGGCCACTCCCATGCTGGCTCCGGAACTGATACCCAATACAGACGGCCCGGCCAGAGGATTCCGGAAGACAGTCTGCATTTGCAGTCCGCTGATAGAGAGTCCGGCTCCTGCCACTAAAGCCGTGAGGGCTTGGGGAACACGCGATTTCCAGATAATGTTTTGATGGACAAGAGGCTCATCTCCTATTCCCCACAGTACGTTCCATACCGAACGCAACGGAATGTGTACGGAGCCTAATGCCAGGTTAAGTAAAAAGAATACAAAAATGGAAGCTATGATACATAGCATAAGTGTACTGTTCCGTTTCATTCCGTTACTTTAAAAGTTCGTAATATTTAGGCTGGTAATCCGGAAGAAGTTCTGGGTGGAAAGCCTTAACAAAATCTTCGAGAAGAACTTCCGGTTCAGTCGGCATATTTTCATAATAAGGCTTTTCACGCAAGTTGCAATAGATAATCTTTTTTTCCTTATAAGCTTTAAAATCGGTATATCGTTCATCGCTTTGTTTAACGACCTCATACGAATAAGTACCGTCGTAACTGTTTAGCAAACGCCAGAAGTCAGCATTGTCGGCTTGGCTGTAGACCTTTTCAAAGTCAAGAGTTACACCTCCCGAATTCGGATTGTCTTTCAGAAAATAATCGGCGCCGGCATCCCGAAACAGTTGTGCCAGAAAGCTTTGTCCGCCTACTGCATACCAGTTCCCGTTATGCAATTCTCCGCTGAACACGACCGGGCGTTTCTTTACATGAGCTGTCAGTGCTTTTAGTTCATTATACCGTTTCTCGATGTTGGTAAAAAGGGAGTCGGCCTTCTTTTCCTCTCCCGTCAGGAGTCCGATAAACTTAAGCCATTCGGCTTGTCCCAGAGGTGTCATTTCTTTGTAACCCAAATGGGGAATTAAAGGAATTTGCACCTCAGTCAGTATATCATAGCCCCCTCTTTTAAAGGGAGATATCAGAATAACGTCCGGATTGATAGCCATAATAACTTCGTTATCGAAGTTGCCTTCAATACCGATTTTTCGTGTTTTTCCTTCTTTGAGGCGCTGTTGCATTTGCCGGTTAAAGAGATGGCGTGTACTGGTAATTCCTACTACCTTTTCCAACTCTCCCAGTTTGATAAAATTAGAAAGTTGCAGAGAGGTCATACAGATAGCACTTTTTATCGGTGTATGGATGATGGTATATTCTTTTGGAATTTGTTTTTCATCACTTCCTTCTCTGATTAAAGCAAAATGATATATGGCACTTTGTTCACTTTGAGGGTCCTGAATGGTAACCAAGCAACCTTCCGGAATATATTGGATGGAAAATCCTTTGGCATAAATAATGGAAAGAAGAGTTTGGATAGAGTCTTTCTGGTCGGTATGATTGTTTACTGATGATTGCGAGCGGTTGGAATTCGACTGGCATCCTATAAAGAAAAACATTAGGAGTCCGATAACACTTAATGTATATTTTTTCATGTATGTTTGTGTTTTTAAATTAATGCAAACAAAGGTAGCTATATTTCTTGTTTTATTCCCATAAATTCAGCACTTTTGTAGCCTTTTAAAATAAGATAATGTTTCTATGAAATACCCTGTTCTATTTGTTTCGTTGGGTCCGGGTGATCCCGAACTGATAACGTTGAAATCTTTAAAGGCCTTGCAGTGTGCTGACCTTATTTTTTGTCCGGCAACCTTGACTAAAGATGGCATACGCAAGTCGCGTTCTGCAGAATTATTGAAAGTTTTATCAGTTACTTCTCCCCTTTCCTTTTTTACGCTTCCGATGAGTAAAAATCGAGAAGCCGCATGGCGTGTATACGATGACGTGTTTGTGCAGGCTAAAGAGTTGTATGGACAAGGTAAGCGGGTAGTCATTGTAGTGGAAGGCGATGCGAGTATCTATGCTTCCATTCATTACGTGCTGGATAAGTTAGTGGAAGCGTCCGTACCGGTAGAACAATTGCCTGGCATTCCTTCTTTTATTGCTGCCTCCAGTGCAGCTGCTTTGCATCTCATCCAGCAGGAAGAAAGATTAGTCGTGATTCCGGGAAACATTACTTTATCAGAATTAGATAGCTATTTATCAACCAATCATGTATTGGTGATTATGAAACTTTCCCAATGTGCTTCGGTGGTGAAAGAGTATCTTCGCCTCCACTCCGAACATACTTGTTACTATTTTGAAAACGTTGGAACTCCACAGGCTCTTTGCCTACAATCTACCCAAGAGATAGGGGAACGGGAAATACCTTATTTTTCATTGCTGGTTATCAAGTAATGGATTGTAATTAAGTTTTTAGTTGGCTTATAAAAAGGAAAGAATTTTTGTGGAAGACCAGTCGGGCGAATATGAAAAAAAGGCTGTCTCAAATAAAGATTGAAAGTTGAAAATATTATAGATTCAAACTTCATAAATAGAAATCCCTCTATCCTTATCTTAATTCATTATAATATAGGGTAATAGAAAGGGGGATTTTTATGTTTTAACTTATAATTTATAAGCAAGGCTGCCTCATTTTTCTATTTTGAGGCAGCCTATTTCTTATACTTGAAAAACTTGGAAAATTTTAGAGAATAGTTTTCACTGTTTCCAACATACCTTTTTCCTGGATAGAATCGAGGAATCCTTTTACCATATCCGTTAATCCCGGAATTGTGTTCAAGTCTTCGTTCCAGATAGATTTTTCAGCTAATACACCTTCTGCCACTTTGCGGGTACAACCTGTAGCCCAAAGGTCTTTCAGCAGTTGCATGATTTCTGGAGCATCGTTCGGAACGATTTCCGCACCATCTTCACGTTTACCACCTTTATAATATGTGATGATAGCAGCCAAGCCCAAAACCAATCCTTTAGGAAGCTCGCCTTTACGCTGCAAGTATGTCTTTAATCCTGGCAGGTCGCGAGTTTCAAATTTCGGGAATGAGTTCAGCATGATAGAAGTTACCTGATGGTCAACGAACGGGTTGTTGAAACGATCCAACACGTCTTTAGCAAATTGCTGTAATTCATCTTTCGGCAAGTTCAATGTTTCCATTAACTCATGGAACATTACTTTATCGATGTATTTGCCCACAACCGGATGTTGGCAGGCTTCGCGCACGATATTGATACCTGACAAGTAAGCTACCGGAGACAGTACAGTGTGAGGGCCATTCAATAAGCACACTTTTCTTTCATGGTAAGGAGCTTCAGACGGAACGAACAATACATTTAGACCGGCTTTGTCTGCTGGGAATTCTGTAGCGATTTCTTTCGGAGCTTCGATAACCCACAAATGGAAGATTTCAGCTTGTACAACCATGTTGTCATCATATTGTAATTTCTCTTTGATAGTAGCGATATCTTTACGTGGGAATCCCGGAACGATACGGTCAACCAATGTAGCGTATACGCCGCAAGCCTCTTCGAACCATTTTTTGAAGTCTTCGCCAAGTTGCCACAATTCAATATACTGTTCGATACACTCTTTCAATTTATGTCCGTTCAAGAAAATCAATTCGCATGGGAAAATAATTAACCCCTTGCTCATGTCACCGTTGAATGTTTTGTAACGATGATAAAGTAGCTGAGTCAGTTTTCCAGGATATGAAGAAGCAGGAGCATCATCTAATTTGCAAGTCGGATCAAATGCGATACCGGCCTCGGTTGTATTAGAAATAACGAAACGCATTTCCGGTTGTTCTGCCAGTTTCATGAATTCGGCATTTTGTGAATAAGGATTCAAAGCGCGGCTGATTACGTCAATTTTAGTCAAGCTGTTAACAGTTTCGCCTTTGTCCAAACCTTGCAGATTTACATGATACAAACAATCTTGTGCATTTAACATATCCACCATACCTTTATCGATAGGTTGCACTACTACTACACTGCTGTTGAAATCAGTTTTTTCATTCATGTTGTAGATAATCCAATCTACGAATGCACGGAGGAAGTTACCCTCACCAAACTGAATAATTCTTTCAGGACGTTCAGCTTTTGTCGCTGTTTGTTTGTTTAATGGTTTCATTTTTTATAAAATTTATAGTTCATATTATAAGTTATACGATTCAACGTAATACTTGATATTTTCTTTTATTATTAAGTCGATAGGCATGTATTTCATAGGAGATATATCTCGCTTGAATACAATCTTATCCGCAAGAACTTTAGTAGCACAATATCCCTGCAATCCGGGACGTTGCCCTATTAATAATGTAACAATCCCTTTTTCCAATAATTCTACGTTTTGCGGCAGTAAATCATATCCAATCAATCCCGAAAACCGAATTTTATTTTCTTCTAGGAATTTTCCTACTTGATAGATACGTGAATTGAAAGAGATACCCATTTTTACTTGGGGATGTTCCTTAAAAAATCGGGCTAGGGCTTGTTTATCTTCATTATAATTCTCTCCTTTTAGTTTGACCTCATGGATAATAAGATGATCACACTTGTCGCTTAAATATTTCATAAATCCTTCCAGTCTGCGTTGCATTTGCACTTCAAAAGAATTTTGGTCGTATTCACTGATAAACAATACGATCTCTTTATCGCGGGTGTAATCGTTCATCAAAATCTTTCCCGCAATGTATCCGCTTTGGAACGAATCCTGTCCGATATACATCATAGCGCCTGTATCCTCGATATTGACGTCTATAAATGTAAAAGGTATTTGCTGCTCATTTAGTACTTGGGTGATTTGTAATGTTTCCTTCCTGAAATTAGGAGCAATCAATACTGCATCCGGTTTTCTTGTTAAAAGTACCTTTCCAGCGTTGCAATATGATTCTACACTTGAATGATTATAATAAATATACTCTGTTTTTACATTAAACGCATTCAGTTCTTCGGCAGCTTGTTGGATGCCTTGAGCCACAAAGTACCAATAATCGTTAGGCTGGTATTTAGGTATCAGGCAGCAAATGAGGTATTTCTTTTTACCGGCTAAACCTATGGCGAACATATTGGGCCGATAATGTATTTCTTCTAATACTTGTTGAACTTTCTTCTTACTGGTCTCTGATACCTCTCCCCTATTGTGTAATACACGATCCACAGTACCCGTGGAGACTCCTGCCATATTCGCCATGTCTTTAATTGTGTAT
>ENA-OPCT01000120-OPCT01000120.1-human-gut-metagenome-genome-assembly--contig:-NODE-120-length-45036-cov-3.199840_pt1 | contig 45036 bp, 34 predicted proteins | sample MGYA00241572_ERZ501495 | MGnify/ENA primary metagenome ERZ501495 (study PRJEB25962, sample SAMEA2042580) | human gut metagenome | biome: human gut; feature: human-associated habitat; material: faeces... | reverse complement strand
TGCGCCATAATTATATCATCTATATTAATAAGGTATCACCGCCAACATATCGGCTATTTTCTCCAATCCTTCCTGCAAAGGTTTCGACACCATTCCCTTGATAAAGGGGCTCAGTTCTACCTTAACAGTCAATTTCATTTTACATTGTTCTGCGGTTACCGGAACAAGCTGTATCCACAAATTAAAGGGCAACGGAGAGCTGACAGTTTCAAACTTCACACATTTGTAAGGTTCACGATCCACGACATGTAAAGTAACATTTCCCACGGGAGAAACACTGAAACTCACAGAGTCCGCATCAAAGTTGAGGTTCTGCACTTTATCCGGCATACGATCTTTCACAGCCTCCAAACTATTCAAATCCGAAATCTTCGAATATACCCGTTCTTGACTATACGGGATCATTTTTATTCCACTTTCAAATTGAGTCATAATAAATATTACTTGGTATAAACACAAAAAGAACTATCCAGGCTAAAAAGCCCGAATGGTCCTCTTCGTAATAAATATTTAAGATTAATTATTTCGCATTCCAATGTGCCGGATCTTTTCTCCAAGTCTGAAGAGTCTCCACATCTTCCTCGCTAATGTAATCGGTTTTCAATGCTGTTTCCAACACAGCTTCGTAATTGGTTAACGTCACCAGTTCCACCTTAGCGTCTTTAAATGCTTTTACCGCCACATCAAATCCATAAGTAAACGAAGCAATCATACCGATTACCTCACAGCCATCACGGCGAATAGCTTCTACAGCTTTCAAACTACTTCCACCTGTCGAAACCAAATCCTCTATCACAACAACTTTCATACCCGGACGGAGTTCTCCTTCAATCAAATTTTCCAATCCGTGATCTTTCGGAGTAGAACGTACGTAAACAAACGGTAAATTCAATTCGTCCGCCACTAGGGCTCCTTGAGGTATGGCGCCAGTAGCTACGCCTGCAATAGCATCTACTTGACCGAATTTTTCAAGAATCAAGCGAGAAATTTCAATCTTCACAAAATTACGAAGAGACGGATACGAAAGAGTCTTACGGTTATCACAGTAAAATGGAGATTTCCATCCCGAAGCCCACGTAAACGGGTTGGCCGGTTGTAATTTGATAGCCTTGATCTTAAGTAATTTCTCCGCAAAAAGCTTCTCTAAAGTCTTCATAATAAAACCATATATTAAATGTTTTGCAAAAATAAAGAAAGTCAATGAAATAATACTCATTCCCAACTGTATTTTTTTGCAATTAATATATTTTATCTCTGCACACAAACTGAAAAGTTTATTCACGTGCAACAGCCAAAGTCAGTACACTTACTTGTAGTTGGGGAATAACGGACAATGCGTCCATACATGAAATCAGCGTAGCGCCTGTTGTCACTACATCATCTATCAATAACACATGCTTACCCACTAACTTTTCCGGAGATACAACTGAAAAAATGCCTTGAACATTTTCCCAGCGCTCCATCCGTCGCTTCCGAGTTTGAGTAGGATTAGCCACACGGCGAATTAACGAAGTCGTGTCGACCGGAATAGATGTTACATAAGATATTCCTTCCGCCAACTTCTCACACTGATTATATCCGCGTTTTTTCCTTTTCTTCGAAGCTAACGGTACGGGTATCAGCACATCAATCTGCTGAAAGAAACCGGACCTATTTATTTCGCCAGCCATTTGTTTCCCCATATAAACACCTATTTCAGGACAATTGTAATATTTCAGGGTGTATAATATCCGGCACGCCGCATTATCCTTATAATAATAAAAATAAGCAGCAGCTCTTTCTACCGTAGCCCGCCCCCAAAAGCTTTTTGCCAAAGGATTATCCGGTTCTTTGCAGTAATATGTGCGAGGCAATTCACGCGAACAAGAGATACAAATATGCTCTTCCGCTTTAGCCAGTCGTTTTCCACACATCACACAGCAACGCGGAAAAAGCAAGTCTAACAAGTCATTCATCCATGAAGCCATCATCATCACGTAGAGAAAGGCAAGCCTTAATTTCATTCATTTCAAACCCGCGCCCTAAAGCGAACCGAATCAATTTCCCATTTAACTCATATTCGTTACGCGCTTTAACAGTATTGCGTTTAGCCTCAAGTAAACCACAAAGGACATTCCGGTATTCTTCTTCGTCAATGCTCCCCAATAAAGGGTCCGACACCTGCCGATCAATTTTTTTCTGCCACAGTGCTTGAGCTATTTTATTCCGTCCCCACTTGTTATACTTAAACTTATCATGAATAAAAAAACGACAATACCGACTTTCGTCAATAAACCTCTCTGCCACCAGTTTTTTTAAAATACGTGTCTTACTTTCGGAAGAAACTCCCCACTGCTCCAGTTTCTCCGCCACCTCCGACAGACAATGCTCTGCCAAGGAACAATATGCCTCCGCTTTATACAAAGCTTCCTGTTCACTCAATTCTTTCACAATCTCGCTTTTATCATTCGATCGTTTCCCGACAAATCTTGTTTCAAACAAATCTCTTTATAGCCCATAGATTCCAACATAGTTCCTATTTGAACGCCAAAAGCACGGTTTATCTCGAAATAGAGCCATCCTGAAGGAATCAACAATTTCTTCCCCACCTCCGCAATGCGTCGATAGAATATTAACGGGTCTTCATCCGGAACAAAAAGGGCCTGGACCGGCTCCCAATCCAGCACATTTGCCTCCATTTCTTTTTTCTCCGCCAGTGTAATGTACGGAGGATTGCTTACAATAATATCAAATCGCAGCTCCTCATTCCATTCATCCGATAATATATCTCTTTGTTGAAATATTACAGATGTTCCGTTCAAACGATTATTTTCACGCGCTACTTCCAATGCACCCGTAGAAATATCCCATGCATAAATCTCAGCCAAAGGGTAATTTTTCGACAGAACTATCGGGATGCAACCACTCCCGGTCCCGATATCCAATATTCTGCATAAAGTATTTGGAACAGTCTCCATTATCCAATACACCAATTCGGCTGTTTCGGGACGAGGTATTAACACATTCTCATCGACTTTAAAAGAGAAACCGAAAAATTCCGCTTCGCCTAAAATATATTGCACAGGTTCGTTATGGCGAAGTCTCCGAAGAATATCTTCCAGTTCTTTTACCTGTTCCGGCAAGAAATTCATATCTTTGCCCATATAAATATCCAGCATCGTTATCCCGAATTTCTTCTCGAGCAATAAACCTATAAGGGCTTTTATCTCGGAATCAGGATAAAGAGGTTGCAAGGATTGCTTGATATATTGAATAATTTGCTGCATAACCGCGCAAAAGTAGACAAATAAAATCATAAAAAATGAACGAAGACGAAAAATATATGTCCCGTTGCCTCCAATTGGCAAAAAACGGATATTCTCACGCAGCCCCCAACCCTATGGTCGGTGCAGTAATTGTCCACCATCACCGCATCATAGGCGAAGGCTATCACATTCGATGTGGAGAAGCACATGCGGAAGTGAACGCCATCCGTTCCGTAAAAGAGCCGGAACTACTACGGGAATCAACAATATATGTCAGCTTGGAACCTTGTTCTCATTACGGAAAAACTCCGCCTTGCGCAGATTTGATTATCGAAAAACAAATTCCAAGAGTGGTAGTAGGTTGTGTTGATCCTTTTTCCAAAGTTTCCGGAAGGGGAATACAAAAATTACGGGATGCCGGTATAAAGGTGACTGTGGGTGTATTGGAAAAAGAATGCCTCCGCCTCAACCGTCGGTTTATTACTTTCAATGTGTCAAAGCGTCCTTACATCACCCTGAAATGGGCAGAGTCTTCCGATGGCTTTATCGACTTGGAACGAACTAGCGGACATCCGTATATTTTATCCAATCCCCTGACACAAATGTTGGTACACAAAAAAAGAGCCGAAAACAAAAGCATATTGGTAGGACGGAGCACTGCACAATTAGACAATCCCTCATTAACCATACGCAGTTGGTCCGGCAACCACCCCATCAGGCTGGTCATCGACAGGTATTTATCTCTGCCGCCTCATTTAAAACTATTTGATAAAGAAGTGCCCACATGGATTTTCACAGAAAAAGAATGCGCTTCTTCCTCAAACAGGGAATACATCCAACTGGATTTTCAACACGACATTTTACCCCAAATCTTAGAGATTCTGTACAAACGAAACATTCAGAGTTTGTTAGTAGAGGGAGGCAGGATACTTTTACAAAGCTTTCTCGATGCCGGATTATGGGACGAAATTTTTATTGAAAAAACGCCTGCCCTATTGCGATCGGGCGTCAAAGCTCCCGAATGCCGAATTCAGGAAATGCCTGAAATAGAATTGCATTTTGGACATACATTTTTCCATTATGAGCAGTTTCATTAGAACCTGTCCCTTACAAGGCTAAAACCACGATAAAGAGAATGCGGAATCAATAGTTTACCACTTCTTACATTACCATGCTACCAAATAAATAAATTCATAAAGACACATTTCGGAAAACACAAAGCTAATCTGCAAAAGAAGAACCATAACATTAAAGTAAAAATAGATATCGTTCCTTCTATCAAACAAACCGTCTGAAGATATTTTCGGACAATTAAAATTCAATAACGGTACGACCTTAGCACAATCCTTCTATGAAATAAGAATCGGTTCGCAGCATTATGGAGGAGAGCACAATCGGTCTCAGACGGATTAACAGTAGAATACATGCTTTAACACATGTCCTTGAAGACCATTTCTTCCAATTCTGATAAAGTGCTGACTTCTAACAGATTATCATTTCACTTAAAAGTAGTGTTCCAAAGCCGGAAAACAGAAGTTTCGGAGTAAAGAGAGACATACTGTGTTTCAAACAGTTAGAAGTTCAACTCCTCTAAAGCAACCCTCAGCGAACAAAAGAGGCATTCCTTCCGACATCCTGTTTTAAGAACTTTCCCTAATTCTTTCTTCACGTACATTAACTATTAAAAGGTTAAAAACAGAAAGTATTGGCTTCATGGAGTGTCGCGCGCCCTAACTTTTCCCATTATTCAGCAGAGATTTGAGTGCAGCGCAGTAGAATTACAGTAAAAACCCCTTCTACGTTCCGGTAATAATTCTACTGCGCAATGTCTGCTATTCAGCAGAAGTTCCGCCCAATCTTAAAAGAAGCTGCTCCCATTCACCTCCTTTTTTTCACATTTGTTTATATTGCAATTCTTTAAAATCATTCCCTCTGAAGAATCGTTCATTCGAAGATAAACGTAGAAAGAATCGTTTTCATCGCAACCATTCGTGTTAGGAAATGTAAATTTTCCAGGGAGGATTCCGCCTATTTATTAACAATTCGTCTGTAGTCCCATTCCATCGCTTACCGGGCGAGTCAATAAATCTAAGTTAATCAGTGTTGAAAGAAAAAAATTACTCTTATAAGGCACTCTAATTTTAGCCTAATGCAGACAAATTAGGATGTTTTATCTATAAATTTGTATAAAACTTCTTGAGTTTGTTCGATATAGAAAAAATTGTTTCTATTTTTGCAACTTGTAAATCACAATTTATAGTTTAAATGAGAAAGACATTATACGCAATCATTAGTTTATTAGCAGTACCATTTCTTTTTTCTTCGTGCTTAGACGATGATGACACGACATACGAATTTAGTTCCGATGCACTTATTTCAGCATTTTCTATCAATGATATAAAAACAGAAGTTGCTTCTAAGACAGCCGCAGGGAAAGACACGACTATCATTGTCACCACTATAGGTAGTAAGTATAAGTTTACTATTAATCAAAACGAAAACCGTATTTACAATACCGACTCATTACCTGCAGGCACGGATGTCAGGAAAGTGTCTGTCAACCTCAGCATAATCGGATATTCAGTGGTTTACGAAAAGAACCAGAAAGATACACTTTGGACTAGTGCGGATTCGCTGGATTTTACCAGACCGGTAAACTTCAAGGTTTATGCATACGACGGAACATTCCGCTCGTATACCGCACAAATCAATGTACATAAACAAGATCCCGACTCGTTACAATGGACTCAACTGAAAGGTACTAACTTCAGCGTACAAGCCGGCAGTCGTCAAAAAGCGGTTCTTTTTCAAGACAACATATATGTGTTCGCAGAAAACGGGAATCAAGTACAAGTTACTTCTACCCGCATGACCGACGGAAAGACTTGGACTCCTCTACAAAACATCGGCATTGACGAGGCCGACTATTCCTCTGCCATTGCATTCAATAATCAGTTATATATTTTAGCCAAGAACAAGTTATATTCGTCTCCTAACGGAACAGACTGGAGCGAAGTAACTACAGACCGTACATTTACCCAACTATTTGCAGCTTCATCTACACATCTATACGGAATCAGCGAACAAAAGATAGTAGAATCGGAAAATGCTGTGACTTGGACGGAACAAGAAAATGCCACAGAATATTTCCCGGAACGTATCTTATTCAATATGTAAATTACCTACAAACTCTAAGATCGAACGATTAATTGTAATAGGAGAAAGAAACGTATCAAGCGATACGACGGCTGTGGTGTGGAGCAAACTTTCTACAGAAAACACATGGACACGTTATCACCAATCTGCCGACAACGCATACGGCTGTCCGAAACTAAAAGAACTGGCTGTAATCCATTACGATGACAACCTTTATGCGTTCGGTGGCGAAAAAGACTACACAACGACATGGCAAATAAAGCCATTTTCAGTTCTTTATGAATCGCTAGACCATGGTATTACATGGAAAAAGAAAACAAGCAAAGTTATGCTCCCCGAAGAATTCATCGATCGCACCGGTTACTTCTCCTATTTAGTCGATTCCGATAACTTCATTTGGATTATGTGGAGTGGAAGCAACGATGTATGGAAAGGAAAAATCAACCGTTTAGGATTTGTCGGAGTGCAAGAATAAAGGTTACCTCTATTATTACACGATAAATATGCTATATAAAGACCAAATAGACGCCAATAAAGTTCCTCAGCATGTAGCAATCATCATGGACGGCAACGGACGATGGGCCAAACAACACGGGCACCATCGGAGCTATGGGCATCAACAAGGAGCCGAAACGGTTCGAAAGATCGTTGAAACAGCGGCATCCATCGGAGTTAAATATCTGACTCTGTATACATTCTCCACGGAAAATTGGAACAGACCCGAAGAAGAGGTTACAGCATTAATGTCTCTTCTTTTCCACTCTATAGAAGAAGAAACTTTTATGAAGAACAATGTCAGTTTCCGAGTGATAGGAGATATGCAACGACTCCCGCAAAAGGTTCGGGAGAAACTGAGCGAATGCATGGAACATACCTCCAAAAACACCCGAATGTGTCTGGTTCTGGCGCTTAGTTATTCTTCTAAATGGGAAATAACCGAAGCAGTCAAACAAATCGCACAACAGGTTGCAGATAAACAGATCAATACGAATCAAATCAATGAAGAGTTGATTGCCGCTCATTTAACTACGCAATTTATGCCCGATCCGGATTTATTAATCCGCACGGGAGGAGAGATCCGGCTAAGCAACTATCTTTTATGGCAATGCGCTTATTCCGAACTTTATTTTTGTGATACTTTTTGGCCTGATTTCCAGGACGAAGAATTCTATAAAGCTATTTGTGAATTTCAAAAGAGAGAACGCCGTTTCGGTAAAACCAGCGAACAAATAGTCAACGATTAACGATTAACATGCAGTGATGAAAACATTTTCAGTACTTACATTCAGATTCCAAATAACAATAAGTTTATTATTGCTTATTTGCATGAGCTTTATTCCCGAAAACGGACAAGCACAGAATACAAACGATAAAGATTCCAAACCGGTAATTCTTTACTCCGGCACACCCCGCAAATGCGAAATCGGCGGTATACGGGTAACAGGAGGCGAAGGATATGAAGATTATGTATTGATCGGTTTATCCGGTTTATCAGTAGGACAAACAATTTCCGTTCCGGGCGAAGAAATCACACAGGCTATCCGTCGGTATTGGCGTCACGGATTGTTCTCACAAGCACGAATCGAGGCAGACAGTATTGTAGACAACAAAGTATATTTAAATATCATATTGGCCCAACGCCCAAGAGTTTCGGACATCCACTATAACGGAGTGAAGAAGTCGGAACGTGAAGACTTGGAAGCAAAATTGGGTTTAGCTAAAGGCGGACAAATTACTCCTAACCTGATTGATCGTGCCAAGCTGCTCGTAAAAAGGTATTTCGATGAGAAAGGATTCAAAAACGCAGACGTATTTGTAGTTCAGCGGGACGACCCGAATAATAAGAATCAGGTAATCATCGATGTAAATATCGATAAAAAAGAGAAGGTGAAAGTCCACCAAATTACCATCGAAGGCAACACCGCTTTGAGTGACAAGAAGATTAAACGTCTCATGAAAAAAACGAATGAGAAGAATAAGCTCGTTAACATCTTCAAAACCAAGAAGTTTATTCAAGAAAAATACGAAGAGGACAAAGAAAACATTATTAAAAAATACAACGAATTAGGTTATCGTGACGCTATTATCGTAACAGACAGTGTGACGAACTACGATGAAAATACCGTCGACATCTTCCTGCGCATAGAAGAAGGGGATAAATACTATGTACGTAACATTTCATGGGTAGGTAACACGGTTTACCCCTCAGAATGGTTGAATGAAAACCTGCGTATGAAAAAAGGCGATGTATATAACCAAAAGTTGCTAAACGAGCGTATTACAGAAGATGAGGACGCTATCGGCAATTACTATTACAATCAAGGTTACGTATTCTTTAACGTCGAGCCGGTAGAAGTAAACGTAGATAACGATTCCATCGATTTGGAAATGCGTATGATAGAAGGCCCGCAAGCAACCATCAACCGGGTAAGAATCACCGGTAACGACCGTTTGTATGAAGACATCGTCCGCCGTGAATTGCGTACCCGCCCGGGAGACTTGTTCAGCAAAGCAGCTTTGGAACGTTCCTACCGCGAATTGGCTCAGATGGGTCATTTCAATCCGGAAACCATTAATCCAAAGGTAGAACCCGATGCGCAAAACGGAACGGTAGATATCAACTACATTTTGGAATCGAAAGCAAATGACCAGATAGAATTCTCTGCAGGTTGGGGACAAACAGGTGTTATTGGTAAATTGAGTCTGAAATTCACTAATTTCTCCTTAAAGAACCTATTCTCCAAAAACGATAACCGCAGAGGTATTCTTCCTCAAGGCGACGGACAGACTTTAACCATTAGCGGACAAACGAACGGTAGCTACTACCAGTCATACAGCGTATCGTTCTTCGATCCGTGGTTTGGTGGAAAACGTCCGAATCAATTCTCGATTACGGCATTTTATTCTAAACAAACTGACGTAAATGACAACTATTATAATTCGTCATTCTACAATAGCTATTACAACTACATGTACGGATACGGAAACTATAATAGTAGTTATTACGGCTATAACATGGATTCGTACTACGACCCCGACAAATCGGTTCAGTTGTATGGATTGTCTATCGGTTGGGGAAAACGTTTGAGATGGCCCGATGATTACTTCACACTGACAGCGGAAATGTCCTATCAGCGTTATGTTCTGAAAGACTGGCAATATTTCCTTATCGCTAACGGTAAATGTAATAATATCAGCTTTGGGCTGACATTGGCGCGAAGTTCCTCGGATAATCCGATATTCCCGAGAAGCGGATCTGATTTCTCGCTGTCTGTACAATTTACACCGCCTTATTCCATGTTCGATAATATCGACTACAAAAATCTGGCAACCAGTACGAGCGATCCGCATTATGAAGACGACATGAAGAAGAAATACAAATGGGTGGAATACCACAAATGGAAATTCAAAGGAAAGATGTATACCGCCCTTACAGGTGGTAACAAATGCCCGGTATTGATGACCCGTGTTGAATTTGGATTGTTAGGAAGCTATAACAAATACAAAAAATCTCCCTTCGAAACATTCTATGTAGGAGGTGACGGTATGACCGGATATTCCAGCAGCTATGCCACCGAAACTATCGGTCTGCGCGGATATGAGAACGGTGCACTGACGCCTTACGGCTACGAAGGATATGCTTATTCACGCTTAGGTCTCGAATTAAGATACCCCATTATGCTCGAAACATCTACCAGCATTTATGCGTTAGCTTTTGCAGAAGGTGGTAATGCTTGGACGGATGTAAAGAAATTCAATCCGTTCGACATGAAACGCTCTGCCGGTGTAGGTGTACGTATCTTCCTGCCGATGATTGGTATGATGGGTATCGACTGGGCATATGGATTTGATAAAGTATTCGGTTCTACACAATATAGCGGAAGCCAATTCCACTTCATTATCGGACAAGAATTCTAAACTCAAAACTAAATGGCTATGATGAAAAGATTTGCTACTTTAACGTTATTTTGTTGCGTGCTGGCTATAGCAGCACACGCGCAAAAATTTGCATTGATCGACATGGAATATATCCTGACTCATATTCCTGCCTATGAACGGGCAAACAGTGAAATGGAAGCTTCCTCAAAAAAATGGCAAAGCGAAGTGGAAGCTGTAACCAACGAAGCCAAAGCCTTGTATGAAAATTACCAAAATACAGCCCAATCGCTTTCCAATGCACAGAAAAGACAAAAAGAAGAAGCGATTGTAGCGAAAGAAAAACAAGCTAACGATTTACGTAGAAAATATTTCGGACCTGAGGGAGAACTCTATAAGCAAAGAGAAAGTTTGATAGCTCCTATCCAAGACCAAATATATAATGCGGTAAAAAGCATCTCTACACAAAAAGGTTATTCCTTAGTGTTGGATAGAGCTTCCGATACCAGTATTATTTTTGCGTCTCCCAGTATCGACATCAGCGATGAGGTGCTGGCAAGATTAGGATATTCAAATTAATTTCATACCTTTGCAGGCGTAACTAACGTAATAACAATTAACTAATAATAGAATTATGCTTAAAAGATTTATTTTGATGGCTTTATTAGCCATTCCTATGGGTGCTTTCGCACAACAGAAATTCGGTCACGTAAACCCGGCTGCTATCCTGCAAGTAATGCCTGAGTATACCAAAGCGCAAAGCGAACTGAAAGATTTGCAGACACAATTTGAGGGAGAGATGAAAATCATGCAAGATGAACTTCAAAAGAAAGGTGACGAATACGAAAAACAAAAAGATACTTTACCTGCTCCCGTAAAGGAAAGAAGAGAAAAAGAATTGCAAGAACTTTATGCACGTTTACAACAATACGCACAGGAAAGCAATCAGAATTTACAAAAAGCTTCTCAGGAAAAATTAGCTGCTATCAGCGAAAAGATGGAAAAAGCTATTAAAGAAGTAGGTGTTGCCGGAGGTTATGTATATATCCTCGATATCACAAATGGTGTTCCTTATGTAAGCGAAACACTCAGCACAGATGTGACAGAAGCTGTTAAAGCTAAATTAGGCATCAAATAATGACAATTTAATTAAAATAAGAGCGCAGATGGACGCGGGTTTTCGCAGAAAATTATATAATCTGCGGGAACCCGCGTTAATCTATGTTCTGACAGATGGTCAATTTATTTTCTTATCACTTCTATTTTCTTGATTATTCAACCGATATTATTTATTTTTGCAAAAAGCGAAAAGAGATTGCATTCGACTCACATTCGGACTATTTCGATCATTCTGCCTACGTTTGCACTGTTTTTGCGGATGGAAGAAATCAATATCAATTAAATATCCTAAGCTATGTTGAAAAAGATTCTGCTTATTACGTTATTTGTGATACCTGTAAATCTATTGGCTCAGACAGTATTACCTATCCAACAAAATCCTGTTGTACAACCCAAATTCGGATACCTCAGTTATACGGAAGTATTCAAGTCTATGCCGGAATATGCCGACGCACAAGAAAGCCTGAATATCTTAAAATCGAAATATGAGGCGGAAATAAAACGTGCGGACGAAGAGTTTAACAAAAAATATGCGGAATTCCTTCAAGACCAAAAAGATTTTCCCGAGACTATTTTGATGAGAAGACAGAAAGAGCTACAACAGCTCATGGAAAAGAGTATCGAATTTAAGGATGAAATAAAGAAGCTGCTGAACGAGGCTCAACAAAAGATGACGGAGCCTGTTACCACAAAGTTGAATACAGTACTCAACTCTATCGGTACACAACATGGATTCGAATATATCCTGAATACCGATAACAATACTTATCCGTACATCAATACATTATATGGCATGGATATTACCCAAGAAGTAAAAAACAAACTCGGAATTAAAGGAAATGTCATAAACGAATGAACCCATCCACGCAACTGTCACAAGAAGCCGGCCCGATCGGTATATTTGATTCGGGTTACGGAGGACTTACCATATTGAGTCGTATCCGGGAAACACTTCCTGAATACGACTATATTTATTTAGGTGATAATGCCCGTGCACCTTACGGAACCCGTTCCTTCGAAATTGTATACGAGTTCACGCTGCAAGCCGTACGCAAGCTGTTCGAGATGGGATGCCAACTCATTATCCTTGCTTGCAACACCGCTTCTGCCAAAGCATTGCGAAGTATCCAGCAAAAAGATCTTCCCTTCATAGATCCCCGCCGAAGAGTGTTGGGAGTGATTCGTCCTACAGCCGAATGTATAGGAAGCATTACCCAGTCTCGTCACGTAGGCATATTAGGAACAGACGGAACCATCAAATCCCAATCGTATGTATTGGAAATACAAAAGCTTTTTCCTGACATCCGGGTCAGTGGAGAAGCTTGCCCGTTATGGGTTTCATTAGTTGAAAACAACGAATACAATTCTCCGGGTGCCGATTATTTTGTTCAATTGTACATCCAGCGTTTACTTAAAAAGGATCCGAACATTGACACATTGATACTGGGATGCACACACTATCCACTGCTCATAAACAAAATCAGGCAATATACTCCACAAAATATTACTGTAGTGGCACAAGGGGAATATGTGGCAAAAAGTTTGCAGGACTGCGCCGGCATCCAGAAATGGACGCCCTCTGTACCAAACAGGGTAATTGCCATTTCTTTACTACTGAATCAGAAGAGAAATTCAAAGAATCTGCTTCTATCTTCCTGAACCAGTCTGTTCTGGTGGAAACCATATCATTAGGATAATACCCTATTGAGAACTTTTCAGCATGAAAGAATAAAATGGGACGACCGATTTAGTAACCTTCCTCTGATAGTCACACTCTACCCTAAAGAGGGACAAATTCCTTCCTACACTGTTAACATAGTTATGATATCATCCGTAGCGCAACTAGGAGTGGCATAAACCGGAATACAGAGCGAGCTAACGGAAGCAGATACAGAATCGTGTAACCCCCTCCGCATCCGTACGCAGTGAGAAAGTGCAGCGATGTTTCATCAACACCTCACGAATCAGCATCAAACCAATACCCTGCCCATTCGGCTTCGTAGAAAAGAAAGGAGTAAAAAGCCTTGCTTCATTTTCTTTGCTTATACCTCGGCCCGTATCGGCTATTTCTAACAAAGGGGGAAAAGAAGCAGTACGAATAAAGATTGTTCCGTCTTCACCAATACTTTCCACAGCATTCTTCACAATATTAATCAATACCTGCTGAAACAAAACGGGATCCAGATGTACCGGCACAGGCTTATCCGACAATTCCGTACGAATTTCAATGTGATGAAGATTGCACGTAACCTCCATAAACTGCCGGCCGGCGGTAACCACTTCATTCAAATCGACCAAAGCCAGAGACGGTTCCGGTATTTTCACCACCTCTGCAAAATTGGTAATGAAACGGCTCATGCCATAACAACGCTCCATACACACTCGAATCACATCATGTAATTCATCCGCTTCGGGCGTTTCTTCTAAGGCTGAATCCAAAGAATCCAAGGTGGAGGTAACGCCTGCTACCGTATTATTCACTTCGTGGGCAATCATCCGAATCACTTTTTCGTATGCTTTCTTTTCGGCTTGCATCACCTCTTCGGTCAACGGCTCGATAAGATAGAAAGAATGACGAAAGCCTCTGTCAAGAAAAGACAGGTGCGAACATTTATATATACCGGAATCACTCAGCCTTATTGTTTTGACTTCGTCTATAGCCAGAGACTGCAATACCTCGGACAGTTCCAAACGGAGCTCGCCCAACGTTTTTCCTTTCAACAGCTCGAACGAAACCCCTAGAAGACGTTCAGAGGCGGGATTCATAAATGAAACATTTCCATCCAGATCGAGAATAAGAATGCCCATCGGGGAAACATTGAACAGGAGGTCGAGAAATTGATTCTGTTCCCTAACACGCAACCGCTCGTTTTTCAATCGGTCCATCATCCGGTTAAAGATCCGAACAATTCTATCGACATCATACTGCCCCACCGGACTTAGCCGCGAACTAAAATCCTGTTCCTTCAGCAAAAGCATTCCGATTTCTATCGAACGAAGCGGCTTTACAATTTTCTTGTAAAACCCCACCAAGCAAGCCAACGTCAACAGCCACAGAAACGGCAACATGTATTTGACAGCCGAATCCGGAAACCCGAAGTGCCAACGGACAACAATAAAGTTAACCGCAATCAGTAATACAAAAAGGATAAAATAAGTACGGATGCGCATAGACTTTCTTTTTAAATTTGAATACGATACTTCTCCATACGCCGATATAGCGCTGCCCGGCTCAATCCTAACTGCAAAGCCGCCTGAGAAACATTATTCCCATGTTGTCGAAGCGCCTGTAGAATGGTTTGTTTCTCCATCTCTTCCAATGTTAGTCCCGATGGAACAGCAGAGGCTACCGACGAAAGCGCTGCCGGATGATAATTCGCCTCGAAATCGGCTGGAGTAAGCAACGGGTTAGAAGAAACCAGCAATGTACGTTCTACTAAATTCTTCAATTCACGGATATTTCCCGGATAGGGCAAATGCTGCAAATAATCCATTGCTTCGGAAGAAACCTCCGTCACAGGTATCCCGTTCTGCTCTGCTTGCATGCGTACAAAATGTTTCACCAGTAAAGGAATATCTTCACGCCGCTCGCGTAAGGCAGGCAGGTGTATGGTAATCAGATTGATACGGTAAAACAGGTCTTCTCGAAAAGTATGTTCACCTACCATCTGAGCCAAATCGCGATTGGTAGCGCTCACGATGCGTACATCCACCTTACGCGGACGACTCTCGCCGAGCACTTCGAAGGTTTGGTCTTGCAACACCCGCAACAGCTTCACTTGGCACGACAAATCCAGTTCGCCTATTTCATCCAGAAAGATGGTTCCTTTGTCTGCCATTTCAAAACGCCCGACCCGATCGGTAAAGGCATCCGTAAAAGCCCCCTTCTTATGACCAAACATTTCACTTTCGAACAAACTTTGCGAAATGCCGCCCAGATTAACCTTCACGAAAGGCGAACAGCTACGCGGACTGTTCCGATGAATAGCCTCGGCTATCAGTTCTTTACCCGTTCCGCTTTCTCCTGTAATCAGCACTGAAGCATTGGTGCGCGCTATACGGCTCACAACTTGCAGCACATCCCGCAAAGCCTTCGAACGACCGATAATTTTTTCAAAATGAACGTCGGTATCGTCCGCACCGGTATGCTTATTCTCCGGACGATTTAATTCAATAGCTGTCCGTATGGTTTTCAGCAAAGCCATATTATTCCATGGTTTGGTTACAAAATCAAAAGCTCCGGCTTGCATGCCTTGTACCGCAAGCTGGATGCTCCCCCAAGCGGTAATCAACACTACCGGCACATGCGGACAGAAAATTTTCACCTGCCGAAGCAACACCAATCCCTCTTCACCTGTAGTAGAAAGAGAGAAATTCATGTCCATTAATATTAAATCGGGGGAAGAAGTGCGAACTATCTGCAAAGCCTCCTTCGGACCGGGTACTGTTTCCACCTCGTAGCCTGCCCGCTTCAGCAAAAAGCCAAGCGAAGAACGGATGGAACTATCATCATCAATGACAAGTATTTTACTTTTCGTTTCCATTTATTTATTCAAATCTATGGTTACCAAACACGCTGCATTTCTGGCCACACTCCAAAACAGAGTGGTAAATATACAACAAAAACGGTTATTCTTCTATTCAGCAAAAAAGAAAGTTTCCGAGCACCTGCCTCGCCAAGGCAGGTCATGACAGTTTTTCTTCTATTCTACTGAGAAAAGTCAAATCGAACATGTTCAATACCCAAAACTCACGTTTTCCAAAATATAAACGGGAATAGATTTCACCCTTCAATCAAATGGAAGAGTAATCACAAGAATCAGAACCGGAAAGACTCAGTTATCCACTTCGCTGCACTACCATCGCCTCACTGCCCTTTCGACCGAATCACCCGTTCGAAATCTTCCGATAATTCGCGGTTTCGTTCATAATCCCATAAAGTCAGGCTACGAATCTGGTAAAGATAATACCAATAATTGTACAGTTCGGAAATACGTGTCTGCCGTGCCTCATCTTTCGACGATTGGGCATCATTCAGATCGAGCATACTGATCTGCCCGATCATAAAGGCCTGCACATTCGCATTGTAACGCTTCCGTGCTATTGAGTCGGCTTCGTTGGCAATACTCAACTGTGCCGCCTGATTATTAAAATGTTCCACTAAGAGAAATATATCTTGGTTAAAATCCATCTGTTCTTGCCGAATCTTGGCACGTACCGTTTCCCTTTCGCTTTCCGCTACCCGCACTTTGCCGCGACGCTTGCCCCAATCCAGAATAGGAATCTTCACTCCCACTTCTACCATCTGATTATTGCCCCATTGCGAAGAGTGATATACATTCCGAAACGCATTGTCTTGCCCGCTCAATCCTAATGAAGCATATAAATCCACTTTACGGAGGTTACCCTTGGCTTCCGCCACCGCATAATCCGCCTCTAATTGCCGACGACGTATATTTTGCGAAAACGAATGATTCTCCAGAGCTTTCTCTAATACATCAGGATACGTGATATCAACATACGGGACTGACTCCGGAAGCACCGGTTCTATCTCCTCCCGCTCACCTAAGCCTAAAAAAGCACGGAGTTGAAACATCTTGGCCTTCAGATTACTTTCATTATCAGTTAATGCCGCTTTTGCCTTCAGTACAGAAAGACGAAGCTGTAACCAGTCGTTTTGCGAAATCTGTCCAATGGAACGTCTTGAATCGGCAATGGTATAAAGCTTTTCCGTATTCTGCAGATTTTGCCTAGCTATATACAACTGCTCCTTCGCCAGCAACAACTGGAAGAAATACGTCAAAGTCTTCATAGTCACTTCTTCGGTAGCCGAAAGGAACGCTGCTTTTGCCTCCCGATAACGCACCGGAGCAATCCGTCTCTGCCACTTCAGGCTGTTTACCCCGAAAAGAGGCTGTGTAAAGGTGACGGAAAGCGGAATATTCATAAATTGCTGTTGCCTGTCGTCATCCAACTGCCGGATATACGAAAGAGAAGTGGTAAGCGAAAGCTTTCCCCCTGTGAGCCATACATTCTGGTCGATAGAGAATGCTCCGTCCAATCCCATATTATTATTCTTGACAAATGTATACGATCCGTCGCTTTGCTGGTAACGATTATAAATCTTGTTATAAGCGGGCAATGTTCCGGTAAACGATACTTCGGGCAACAAATCCGCCCGATATGTATGATACTCCCAATAAGCCGCTTTCAGCTCATTCAGAGCGACCGCTGCTTCCACACTCTGCCGCCGTGCCAAAGCTATAGCCTCCTCAAGCGAAAGCATACGTTGGCTAAAACCAGGTAATACCGCTCCCCATCCCAGACAGATTACCAAGCAAAGGTACTTCATTTTCAATTTTTCATCTATTCGTTTCATCTCATTCATTAATCTCTTTCGTTCTTAAACTAAAAGAATAATTTCTTTAAAATACTGACCGCTCACCCCGAGAGTTCTATATGACTATTTGTCCGCAAAGTATTCAGACTCACCATAAAAGGGATTATCTGAGGTGTTATTCATAATGCAACGCATCCACCGGATTAATACGTGAAGCTTGTCTTGCAGGATACCACGTTCCGGCAATAATCAAAAGCGACATTAATAAAGTAGCGAAAATAGATATGAAAAGAAAATACAACCCATCAGGCAGAGGCAAGGTATAATCGAAAATATTAACAACACCCCGAAGCAAATAAGCAATAACCATACCCGGAATCCAAATCAAGCCAAACAAGGCTAACCCTTCACCAATCATCAACTGCCGTACCTTTTTTCTTGTTGAACCCAATGCCATACGCAATCCTATTTCCGAAGTGCGTGCCTCCGTACGAAACCAAAATGTACCAATTACTCCCAGAAATGTACAAAGTAAAAAGAAAGCTGCTAAAAAGTAAACTATACTATAATACATATCAAATCCTAACAATCTTAAAACCTGATTCCGATGAGTCTCCATCGGAACTATATCCGTTATCATACTATTCCCAGCAATAAGACGCGGTCTCATTGATGCTAGAAACTTGTCCCTAAAATCATGGTCGGCCTGAGGCGCAACTCTAAAGAACATATTCCACTCATCACCATAAGAGTTCAGGTACTGTTTTTCCGATAGTGTGATCCAAACAAAATCCGGTTCTTCCAAATACTCACAACGCGCAAAATTAGCAGTGGTCATTACACAGACACCCTCCATATCATAAATATCTTTCATACCATAATGGAGGCGTCCTTTCAAAACACCTTTCCCCAGCAACTTTTCCATTACAGTTCTTGAGGCCAGCCAATGTCCATTTTTTACTTCTTCTTCCAGATATATGTTTTCGTCTACCGGTTTATAATTAAACACCGAAAAAAACTCCGGTGTCATATACCCATAGTAAACACCATTCATGGATAAGGTATCCCGGTAAAATTGAAAAGCACTGTAACCTGTCCTATAAGGGAACGCAGTGCCGAACCCCACAACCTCGACCCCCGGATAATGACGTATCCGCTCCGCCAATTCTCTAGCTTCGTCCTGTTGCCCCGAATTCGGATCATAATCAGGGGATTCCTTCGATTTCCTTGAATTCGAAACCATATAAGTGTGTTCAATATCAAAGCCTCTTTCCTTAAAACTTCGGTCGAGTAAAAGAACAAAAGCATCGCTTATCATCCATATGCACACAAATGAAATAAACAATTCAGCCATAAGCCATATGTTACTTCTCCACTGGTTGACTATTAACTTAAAAAGATGAGATATCATACGCTCTACTTCTTATTTAAAGCTTCTACAATGGGCATACGGCTATAACGCCACGCAGGAATCAATGTAGAAACTAGATTTAACAAAAAACAAATTGTAATTACATACAATACTGTCATTGGATTCACAATATGCCAGAATTCAATCTGTGACATGATATCATGGCTCGAAGTAATATAAAAATCATCTTCATAAAAGAATATTCTGCGCATTATCTGAAATAAACCAAACGACATACATAACCCAAGTCCTCCCCCTATCAGCATTTGAATAAAATTCTCTAAAAGGATTTGTAAAGTCAGACTAACAGAGGATGCTCCAAAAGTTTTACGTATGCCAATTTCCTCACAACGTTTCCGCATACGCGTTACAATCAGCCCCGATAAATTCAAGGCTGGAACTAATAATAATATACCTAAAATCAACAAAATAATATTGATTTTATCTTGAACCGACGTAGTTGGCGAAGTTCCTAAAAAAGACTCCAAAGCTGTGTAGGGTTGTGAACCGAAAGAGACATCCTGACTGATCCACGATCTATCCAGCTGTTTTCTTTCTTTTGTATTCACCATATACAACTGATGTTCTATTTCCTGCTTTATAGCATTCCGGTCGTCTGTGTGACGCTGCAATATGAACATCCACATCGGACCCAGAAGTTTTGCTCCATTAATACTAGTAGTGTTTTTTCTATATTCCGAAGTAGAATAAGGATACCATATATGAGAGAAAACATCGATTTGATAAGAGGGTATGTCCTTCACTACCCCACACACCTTATACTCTTTCCAGTTAATGGATACCGGATAACCTACAACATCCGTCTTTCCAAATAGTCTGCGTGCCGTACTTTCATCTAACACAACCTGCTGTACGCGTCCTTTTACCTCACTCTCATTAAACGGACGTCCAGCAATAAAATTCAAGGAGTACATTTTCCAAAAAGCAGCATCAGTTACAGTAGCAGATAATCGCTCATATCTCCGAGCCTGCTGGTTATACACAATATCCTGTGACTTTCCCACAAGTGAAACGGCTTCAGGAGTTTTAAGCGAATAAAAATAATTCTCTACCAATTTGGCACTTAAAAAAGAGCTGCCTATCATCGAGCTTTCAGAAAGATTTTCTGCTAAATCTCTCTCTGCTCTTACTATATATCCATTCTTTACAAAAAGCATTCTGTCACGTTTATCCTCAACTCCGATGTTACCCGTCTTTACATGGTACGCCATCAGAATAATCATCACCATCGTGATACTCAGGGCCGTACCTAGAATATACACCATGCTGAAAAACTTATTTTCCTTCAGCTGATATCTGATTTGTTTTATATATACCTTCCACATACTTATTAATAATTAAAAACGAAACGGCTATACCCAGTCCGACTACAGATCTACGCAAATATTTCTTTTTATCACTGTTTTATGCAGATAACTATTCTTTACTTGCACATTTACACTTTAAAAAACGTGTAGCCGGAACCATCGGCGGTAAAACAAAGAAAAACAGATGTGCGAGAAACCGTGTTTACCTGCGCTGAAATCTTTTCATTTAATTGATCTGACGTCCATCGAAGAAGCGGATAATACGTGAAGTTTGCCGTGCTTGCTCCTCGTTATGGGTCACCATCACAATTGTCCGGTTATCTTCTTTATTTAACTGATGGAGTATGTTCATTACCTCCGCTCCCATATTCGAATCCAGATTACCGGTGGGTTCATCGGCCAGTATAATCTTCGGATTGCCGATAATAGCACGCGCTATGGCCACACGCTGACACTGTCCGCCGGAAAGCTGACTGGGATAATGTTTCATACGATGGCTCAACCCCACGCGCGAAAGAACCTCTTGAGCCTGACGCCTACGCTCTTTTGATGATACATGACGATAAAAAAGCGGTAACTCTACATTATCAAGCACATTCAGCGAGGGTATCAAATGGAAACTCTGGAACACAAAACCTAGCATCTGATTACGGAACTGAGCAAGTTGCTTATCTTTCATTCCGCCGGTAAATTGTCCGGCAATCTCTATACTCCCGTTTGTCGGTATATCCAATAGTCCCACTAAATTTAGCAAAGTGGATTTTCCGCAACCGGAAGGTCCCATAATGCTCACGAATTCCCCTTCGGCTATATCCAAGCTTACATTCTCTAACGCTACGGTCTCTACTTCGTCCGTGCGGTATACTTTCGATAAATTACTTATGTTTATCATCGTTTCTACTGAATTAGATTTATTTTAAATTAATTTCTTTCTTGTTCTTATAGGTATTCATATCACTCACCACCACTTGTTCTCCTTCGTGCAAGCCGGACACCACTTCCACATGATCCCAGTTGCAATCGCCCAATTTTACGTCCCTGCGTTCGAGGCGTCCCTCCGACACGACAAAAAGCTTATATGTCCCTGGACCTAAATAATAAGATTCATTGGCAATTCTCAGCACATCGTCTTTCAATCCGTAGACAACGTGTACGTCTACCTTCAATCCTGAACGTAACGCCACATCCTGCACCTTTTTCAGCTGTACGGTAAAATCAATCGTTCCGTCTTTCGAGGTAGGTATCACATGATTCACAACGCCTTCCCAAGCCGTAGTCTCTCCAGTTTTCACTATTGCTTTGGCTCCTTGCCTCACCCGGTCGCTGTATGAATCGGCAACGGAAGCTTTCACTTGATAACGACTCAAATCGGCCACAGTAACCAGTTGTTCACCCTTGGAAACTCGCACACCAATTTGGTCGTTCAAGAAAGTAATCACTCCTTTTCGCGGGGCATACACCTGTGCTTCCTGAAGAATGCGTTTCATCTCAGCCACGCCTTTACGAAAGATACTAAGGTCGAGCTCCTGCACCTGTTCTTCGGCACGCATCACCACTTGTTCGTTTTGATATTTCTGGCAAAGTTGCTCGTGTTCCAACTTGGCAACCTTATAGTTCAGTTCCGCCTGACGCACTTTATCCGGCGTACCGGCTCCCAAGCTATCCAGAAAATGTTCGTTTTTCCATTCCACCTCCATACGGTTGAGTTTCATGGCCGAAACCCGTATTTGCATAGAAAGATCTTTCAACTTGGTCTGATTGTTCAACTCCAACTGCTTTTGTTTATGAAGGCGCATCTGTTCTTCATCCAGCAATTTATCCAAATCCGTACGGGCGGTCTGCAAATCCAACTTTAAAATAGGCTGGTTCACATCTACCGAATCGCCCGCTTTTTTATAAACCTCCAGAATACGGCTTTCTATCGGCGAGTTGACAATCTCCTCATAGGCCGGCGTTACCGTACCCGACGCATTAATTGAAATTTCAAGCACACCTCGCTCTACCGTAGAAATCTGCAAATTATTCCGCGATACGGAGGGTTTCAAAAGAAAAATCCCCCAAACAATCAGGAGGAAAAAAAGAAGTACGCTTCCTCCTACTATAATCAACCTTTTCCGGCGTTTCTTTTGCTGTTCTTCTATAGGAATTAACCTGTCCATGATTGTTCACTTACTTATGTTTACCGAAAACAAAGCAAGATATGTGCCAAAATCATAAGTATCTGATTTAATGAAGAATGAACAAAAAAAGGGTGTCCGATATCGAACACCCTGTACGTTTTCAAACACTGTTTATAACATATTACAACAACCGCTTACTCAGATACCGCACCGGATACCAAACAGCCAGAAAGCCTACAAACAGTACGGTAACAAATATCAGCAGCACATCTTGCCAATGGACACTTACCGGATAAGCATTGACTATAAAACTATCAGCTACAGAACCTAAGGAGATTATACCGAACTTTTGCTGAATGAAACAAAGCAACAGCCCTAATACAATACCGATCATAGCGCCTAATAAGGAAATCAGGCGGCCTTCGAATAAAAATATGCGTACAATCAGCCGGTCGCTTGCTCCCAAATTGCGCAAAGTTTGCACGTCCTGTTTCTTATCAATAATCAACATCGACAAAGAACCGATGACATTGAAACAGGCTATCACCAATATAAAGGTGAGGAAGAAATAGGAAATAAGTTTCTCTATTTCCATGATTCGAAAGACATCCGCTTGTTGCTCATAGCGGTCGAGAACTATAAAGTCATCTCCCAATATCTGTTTTATCTCATTCTTCACGTTCTCTACATCTTGTCCCGGCTTCAGTTTCAGTTCTATGGAAGACACTTCTGTTTCATATCCAAACAGCCTTCGTGCAAAATCAAGTGAAGTAATTACATACGAAGCGTCATACTTCTGCTGGTTAACGGCAAAGACTACCCCCGGAGAAAACAGATAGTCTTTCGTAAAACTACCGGAAGGATTAGCCATATTCACTTTTTCGCCTCTCTTGGGCGCATAAACTTCCACCGGATCGACAAATGCAATTCCCGAACCTAAAACAGAAACCAGCTGCATGCCCATAACTCCGTAGTTTACCACCTCATCGTGCAACTTAAATTCTCCTCTTCCATATAGAATGCTGTCGATGGCAGTGAGGTCTTCGAAATTATCTTCCACCCCCTTAATCACAACCATCGCCTGCTTATCCTTATATTGAAACATGGCATTTTCTTCCAATGCCTCGGTAAAAACCTCGATACCGGGCAAAGCACGCACACGGGCAATCCGTTCATCGTGCGCATCAAAGACTTTCCCTTCTGCGACCGTAATTTTCAGTTCAGGATCGAAAGCCGTAAAGAACGTAGCTACCAACTCCTGAAAACCGTTGAATACGGAAAGGGTACAAACCAAAGCAAGCGTAGCCAATGCTACGCCGCATACAGAGATCCCCGAAATGATATTAATCGCATTATGCGACTTTTTCGAGAACAGATATCGTTTAGCTATGTAAAAAGGTAAGTTCACTCTTTTAAAAGCTCGTCTATCTTTTCGATATAATCCAGCGAATCATCCACAAAAAACTTCAGTTCGGGAATGATTCGTAACTGATGACGTACCCGCGTGCCTAATTCGTAACGAATTGCTTTCATGTTCGCATTGATATTTTTCACAATCTCCTCACTACGGTTCGAAGGGAACACGCTCAAATATACACGAGCCACACTTAAGTCCGGACTGATGCGAACTACGCTGACGGATACCAGCACACCATTCATTGCTTTCGTCTGAAGCAGAAATATTTCGCTTAATTCTTTTTGAATCAAACGGGAAATCTTATTTTGTCTCGTTGTTTCCATACTTTTTTATTTTTAATAGTATCACTTTACTCAGATTGTTCCAAAGGTAAGGAAGGTTTACTTTTTCCTTATTATCGTCAAACCGTCACGCAAAGGCAAAATCACTTTTTCCACGCGAGTGTCTGCCGCAACCCAGTCATTAAATGCTTTGATGCCAAGAGTCTGTCGGTCGGTAGGATGAGGCGTTTCCAACACATGCCCATCCCAAAGCGTATTATCCGCAATAATATAACCTCCCGAAACCAATTTGGTTAACACCATCTCATAACATTCGGTATATCTGCGTTTATCGCCATCAATAAAGGCCATGTCGAACAAAATGTCCATCTGTGGAACTAGTTCCAAAGCATCACCTATATAAAACCTAATTTTGTCGGCATAAGCCGAACGTTCAAGCCACGGACGTGTAAAGTCTTCCTGCTCATCATTTATTTCAAACGTATGAAGCATCGCCCCTTCTTCCAATCCTTCGGCCATACACAAGGCAGAATATCCACTATACGTACCGATCTCCAATACTTGTCGGGGACGAATCATACGAACGAACATTTTCAACATCCGTCCCTGCAAATGCCCCGAAGCCATGCGAGGACGCAAAAGCTTTACATGCGTATCACGATAAAGAGCTCTTAAATAATTACCCTCATCATCAATATGCTGCAAAATATAATTATCTATTGACTCGGTTTCCTCCATACCAACTTAAAACGAACAAAGCAGAAACTAAAAATCAAAGTATTTACAGAGAGACTGCCCTACCAACCTTTAATTTAATAAACAAAGCATCCTATTTATTTTGAAAACCGGAAACGATACATCAAGCAATACTAAGCCATACGCTTATCGACTTTCAACTTTCACTTCCGGCTTTCGGTATAGTGGGCGCCTCACTGTTCTACAGATTTTCAGTTATCGCTTTTAATTTATAAATATCTGTTTTTATTAGGCAGAATATAATCATCCGTTTCTGCATATTTCAACACATCCCCTACTACATTTATTTCGAGGAACGAAGTATGCGTCTCTTGCTTTCCGCCACTCAGATAAGCCACCATTTCATTTTCCTTAATCACGCCGTCTTTCAACAGTTTACGCAACGCAGCAAAATAATACGCTTGTCCGTTAGCCAACTCCGGCATATAAATAGCTTCCACCCCATACGAAAGAGCCAAATGCCTCATCGTCTTTTCATTATAGCAAATAGCCAACACCGGATAGCGGCCTCTGAATGCAGCCAGGCAGCGAGCCGTACGTCCGCTGAAACTATCGGTAATGATAGCACGAATATTCATCTTATCTGTAGCTTTCACAGCCTGTTTCGCCAAGAAATCGGTTACTTCGCATTTGTCATCCAGAGGGATACGGATGTTATTCTCAGCCAATTTATCTTTTTCAGCCTGTGCCGCAACAGCGGTCATAGTCCGAACAGCCTCTACCGGATATTTTCCGTAAGCGGTCTCGCCACTAAGCATCAAAGCATCCGTACGGTAATAAATGGCATTGGCGATATCCGTAACCTCCGCACGGGTAGGACGCGGATTATTAATCATAGTATGCAACATCTGAGTAGCCACAATAACCGGTTTGCGCGCCATCACACATTTACGGATTAAAACACGCTGAATACCTGGTATACGTTCTTGAGGGACTTCAATACCCAAGTCACCGCGTGCCACCATCACACCGTCTGCCACTTCAAGTATCTCATCAATATTGTCTACCCCTTCTTGATTTTCTATCTTCGCAATAATTTTGATAGTACTATGGTGAGCATCCAAAATAGCACGGATATCCAGCACATCTTGTTTATTACGCACAAACGAGTGAGCGATAAAATCAATATCCTTCTCTATAGCATACAGTATATTGTTACGGTCTTTCTCAGTCAAAGAAGGTAAATTGATACGTACCCCCGGCACCCTAGAGTCGCTTCATTCTGCACTTCGCAAAACAATGTATCGTCATTCTTTTCTATTACTTTCAGATCCAAATCTCCGTCGTCAATCAAGATATTTTCCCCAACACTCAAATCACGTACAAAGTAAGGATATGTCACCGCAATACAATCGCGCGTTGTCTTCAAATCCGGATTCCCCATCACTTTTACCTTATCGCCTGTCTTGAAAAGAATCGGCTCTCCGTCCAAAGGAGTAGTCCGCACTTCAGGACCTTTCGTGTCCATCAAGATAGCAATACGATTTGAAACCTTTCGGACATTTGCTATAAGAGTCTCAAAGCCCTCGCGACTGGCATGGGCTGTATTCATACGTACCACATTCATACCGGCATCAAACAATGCCTGAATAAAATCTACATCGCAGCGTTGATCGGAAATGGACGCTACAATCTTTGTTTGTTTTAGCAACATAAGCTTTACCTTAAAAATTATATTTTTGAGTTTCGTTAATTCTTTATCTTTTCGTCATACAAAGAGCTATCGTTACTGTACTCAGTAGAGATTAAGGTTCTCAAAAACAACAGACTTTACCTCTTAAGCGGGTTTGCCCGCTGCCAGCCCCTCCTGCTTCTTCATATTACCGTTCCATGCGAAACTTGCACTCTATCAGTCTTTTTTATTATAGTCTAAAAGGGCCTCTATGCCTAGACGATACGAGTTCAAGCCGAATCCGCAAATCACTCCCAAACAAGCACAGGAAATCATCGATTTATGGCGAAACTCCTCCCGCTTGTGTACATTCGAAATATGCACTTCGATAACCGGAGTCTTAATAGCACGGATAGCGTCTTGCAAAGCTATGGAAGTATGCGTATAAGCACCGGCGTTCAACACGATTCCGTCATAGTCGAATCCTACCTCATGCAGTTTATTAATCATTTCACCTTCCACATTCGATTGATAATACTCAATTTGCACTTGAGGATACAGACTTCGCAATGTAACCAGATAATCTTCAAACGAAACAGCTCCGTAAATAGAAGGTTCGCGTTTGCCCAACAAATTAATATTGGGACCATTTATAATTTGTATTCTCATCATACGCTCCCTTTTGGATGTTTATTGTATCTTTGTAAAGAATTTGGGTACAAAGGTAAAAAAAAGAAATGGAACTTAACGAAAAAAGAGTCAACAAGGATAAAAACAATGCCATCTTTCTAAAATACAAGCAATATTTAAAGTTGGAAAAGTCTTTATCCGCTAATACGCTCGACGCTTACATGACCGACCTTGATAAGCTCAATGCTTATGTGATACTTGAAGGCATCAGCCTATTGGATGTTACTTTGGATGATTTGCACCATTTTATTGCCGGACTACACGATATTGGCATCCACCCTCGCTCTCAGGCGCGCATTGTGTCGGGTATCCGTTCTTTTTACAGGTTTCTGGTACTAGAAGATTATATTCAAATCGATCCGACGGAATTGCTCGAATCGCCTAAAATAGGTTTCAAACTTCCGGACGTCCTGACGGTAGAAGAGATTGACTCCATTATCTCCACGATTGATTTGAGCCAACAGGAAGGACAGCGCAACCGGGCCATTCTCGAAGTATTATACAGTTGCGGACTCCGCGTTTCGGAACTTTGCAATCTGAAGTTATCTGACCTCTACTTGCAAGAAGGTTTTATCAAGGTGAATGGAAAAGGCAACAAACAACGCTTTGTACCCATTTCTCCTAGAGCCATCGACGAACTGAACCGCTATTTCGAAGAGAGGAGCGATATTTCTGTTAAACGCGGATACGAGGATTATGTATTTCTCAGTTTCCGACGAGGCACCCCTCTTTCACGCATTATGATATTCCATATCATTAAAGAGCAGACCGAACGGGCCGGTATCCGGAAAACCGTTAGCCCGCATACATTCCGCCACTCTTTCGCCACCCACTTGCTGGAAGGGGGAGCCAACTTACGCGCCATACAATGTATGCTAGGGCATGAAAGCATTGCCACAACGGAAATCTATACCCATCTCGACCGAGACATGTTACGCAGCGAGATCATCGAACATCATCCAAGAAACATTAAATACCGAGAGAAGCGGCGAAAACAAGGGAAAGAAAATTCCGGAAAATTATAACGTTCTACGGAACACAACTCCGTTCCATATTGCTAATCAGACGTCTGCGTCTCCACTGCGATTCAGCATCTGTCTGTCGCGAATTGTTTTATAAAGCACTCCCTGAGAGGACTGAAGGAAGGAAACGACAAGAGATTCTTTTTCCCTGCATTTTTAACTATAAAAATCCAGTTATTATATTCTTATTCTTACAAATTCCATACCAAACATTTTGTATAAAGTGCCTAATCAACATTTATTACTCTAATTCGATAGAAAGGTACAACGAGAAGAGATATTTATTGCCGAACGAGAAACGTTTCATTACCGGAAACATCAGTTCCGGCTAATTGAAACTGTAGTTCCAAACGTTTGAAACTTTAGTTCCCACTGCTTGAAACTCTAGTTTCAACCGTTTGAAACCATATACATTTATCGATCCATTACATCTAAAATAACATTGAAATAGTCTTCGCCGAGTAATCAACTTCTTATAAATACACCTTACTTACGTCCTACTCTCTTTATACTGATATGCGAGCGGGAGTATTTCGCTTTATCCACCTCTATGAGAATAGGGTTCAAAGGGAAATGGAGAAAAAAATCACATATACGGATTCTTTACCACAACACATTTTGGCAGACACCTGACATCTGTCACATCAAACGATCCGGAACAGAAGAGGTGAATCTCTATAAGACAATCTATTACATGCGACAGTGACGGATGTGACAGATGTCAGGCACATTTTTTTTATTTTTTCGAAAGAGAATGAAATTCAAGTGGAATCTTCTTTAAAGATCATCCTGCGGATTAGACCCAAGATTGCCGATTCTTTTTCATAATTCAGTTAAAAGAAAAAGGTCGGTAAATTACCCTTCTTAATCTATACACTTCTTATATTGTAATAAAATAGATTAAATTATGATTTTAACTTAATTGAAGAAAAACCGGAAAGCAAGAAACTACTTAGACCATAACCTCAAAAATAATCGTCCGAGGTATACTTTCATCCATGCATAAATCCATGTCCTAAGTTCTTTTGTCTTAAATATTAAAAATTTTCCTTTAAGGTATTCAGAGTGTGCGCAGAATTCTTATCTTTGCAAAGTCTTGAAGTATTCTAAAATTATAAAACATATAACACTTAATGACATGATTAAAAAATTGTATTTGCCATTACTTATGGCAGTTTTATTTGTATTCACATCTTGTAGCAGCAAGATGGGTGAATTGTCATCGGACTATTTCACAACCACTCCTCAAGTTCTGGAAGCTGTGGGCGGTAAAGTTCCCGTTACCATTAACGGAAAATTCCCGGAAAAGTATTTCAAGAAAAAAGCGGTTGTAACAGTTACTCCGGTATTGAAATGGAACGGTGGTGAAGCTAAGGGACAGCCAATGACATTCCAAGGTGAAAAAGTGGAAGGTAACAACCACACCATTTATTACAAAGCCGGTGGTAATTATACCATGAAAACTTCTTTCGATTATGTTCCTCAAATGGCTAAATCCGAATTATACCTCGAATTCGATGCTAAAGTGGGTAAGAAAACAGTAAGCATACCTCCTGTAAAGGTAGCTGATGGAGTTATCGCTACTTCCGAACTGGTAAAGAATACATTGGCCAATGCCAATCCGGCCAATGCGGAAGACGCTTTCCAACGCGTAATCAAACAAGCCAAACATGCTAACATCATGTTCCTTATTCAACAAGCTAATATCCGCGCCACTGAATTGAATACCGATATCATCAAGGAATTCAATACTTTGGTTAAAGAAATCAACGCAGACCAGAAAGGTAAATTGATGGAAAACATCGAAGTAAGCGCCTACGCATCTCCTGACGGAGGTTTCGACCTGAACGACAAATTAGCCGAACAACGTGAAAAGAATGCAGCAGGTTATGTAAACAAACAGTTGAAGAAAGATAAAATAGAAGCCAACGTAGATTCCAAGTATACGGCACAAGACTGGGAAGGTTTCCAAGAACTGGTTTCTAAATCGAATATTCAGGATAAAGAGTTGATTCTCCGTGTCCTTTCCATGTATCAAGATCCAGAGCAGAGAGAAGCTGAAATCAAGAATATCTCTTCTGTTTACAAAGACTTGGCTGACGAAATTCTTCCGCAATTGCGCCGCGCTCGTTTAACTTTGAATTATCAGTTAATCGGACGTTCGGATGATGAAATCCTTGCAGCATTCGCAAGCGATCCGAAAGCGTTGAACAACGAAGAACTTCTTTACGGAGCCACTTTGGTAAACAAAGCTTCCGACAAAGAGGCTATGTTTAAAAAAACAGTCGAATTATATCCGAGCGATTACCGCGCATACAACAATCTAGGTGAATTGGCTTACCAGGCCGGCGATATGGCAACAGCTGAATCTTATTTCAAAAAAGCTCTCCAAATCAACCCGTCTTCTGCTGAAGCAAATACAAACCTGGGTCTTATCTCTTTAATTAAAGGCGACAAAGCTACAGCTGAAACTTATTTGGCTAAAGGTTCAGGTGCAAAGACATTGAACGAGGCTCTCGGTAACTTCTATATTGCAAACGGACAGTACGAAAGAGCAGTGAACGCATTTGGAGACACAAAGACGAACAGTGCCGCTTTGGCTCAAATCTTGACTAAGGATTACAACAAAGCTAAAAGTACGTTGAACAGCATAAAGAATGCGGATGCCTACACAGATTATTTGAACGCTATTATCGGAGCAAGAACTAACAATGCAACCATGGTTATCAATAACCTGAAGAGTGCTATTGCCAAAGATCCGTCAATTGCCAAAAAGGCTGCTACCGATTTGGAATTTGCCAAATATGCTACCAATTCAAGTTTCACAAACTTAATAAAGTAACTGAAGTTCTTTAAAGAGTAAAAACGGAGTTCCAAATAGTGAAAGGAGTTAAAACACATAGCATTGTTAATATTTAAAAAGGTATCAACTACAAATCCTAACGAAGCGATGTTAAACAGTAACTTCTGAGTAAAGCGATGACCCCTATTACTCTTGACAAGTATAAGGTAAGGTTTGCAAAACCTAATTAAAAATAACAAAAGAAGGTGTCCATGATGGATGCCTTCTTTTTTGTTCAATCTGCTTTATCTAGGCAAAGACAGCCTCGGATTCTAATTGTTTATATTCCAACAAATAAGCAAAGGGGTTATCCCAAAAGTTAGAATCAAATCAGGTAAGGTTGCACACTATAACTGAATAAATAAAAATACTATTTTAACCTATGAAAATTAGGTATAAATTAGCACTTTTCTATACTTAAACTTTATCAATTCCAAATTGAACGTCTTAATCTAAACTTCCAGACTTTTTGGACGCTTCCAGTCGGTTTAAAGAGTAATAATCCTATAACCTACACATTTCCAATCTTCAAGTATGAAGAACAATCTTCTTCTGAACAATAGAAAAGACCTATAAGAATCCCCTCTTTCTGCGTACTGAATTATATATAGCACACAAAAAGAGGGGATAAACTTTACGGACTGGTTTACTGAATATTACAAATCGTAATCAGCCAATCTCGGATATTTAGAGTAAAGATTGACGTTCTGCAATTCTTCTTTTTCCGGGATACGGAACAAATAATATACACTATTCGGAACGAATGGAGTACCATCAGGTAAACTAAGAGCTGTATGCCCCTTGAGTGTTACTTTCTTGCCGTCTATACTAATCGTTTCGTAATACTCCTTACGTTCCACGGATTGCTGGTTACGGATAATGTCTGTTAAAGAGAATCCTTCTCCCCACAATTCCTTACGGCGTTCTTTCCAGATTTCCCGTATCAGCGCATCGCCAGTCTCTGTTACCTTAGCGGCAGACAAACCTTTCTTCATACGGGCATCACGCAGGGTTTGCAAAAGTTGTTGCGCCTCACTCTCCTTACCTGTGATATGTGCTGCCGCCTCAGCTTTAATGAGGTACATTTCCGAAGTACGCATCAGAACAATATCCGCCAGCATATTATCGATATCCTTGAACAGAAATTTACTGTTCAGCATGGCCCAGTCTCCATAAGCAGTCTGTCCCCAATTGAATAAGTCCTTACGGTAGTCACCGTCCTGGAACATCTCTTTAAAGTAAGGATCGGTGTTCAAACTCGTATAGTAACTTCCATCCGATGTACAGTCCTTAAAGTAGAACAAATAACCTGGCATGTTGTCATCAATCGTACACGACAATCCCCACATCCATTCCTTGTTAGTATAATCATTGAAGCCACTTTTATATTCCTTTTCGTCCATTAAATAAGAATTGATAGCCAACGCTTGCGATGCATAATTATAAGCGTCTTGCCAATTACGAGCGTAGAGATGAGTACGCGCCAATAATCCCAATGTTACTAAATGATCTATTTGATATTGTGCTGTGGCACTATTTCCATGAGAATAGTTTTCGGGAATCAAGTCTAACGCATCTTCCAAATCCTTCAATGCACGGGCAAACACTTCAGAAACACTTGAAGCCGGACTTCCGGTCAAAGCCACATGATCATCGGTAGGTTCAGTGTAAATGGGTACACAAACAGCATTCGGATCCTTATCAATTGCAAAAGAGTAATGCGTAGCCAGAATCATATACGCATAGCCGCGAGTTGCCAAAGCTTGTCCTTTAATGCGAGCTTTATCTTCGGGACTGCCGGTAACGTCATCGATATACTTCAAAATTCCGTTGCAGTTATTAATCGGATCATACATTAAATCCCAAAGCACACCATTATGTTCGCTTCTTGAATATCCGTTTGTCAGATTATAACTCGCAGAAAAACCATAACTTCTGGTTCTGACAACATCCGAACCGGCAAAATCATCATTCAGCATAATAGAACCCATACCAATGGAAGCGTACGTAGAACCGGAATTGAAGATATAATTCCACGCGCCTTTCAATACACGCTGGGCATTCTCAGTATCTTTATACACATTTCCGGCATCCAACGCAGTAGTAGGTGTAGTATCCAGGTCGCACGACGCCACCATACAGGACGCCAAAACCACGACACATATATTTTTAAGATTCATCTTCATAATTGTATTCTTTTTAGAGTTTCACATTGATACCGAACGAAATAGTCTTCATAGCCGGATAACGGTAGGAAACAACGCCGCTAATCGGCTGTTCAGGATCCAGGCCCTGCTGTTTACTGAATGTCAGCATATTCTCACCTTGTATAAACACGCTTGCATCTTTTAGAGTCAGCGGGCGCAACCATTTCTTTGGTAAATTATAATTCAAAGTAACTGTTTTCAGGCGAAGGAAAGACCGGTCTACCAACCAACGCGTTGAAGAAGAGGTAAATTTGCTAGTCCCATCTTGTACCAACCGAGGAATATCTGTATGAGTATTTTCCGGTGTCCAACGATTCAAAAGGTCTTTGCTCATACTGTCTCCGTTACCACCATTTACCCTCATCAACCCGGTTTTGTCATTATTATAAATCTTTCCACCGATAGCATAAGAAAACAACATGGATAAAGAAAGATCTTTCCAAATAAGGTCTGATTGGAAACCTCCGCTAAGTTTAGGCAATGAACTGCCTGCATATACTTTCTTGTCTGAAGTTAGGCTCGAATAGTTTTCGGTCAGATGCCTGTTTCCTTCTTCGTCATAATACGCCCATTGAGCATTACCGTTTTCGGGATTTACGCCACCCCATTCATACAGCCAAAAATCATAAAGAGAACCGCCCACTACCCATTTTTTAGAACTTTGCCACATAACTTCAGTCGGCAACTTAACAATTTTGTTCTTATAAGTCGTGGCATTTACAGACAATCTCCAAGTCCAGTCATTTGTCAATACGGGTGTAGCATTTACAGTAAATTCCCAACCGTAGTTCTCCAGTTTTCCAATGTTGGCGTCAATGGCTCCAAAACCTGAAGAAGGAACCAAATCACGGCTGAACAGCAAATCGGAAGAAGCACGTTTAAAGTATTCAACCGTACCGTTGATACGATTATTGAAGAAACCGAAATCCAATCCTAAATTAAAGTTCAGGTTTGTCTCCCAAGACAAATTCGGAGTTCCCAAACGAGAAGTATGAAGAGTGGTCTCTCCTAAAAAGCTACCTATACTATATAATTCTTGATACGCATAATAACCCACGTTATCGTTGCCCTGCGCTCCATAGCTGGCGCGAAGGCTCAAATTAGACAGCCAACTGTTAGCAGCCTCTTCCAAGAATGCTTCCTGCGAAATTTTCCAAGAAGCACCTAACGACCAGAATGTTCCCCAACGGTTATCGGGATGGAAACGAGAAGAACCGTCGGTACGCACGGATGCCGACACAAAATAACGTTGATTGTAAGAGTACTCTGCACTTCCGAAATAACTCAGCAACTTGTATTGATCGCTATTCCCTTCAAAACCGGTCAGAGTAGAAGCAGCGTCCGGTTCATAAAAGCCGTCGGTAATGACTCCCGAACGCGAACCGCCGAAATTGGACGTATTGTATTCGTAATACTCTTGCCCCGCCATCAAATGCACCTTATGTACATCCTTAAAAGAATGCTCCCAGTTCAACACATTATTGAAAGTCATACCCGTGGTTCGATAATTGTATTTGCTCACTGAACCGACCAACGGTTTTTTCCCATAAGTAGGATTGGAATAATCGTGATTAAACTTACTGTTATAATCAATGTTCAACGACATTTTATAGCTCAACCCTTTTATCGGTGTGATTTGCAGATATCCGCGTATGGAAGCGGCATCCCTTTTTCTCTCGTTTTTGTTATAATACATGGATTGGGCAAAGTTATAGCCATTATAAGAACTCTTACGATACTTACCATAATCATAAATTCTATTTCCATATTCATCAAGCAAATAAGCACCAGTATCGGCATCGCGTTCATATACCGGATAGAAAGAAGGTAAGGAACGGGCAGCCAAAACGATATTGCCGATGGCAGTATCATTCTGTTTCGGGTAATCTTGTACAGAGTGAGTACCCGACACATTCAGTCCAACCTGTAACCAATCCCGTAAATCAGAGGTAATATTGGAGCGTAAGGTATAACGTTTGAAACCGGAACAAATATAAGCGCCTTGATCGTCCAGATATCCCAAAGAAAAATAGTATTTAGTCCGCTCGTTTCCACCGGAAATCCGTGCGCTCAAATCCGTATAGTGCGCATCTTGTGTCAACGCATCTTCCCAACTGTCATTCCATAGGGGAGTGGCACCATCCACTAATTTGCCGTCTATACCCACCGGCTGGGGATACTGGGTTCCGTAAGGATTGATGCCAATGGTAGAAACCAAATCGGAAGAAGCTCTTTGCGCGGCTACTTCTGCCGAAAGTTTGTCATCCATATATTTATTACGGATAGCTTCCCACTGCAACATAAAATAATCATTCGTACTTAATTGATCATAATCTTTCACGGCACGGCTTGAGAAACCGAATTTAGCGGAAAGTTCAATAGTGGGTGCAGCTTCAATTCCTTGTTTGGTGGTAATCATAATCACACCGTTTGCAGCACGCGAACCGTATAATGTAGCGGCGGCAGCATCTTTCAATACACTGATGGATGCTATATCCTGTGAAGAAATAGAGGACAATGAACCATCATAAGGTACACCATCTACTACATAAAGCGGAGTGGATGAAGCATTAGCCGAACCGATACCACGTATATAAATACTAGCATCTTCCCCCGGTTGTCCACTTGTGGAAAACGATTGTAAACCGGCTACACTTCCTTGTAATGCTTTTGATACACTACTAACCTGTGACGCCGCTATCAACTTTCTATCAACAACCCCGGCTGAACCAGTAAATGTAGACTTCTTGGCAGTACCGTAAGGAACGGCAATGACAACTTCATCAAGCAACTTCGCATCCGATTTCATAACAATTCTCAAATTCGGCTTAATCGTTACTTCCTGTTTTTGCATACCAATGTACGAAATCAACAAAGTTTTTGCCGAGCCAGGCAGGTTCGCCAATGAAAACTTACCGTTAAGATCCGTAATAGTGCCCAATGAGGTTCCTTTTACCACTATGGATGCCCCGACAATGGGTTCACCATCCTCTTCGGAAACTACCGTTCCGGTTACGTGAGATATCTGAGCTGTCACAAAACCCAAACCCACAAAGAGGAAAATCAACAACAACATTAATTTTCTCATAAATCTTTCTTTTTAAATTTAACCCATAAAAAAGCTCTCAATAATTATATACTCAATGCCGGCTATGATTCCGACTAATATTTAATGATTATAATCCAGCCCTGCCTAATTGCCATCGCTATCGGATAATAAAAAGTCTATCTATTACGATTTACAAGAATTTTAAAGAGTAGTGTTTTTTAATAAATTCACTCGTTATAAGCTATAAAAAATCAAACAAAAAGGAATAATAATTGGAAATCACACTCTCTATATTCATTACTTTTTATTTTCTCTCCATACAATTATATTATGTCCGTCTCTTAATAAGAGATGTATTAAGAGCTACAAAATTAAGTAAAATATGGTAGATTGTCTAATAATACAATGAAAAAAATAAATTTGGAAATATGGGAATGTTGTGTGAGAAGTGAATGAAAGTTATGCAAATAACGTAATATTCATAAATAAAAAGCTGTAATACAGTAGTTTATTATATTATGTCCGTCTCTTATTAAGAGAGTAACAGTCTTACTAAACAATTTCCTCCTGATTATAAAGATTTCAAGATTAATCTGTTTGCCTTATCAATAGCAGTTGTATCCAAAGATGTAAGATAGATTTGTGTAGTGGTTTCCGAGTCGTGTCCCATACCCTCGGAAATGATGGAAATCGGAATATTTTTGCTTCGGGCTATGCTTGCCCAAGAATGACGAGCGACATACATCGTAAGAGGAATAGGCAATTTCAATTTCTCTCCAATGCTTTTTAGCTGTCGGTTAATAAGATGAGCGGCATTTGTGTATTGTTTTCTTTCGTCCGTTCCCAGTTTTCGAATAATAGGCAACAAGTAAGGAGTACCGCCAGTATCATATTTGTCGATAATCTCTTGCATATATCCTTCCCAAAGAATGGAAAGTAGTTGTCCGGTTTTCTTCCGGCGATATAACAGCATACCATTATTCAAATCTTTTTTCCGAAGGTATGCCATATCTACAAATGACATTCCCCGAGTATAGAAACTGAACAAAAACATATCTCTGGAATAATCCTGAGATGAATTCAATTCCAAGTCGAGTTCTCTTATCCGTCGTATTTCTTTCAGAGAAACGGCACGTTTCACCGTCTTATCTATTCCCGTATAAACGTGTTTGAAAGGGAAACGCTGCGGAGTGAGCCCTTTTTCCACCGCACGGTTATAAACAGCCCGCAGATTACGGAGATAAAAAGAAGAACTGTTCGGACACACGTTGCCGGCTTTGAGATACGCTTCGTAACGTAGCATCCAATCAGAATCTATTTCTCTCAATGATATATCTTTCCCTTCTCGAAAGCGGATAAAACTATTTCGGGTGGCAGCGTATGTCTCACTTGTACGTACCTTCCCTAATTGCCTAAGCTCCTCAATGGTATCCTCCATAAAAACGAAAAGGGTGTCTTTCTTCTCTGAAACTCGGTAAAAGGTCACCACCTCGTCTGCCGTATAAGGCCGGTTTCTCTCCTCCAACCTATCTATGGCATTTTTCAAGATACGGATATCTTTTTCTATTTTCTCTTTCAGGGCCAGTAGATAGTTTTTTCTGCTTTTGTCAAACAGAGGTACTACAACTTCCGCCGTGCGACTATCCCATTCGGTGGAAAACAATTTGTAACCAGTTGCAACTTGCCGAGCTATCCGCCTGTGAAGTACTTGATAGAATAATGTCCCTTCGTTTTCCTTAACAGAAGAAGGACGAAACTTGATTTTTAATGTGGCCATACTTTTAATTGTTAGAATCACTATTTATATTTTGCAGGACACAAAATTATCAAATAACGAAATCGACTGTTTTTCTGCAAAATAAGTATTCTCAAAGAATAAGATGATGATTAAACAAACATGAATCCGATTTTACATATACAGATAGCATTTATAACATTTTCTAAACAGATATTGGCTTGTTTAAATTTTCAAAGCATTCTTCCATCCCAACAAACAAAGGTCTCAAAAACAACCTCTTGCAGTTTAAAACATAAGGTAGCCTCAACACCTCTCCGTATTCGAGAAGATATAAAAGGAGACCTCGGCTTTTAACATATACGCAGAAAAAAACTTCTTTTTTGTCGCCCAAAATTCTCTCCCAAACGTAATATTTATGTAATAATATATGCCAGGACATATACAAGAGAGAGTTCCGCCGGTAAAAAAGAGGTCCAAACTAACTTTTTCCGGCTTTTGTAAACCACCAAAAACACGACTATGAGGGAGAAAGAAAGAAACCTCAAAAGAGAAGGTAAAAGACAAGTAACCTGCAAAAGCATACTTTACTTGTTTCTTTTCATGCTTGCTTTCCATGCCAATGGACAAGCACAGGATAAGGAGAAAAAGATATCCTTAGAATTCAAAAATGAACAACTGGCTATCGTTTTAAAAAAAATTGAGAAAGCCGGCAACTACATGATTACATTCAATCACGAAGACGTAAATCCATACCGCGTCACCTGTACTTTAAAAAAAGAAAGCATTGACAACGCACTGAAACGAGTACTCGAAAACAAACCACTAACTTACAAAATCGACGGCCGGTTTATTACAGTATCCAAAAAGAAAAAGGTCGCACAAGCTATTCTGCATAATGCGCCTTGTATAGTAAAAGGTAGGGTAACGGATGAGGCTTCGCAACCCCTGCCCGGAACACACATTATGGCAGACGGTAGTCAGGAAGCATGCGTAACGGACAACAACGGAAATTACCACATTCCGTTACCAGCCGGAAAAAAACATACTTTAATCTTTTCGTTCGTGGGGATGAAGCCTTACAGAATAGAAGTAGATATAGAAAAAGGCATAAATGAAAAAAATATGCGAACGATTGTTATGCAGGAAGAACACGCCGCTATGGATGAGTTAGTCGTAACAGGTTATCAGAACATCGAGAAAGGACGTTCCACCGGTGCCATCACTCAATTGAAAATGGATGATATCATGGCTCCGGGACTTCCGTCTATCGACCAAATGATTCAGGGTCACGTACCGGGCATGTTAGTTATGCAGACAAGTGGAGAACCGTCGGCTACCCCTAAAATCCGTATTCGCGGAACCTCTTCCATTATCGGAAACAAAGCGCCACTCTGGGTATTGGATGGCATCATCCTGAGTGATGATGTGGAAATTGATCACTCGCAATTGAATGGTGACGACGCTGCTTATCTGGTAGGTACCGCCATTGCCGGTGTCAATCCGCAAGATATAGAATCTATTACAGTATTGAAAGACGCAGCGGCAACAGCTCTGTATGGCGTGCAAGCAGCCAATGGTGTCATTGTTGTCACCACAAAAAAAGGCCGGATAGGAAAACCACAAGTACGGTACAGTGGCAGTGTTTCGATAAGCGAACGCATAGGTTACGGAGACTTGGACCTGATGAATGCAGCAGAACGTATAGACCTTTCCCGCCAATTGATTGAAAATAGCTATCGCTATGTACAGGTTCCCTACGACTTTGGTTACGAAGGCGCCTATCTCAAGTATATGAACGGCGATTATACCTACGATCAGTTCACTTCGGAAGTACAAACCATGGCAGAGCGCAATACCGATTGGTATGATTTACTTTTTCGCAATGCACTCAGCCACAATCATACGTTAAGCATAAGCGGAGGTACCGAACAAACAACCTATTACGGTTCTTTAGGATATTCCGATACGCAATCCACGGGTCGATCCTCGGCATCCAAAAGGTATACACTCAATACCCGCCTCAATTCCTGGTTGAAACCCGACAAATTATACTTAGGAGTTTCACTCCGCGCCTACACGACCAAGAACGACGGATACAGTACCATGGCTGGTGTAAATCCCAACACTTATGCTTACAATACATCCCGCACCGTTCCGGCATTCGATGAAGATGGGAATCCTTATATGTATGAAACACGGTACGCAAGCGTATCCGGACTTTTCGGAACCACTATTCATGGTGTGCCAAGCCGAAGAAAATACAGTATATTAAACGAAACGGAAAATACGGGCATGAACTCAGATATTTCTTCTTTTTTGGGAACGTTAGACTTCCACTGGTATATCATTCCCGATTTAGTTTATGAATTATTCGGTTCATTCGAAAAGAACACCACAAAAGTAATAAACTGGGCCAACGAAAATTCCACATACATAGCGGATATCCGCGGATACATGAAAGGAGACGTAGAAAAAGGGTCCGAATGGGAATCATTATCTCCATTACCCTACGGCGGTGTATATTCCGAAAGCAATAAGACTGTAGAAACAGCTCTTTTACGAAATACGTTACGCTATAATAAAACATTCGCACAAGACCATACGCTTGGCGTGATGGGAGTTTCCGAAATACGTACGATTAAAACAAAAGGACTTTCTGCTAAATATGCCGGTTGGTATCCCGATCGAGGAAACACATTCAATCCGATTCTGACAACTCCGTATCTGGACAGTGCGTGGATAACCATCCCTGTAAAAACCGGACACATCCAAAACTATGTTTCGTGGCTGGGCAACCTGATGTATTCTTACAAAGACAAACTCACATTAAGCGGCAACATCCGTATGGATGGTTCCAACCAATTCGGGAGTAATCCCAAATACCGTTTCCTACCGGTATGGTCGATAGCTGGGAAATACACACTAAGTAATGAAAAGTTCATGCAAAAGCAATCCGTGGTAAACTATCTGGCATTCCGGGCATCGTATGGTATACAGGGAAATGTAGACTCAAGCACTTCCCCCGATTTGGTTATCCGGATAGGCTCACTGAACAGTACCACCGGCTTAGAAGAATCTTTTTTCCAATATTTGCCGAATGCCGACTTACGCTGGGAAAAAACAACCTCTTATAATTTCGGTTTAGACTTCCAACTCTTCAACGATTGGATCAATGGAACGGTTGATGTATACACAAAACATGGGGTGGACATGATTATGACTGCTAAAGTATCACAAGCTGTGGGACAAGAATCGGTGAAAGTGAATTATGGAAAAGTGGACAACCGCGGCGTAGATTTGGCTTTACGTATCACTCCTTACAAAACAAAAGACTGGGAAGCTCAACTGCAACTCAACTATTCTTATGTAAAGAACAAACTGGTAAAAGGAAATCCGGATGTAAAATATACCTATACGGATATGGCCAACGGAAATGCTTTAATTGAAGGACAAGCTATCGGACTTCTCTTTTCATATCCCTTTGCAGGATTAGACCCGGAAACAGGCTACCCCCTATTCTATGGCAAAGATGGAAAAACGACTTCAACTAATACAATAGGTAATACGGTAAAGAATTATTTTTTGTTTGAAGATGAAGTAAAAATGGTACAATCCGGAATCACGACTCCGCCTCATTCAGGAGGTTTCACACTAGGAGGACGCTGGAAGAATCTTCGCTTATCCTCCACATTCAGCTATTCATGGGGTGCAGTAGGACGTTTACCTCAGATTTACGACAGCGACCAATCCAATGCTTTTCGACCCATTACCAATTTGACACGGGAATATGCCAACCGTTGGTATAAAAAAGGTGATGAAGCTCATACCAATATTCCTAAGTTATATAACTATTATGAATACAGTCATTTAATATTGCAAAAGAATGATAGAAACAGAGAAGAATTATCCGGTCTGACCTTATATAACTATAGCACGGCACGTGTAGCACCTACAGATGTTTTACGCTGGTCGAATCTGACACTCAGTTATTACTGGAACAGACCCAACCTTAAGAAGTTAGGTATCAGTGACATTATGCTCTCACTTTCAGCAACAAACCTTAATTTTTGGGCTGATAAAGCATGGCACGGACGCGATCCGGAAAGCGGTTCATCGAGTGTTCCAGTACAACCAACATACACTTTTAATGTGAATATTAATTTCTAAACAAAGACGACTGAATATGAAAAAGAAAATATATAAACTGACAACAACACTCTGCGTCTTGTTCGTATTAAGCAGTTGCAACGATTTTCTAGAAAGATCGGCACAAGACTTAATTATTCCATCCACTGTGGCGCAATACAAAGAGTTGCTTCAGGGAGAAGGTTATTTCAAAGATTTTAATAACAAAACTTACTTCCTGAACTATATGACCGATGACATGGAATATATAGATTATCAAGTAGAAGGATTATACACAAACAGTGACGTGGAAATATACAATTACATCTATTGCTGGATGAAAGAAATAGAAAATGACAGTTTTACGGATGGTCTATATGCTTGGCTGTATTCACAGGTATTGGTTGCCAACACCTGTCTGGACGGATTGGACAAAGCCAAAGGTACGGAAGACGAGAAGAATGTACTGAAAGGGCAATCGCTTTTCCAACGAGCTTATGCCTACTTTATATTAGTCAACACATATGGATATCCTTATAATAGCGCCTCAGTAGAAAATGAGTGCATGCCTTTACGTCTGGATCCGACTCCGAGTTCAAGCGTGTACAAACGCGAAAGCTCCCGCGTGATATGGGAACAGATAGAAAAAGATATCCAACAAGCGGCAGAACTACTATATACCTATGTACCGAAAAACAATTTTGAAATCAACGGACGCGCCGCTCTGTTGCTGGCAAGCCGTGTTGCACTTTATATGGAAAAATATACGGAAGCCGAGCAATATGCCGACCGTTTACTTACATTAAATAACAAATTATACGATATCTCCGATAAAGGAGTAGTTGAACCAAGCAGTACAAGAACAGCAGATTACATTGGTTTTATCGATAACAACACCAATCCGGAAATCCTTTGGAACTTTTGTGCTACTAGCAGTCGCAATTTTTCTGATCAATTCTACAATTTAACCCTTCGAGAAGTCCAAGGTTTCCGGGTTAGTACATCAGAACCTGAAAAGAACGAACATTCGCTAATGGACACTTACCTTCCGGATACCAATAAAACTATTGATAAATTCGCCGATAAACGTCGCGCTTATTTCTTCAACATAAGCGCCTACTTCGCAAATGATTACGAAGAACATCAAAATTATGAAATGTTCTCAGCACTCCTAATGTTCGGCTATTTAGAGCTTTGGCCAGGATACCTTTATAACAATCAGCCTCTTAAATGGGATAAGAATGACAGCAAGAACACATTAATGCAGGCATTCCGTACGGCGGAAGCATACCTGAACATAGCGGAAGCATATGCACGCCAAGCAAATCCCGATACAGATAAGGCTCTTTATTACTTAAATAAGCTTCGCGAAAACCGAATAGCAAATTATCGGAACTTGACGATGGCGGATTTCTCCTCTACTGAAGAATTGGTCCAATTCATCTGGGACGAACGCCGTCGCGAACTCTGTTTCGAGGAATGCCATCGTTGGTGGGATTTACGTCGTACTACCCAACCGGAGTTGAAACATAAATGGACAAACGGAGAAACCTATACCTTAAAACAAGGCGATGAAGCTTATATATTAAGTATCCCCCAATTGGAACGCAATTTTGATACCGGAATCATTAACAAACGTCCGGTACGGATAGCCGATTAATTATTAAATATCAGTTAATTATGAAACAGAATCATATTATCATAGGTTTATTGTGCGGAATTCTCGGAGTATTCTGCCTGACTGGCTGCGATAAAGCTGACGGAATTGGTGACTGGACATTCGAATATCCGGCTCCTATTTTTGAAAACACCGAACTGGGACAGTTGCGTAAAGAACTGTATGAAACATATAAAGTAAATTTCACGCCGGAATTTGATGACAAATTCTACGAATTCGACTGGAACAACGAATTTGATTTATTTGAAACGCAAACCATTCCGGAGGCCGACCAATCCTATACGATAAGCTATTTGAAAGAAGTAAAAGCCGTATTGCAACAAATGCCGACATTCTTGATTGAGCGTCTTCCTTCACATGTTATATTGGTTGATTCTTTAAGGAATCCTTATAATATTAGATATAACTACCAAACTGTAAGTGAGTCGGTACATGGAATCATGGGATACAATATAACCAACTTTCTGGTTTTCAGTTATGCAGGAAAATCATTTCCTCTGCAAGATAAAAACGAACTTCGCGAAACATGGACCGAACTCTTTTTCGAGCGTGCATTAAGTGATTATGAAGCTCCAGAAGCATTTAAAGAACTGGTTGCTAAACAATCTGCCGGTTCAACCAAAGGGTATAGTTTAACAGGAGTTTGGCGAACTTACCAAACAATGACATCTTACGGTTTTCTGGAGGATTCTTACCTCAGACGAAACAAGATTAATAACGGAGATATCGACAATAAGGGAAAAATCATCTCATTAATTTATCACCTGCAAATGACAGAAATACAGGACCTAGCTCTTTTCATAGGCTTTACCATGTATCGTCCGCAAGCCGGTAAAGAGGAAATGTACGCCCTAAGCGATGTTTTTGCCCAAAAAGAAGAACTAGTCAAAAAATTCTGTAGTAATACACTAGGATTTGAATTAAAACCTATCGTAAATCAATAACATTAAATTATAAAAAAATGAGAAGTAAATTATTATTCCTCAAATCCGCAACTACGCGCCTATATGATACAGAAGCGAAA
>ENA-OPCT01000087-OPCT01000087.1-human-gut-metagenome-genome-assembly--contig:-NODE-87-length-52981-cov-3.277992_pt1 | contig 52981 bp, 32 predicted proteins | sample MGYA00241572_ERZ501495 | MGnify/ENA primary metagenome ERZ501495 (study PRJEB25962, sample SAMEA2042580) | human gut metagenome | biome: human gut; feature: human-associated habitat; material: faeces... | reverse complement strand
CTGAAAGGCCGGCCAGCAAAGGGTTTCAGAAGGAGTTTTTACGTTAAACGACAAAACCGAAGCAGTAAAATAACTTTATATAACTACGTACAGGAGGGGGGGGTGACTATATGCCAAGTTGTTTCCGTTATCTTAGGAGTGTCTTTCTATCCGGCTTTCACTATTACCAAAACTTATTATTTTCCCGGCTGTATACAAATCCGGCAGCCTTCAGTTTACTGACTAACGCCTGCTCATCCACATGCAAGTCTTCACAAAGTTCTTCTAACGAGGTATAACAATCGCGCAGTTTCATATTCACTACGCTGAATAACATTATCGGGTCTTCAGGTAATTCCATCATTCTACCATTTTTTACTTGTTAAACAAACTCCGTCTGCAAAGATACTGCTTTCGGATGAAAATTAATACGGTTACAATACTGAAAGGTTTCAATATCCATATATGACAAGAATTCCCCCAATAAGCTCGTAAGAAACATCGGAAAATACGATCCGAACATAAGAAACGCGAAAAAAATCCGGTTTCCTTCTTGAGGGTAGAATAAGAATAAATTCCGGATTACACATCAATTGAATAAGGAAACTGTTTTTGGAGCAGACAAACTGTAAAAAATCATCATGCATACTACATCTTAAATGTAATACTCCGCCATGTTCACAATGCCGGCGTGCATAGCGTATTTGGTTGCTTCATGCACATTGTTCACCCGCAATTTACGAAAGATATTTTTCCGGTGTGTCATAACCGTATGGACACTGAGAAAACGTTCGGCAGCAATTTCCTTAGTGGTCTTTCCCATCGCTATGGCTTTGAGTATTTCTTTCTCCGTAGCCGTTAAATACTTTCTTTCAGTGCAAAAAAGTGGTTGAGGCTGCATTAACCGGACAATGCGTTGACACACATAACGCTCAGCTCTTAAACCACAATGTATCGACTCCTCCACTTCCGAAAGCGGGCAATCTTTCATCACCATGCCTATACGAGTGCTTTCCACCCATATTTTATAAATAAAATCTTCACTGAATGTATGACTGAACAGAATCCATTGTGTTTCGGAAAAACGTTGTTCCAAAATAAGTAACTCATCCGCAGAAGTCAAATCGAACAAGGTGTAGTCTAATATAACCAATGAAAAAGGACAGCATAACAAAACTTTTACCAATTCCTCCTTACGGCATACTATTTGAATGTCGCCAATACCACTACATACGGAACTAAGTTGTTTCAGTCCATATCGGGTTATCTCCTGATTGTCAGCCAGCACTAAGTTTCTCATCCTATCTCAAAATTTACGGAAAAACTATGGTTTATCAGAAATAACAAGCTCCTCCCCAGAAAGTTTTTTATGTTTTTAGGATAGAGTACGACTATTTACAGAACGAATCACTTCGCATTTTACAATATTTTCCCTATTTTTGCCACATTATGTACATAGGCGAAATAGAGCCGGACAAACAGATATATCAGGAAAAATATGTTCTTCAAAAATATCATAGGGCAAGAGGAAGCTAAAAAAAGATTCATTCTGGAAGTAAAAGAGGGACGTGTACCTCATGCGCAATTACTTTGCGGACCGGAGGGAATCGGCAAATTACCTTTGGCCATTGCATATGCCCGCTATCTGTGTTGCACCAACCGAGGTGAAGAAGACGCCTGCGGAACATGCCCTTCCTGCGTGAAGTTCAATAAACTGGCCCACCCGGACCTCCACTTTGTATTCCCCGTTATAAAAAAGAAAAGCGATGTCGTGAGTGACGACTACATCAAAGAATGGCGTCATCTTTTACTTACCACTCCTTATTTTAGTTTAAATCACTGGCTGGCCGAAATGGGAGCTGAGAATCAGCAGGCTATGATTTATGAAAAAGAGAGTTCGGAAATATTACGGAAATTAACTTTGAAATCGAGCGAAGGCGGATACAAAGTAATGATTATTTGGCTACCGGAAAAGATGAATATCACCTGCGCCAACAAACTGTTGAAATTACTTGAAGAACCACCGGCCCAAACAGTGCTGTTACTGGTTTCGGAAGCTCCCGACATGATCTTGCCAACCATATTGAGCCGTACACAACGTTTCAATATCCCTAAATTAAAAGAACAGGAGATAACCCAAGCACTGGAAACACAATTCGGTTTGCAACCGGCAGACGCAACAAGTATTGCCCACCTTTCGGGAGGGAACTACATCAAAGCTTTGGAAACCATTCATCTGAGTGAAGATAACAAACTTTTCTTCGAACTGTTTGTCAGTCTAATGCGACTCTCTTATCAACGAAAAATAAAAGAGATGAAAGAATGGAGCGACCAAGTGGCGGGAATGGGACGAGAAAGGCAGAAAAATTTTCTGGAATATTGCCAACGCATGATTAGAGAGAACTTTATATATAATTTCCATAGAAGCGAATTAACGTACATGAATAATGAGGAAAAGAATTTTTCCAACCGTTTTTCTCCTTTTATCAATGAACGTAACGCTATAGGAATCATGAACGAATTAAATGAAGCACAACAACATATCGAGCAGAACGTGAATCCACGGATGGTATTCTTCGACTTCTCCTTAAAAATGATTGTATTGCTTATACAATAAATATGAAAAAGACCATGACAGATTTTATACTGAAATGCGGAAGCGGCGGACTATGCGCTAAGGGCTGCGGACGACAAGATAATAAATTAAACACCTACGACTGGCTGGCTGACATACCGGAAAACAACGAGCTATGCGATATGGTAGAGGTACAGTTTAAAAACACCCGCAAGGGATACTACAAAAATAGCAACAACCTGAAATTGGAGAAAGGTGATATTGTGGCTGTTGAGGCAAGTCCGGGACACGATATCGGCACGGTAACCCTTACCGGACGGCTCGTTCCACTTCAGATGAAAAAGGCGAATCTGAAACCGGATGTCGAAATAAAACGTATATACCGTAAAGCGAAACCGGTGGATATGGAGAAATATCAAGAGGCGAAAGACAAAGAACATGCTACCATGATACGTTCCCGACAAATAGCTGCTAATCTGAATCTGGATATGAAAATCGGAGATGTGGAATATCAGGGAGACGGCAATAAAGCCATCTTTTATTATATTGCAGACGAACGCGTAGATTTTCGTCAGCTTATAAAAGTGTTGGCCGAAACTTTCCGTGTACGCATAGAAATGAAACAGATTGGGGCACGTCAGGAGGCCGGACGTATAGGCGGTATCGGACCTTGTGGAAGAGAACTTTGTTGCGCCACATGGATGACTAGTTTTATTTCCGTATCGACCAATGCGGCTCGCATTCAGGACATTTCTCTGAATCCGCAAAAGTTAGCCGGACAATGCGCCAAACTAAAATGTTGCCTCAACTATGAGGTGGATGCATACGTAGAGTGCCAGAAACATTTGCCTTCGCGGGAAATTACGCTGGAAACCAAAGACGGAACGTTCTATTATTTCAAGTCGGACATCCTGAAAGGATTAATCACTTACTCTTCCGATAAGAACTTTGCCGCTAACATTGTTACCATTACAGGAAAAAGGGCTTTCGAAATTATCAACATGAACCGAAAAGGCATAAAGCCCGACAGCCTAATGGAAGAGGAAAAGAAAAACGAGCCGAAACGGGCTATCGACTTATTGGAACAGGAAAGCCTTACCCGCTTCGACCGTAGCAAAAACGCGACTAAGAAAAAAAAGAAAAGAAACGGAAACAAAGTCACAACCTCTCCGCAGGAAATAAACGACAACAACAGTAACGAAGATAGTTCACATAACGAAGAACGTGTTGGAGGAAACCGGAATAACGCCGCCAACAAGGGAAATCACGGCAACGGAGAAGCGAACAACGCAGGCATAAAAAATTCCGAGAATGGAAATAGTCAGGGAGGAAGTGGAAACGGCCAAAGAAGAATCGCAATGAACAATTCTTCCAATAAAGTGCAATCCCGACCGCAGCGTCAGGCTCAGCCGCAATCTGCCGTACAACCTGTTGAGAAACGGCCTCAAAGGGAAAAACGCCCTCAGCAGGCCCATTCCAATAAGCCCCAACAGCAAAATTCGAACACAGGCAAAGTGCAAGCAGGGCAGTCGCCCGAATATCCCAAAGGATTTATAAAACGTGAAAATGTCAATAAAGAAAGCGATAAGGAACCTGATAAAAAATAGTTTGTCGGCAATGCTGTTTACAGGACTGCTGACAGCCTGCCAATCTCATACGATGTATCATTCTTTTCATACGTTACCCAAAGACGGATGGAATAAGAGTGATACACTCGTTTATACAATTCCTGTAGAAAACATACAGCCTAAAACTTACGAACTACAAATTGAGATACGGCATACCAAAGAACTGGCACACCGTTCGTTATGGGTGGTTGTATACCAAAATGCCCAAGATTCCATGCTTTTTATAGCCGACACTCTGCAATGTGTATTAGCTAACGAGAAGGGAAGATTCACGGGTACCGGCCTGAATAATTACTACCAACAAAGTTTTCCGCTTAAAACTGTAAAATTGAGCAAAGAGTATACTCCTGTCTTTAAACTTGCCCATTATATGAAGAAAGGGCGTATAGAAGGAATTCATGATATAGGCATTAGGATTATCGAGAAACAATAATTGCAACCTCCTCACCTATTCCCAAATCAACCTCAATACAATTATATACAAAATCAATCACAGAGAAACAATCATCCTTTCACTCTTACAGGTTACTGCGCTTAAGTCAGAAAAAGAAGCAACCGACAATCTTTTCTTTACTTATTATACTTTACATCAAAGCGTCCTCGTGTCACGCTTCCTCCTTCAAAGGTTCCGCTTAAGACTCCTCCACCCATGCGGGAAACAGTCACTAAACCGTTTTCTAATTTCTTGCCATTCAAAGCACTATCCATATAAGGAATTGTTTTACCTTCTTCCGGATTTATCATGCTAAACGTAAAAAGCTCACCTTCGCGCCCGACATTAGCCCGAACTACTACACTATCGCCATTCTCTACGGAATAAATACGCACTACAGGATAGCCAAAACGTTCACTTGAATATACCCATCCATCAACCAAACAGCCCAAAGTCTCTTCCCCGGTAGTCGTAACCGGCGGCAAAAGTGTGGGGTCGACCGAATAATCTTCGTCACATGCCATACAAATAATCAGTGAAGCTATCAACCAAAGTTTCTTCATTACAGTTAAAAATGAAAATTAATACCAACAGTTAACGAAAGCGGAGCATATACACCTCCACCACTACTTAATTCAGGATTCTCAACCTCCCAAGTTTCGCCATGATAGGAAACCTTATATGCTTTCGACTCGGAAACAATCCAATTTAATTTGGCACAAAGACCGCACCATGACGACAAATAATATTCACCTCCCAACGAAAGATTAAAAGCCCATTCATCAATATCTACCTTACGCGGCTTTCCATATACTCCGCTATCATCCTTATACCATAAATAACCGCTTCCATAAGCCAGCTGAACATTATAGCGTTCTTTTGAGAGATGCAAAATAAACTGAGGAGCCAGATATTGCATGGAAATATCATCCGAAAGCTCCGAAGATGAATGTTTATAGTATGTACCTTGATACATTAGACCAAGCCCGAAACGACTAGATTTCTCCTGCTTACCGAAAATATAACTATAACCGGCACTCCAAGTCCATCCGCTACGCAAATCATCCCGATAATTTTTCGAATAATCCGTAATACCGATAAACGTACCCACATACCGCGAAGGCCCCACTTGTAATGATACAATAGAATTACCCACCGTATATTCTTGAGCACATAATAAGACAGGAAACAATGCAAGAAAAAATAAACCAACACAAAGTCTTTGAATAGTTCTCATATATTCACCATTATAGTAGTTCCGTCAATAATTACCGCACAAATGTACAGGATAATTTTCAGAATCGCATATTTGACAATAAAAATATGCTAGCTCCCTTTAGCACGGCTTACAGGAAAAACTTACATAAAGATTAATAAACGCATTCATAAAGGTGTTCATTAGTGTCGCGTTAAATTTTGAGATCTCTATTTTCCCGTTGAAGTACCATAATAAAGTGTGAATATACAGGCAGCATGATTTATTATCTAATAGAGTGTATATAGAATAAGGAACAGGGCTATTGAAAACCAATGTCCTAAAACCTTATTCGATATATTGTTTAATGAAGTTCATAAAGAATATAAATTCAAATCCGTTTATTCAAAGCAGGCCTGTAATCAAATAGATTATTAATTACCTACAATAGCATATATATCTTATAACGGGACAGCAGTGTAAGGTATTCTCTATTTATAGAGGAAATATACTGTTTATTCCATTGCTCCAAATAATTGCATAAACAAGAGATTAATTATCACGTCTTTTTGTTTTCGGCACTAATACGAAGGAATATAAACAGCAAAAAAGTGAACCCCCATAGAGAGGAACCTCCATAACTAAAGAAAGGTAAAGGAATACCGATAACCGGCGTTAATCCTAATACCATACCGATGTTAATAAAAAGGTGAAATAAAAAAATACTGGCAACCGAATAACCATAAACCCTCCCAAATACGCTTGCTTGCCGTTCCGACAAGACTATAATCCGCAAGATAAGCATCATAAAAAGAATGAGTACAGCAGCCGAGCCTAAAAAGCCTTCTTCCTCTCCGACCGTACAAAAAATAAAGTCCGTATCCTGTTCGGGTACATATTTGAGCTTCGTCTGCGTACCGTTTAAAAAACCTTTTCCGGTTAACCCTCCCGAGCCAATAGCTATTTTCGATTGGTTTACGTTATATCCGGCACCGGACAAGTCCTCTTCCATTCCAAGCACTACTTTTATACGAATTTGTTGATGCGACTGGAGCACTTTATTAAAAACCAAGTCGCTGGAATAAAAGAATACTGCCGAACCTAAGGTAAACACTGCTATTAAAGCGTAACTTTTACATCGTTCGCTCAGAGAAAGATATATCAAATAACCTATCAACAATATACATAAACCTAATTGCACCCACATAATGTTAAAAGGAATCACAAACTCCGCAAACAAATAGGCAAGCAAGGTAATAGCCAATCCCACAAGCAATACATTCCATACCGGTTCTTTCTTTTTGCAATATGTCCACATCATCCCTGCAGAAAAGATTAATATCATCAACAATACAGCAAACGTGCCGACAGAAGTAGGAATAATCTCCGATAACGGCATTTCAGAGAAACGGATTCCGACCACAAAATAGGTTACAGCGCATACGCCGGAAAACAAAAAAGCCCCCGACATCCCTTCCCGATAAAGCATTAAGAAGAAGGCCAGATAAACTAATGCCGACCCGGTTTCCTTCTGAAATATAATAAGAAGCATGGGCAGAACAATCATCCCTACAACCGTTATAAAGTTATATGTTTTTTTCATCGAAAAAGAATAGGCACTCATATATTTAGCTACAGCTAAGGCAGTAGCAAATTTCGCGAATTCGGCAGGTTGCAAACTTATCGGTCCGAATTTAAGCCATGAATATGATCCTTTCGTATCTTCTGCCAGAAAAGGAGTAATCAACAACAGGAATAACATAATTCCATAAAGAATGTAAGCAAACATCTCATACAGCTTTTCTTCCAGCATCAACAAAACAAATCCTAGGCCGAAAGAACAGAATATCCAGACCATCTGTTTCCCAGAACGAGTATCGAAATCGAAGAAATCCGTATCGCCATAAGTATAGCTGGCTCCACACACGCTGAACCAACCGAAGACCACCAATAACAAATAAATAAAGATGGTTATCCAATCAATGGACTTAAAAAGACTACCGTTCTTCGTTACCATACATAATCCTCCTTGTCTGGAATTCGGCGGCGCGCGCTTCACTTTCAGGTGACAATTTTCCATTCAAATACTGCTCTATCATCAACGCACCGATAGGTACACCGTATACTGCTCCAAAACCACCGTTTTCAACATACACTGCGATGGCAATCTTAGGCTGATCCATCGGAGCAAATCCCATAAAGACTGAGTGGTCGTGCCCACGGTTCTCTGCAGTACCGGTTTTTCCGCAAACCTCGATTCCCGGTATATTCGCTCCACGACATGTACCCCCCAACACTGCCTGACGCATACCTTTTACCACAACCTCATAATATTTCTGGTCGACATCTGTTCTACGAGGGAAACGATATAAGCTATCCAATTCTGCTCCTTCCACTTCTTTCACTACATGCGGAGTAATAAAATGTCCCCGATTTGCAATTGTGGCTCCTAAATTAGCTATTTGCAAGGGGGTTAGCGTCACTTCACCCTGCCCAATCGCAATACTAATGACAGTAAGCCCGTTCCAGGAGCCTCTGTAATTCTTATCATAATAAGCGGCATTCGGTATCATTCCTCTCTTTTCTCCGGGAATATCTATCCCCAACCGATAACCGAATCCCATAGACACCATATGATCTTTCCATACAGTCATAGCTTTCTGCACCGAACCATACTTCTTTCTGGCTCCCAACATATGGTATAATCCCCAACAAAAATAACCGTTACAGGAAGTTGCTATGGCAGGAACCAACGGCAATGGAGATCCATGTGAGTGACATCCAACACGTAATCCTCCAAAAACAAACCCATGGTAACAAGGGTAAAGTGTTTCGGGAGTAATGATTCCTTCCTGCAAAAAGGTCAGAGCCTGGGAGGTCTTAAAAGTTGAACCCGGCGGATAAGTTCCCGATACGGCTCGGTTCAACAGAGGCTTCCACGAATCTTTCGACAATTCTAAGTGATTCCTCCCCCGTTGCCGCCCAATCATCAGATGAGGATCATAAGCAGGAGATGAAACCATACAGAGTATTTCCCCCGTAGCAGGCTCTATAGCGACAATACTCCCTATTTTGCCTTCAAGCAAACGTTCTCCGAGTTGTTGCAATTTCACATCGAGCCCCAATGTAAGATTCTTTCCCGGCACAGGCGTCCTGTCATATGCACCATCCATATAACGCCCTTGTATACGGCCATGAGCATCACGCAACAAGACCTCCACTCCTTTCTCACCACGTAAATGTTTTTCGTATGACCGCTCTACTCCCTGAATTCCAATATAATCACCCATTCGGTAATAATCATCATTCTCTATGTCTCTCTTAGAAACCTCTGCTACATCTCCCAGCACATGGGCTCCCACATTATAAGTATATTGGCGTATAGTCCGACGTTGTATAGAAAATCCTTTAAATTTAAAAAGTTTCTCTTGAAACACTGCAAATTCTTCTGCAGAAAGCTGATTCATAAACATTTGTTCCGTAAAACGGGAATACCCTGGATTCAGATTCCGGTTTTTGATATCAGCCATACGTTTCAAAAAATATTCTTTGGAAATATTCAATGTACGGCAGAAATCCAACGTATCTAATCCGTCAATCTCCTTCATCACTACCATTACATCGTATGCAGGCTGGTTATATACCAGTAACTCTCCATTGCGATCATAAATAGCGCCTCGTGCCGGAAACAAAACTTTATTCAGGAAAGCATTACTATCAGCATTCTTTTTATAATCATCGCTCATAATCTGAAGCGTAAACAAACGTATCAGATAAATCAAGACGATAGTGATTACCACTCCGCCGATTACAAACTTCCGCTTTTCAAGATTATAATCATGCATAGTTTACTCATCGGTTATTTTTTACGTATCCCTTCTATAGCCATTACACAGAAGGTGGTTAACAATACACTTGATAAAATCTCAAGAAACAAAAAGCCTAAGTTAAAAAAAGAGAAAGACTCAATAGTTAACAAAACAGTATGATGCAAAGCAACTTCCACTAATACATAACGGAAAAAAAGCCAAAACCCCATACTTCTGATTCCGGGTTCCATATCTTCGGCACAGTCCCGTGGTGTAAACAGTCTTAGTATGGACGGACGCGTAAAAGCCAAAAAAGTAGGGGCAGCCGCATTCATACCCGGAGTATTAGAAAAGATATCAACAGCCAATCCCAAAAAGAACCCCCACAACAATAATATGTTTCGGGAGACATTTATATTCAACACCAAAATAAGGTAAACATACAAGAACGGCATAGCGTATCCCATCAGATGTACATGATTCAAAACCAGTACCTGAATAAAGACTAACAACCAAAACCATCCTAAACGCTTGAAAAAAACAATTGCCATGTTTACTTCCTAATTTTCTGTTCTAATTCTTTTTGTCCCGCCATATCCTTCCGAGCTATTACTCGTACATCATTCAATTTTCCAAAATCCGTAGAGAGCTTGACTTTCAACAAATATGAAAGCCCGTCATGCGAATCGGTAATATCTTCAACCGTACCAACCATGATTCCCGAGGGAAAAATCGAAGTAAAACCACTGGTGACGATTGTGTCTCCTTTTTCACACACCGAATGACGGGGCAGATCCATCAAATAAGCATACCGGCTATCTTCTCCATCCCATTTTAAATAACCGAAGTAATCACTGTTCTTCACCTTGCAACTTATACTGGATTTACTATTTAATACCGGAATAACAATAGAATGATGAGAAGCTGTTAAATAAACAATCCCTACTACACCATTTCCATTAATTACTCCCATCTCGGAACGGATTCCATCTTTCTCCCCTCTATTCAGGGTGATATAATTATTTGCTCTGTTTATGCTGTTATTAATCACATCTGCCTTTAATATAGTAAAATCTTTTAAAACAGAGCGTTGGATTTCATCAACCCAAGTCGTATCACGGGTGGTTTTTATAAATGCCTCACGCAATGCCGAAACTTGCTGTTCCAAATAGATATTACGTTCCATTAAGTCTTCGTTTACACTTTTCAAATGAAAATAGGAAGTTACCCCATCTGATATTTCATAGACAGTTCCTACCAACCAGTTAGCTGATGTAAAATATACACTTCCCTGATAGCTGTTAAAACGAAACAACAATCCGAAACTGATGACTTCCAATAAAATGAAAAGAAACCAATAATTATACTTTATAAAGAATTCCAGCAAATTACGCACATTCCCTACGTTTTAGTAATGTCAACAAAGCGGAACTAAGGAAACCTTAATTCCGCTTTAATAAAAGAAAAAATATCATTTTATCGCATTAAGAAAGAGAAACGATCTACATTCTTTAATGCAATACCCGTACCTTTAGCCACACTATGTAACGGATCTTCCGCAATATGGAATGGAATATTTATTTTATCGGTCAAACGTTTGTCCAAACCACGTAATAAGGCACCACCACCGGCCAAATATATTCCATTATGCACGATATCCGCATACAATTCAGGAGGTGTATTTTCCAACGCATTCAATATAGCTGTTTCTATTTTGGCAATAGACTTCTCCAAACAATGAGCAACTTCCTGATAGCATACGGGAACTTCCATCGGAAGAGCCGTAATACGATTAGGTCCATGTACAATATAATCTTCCGGAGCATCATCGCCCAAATCCGTTAAAGCCGCTCCCACTGAAATCTTAATACGTTCGGCCATACGCTCACTCACCTTGACATTGTGCTGGCGGCTCATATATTCCTGAATATCAGCAGTCAAATCATCCCCGGCAATACGAATAGAACTGTTTGTTACAATACCTCCCAATGAAATAACCGCAATTTCGGTAGAACCTCCGCCTATATCTACGATCATATTTCCTTCCGGAGCTTCCACATCCAGTCCAACACCCACAGCAGCCGCCATCGGTTCAAATATCAAATAGACATCCCGTCCTCCGGCATGTTCGGCAGAATCCCGAACAGCACGAAGTTCCACTTCAGTACTTCCCGAAGGTACTCCAATCACCATACGCAAAGAGGGCGAAAACAAACGGTTACCCATATTGACTTTCTTAATCAATCCGCGTATCATCTGCTCGCAAGCATTAAAATCCGCAATCACTCCGTCTCTTAAAGGCCGCACGGTACGAATATACGGATTTTCTTTTTCGTACATCAGCTTAGCCCGCTCTCCCACAGCTATCATCTTTTCCGTACGGCGGTCTAATGCTACAACAGACGGTTCATCCACTACAATCTTACCATTTGAGGTAATGATAGTATTAGCTGTACCTAAGTCTATAGCTATTTCTTGTGTAAATGAAAACAATCCCATTTAGAATTCCTTATTTATTAATGTTTAAAATGACGAATACCCGTTGTCACCATCGACATATTATGTTCATCACAATATTGGAATGACAACTCATCCTTTATAGAACCTCCCGGTTGAATTACTGCGGTAACGCCTTCGTTCCCTGCAATTTCAACACAATCGGGGAATGGAAAGAATGCATCACTTGCCATAACGGATCCTTGCAAATCAAATCCAAAATTATGTGCTTTTTCAATTGCCTGCTTCAATGCATCCACACGCGAGGTTTGTCCCACTCCGCTTGCCAGCAACTGCTTACCTCTAGCCAAAACAATCGCATTGCTCTTACTGTTCTTTACAATCTTATTGGCGAACAACATATCTTCTATTTCCTGCTCAGTCGGGGCTTTCACCGTAACTTGCTTCAAATCAGCTTTGGTTTCAATATCCAAATCCTTATCTTGTACCAATACGCCATTCAAAACCGAACGACACTGTTTTTTCGGTAACTCAATATCTTTACGAACTAAAATAATACGATTTTTCTTTTGTCCGAGAATCTCTAATGCATCCACATCATAATCCGGTGCAATAATTACTTCAAAGAAAATTTTGTTAATCTCCTCAGCCGTAACTTTGTCAATGACTTCATTGGTAATCAGTACTCCTCCAAATGCCGATACCGGATCACCAGCCAAAGCATCTTTCCACGCTTGCAGTAAAGTAGAGCGTGACGCCAATCCGCAAGCATTATTATGTTTCAATATAGCAAATGTAATTTCATCGAACTCATCGATCAAATCTACGGCAGCATTGATGTCCAACAAGTTATTGTATGAGATTTCTTTTCCATGAATCTGATCAAACATATCTTCCAGATTTCCATAAAAATATCCTTTCTGATGAGGATTCTCTCCGTAACGAAGTTGTTTCTGATCGTCCATAGCGCAACGGAAAGCAGAACCTTCCTCCCCATCAAAATAGTTGAAGATAGCCGAATCATAATGAGAAGATACTGCAAATGCTTCTTTAGCGAACCAACGACGTTCTTCCAAAGTTGTACAAGCGCCATGATCTTCCAATATATCTCTAAGCGGCTTATATTGCGCCTTACTTGCGACAATCACTACATCCTTAAAATTCTTAGCTCCCGCACGAATCAAAGAAATACCGCCTATATCGATTTTCTCGATAATAGCCGATTCATCCGCACCCGAAGCAACCGTATCCTCAAACGGATACAAATCTACAATCACCAAATCAATCTCCGGAATTCCGTATTGAGCTATTTGCTGCTGGTCCTCCTCTAAAGCGCGACGACAAAGAATTCCTCCAAATATCTTCGGATGCAATGTTTTTACTCTTCCACCCAAAATAGAAGGATAAGAAGTTAAATCCTCCACGGCCTGGCAAGGATAACCTAATGACTCAATAAACTGACGGGTTCCACCCGTTGAGAGGAATTGTACGCCTTCCTCATGAAGTTTGGCAATAATTTCATCCAATCCTTCTTTATGGAAAACCGATATCAACGCGGTTTTTATTCTCTTTGTTTCAGACATTTATTAATAGATTAAGCGATTTGCCTGCAAAGGTAGATATTTTAAAGGAAAAAGCACTTAATAAATAACTAATTTTTAAAGGAAAAAAGAAACATTTGTGCACTCAGTCATTGAGTTACAAATAGGGATAGGTAAAATGCACCGATCCAGCCTCCACAGTAAATGTTCCTCCGAAATGTTCTATAAACAAACGAGCCACTTCCCGTTGTATCAATATTTGCTGGTTATCATCATCCATACATGCAATCGGAGAGTTCTCCACGTCCACTCTTAAAACTTTTTGCTTCTCATCTTTCCGTAAAGTAATCACAATCAAACGTCTTTCTTCTGAAGTATAATCCTGTAACATAGAAGAAATAATTACCATCAATCGCCCCTCATCCGAATGAATCAACTGACTCTCTACCTGATCATCAAATGTTATAACGGCTTTATTTCCTTCTTTCATTCGGGACATGGTCACCGCATCTTTACAAATTTGAGCTATATCACAATTCGAAAGGGTGAACTTCATCATACCTGATTCCAAGCGAGATAAATCCAACACACTATTAACTAACTGCATTAAATTCCCTGAGTTTACTTTCATAATCTGCGATATCTTCTCCCGCGTCTCTTCATCGAGCGATACATCTCCTTCCGGAGAAGAGAGGATGTGCGAAAAACCCATTACCGCATTCAACGGTAAACGGACACAATAACTCATATTTCGTAAGAATTTACTTTTTGCTTCATTAATTTCTTCCACCCTTTTTAAGGCTTTCTCAATTTCATTATTCGCTTCTTTCAGACGAGATTTCGTCAACCACAACCGCCAAAACATCCATAATACAAACGCCAAACAAGCTATTAACGAAACAAAGATGATCGCCCCTAAATATACTTTTGATTTATTACGATCCAAAGCGATCTGCTTGGCCTTATAATTTTCCCGAATTTGTTCCAATTGTTTTGTATACATAACTACGGAAATCGAATCAAGTAATTCTGTCTGATACCTGTACACATAATAGGCACCGTTCGGATTTCCCGAAAGTTTCATAATATCTGCCCGCTGAACCGTATAACGCAGATAATCTTTCAGGGAATTCTGAGTATACATCAAAACAGAATCGTTGTATACCAGAGCCTCATCATATCGTCCCAACATCCGATAATAAAAAGAACAAGTTTCATAATATATCGTTTTATGCCACTTTGAACGCTCTGAAACGAAATATTTCGAGGCCTTATTCAAATACTCTTTAGCCTGCATCAAATTATTTTCATTCAAGTAGGAATAGGCATACAATGATGAAACAAGTAAACGCACTCCATCATAAGAATACGCAAACGCAGGAGTCTTACTTACCGAAGAATCAATCCATTCTTCCATTTCACGTAATACCATGCGAGCCTGTCCGTTTTCCTTCTGTCTCACATAGGTAGTAGCTAAATATCCTAAACATGAAAGTTTGGAAAAAGAACTTTCCACTTGGGGAAATAATGATTTCGCAGACTCGAAAAAGCCTATACTTCGCTCCAAATAACCAATATTCGAATAAATTGTGCCTAAGCACAGATTTCCGAAGAATACACCTTTTATATTCTTTAAGTTTCTAGCATCCTCCAACATCTCACGAGCCTCTTCCAAAGCGCGTTGATAATCCATATTGTCAATGTACAACTGAATTTTACATTGCCAACATTCATAAAGTTCGTCCCAAGCGCCCTCTTTTCGGGCCAATGGTTCGAACGCCTCAAACCAGTTATCGACCTCTCTCATACGAGATAAGTTGCAGTTAGCTATTATCAAAAAATAACACGCTCGACGTATATAATAATTATTTCCACGAGATTTTGCCTCCGTATACAAATTAGTAGCACGTTCCACAGATTCATTATAGTTATCCAAATCTGCCTGCAAAAGTTTTTCCGTTGCTTTCATCCATGTTTCATTCGGAGGAAGAGTTTCATACAAATGCACCAAATTTCTCTCGTCCTCTTTGGAAAATCCCTGAAAAGAGAAACTACTTATTATCAATATCAAACATATTATATAGATACGCATATTTATTTGTTTATACGCCATTTTATAGGATGTGTAAAAATAAAACGTGCTCCATCATTATATTCAGAATCAACCCAAATTTTACCTCCCAAGCGAGTGACAATCAGTTTACAAATAGATAGTCCCAAACCATAGCCATAAGAATTTTCATCTAATTTCTCAAAGCGTGAAAATACTTTATACCGCATTTCAGGTGAAATTCCTATACCCGTATCCGTTACCGAGAAATAAGCCATTCCATCTTTTTTCGTTTCTAAAGAAAGTATGATGCTTCCACTTTTCGTAAACTTTGTAGCATTCACTAAGATATTTAAAAGCATTTGCTGCAATCGGTTTTCATCGGTGAAAAGATACAGTTCTCTCAAAGATGTATTGAAAGAAACCTCCGCTTCCGTCCGCTTAATACCTTTAACCGTTTCAACAATAGTACGACAAAGAGGGACGACATTACATTCTTTGAATTTGAAACTCATTTTCTGAATATCCAAATTAGATAAATCAAGAACATCATTTAAAAGTTTCATCAATAATTTAGAGTTTTGCTGAATCATTTCATTGCATTGCTTACGAAGCTCTATATCCAAATTCTCCTGAGATACCAACAATTCCGAAAAACCGGATATAGCATTCAACGGGGTACGGATTTCATGACTCATATTCGACAGGAAGACACTTTTAGCCTGTATATTTTCATCTATTTTCTTTCTAGCATCATTTAACTTTACGCGTAAGTTCTTCAGTTTCTCATTCTTTTTATTATATCTTATCATTAATCCTACACCGGTAATCAACAAAATACCTATACAAATAATAGACATATACAGTGTCTGTTGCCGTTCTTTCCATTTTAACGTTGCATCATCGTCTACCTGATAATTCAGATGTAATGTATTATCCTGCCGTATAAAATTGTTATTCATTAAAGAATCTTTTAAATGATAAACAACCCGATAGTCTTCACAGGCACCTTGCATATCATTCATTAATGCTTTTATCTTGGCTCTCTTTGTCAAAGCATGTATATACCAATGAATATCATACAAATTATCAGATGCACTCAAACATTTCTGAATATAACGATAAGCTTCATCCAATTCACCTTTACGCAAATGATAGTTCGTATTAATCATATTGGAGACGATGCCATAAGGATTATATATCGAGTCGTTGCTCGTTTCCAGTTCATCAATCAACTGACGGGATTTTATAAAATCTTCCATTATTATATAGAAAGAGGCTTGGGCATACTTTATCCATATTGAAGGAGGACGCGCAGACGAATCCAGTTTTGCTATATTTTCCTGTAATTCATATAATTCCTTTTGTGCATTTGCACGTTGTTGAAGAGACAAATAAATAAATAAAAGTTTTAAATTCACAGCAGTCAGATACTGAGACATACCTCCCATCTTTTGAAAATATTCTCGAGCCAAAAGATAATTAGGTATCGCTTTTTCGTATAGATTCAAACTATAATAAATCTCACCTAATGCATAGAAAGAGTAACTCAAACGGGAAGGGTTGTCCGCCACCTCCAATATTTTATTAACTTCATTCAATGCCCATCCGTAATCTCCCTGCAAAATATAGCATCCTATTCGCATACAATAGATATCGCCCGCCACAGCCTTGTCTTTCTCATAAGGCCATTCAACTGATAAACGGGAAAGCGTTTGCAATATTTCTTCCGGAGAATGGTCTTTCTCTAGAAATTGCAACTTAAAACGAAGGTTGTTAAGAATCTGCAAATCGTCCATATCCTCCTTCGTACCGACATTATTTGTAGCCATAGTAACAACCGTCACTATACATAATAATATACAGGTTATGCTTATTTTCAACTTAACACTAATCATTTGAGAGCAAAAATACAAAAAAATATAGAATATATTCCCCTGTCTACTTAAATGAATATGGAATATCGAAAAATATTACATTCACAACCTTCCAAAAAAACAATTTTTAATTAAAATGTAAACATAAGGTGTAAATAATTAATTCAAAACAACAAGACTTTGATACATACTTAAATTACCCCATTGAATTTAAAGGAAGAGGTTTAGCTGCGTTAGAAAAAAAGTATATTCTCTCCATACAAGTATTTGTCCGCCCAACAGTACCGGAATCCGTAATAGCGAAAATTCCAACCGAAAAGCCTTGCACATAATCGGTGTATCATAAATAGGTGGAACACTTTGTGTCATAATATATGAAACATTTCGACTCATACTATAAAAGCTATTTCGTTTCACAATATAAGATACAGATACAATCTACAACGTACCAGCTCTCTATACGGAAACCTTCTCAATTCTTCAATAAGTCTATTTCCACCTCAAGGGGATGAGAACCTCCGAGCAACAAGAGAGCCGCTTCATCAACGAAGCAGCTCTCTCTACACTTAAAAAACAGGTATATATGAAAAAACTACAATGGTTCTTATAAACAAACTAATAATGCTCCCCACTCTGTGACTGGCCGGGGACCCTAAAGAAAGAACTTGAAAACTGACCGGAGGAGCCCAAGCCTCATACAACACAGTATATGGCGGCTACTCTTGAATTTGGTAACAAACATACTTCAAAAAAAGGAAAACAAACAAATAAATTATACCATTACCCTCATTTTATCTACATAAGGCTCGTTATTTCCCTATTTTAACAAACTTAGACTTACTAAAAACTTGCTATAGCCAAAGATTAATAAGTCAAAACATTGCAACCTATCAAAAAATCGACTACTTTTGTTCTATTAAAGAATTAATGCAGTTAAAAATAACCTAAAAGACCAAACGATATGACAGACGTAAAAGTTTATTTAGACGAAGCTGAAGAGAAAATGCAAATGGCAGAAATGTATCTCGACGAGCAATTATCTCGCATTCGCGCAGGAAAGGCTAATGTACACATTCTCGATGGTATCCGTGTAGACTCGTACGGAAGCATGGTTCCGTTGAACAATGTAGCTGCCGTAACTACTCCCGATGCACGTACAATTACTATTAAACCGTGGGACAAATCCATGTTCAGAGTAATTGAAAAAGCTATTATGGATTCCGAAGTCGGTATAACTCCCGAAAACAATGGTGAAATCATTCGTCTTGGAATTCCGCCTTTAACAGAAGAACGCCGTAAACAATTGGCCAAACAGTGCAGCAAGGAGGGCGAAACAGCTAAAATCAGTGTTCGTAATGCACGACGCGACGGGATCGATGCTTTAAAGAAAGCTCAAAAAGAAGGTTTGCCCGAAGATGCTCAGAAAGATGCTGAGGCTAAATTGCAAAAGATTCATGATAAGTATATCAAAAAAATAGAAGATATTCTGGCAGCCAAAGAAAAAGAAATCATGACGGTTTAATCAACCATTGAAAGTTGAAAATAAAAATAAGATTGAGCATCCACATCTTCTTCACTCTGCTTATTTTCAACTTTCAGTTTTCAATTAAGTAAATGAAAGGATTAGTTATACGCAATACAGGAAGCTGGTATCAGGTAAAAGCAGAAGACGGTTCTGTAATAGACTGCAAAATCAAAGGAAACTTCCGTTTGAAAGGAATACGAAGCACCAATCCGGTAGCTGTGGGAGATTATGTGCAGATTATCACCAACAATGAAGGTACGGCTCTTATCAGTGAAATTGAAGACCGAAAAAACTACATTATACGCCGTTCCTCCAATCTATCGAAACAATCCCACATTATTGCGGCAAATCTCGATCAATGTTTCCTGATTATTACCGTAAACTACCCAGAGACATCCACCATTTTTATAGACCGCTTTCTGGCATCTGCCGAAGCTTATCGTATCCCGGTAAGGCTTATTTTTAATAAAGTCGACTGCTATAACGAAGAAGAACTTCATTATCTCGAAGGATTGATTAATCTGTATACACATATTGGGTATCCCTGCCATAAGGTTTCAGCTCTGACAGGAGAAGGCATTGATGAGTTAAAATCAGAAATGGCAGGCAAAGTTACCTTGTTTTCGGGTAATTCAGGCGTCGGCAAATCAACTCTCATTAATGCCATTCTTCCCGAGATAAAAGCTAAAACAGGCGAAATTTCCGCCTATCATAATAAAGGAACTCACACCACAACGTTTTCCGAGATGTTTCCAATGGAGAATGGCGGTTATCTGATTGATACACCGGGAATCAAAGGTTTCGGAACATTCGATATGGAACAGGAAGAGGTAGGACATTATTTTAAAGAAATTTTTGAATTCTCCGCCCAATGCAAATATAACAACTGCACACACGTACACGAGCCGGGGTGTGCCGTACGCGCCGCAGTGGAACAGCATCTCATCAGTGAATCTCGTTATACCTCCTATTTGAATATGCTCGAAGACAAAGAAGAAGGAAAATACCGGGCTGCTTATTGAACAAGTGAAAACATCCTCCTGAAACCGCCGGTTTACATCTTCTTTGTTGCAATATCCTGCAACAAACACACAACAATCATAATCTCACAGAAAGGAGAACCATACGGCAAGCATCCCTAAAAATCAAGATTCTTTATCAGAAGCAGCCCCGACTGTTTCATTGTCACCCTCATCTTTATGCAAATATGCGGACGGCGACATTCCAAATTGTTGCTTGAAACATTGACTAAAGTAATACGGATCGTTCATACCTACTTTATAACAGACTTCCGATACGCTCAGCGTTCCCTCTCTTAATAACTCAGCTGCTTTTTTCAACCGAATGATACGAAGATATTTGTTGGGAGAGTAACCCGTCACACCACGTACCTTACGATAAAAAATGGTACGCCCCATCCCCATCATCGAAATCAAATCATCTACCGTAAACTCCGGATTTTGAATATGCTTTTCTACAATAAGCTGTAATCTATCGGCAAATTGCTGATCTTTGTCGGAAGAACATAGAGCCGGACGGGCCATATTCGGATCATAAGAAAACCTCTCCCGCAACTTTTCACGTTGTTCAATCAGTTTGTACACAGTAGTTATCAGATACTTTGGGCTAAAAGGTTTCGTAATGTAAGCATCCGCTCCGTTTTCCACACCTTCCAAACGTTTCTCGGAAGAATCCAAAGCTGTAAGTAAGATAATAGGAATATGGCTGGTACTGAAATCATCTTTCAAACGGCGGGTTACCTCAAATCCATTCATACCCGGCATTAATACATCACAAATAATCAGGTCGGCATCGTATACACGGGCACGCTCCAATCCGGAAATTCCATCCGATTCGGCCACTACCTCAAAATATTTCCCCACTTCTGCTTTCAAAAATTCCCGGATATCATTGTCATCTTCTATAATTAAAACTTTCCGCTCATTCAATGGTGCTTGAGGCTCTGTCGGATGCAATTCATTATCCAGTTTCTCTTCCATAAGCACGTCTTTCAAATGATGGGCCTCTTGTTCTTCACTCAGCAACTGGTTAGGAACCAAAAAATCTTTTTCCTCGTACACTGCGGCATCTAAGGGAAGAGAAACCGTAAAGACAGAACCACCTCCTTCATTATCGCTATATTCAATAGTTCCCTTATGTACATTCACCAATTCGTGACTCAAATGCAAACCCACTCCCACACTGCTTCCGGAAAAGCTACTCTGCATAAAACGTTTAAACAGCTCACTACGTTTTTCTTTCGGAATACCTACACCTGTATCGGCCACCCGTATTATCAAAACATTATTGTCTTCATCTACATCGACCGAAAAAATAATCGTTCCATTACTAGGGGTATATTTAAAGGCATTGGACAATAAATTATAAGTTACTTTATCTACATTGCCTTTATCAATAAACATTTTATAAGAACCGACAGAAGGAACAAACCTGAAATCCATATTCTTAGACTCCGATACATCCTTGAAACTCAAGAAGATTTCAAACAGGAACGCTATCACATCCGTTTCTTCCAATGATAATGCCAACTTATTATTCTGCATCTTCCGGAATTCCAGCAACTGATTTATGAGACGTAACATACGTTGGGTACTCTTTTCCATAATCTTTATGGAATAAAGCATTTCCTTCGGTATTCGGCCGTAACTTTCAATTTTTTCCAAAGCTCCTTGTATCAGCGTTAAAGGAGTCCGGAACTCATGCGAGATATTCGTAAAGAAAACCAACTTGCATTCCGTTAATTGTTTCTCCACTTCTATACGGTTACGCAAAGCATTAAAATTACGCATTAAACGGAACAATACATAACATGTCGCCACAATCAAAAGCATATAAAGGATATAAGCTAAGGGTGTTTTCCAAAAAGGAGGATGTACCACGATCTTCAAAACCGTTTCCTTTTGGCACCATACCCCCGCCTCATTACACGCCTTTACGCGTAGCAGATAAGTACCCGGCACTAAATTTTTATACGAAGCAAAGTTTAAAGAAGAAGGAGTGCTCCAATTCTCTTCATAATTATCCAGTTTATAAGTATACTTGGCATTTCCTTCAATAGAATAATCAAAAGTAGAGAAATCCACCACTAATGAGTTTTGATAGTATTTTAAATGAATTTCATCCGTATAAGCCATGGAACTGGTTAAAGGCGAATCGCCGGTTCCCGGACGGACTTCCATCCCGTTTATTTTCAGATTAGTTAATACAACAAGCTGATCAGATACCATATCATTGGTTTGAATATTCTCGGGAGTCAACACCAACAGCCCATAATTAGAACCGAACATTATCCGTCCGTCATCGCACAAGCATCCACTATTTTCACTATACACATTTCCCAAACCATAAGCCGAAAAGAAAAAGTTTTGAAACGTATGCTTATCCGGATCATAGCGCGAGATACCGTACTCGGTAGCCATCCATAATTTTCCCTGCTTATCTTCAACAATCGAAAGCACCATACTATTTACCAACCCGTTTTCAGTCCCATAATGCTCAAACTCCAGATTCTTATAATCTTTTGTCAGCATACACACACTGAAACCTGCACCGGATGTTCCCACCCACACACGTCCTTTGCTATCCAGGCAAATACATTTAATTTCATTGTTACGTAACTTCCCGTTACGAGTATTATACTCCAAATAATTGTTAGGATTGGCAATCAACGAATCAGGTTGAAAAACGTATACTCCGTCACTTGTTCCTACCCACATCCATCCGTTACTATCTTTTGTAATCACCCGGATTTGTTTCTGACTGTAATTCTTATTTAAGAAATGCCGGAATTCATATCCGTTATCTTTCTTAACAGCTAAATCCAAACCGCCTCCGAAAGTTCCTACCCACATACGGTCTTTATAGTCACGATAGATACAAAATATCTGATTCCTGCTCAACGATGAAGAAGAACTGCTGTGTGTGTACCAAGTATTGCCAATGCACAAACCATCTCCCCGACTTCCCATCCACAACTGTCCAAGGCTATCTTCCGCCACCGCATAAATATTAGAATGGTAGTAATGTACTTTACCTTTCTTACGCAACTTATTATCATAAGTATAAACGCCTCCCCGACGAGTGCCTACCCATATATCCCCATTCTGCAAACGGGTAATCATCCGAACCGTATTGGAACGGTCGGATAAACTCTTGTCTTCAGGATACATACGAACCACCTCTTCATGCTGTATCAATAATCGGGATATTCCTGCATATTCAGAACTCACCCAAATACTTTTGGAGCGATCTTCCATAATAGCCAACAAGAAATTGGAATTAATATGGCTGAATCCATTAATGTTCGAAGTAAAATGCTGCATCTCATCCGTACGCAGATTATAAGCAAATAAACCGTTACCATACGTCGATATCCATATAATATCACGGGAATCATGCACTATATTATAACGCTCCCGGTCAATATAACTCACCTTATCGTTCGGCATTAGCTGAAAGGACTTCACCACACGCGTTTTCGAGTTAATATACCAAACTTTACCCGTATAGTTGCATACCCAATAATTCCCCCTATTATCAGTCTGCACCCTTCCTTCTTTTATATTCAGCAAAGTAGATGGTGAAACCTTATAAGTAACGGTATTAAACATATAAGTTCCATTAGACGTTAGAATCACCCAATCATTCTGAACAAGAAAACAACCGGTAACAGTCAGATGTTCCTCCTTACCTAAATGAGCAATCTCCCGTATAGGTCTTCCCTCTTCTTTCATGGAAATCGAGCCTTTCGAAGATAAGAAAAAGACTCGTTTGTCAATCGACTGCGCAAAAAAAGCACTGGAAGAAACAATCGCTAAATCAGCTCGTTCTCCTGTAACCAAAGCAACACCTTGGTCACACCCAATCCAGATTCGCCCTAAATAATCCTCATGGATATAGTTTACGTGGTTCGAAGGAAGATTCCCTTTTTCTTTCTTAAAAGTGAACGACGAAAAGGCTTGGTTCTTATACATAACCCTACGGCACCCGTTTCCTTTATGCCAAAGCCAGCAGTCTCCGTTTGAGGCTTTTATTTTACTGCTGTAACGCTGATTATATTCTCCGCATCCGGTAAAATCGACAAAACAATCTCTCCTTAAATCGTAACAACTGTATAATTCGGCAAAAGTGGAAATCCACAAGAAACCATTTTTATCCTCATCTATTTGACTGATACGATGATCGGCCAAAGATAAAGTATCCTGAAGACTGGGTCGAAAGTTTACAAAGGAATTTCCATCATAACGGCTTAATCCATTTAATGTGCCAAACCAAATAAACCCTTTACTATCTTGGAATATATAACGTATGGAATTATTGACGATGCCCTCATTGGTTGTTACATGTACTGAACGCACCTCTACCGAGGCGTTTACATAAACACTCAATAATAAAAAAAGCACCCCTATAAGATATCTGTGTATTTTCATATTTTCATCCGCCTGTTGCGGACAAAAGTACAAAAAAAGGTAATGTACTGAAATAAAATTTTACCTTTTGTGTTTGTTTTAACCCGGATTTTTTTCAGATCCTTGTTCGGTACATTACCAATTTAGTCGATAATCATTAAATAATCCCTTTATTATTTTACCCTCTTCATTACTTTATTATCCTATTTATTCCAACTTCTTTGCTACTTCAAATACTGCTTCAATGGGCAATCCGTCTTTTTCAATCCCTTTACTATGCTTTCAGCATTCAAATGCGCTCCTTTTAAAGAAGAATGTGTATGATCCCGGTTAAAATAAACGGCCGTTTTCTTCTCCCCTTTCTTTTGCAATTTATCCGCTGAAATAGTATTCAAGTCAATGAAATAAGCTCCTCCCATTTCCGCCGCTTCACGTGCCCAACGTCCATACGTCTGCGTATTACGTTCCACCTTTCCATTCTTCCATTTGTTGCGGGGTGTATGGCTCAGCACAATAGGAATTGCTCCTTTTTCTTTCGCATCTTGTATAAATTTACGCAAATACCAACCGTATGTATAAACCACTTCATATTGTTTGGTAGCTTCCATCAGAAAGACCTTACTTTCGTTCCCGTTACCGTGTAGTTCCCCTCGGGCTTTTCCTTTATGAATATCTCCGCCGTCATTATGTCCGAACTGTATCAAAACGAAATCACCGGGTTGTAACGCCGCGTAAATTTTATCCCAACGTCCTTCATTTAAGAATGTACGTGCGCTTCTTCCGGCTTTAGCCCAATTTTCGACCGATATTTTCTTTAAATTAAAGTACTCGCCTATCACGCTTCCCCAACCCCACATGCCATTCGGATCGTTATCATTATTCTTTACGGTACTGTCGCCAATGGTAAATAAAACGGGACATCCCTGCTTCCGGGTAGCTCCCGTCTGTGTATCCGGTTCAACCGTCTTTAAATATTCCGCCAACTTTAATCCCGGATAATTACGAATACCCTCTATCGCAGATTCCGCATTCACACGTGCACCGAACCGGCTGGTATGTATACGATCAAGATAAAACAAATATTTTACTTTCTCTTTTCCGAATTTCTCGAACTTACGTGCTGAAATTTCATTCAAATCAATAAAAGGAACTCTCTCCGCTTCGGCTACTTGTTTGGCCCATAAACCGAATGTATGATTCACCCGCGTCACAACCGTACTGTCTTTGTCGTCCCATGCATTTCGAGGAGTAAGCGAACACAATACCGGATAAGCGCCTTTCGCCTTTACTTCCCGAACAAACCGCCGCATATACTCTCCATAGGTATATACCGTTTCTTTGGCTCCGGTTTCCTTAATCGTTACATTCAAACTGTCGGTTCCGACCCCCGGGATAGAAGCCCGCGCCCGTCCGCTATCATAGGGTCCGTTATCATTATGTCCCAATTCAATAAGCACCCAATCGCCGGAACGGACACCTTTTAATACATCCGGCCACAGACGGTTATAAAAAGTACGGCTGCTGGTTCCACCTAACGCATGATTTTCCACAGTAATTTTACTTTCATCAAAATATTCATGAGCATAATATCCCCATCCCCACTGTCCGTTGTTACCATTACCGAGAGTTCCGGTACGCATCGTTGAATTACCTACTAGAAACAACACCGGATGATTTCCCTTACGGCTCGATCCGGATACCGGACGTGCCATTCTGGCTTTATTCAAACTATCGAGCGTGTTATCTATTACATGGTTCACATCCTCCATAGGCGCAACTACTTTATTTTGCGCACTCCCCGTTTGACTCATCACTGTTGCTAACCCCAAAAGCAAGCAGCCGCATACATTTAATCTTATCATAATTTCTTTTTTATATTATTCTTTCATTCATAGCGTTCCATGCAAATCTACCATAAAAAGTGTATTGAGTAAAACCCACCGAACATATTTCCATGAAAACGAACATATTTCCATGAGAATGTACAAATGTCTATGGAAATGTACAAATATCTATGGTGAGACAGAAAGCGATTTGCTACTTTTGTATATCGATAAACAACATCGATGATACTGTTTTTTTCATAGATTCGGGTAAAGTATTTGTTTAAACTAAAAAGAGCTGTTTTTCAGATGACAAAAAAAGAAGAGTATGAATTTCACACTCTTCTTTTTTACTTTTTACCTTAAATCACCCATCTTATTTTGCTGCACTCATCTCTACAATTTTCTCAACCGATACGTTTTTCCAACCAAACACAGGGATAATACTTTTATCACATTTATCATTCTTAGCTTTAATCTGCAGATTCTCGAATACAAAATGGTTCAATTTATACTGGTCTGATTTCTGCACATCGAAAAACACATTGCATTCAAACTGAATATTCCGCATTGTTATATAATTGGAATAAGACATCGGAGGGTCTTGCCGCCCTTTCAAATCGAAAAACTGTGTCCAGGGCTTCACAACCAGGAAACTTTTCGCATTACCAGTAACATCTTCTACCAGAATATATTCGTAACTCTGCGGTGTATCCGGACGCATTTTCAGCCAAAGCAACCGCGAGGCATTCTGTACCTTACAGCGGCGAAGCACAATATTATGATTATGAATAGATTCGCTTCCACACGTCAAAGCGCTGTGACAAAATCCATAGGTACAATCCTCAATAATAATATTACGGTTCCCTCCATTATTCGGATCTTGATCTGCCCACGGGCCTTTTCCTCCTTTCAAAGCTACGGCATCATCGTTGACTGACATATAGCAATTTTTAATCAGTACATCTTGACAAACATCAATGTCCACAGCATCCGTACTTGGAGCCTTTACCGGCGCATAAGGTGAAGATATATGTAAGTTCAGGAGCTTAACGCGGTTGCATCTGTAAAGATGGGTCGTCCAAAAAGGAGAATTGATCAAATTGACACCTGATATCTGCACATCCTTACAATTAGAAATGTACACTAAACGAGGACGAAGTTCATCCATATTGGTACATTTCGGGATAACAGTGCGACGTAACCAAAACGATTTCCAATACCGCAGTCCGTTGCCGTTAATTGTCCCTTCACCCGAAATCGTAAAACCGTCTACTCCATCGGCATTCACCAGCGCTGCAAAATATTTTAAGGTTTGCCCTTCCATACGAGTATTCACCACGGGAAAATTACTAATATCATCACTTCCTTTCAGTACGGCTCCTTTTTCGAGAAACAAATGAGTTTTAGGTTTAAAGAATAAAGCTCCGCTCAAATAAGTACCTTTCGGAATGATTACGGTTCCTCCGTTCTGAGCGGCTTTATCAATCACCGCTTGAATCTTATCGGTTTGTAACAACGCACTGTCATTTACCACTCCAAAGTCGGTAATAACATACTTTTCTCCAAAAGCTTCTATTTGAACTTGCTTGTTATCCCTAAACCAATCAGGAATAGACGTACCGTCAGGAAACTTTTCTTGTCCGGACAAGGACAAAGAAATAAAAGTCATAAATGCTAGAAAAATGAATTTCATGGTCTTATAGTTTGGTTTTAATCAATAATTATATCACATTACCCTATTTATCTCACCCCGGACGAACATTAAATTCCGTAGACTATTATTTAGCTAAAGAGAACAGAAAATTAAGAGTTGTTTTTCTAATACTTCACTTTCACTACTATTTTTAACGTTGCAAATAAAGTAAACTTTAAACAAATCGAATATTTAATAATGATTTTTATTATGCGAAATATGATTTTTTTTCGACTTTTTCATAAATTCTTTTGCATTTCTATGCACATAAGCTAATTTAATCTTCTATTTATGTACTTATTACCCCCTTTTAATTTACTTATATAATGAAGCAAGTTTACTACTTTATACTTCCTAAAGACTTTTACTTATGATTATTCTATCATGAAAAATGGCTGAAAACAGCAAACCCATAACATTTATTGTTTCAATTCTTTCATTTATATTTTATAAAAAACTACTTTTGCTCAATCAAACAAATTATATAGTATAAAACCATATGAAGATGAAACACGTGCTATACCTTATTATATTATATCTATTCGCCGGGCAACTTTCTCTTTGCGCGCAACCGAATTACGACTTTACTAAAATAAAGATGGAAAAATTGGGACGAGGAGTCGTAGCCATTCGGAATACTCCTTACGACGTAGTTGTATCCTGGCGTTATCTCTCTACCGACCCTCAAGGGGTTACTTTCAATGTTTATCGCAACGGAAAAAAGATCAACCCTATTCCTGTAGCCAATTGTACTTTCTTTCGCGATCGGACAACGGATGTTTCAGCGGCAACTTATGAAGTCCGTCCAATTCTCCCCCGAGGAAAACAAGGCATAAGCGGAAGTTATCGACTCCCGGCCAACGCCCCAAGCGGATATATTGAAATCCCTCTGCAGCGTCCTGTCGGTGGGCTCACTCCTGACAACCATTCTTTTGAGTATATCCCGAATGATGCTTCAATAGGAGATGTTGACGGAGACGGTGAATATGAAATTATTTTAAAATGGGATCCTACTAATGCACACGATAATAGCCATGACGGGTATACCGGCCCTACTTTATTAGAAGCCTACCGTCTCAATGGCGAACGGCTCTGGCAAATCAACCTGGGACATAACATCCGATCGGGTGCGCACTATACACCGTTTTTGGTATACGATTTCGACGGCGACGGAAAAGCAGAACTGGCAGTACGTACTTCAGACGGAACCATCGACGGAAAAGGAAAAGTGATAGGAGATTCTTCCGCCGATTACCGGGGTAAAGGAGGTCCTGAAGATCCCCGAAGTAAAGGCCGGATTCTTACAGGAAATGAATACTTGAGCGTATTCTCCGGTTTAACGGGTGAAGAGCTTGCTACCATTCCCTACATCCCGCCACGCGGGAATCCGTCGGATTGGGGAGACGCTCGCGCCAACCGTAGCGACCGTTTCCTGGCTGCTGTCGGCTATTTAAACGGACATACTCCCAGCATCATCATGTGCCGTGGTTACTATACCCGTACCGTATTAGCTGCTTTCGACTGGGACGGAAAAGAACTGAAGCAACGTTGGGTATTTGACAGTAACCAACACCCTGGATATGCCGGACAAGGCAATCATAACTTAAGGGTGGGCGATGTTGACGGAGACGGATGCGATGAAATCGTATATGGCTCCTGCACCATAGACCATAATGGAACGGGACTTTACTCCACCGGACTGGGACATGGCGATGCCATACACCTCACCCACTTCGACCTTTCAAGAAAAGGATTGCAGGTATGGGACTGCCACGAGAACCAACGCGACGGTTCCACCTATCGCGATGCCGCTACTGGAGAAATACTGATGCAGATAAAAAGTCCGATAGATGTGGGACGTTGCATGGCTGCCGATATTGATCCGACCCATCCGGGAGTAGAGATGTGGTCATCCGATTCGAAAGGTATCCGCAATGTAAAAGGAGAAGTCATTTGTCGCAGGCCACGCCGTATGCCTACCAACATGGCTGTGTGGTGGGACGGTGACTTACTGCGCGAGATGTTGGATCATACGACCATAAGCAAATACAATTGGGAAGAAAACAACTGTGTTCCACTTCTCCGTTTCGAAGGATGTAAAGCCAACAACGGCACAAAAGGTAACCCTTGCCTGCAAGGTGATATCATCGGCGATTGGCGTGAAGAAGTTTTAGTACGTACAGATAGTAACGATGCATTACGGCTTTACATTTCTCCCGAATCTACTTCCTATCGATTTCATACCTTTTTGGAAGACCCTATCTATCGAATCAGCATAGCTGTTCAAAACGTTGGATATAACCAACCAACCCAACCGGGATTCTATTTCGGCCCTGATTTAAAAGGACCTTTCCGAGGAACAGTAATCCCGTAAACAAGTGCTTCCACACCAATGTCACGATAATTATACTCAACATTTTTCTGCCGCCACTATCCTCACTCTTCTTCTAAAAGGCCGGTCATTTTCCGCAACCACAAAAATCACGTCATGCGGTTGCGGAAAAAATGTGGGCTCACCGGCAAAAGTATGGGGACTTATCCGACAAACTTCGTAGGCAGAAGAATGCCGACTTGACAAGAGAAGTGTTAACAAACAGACAAACCAAATCCTTAAAAATTCACATTCCCTAACATAAATGTTTGTAATAAAAACACTCTTCTTCTCGCTATCCAGAAAAGGGCGACTCCTCAGGGCACTCATGCTTCCAAAGTCCCAAACTATAAAAAATGTAAAAGGACAGGGATGAACTGAGAGTATTTCTTTCAAAATCGCCTCTAACTTCTACTGAATTACACACGTTGTGCAGTAGAGTTTCTATTAAAACTTCTCCTAAGTTTCGGTCATAACTCTACTGCGCGACATTCAAATGTCTGCTGAAGAACGAGAAAAAGTAGAATGATACAGTACCCCTTAAGCAGATAATCTCCAATTTCACCGCTTCAATAGTTAACAAACATGAACGAAAAGCTGTAAAAGGTCCCCCGCACAGGCCGGGCAAAGAAATGCCAGCCTTCTATACCAAAAGGACTTTCAGAATCATCTGAACTCTAACCTGCTGTAAACCAGCATTTCTCTCCTTAGCTCGGAAGCATTGTTTTCCGGCTTTGAAATCCTGTTTCTAAATTAAAAGGTAAACTGTTAGAAACCAAAACTTTATCCCAGACAGGAAGAAACGGTCTTCATGGGAATATGTTAAGGTATGTATCCAACTGTTAATCCAATCGAAGTCGATCAACATCTCCTCCATACTTTTACCGAGGAATCAAAACGTCATCTCCACCTCACTCAAATTCTCCATACCTCGTTCAGCCTGCGGAGGACAAACCTATCTCTAGAGTGTAAAAGAGAAAAACTGCAAAAAAAACTGCAAAAAAATCATTTTTCACATAATTACCATCAAATTTAATAATCCATTTTATTTTTAAACATCGAATTTTGTAGCGTGAAATATAGCGAATAGGAAAACGCTCCCAAGCTGAGACCAACTATTTCTTATAATTTCATCCTTATGCTAAATTATAAACTAATAATTAATAACTAAAAAAGATGAAAAACACAACATCTATTAAAAATGATGTATGTTTCCTTTTCCAAAAAGGCATACTAGCAGTTTCTATATCCATGTTCTGTCTTTTCTCCTTGGCCTGCGCCGAGAAAGAACCGCTAGACGAAGATGAGGTAGATCCGTCAATTAATCCACCCATTACGTTTGTGGAAGATGATGAGGAAGGATCCTCCACACAGAAAAAAACAGAATTCCCTGATTTCGGATATAATGAAGATCCACTCGCCTTCCCCGGAGCTGAAGGATACGGACGCTATGCGACCGGAGCAAGAGGTAGCGCACAGCGTGAAGTCTATCGGGTAACCAATTTAAATGATTCCGGTCCAGGTTCTTTTCGTGACGCTATCAGTAAGCCTAATAGGATCATTGTTTTTGATGTGGACGGAGTAATAGAATGTTCAAAAGAGGCATTAGCTCTAAGCAACAACTTAACGATCTTAGGGAATACCGCTCCTGGAGACGGTGTTGTGTTTGTACACAGTTATCTAAGCGCATCCAAAAAAAACAATATAATCCTCCGTTTTTTACGTGTCAGAATGGGAAATAAACATTGGGGAGAAGGTTCTAAAGATTGTTTAGCACTAGCCAATTGCAAAGATGTCATCGCTGACCACTGTTCCATTACATGGGGACGTGATGAAAATTGTTCTGTAACCAAAGACGATGGAAAATCCTCAGAAAATGTGACGATCCAAAATTGTATCATAGGACAAGGATTGGAGAACCATTCTTGCGGAGGTTTGATGGAAACCGATATAGACAAAGGAGCCACTAGTTTCAGAAACCTACTTATTGATAATAAAACTCGTAATTTTAAGGTAAAAGGACTGAATCAGTTTGTGAACAACGTATTATACAACTGGGGAGAGGGAGCTGCCTACAATATGTCTGGAAATTCTGAAAGTGAAGACGGTCATGAAACAACTATAGAAGACAATTATTTCATTGTTGGCCCAGGAAACATGTGGAGAAACACTCTCATAAGTACCGATCCAGACGGAACCAAACATTATGAATTCAGAAACATCCAAGTAACTCCAGCAAAACCTTTTAAAGAAGGCAATAGCAACTTCAGAACATATTTGAGTGGCAACTATTACGACACGAACAAAAATGGCGTATTAGACGGTCATCTTTTACAAGAAAATGAGTGGACTGGAACCCCTACTATTCTAAGTAGCCCCTCCAATATACACCCAACTATAAAATCCCAAACAAACGCAACAGAAGCATACAAATATATAGTAGAAAAAGTTGGAGCATACCTACCAACAAGAGATGAAGTTGACACCTATTTAATTGAGGAATTAATGTCTCTCGGAACAAAAGGTACTATAATCGGAAGACCTTTCGACAAGACCCAATTTCCGATAGGAGGTTGTGGCAGTTTTAAAAAGGGCAATAAATTAGATACCGACGGCGACGGCATGCCGGACGAATTCGAAGACAAATGGGGATTAGATAAGAAAAACAAATATGATGCTGTCCGTACCGCGAACAATGGTTATCTCAATATTGAGAATTACGCCCTCTCATTGGAGTTCCCTGAAATTTACGAAGAAGCCTACAAGAAATGGATAAACAAATAAATTAAATCATAATGGAAATAAATAAAAACATAACAGCACTTATAATTTTAACATGCACCTATCTATTTTCCGCATGTACTGGAAATTTCTCTATGGATATGGAGAAACAGAACGAAAAGAGTGTACGTTCTGATTATATAGATCCTATAACGGGCGTGGAATTTGAATATTGTTTGGCAGATATTGACGATGAGAGACAACCCAATCACGAAGTGTGGTTCCAATTTTCATCTTACAGTGATTTACATGGCCCGCAATACATCGTTAATAATACAGATAGTCAGGGAATAATATGGTTCGAATTAGATCTTGATAAAAATCTTTACGAAATAGAAATAGCTATAGAAAATCTTCAAGATATAGCACAATATACCCGAATGACATTCCTCTGTGATTCTTGGGATTTATCATATTTAAAATTCTTGGAAATCGTTGATTATGGTGATTTTGCAGATGACGGGATGTTGAACATTGAAAGCGATGGTTTTGCACTATATATGGAAAAAAACATGATATCTGACGTTACATATTCCGCCAGAGTTAAATGTGAATTATTCAATTGTTCTTATATGTCAAGTCAAATAATCTATGTTGACATAAAATACTTAGCTGTAAATGGAGAAAACTTAGCTTAAATTATTCCCAATTATACAATAAAATATTATCAACATAATTGAGAACTACGCGCTCTCATTGGAGTTCCCTGAACTTTATGAGAATGCACAAAAAAATCAATGAATAAATAAATTAAATATAAAATCAATTATACATACATTTATGAAAATGATAACATTATTTCGAAATACATTTCATCTAGTGTTTTTTTCTTTTCTAACTACAGCCTGTAATAACAATGTAGAATTATTCGAAACGCCACAGCTAAATATAGACAAGGAAAAAAAATTCGTCATGACAGGTACGGCAGTTTCATCTTCCCAAACAATGAAAGAATCTACCAATTTCGAACTTAGTATACATACTGCGGCTGTCACCAATCTAAACTATGATATACCAGGGAACCAAGGGCGAATCTATGTAAAAATTGATAATCAGATTCAATTTGACAACTCCTTAGCTTATGAAATTGGAAGAACTGATATTCCTAATTTTGATACCAAAACGCACCATTTTAGCGTAACATACGTATTACCTGACACTAAATCGGAATTAAATAAAGCTGAATTTATTGTATATAATGATCAAAATGGAATTGACAACATCATTTATTCCGAAATCTCAGAAGGATACACAACGGATTCTGTCAAATTCTACGAATTCGAATTTGATGTAACGAATTTACAGCCGGATGAATTCTATGAAAATACCGGATGGCTATATCTCGAATTAGAATTGATTTAAAATATAATCGTGCAAATTAAAAGTAGAAAAGTATCCTCTGCTTCGCATAAATCATAAAAGTCCAAAAATCACATCTAATTATATTAAATTAATAACAACAATGAAAAAAGCGACATTCTTACGAAAAATGCTTTGGCTAATGCTTATCCCGTTCCTCACCATAAGTTGTGAAGACAAAATGGACGAGCACTATGAAGTACCCGATTGGGTACCTGCCAATGCATGGGAAGTTTTGGAATCCGGTGAACATGGCAATTTTTCCATGTTTCTGGAAGGTGTAGAGCTGGCTGGTTTCAAACCGATGCTGGAAGGCAAAAACCTATTAACAGTAATGGCTCCGGATGACGAAGCCTTCAAAAATTATTTAAAACTACACGGCTATTCCTCTATAAAGGATATGCCAGATAGCGAACTAAAAAAAGTGATTGGTTACCATTTGCTTTATTACTCTTATAATAAGGAAAATTTAACAGACTTCCGTCCGTTTGGCCAAACAGAAGATGATAAAGAGGCAGAAACAACAGCGGGACAATATTATAAACACCGTACTAAAAGTGCAGACGTTCCTTCTATTGTAAAAGATCCAAAAACAGGTAAAGAAATCATGGTTTATCATCTAGAACGTTTTTTACCCGTCTTCTCATACAAGTTCTTTGCTACACGCAAAATAGACGCAAAGAATAATTACGAATTATTCTATCCTAATTCCACCTGGACAGGAGAAAATGGCTTCATGGCATCCAATGCCTCAATTAAAGAATATAGCGTTATCGCCAACAATGGTTATATACATACCTTATCAGAAGTTATTGAGCCATTGGAAACCATTTATACGGAACTAAAAAATGATCAAGATTATTCCATTTTCAAATCTATTTATGAAACAGTTGGAGATGGCCAATACTTACGTAATGATGATTTGACAAAAAATTACGCCGCCGCTTATGGTGTGGATTCTTTATATCAATACCAATTTAATAACTTACCAGACATTGCATTGGAGTGGCCAACGACCTCTTACATTAATTTTATCACTTTAACAAGGTCTTCACATACCATTTTTGCACCTACCAATGAAACAATCAACAAATTCTTCAATGAATTTTGGAAAGTTGGAGGATATTCTTCTATATCAGAAGTGGATGCTTCTGCTATAACAGCTATGATTGCTAATATGTATAGTAATGGTTCAATGATTTTTCCCGATGAAATGAAACAATATAGTGAGAAAGAAGGGGAGGATTATTTGAATATCGATCCGAACAGCATTGGAAAAGCAAAAATGTGTGTAAACGGCATTTTATACGGATTAAAAGATATGCCTGAAATTCCACTATTCAAGATGATAACCAAACCGGTATACCAATACAAAGATACGCGTTCATTTCTGTATGCGTTACAAGGTTCAGGATTAAGCCATAGCTATATTTCCAAAGATGCTACCTATACTATGCTGATACCGACTACTGACCAGTTCCTTGCTTCGGGTATTTATACCGTTTATACCACCCAATCATTGCAAGAAGAATCCGAAGGTAGCCGTGTAGACATAAGCAGTGCAAGAAAGAGTGATATTATGTCCATACACTCTGCAAGTATTTCCAGCGGAAAAAGTAGCGAGCTGCCCAAAACAGGAGCCCGTGTCATTCCTACTATGGAAACATGGAATTATTGGTTTATCAACAACGGTAAACTAACAAGCAATGCATTATTCAATCAACAATTGAATCCAGAAAACAATAACGATAATATATATTGCGACTTCACTTTATTTGAAAGGACAGACAACGGGACAACTTATACATTTAATGCACAAGAATTATTGGCAAAAGAAGAAAATACACTGACCCATTCGCTTGCCATTTGTGAGGATAGAAGATATATATACTATGCATTTGTCCAATTAATGAAAGCAGCTGGTCTGATAGATTCCGAGAACTCTATCATATCAAATATTCCGGCTGATGCAAAATTCATCGCATTTATTCCTACTAATGACGCTATTGAAAAAGCCTTAGCTAGTAACAGTATTCCAGGAATCCGAAATGCTTCGTTCAATGCAAGTGGGCTGCAAGGTGAAGTCTATGATAAAAATGCTCTGACAGAATATTTAAATTTATATATTCTCAGTGCAGGAGACAATACAATTGAAGATTATCCTTATATTGGATCAGCTATGAAGAGTGGAAAATACAATACTTTATCTATCATGAACGCTACAACAAATCCAGAAACTAAAACAATCACTTATACCGACAATGGCAATAGTTTAAGCGTGCAACTGGATGGTGGAAAGAAATGCAACGTAGTATCCACCTACCATTATTTTCCGTTTGCATTTAGCGATGGATGCTTTCACTTGATAGAGGACACCTTTTGATTAACTGAAAAATAGAGATTATGAAATTATTCAAATACTTATTAATAGCCATCTTCATCGTTATAACAACGGATGAAGTTTATGCGCAGGCAAAAGTTTTGTCCGGTAAAGTAACCGAAATCTTCGGTGGACAAACGGAGCCAATGATGGGTGTAAACATAAACATCGTGAATGCCCAAAACCGTTCATTAGGTGGTACCATCACTGATATAAATGGTGTATACAATGTAAAAATTCCTAATGAAAAGAACTTGACCATTGTATTCTCTTACATCGGTATGAAAACTGAAAGAGTAAAATATACCGGACAAGAGAAACTGAATATAACTCTAAAAGATGACTCTCAGACAATGGACGAGGTAGTGATCAAAGCGGAGCGTTTGGATCGTAACGATTTAGGTATCACAGCAAGACAACAAGTTTCTGCGACCCAAAAAGTAAATATGGAAGAATTGGTAGCGACTTCTCCTGTTACTTCTATTGAAGATGCCCTACAAGGACAGTTGGGTGGTGTGGACATTGTGTTAGGCGGTGGAGACCCTGGTGCACGGGCAAGTATCCAAATTCGCGGTACAAGTACCTTAAATGCTAATGCCGATCCCCTAATTGTTGTCGATGGGATACCTTATCCTTCAGATATCAGTGACGATACCGATTTCTCCAATATAAATAATGATGATTTAGGAGCTTTATTAAATATTTCCCCGCAAGACATCGAATCCATTGAAGTTTTAAAAGATGCTGCAGCAACAGCTATTTGGGGTACAAAAGGTGCTAATGGTGTCTTAATAATTAAAACAAAAAGAGGAACGGTCGGTAAAACCCGCTTTTCTTTTAGCTCTAAGTTCTCTGCTAAATTTGAACCGGAAAGTATTCCTATGCTAAATGGCAATGAATACAGAACTGTATTATCAGAAGCTATCTGGAATGCGGCTGCATACAAAGGCTATAGCCAATCTGCCGATTTACTGAACCTACTTTATAATACCAACTCTATTAGTTATAATCCTGACTGGACTTATTTTGACGAATATACACAAGATACTGACTGGCTATCGGAAATTCGCAAAAATACAAGTTCTTGGGAAAACAATTTCTCTATGAGCGGTGGTGGTGAAAAAGCAACTTACCGTTTTTCATTAGGGTACTTGGATGAAGGCGGTACAACGATCGGAACAGGATTTACCCGCCTCAATTCAAAATTAATGGTATCCTATAAGTTCTCCGATAAATTGAAATTTGATATCGACTTTAATTATACACAATCAGACCGTGATGACAACTATTACAACATCCGTCAAGAAGCATTCCGCAAAATGCCAAACAAATCACCTTATTACATAGATGACAAGACTGGACAACGTACGTCACAATATTTTTCATGGTCGGAAAAGAATGAAATTGACAGTGAAATATCCAACCCTAGTAAATCAGATAAAGCAAGAAATTATAATCCTATTGCTTTAGCAAACGAAGGTAAAAACAATAAGATACAACGTGAAAGCCGGATCAATGTTAACGCTGAATATAAAATTTTACCAGAATTAACCTACCGTGGTTATGTATCTTTAGACATTCGTAATACAAAAGGACGCGCTTTTCTGCCACAAATTGCTACAGGCCTTCCGTGGTCGGATCCATATGCCAACCGCAGCATCGATACTTCATCTGACCAGTTGGCTATCAATACGGAAAATAAATTGATGTTTATTAAAAATTGGGAAGAGAAACACAGTATCATTAGTAATTTAATATTTCGCACAGAAGAAACATCTAGTTCAAGCTATGGAAGCGAAACTTCCGGTAATGCATCGTCTAGTCTTTCTGACCCATCCATGGGAAATGTAGTACAAAAGACAGCCTCTGGAGAGTCAAAAAGACGGACTTTATCAGGAACTGCCAACATTAACTATACCTATTTGAACCGATATGTATTCAATGCAATTGCAACAGCCGAAGGTAGCTCAGCAATGGGTAAATCAGAGCGCTGGGGTATATTTCCTTCTGCTGGTGTTGCTTGGCACCTCGCCGATGAACCATTTATGAGAGATATCAAATGGCTACAAGAACTTAAATTACGTTTCAGCATAGGACAAAGCGGAACACCTGCCAAAGGGACCTCGGTTTATTTAGGAACATTCTCCGGTTCCACTTCTGATAATTATATGGATATGGATGCGATCAAACCAAGCGATATACAACTAAATCATTTGAAATGGGAAACAACGACTGAATATAATACAGGAGTTGATATTTCATTATTTAAGGGGAGGTTGCGTTTCACCGTAGATGTTTATCAGAAGTTTACAAAAGACTTGTTGCAGAAAGAAGTCAAAGCGCCTACAACCATTGGATATGGTGACTATAAAATCAATTACTACAATTCAGGTAAAATGACCAATAAAGGTTGGGAATTCCGTACAGATGTTGTTGCAGTAGAAAACAAAGATTTCCGCCTTGCGGGATTCTTCAATATTAGTCGTAATGTTAATAAACTGACAGAGTTACCAAGCCACTATATTGAGGATAATTACACATTCGGAAATGGAAACTATGCCTTCCGTTATGAAGAAGGACGTACATTAGGTTCATTCTACGGCTATCATTATAAGGGCGTATATCAAGATAAATATGCTACTTATGCACGTGACGCCGAAGGTAATATAATGAAAGACCTTGAAGGAAAAGAAATTGTAATGCAAAACGGAACAAAAACAGTATGTCCTGGTGACGCCATGTATGAAGATATTAATCACGACGGTGTAATCAATGAATACGATATTGTTTATTTAGGCAACTCTCTTCCGAAATTCACATTAGGAGCAGGTCTGAATGTTACATATAAGCAATTTAAACTTACAGCAAATTTCTTCGGACGTTATGGAATGAAAGTAATTAACGAAGCACGCATGAATAACGAATCCATGTATAACTCCGATAATCAGAGCAAAGCCGTGTTAAGACGCTGGCGTGAAGAAGGACAGATTACCGATATTCCCCGTGCTCTGTATAAAGAAGGATATAATTATTTAGGTTCCGACCGTTTTGTGGAAGACGCCTCTTTCCTGCGTTTAAAGAGTCTTTCTCTTACCTATAATGTTCCCAAGAATCTGTGCCAGAACTGGGGATTAAATAACATGAATGTATATGTAACTGGTTATAACTTGTTTACATGGACAGACTACACCGGACAAGATCCGGAAATCAAGCCTTCAAATACATTGACAAAGGACACAGCTGTTACGCCTTGCTCTATTCAGTTTGTTTGTGGTGTTAACTTAAGTTTCTAAAAGTTTTATACGTATGAAAAAGATATTTATAACAATATTAGCAATCGGCAGTTTATGCTTAAATAGTTGCAGCGACTATTTGGATATCCTGCCCAAAGACAAACAGACATCCGATATGTTCTGGGAATCATCAGACGATGTGGAGTCTATTTTAGCAGAAGGTTACAGTTGCATGCGCAAATGTGTCCCCTATATGATTGACTGGGGAGAGTTACGCGGAAGTTCTGTCATTACATATGAAACAGGAAAAAATCGTGCCATACAGGACTTTACTGTTTTACCAAATAATGAAAAGGTTAAATGGAACGACTTTTATGCTGCTATAGGTATGGCTAATGCCGTGCTAAAATATGCTCCTGGAGTAATGGATAAGGACGAAAGTTACAAAGAAGCCCAAATGAAATCCCATTTAACCGAAGCTTACTTTATGCGTGCACTCACCTATTTCTATTTAGTCCGCAACTATAAAGAGGTTCCTTTGATTACTGAACCTTATGTTGACGATGAAATGCCTACTAATGTGGCAAAATCATCAGAAGCAGAGATTATTGCCCAAATCAAATATGATGTAGAAGCTGCTCTACAAACTGGAGCTGCTAAAGAAATGTATGAAAACAGTTGGGCTAACAAATGTCGTGCTACTAAATGGGCTTTATACGCATTAATGTCGGATGTCTGCCTATGGAGTGAAGATTATGATGGATGTATTACTTACGCTAATAATTTGATTCAAACCACTTCTGGTATGCGTCCAGTGTTTATGTCTAACCCATCGCAATGGTTCCAATTATTTTATCGGGAAGGAGACTCCGGAGGTAGCAACGAGTCTATATTTGAATTGATTTTTGATGGTAATGAAAATCCGGCAGCAGCTAAATACAGTCCGACCCAAATTATTCCTTATAAAGAGAGCTCTCCATCTTACTTATTTTCAGAACGGATGACAGAAGATCTAAATATAGAATTTATTGCACAAAACGCGCGAACCCATTGGGGTTCTTACCCAGGTCCGGAACATATCTCAGCAAATTACCCGAACAACGGATTGATTTGGAAATATACAGGAGTAGGAACTGATGATACAGACGCTTCACGCCCCTCTTCAGGTAAAAATGCATATAGCAATTTCATTATCTATCGTATGGCTGATGTAATGCTGATGAAAGCGGAAGCATTAATCCGTAAAGGAGGTGATGCAAATTGGGAAGAAGCCATTGCCCTTATAAACCAAATACGTGAACGTTCCGAATTAGAACCTTTGAATGAATCATTGGAAGATTTGTCTGAAGAAGATTTATTAGACAAATTACTTTACGAACGCAATATGGAATTTGCCGCTGAAGGAAAGCGCTGGTATGATTTGCTCCGTTTAGGAAGACAACGGAATTTCCAATACAAATCTAAATTCATCACCATGATTTTAGAATATAACAATACCACGACCACCAAACGACTCAGTTCGGTATTACAAGATGACAATGCTTGGTTCCTTCCATTACCTGACGGAGATGTCAAAGCTAACAAATTGTTAATTCAGAATCCATATTATGATGTCACTAAATAATCAAAACTATGAAACGATTAATAAAAATACAATTATTATTGCTTCTTATTTTAGGGGCTGCATGTAGCAATCCTTACAAAGGAGACGGTTTTGCCATTTACGATACTCAACCGGCATCTGCCTATTTATCAAGCAGACCGGAAGATTTTTCCGAATGGATTAAAGTCATGAAGTACGCCGATATGTACAACGCAGTGAATCAGGCGACGAAATATTATACCTTATTTGTTCCGAATAACCAGGCTATGGAAAAATTCTACCAACGCAAAGGTGTATCGGGTGTTGAAGAATTGGGACAAGAATATGCCCGAACATTGGTTTCGTTCCATTTAATCCAGGACACTATCAATCAGGAGACCTTTATTGAAAAGGAAGGACCTCTTGACAAAAAAACATATTCGGATGATTTTCTTTCTATCAGTTATGGTATAGGTGAAGGAAACAGTGGCGGTATCAACTCTCTTTATATAAATAAGGAGGCTCGTGTAATAGAATTCGCCAATAAAGTATCCAACGGATATATATATGTACTTGAAAATACATTAACTCCCCTAACAGAAAGTGTGTATGAACGTATTGCCCAAGCTGGTAATTACACCATCTTTAAAGAGGCATTAGACAAAACTGGATGGAACACAACTATTCATACCATTTATGAGGATGTAGAAAATAGTGCAGGAATAATAGAACAACAAAAACGAAATTTCACAGTTTTAGCTATTTCTGATGAAACATTCAAACATGATGGCATTAATGATTTGAATGCTCTAATAAGTAGACTAGGAGCCGATAATGATTATAAGAATAGCCAAAATGCATTAAACCGCTACATTGCTTATCATATTATTTCAGGAAGCTATACTCTCCAAAAGTTCCAGACTTTTGACTCAGAAGATTCCCATGCAAAAATATGGAATACTTTAGCACCTGAAGGACTAATAAAGATTCAAAAAGTAGAAGATACATTCTATCTAAATTATGGCAGTGAAGAAAGTCGAACTACATTTATTGAAGATAATTGTGATGTACAAGCTAAAAATGGTTACATACATCAATTAGCAGGTTACCTTCCTATCGCGGATCCGGAACCGGAAAAAATATTATTTGACGTTTGTGATTTCGAGGATATCAAAAACCTGATAGAATCAGGTAAAGCAACACCAGATGCAGATATCAAATTTCAGCAAATTTCCGACCCAGATAACGAAAAAAAGTGTGAATGTTACGATTTACCCTGTTACACTGTGAAATTGTCAAGACCTGGAGGTGATTATTCAAGCTATTTATATGTTGCCTATCAAACATCCAAAACAAAAAGTGGCAGTAAATGGCAATATGCCAATAATTGCGACTTATTAATGCTTAATTTGGGAAATACAGGTTCCATATCAATGAATACACCTACTATAATGAAAGGCAAATACAAAATAATTATCCAGTTTGGTTATGCCACTAGTATGGACTTTATTAAAAATGGTGGGACAACAAGTAATGGTAGTGGAAGTAATCGAGGCGGCATGAAAATCAGTTTTGACGGAGAAAACGAGATTAGCTGTAAACCTTATACCTCTTATACAGGTACAGCTTTGGATTTATTCCAATATACAGCTTATGAAGAACTGGAATTCAATAGCACAACAAGCCATACTTTTAAGTTAGTGATGGATGACCCAGCAGCTTCCACTCAAAAGAAATATCGTATTTATTTAGATTATATATTATTTGAACCTATAACTGAATAAGCCATGAAAAAAATGAAAATATATGTACTCTATATAGTTATCATCGTAGGAATGTTAAGTAGTTGTTCCGATCAATGGGATGAGCATTACACTCAGAATGATACAAAAATAGAAAGTAACGAAATTGTAGTAATCAGCGAATCGTTAAATGATTACTTAGCTAAAGAAACATCTTTGGCTTCCACTTATCAAATGCTAAACAATGCAGGATTGATAGAAAAGATGGCGAAAAAAAATCTGTCCTATACAATTTTAGCAATAGAAGATGGTACACTAAAGGCAAATCGAGAAGTATCAAACAATGATTTATATACTGCCCAAACGTATGTTTCGGATGTTACATTAGCTCCTTCCAGCATTCCAAATGTGAATAAGCTTCAAATGTGGAATGGAAAGTTCTTGGATGTGAACCTTACCACTACTGAGGACAACAAAAGCATTATAACATTCAATAATGCAACAGTAACCAAAATCATTAAACTGAACAACGGCTATTTATACATTATAGACCAAGCGATTAATGCTCCTCGCCCATTAAGTGAAGTAATAGAAAATTTAGGAGAAAACTACTCTATTTTTCGAGAACTTGTTCTTTCCAAATGTCAACGAATATTTGAAAAAGATAAAAGCCCGACTATCGATATCGACCAGACGGGAAATACAGTCTATGACTCTGTATTTTCTATTCGAGCTCCCTACTTTGAGGCTAAAGGACTAGACATTATGTCCGAAAATATTAGTGCAACAGTATTAATTCCATCTAATCAAATTATTACCGATGCCATGAACAATGCACATGAGCGTTTGGCCAAATGGGAGCTCCAACGTGAAGACAGTATCATACGCAATTGGATCGTAAACGTATGTTTCTTCAACAAAATATATACAAAAGAAGATTTTGAAAATACTACGGATTTAAACTCAATCTTTCACGTAAATAACTCTTATAACAGTGTACCGATAACATGGCGCACGACTGTACAGGAAGTTGATTTGGAACATCCTATAAACATGAGTAACGGTATTGCTTATTATGTAACTAAAATGAAGATACCTACCAATGTATTGGTTTATCGCTTAAAAGATAAGTTTGAATCCTATGAGAAACTATCTGATAAAGAAAAAGCTACCTATTTTGCTGGAAAAAACCTTGCATTCAGTAAAACAAAAGAAGAAGTAGCGCCTTGGTCTGGATGGCCACAAGCAGGCTTCCCAAAATTAGGAAATACAGTTGTTTACTTTAAGCTAACCGACACTAGTGTAAGTGGACAGTCATTCAGCATGGATTTAACTCCATTCAAATACATTTCTGATGGTACTAAATATGAAGTGAAACCTTATAAGATACCAGCTGGAACATATAAAGTAAGCATGGGATTTAAGGACAGCATGAAAAGTAAGATAACAATTTCTATTAATGGAAATGAACTAAAAAAAGACATATCTTCATTTAAATCCTATCATTACGACCGTCAAGGTGGAAATTCCCCTGAAGGATTTGATAAAAATAACGGAACAAAGAACGCATCTAAATATGATCTGGACGGAACCGTCATAGGCACAATTACCATTGAGGAAGATGGTCAACCTATTATTATACATATTGAAGGAACCGGAGACAAATCAAATGATGTATTAATTCTGCATCACTGGACTTTGAAGCCGACAGCAGATTGTTATTAATCTTATGAAATTAAAAGCATTATGAAAAAGATACAAGTTTTAGTTCTCACTCTATTACTCAGCTTACCTGCCATTAAAATATATGCGCAGGAACCGAGTAAAATCAGCGGTAAAATATTATCCACCCTTAATCTTCCAATTAAGGGTGCGGTAGTATCCGTTACCGGAAGTGAAGATGTTACTACCAATGAAAACGGAACATTCCAAATAGAATGTAAGGATTTAAAAAGAGCAACGATTTCTGTATGGGCAAGTGGCTATTATACTATTTTACAAAGTCCTATAGACGGACGCTCGGAAGTAAACATTCTCATGATACCGGAAACACAATATAAATATAATGAAACAAAAGTACTGCCTTTCCGTATTGAAAAGAATACCGAGATCACTTCTGCAGAGAATATCACCAAGAAGGATTTTCCCCCCGCCTCTATGAAAATAGATCGTGCTTTAGCCGGTCAGATAGCAGGTTTGCAAATCAACAAAAACAGTGGTATGCCAGGAGAAGGAAGTTACATGAATTTACGTGGTATCCGTTCATTTATTGGTAATAACGCTCCACTAATAGTCATTAATGGTATTCCTTTTACTCCGGACACACATGATTCTCCTTTGATTAACGGACTGAGCCGCGATATTCTTTCGGCCTATAACATCAATGATATTCAAAATATCACGGTATTGAAAGGAGCAGAAGCGGCATTATACGGTTCTATGGGTGCAAATGGCGTCATTTTAATAGAAACAGATGGTGCCACATCTGACAACCTGAATACGGAAATCAGCTATTATGGACAATTCGGTATTAATTGGAATAATAAAAGAGTTCCTTTGTTAAATGGATTGGATTACAAATCTTACCTGTCAGAAATAGGAATAAGTCATAATAGTATAGGAAATAAGCTTTTTGATTATTTTCCATTCTTACAGAATTCAACTTCTCCTTATTCATATTATTATAATAATGACGGAAATACAAATTGGCAAGATGAAATCTACCAAAAAGGGTTTGTTACAGACAATTTGTTTAGGGTAGAAGGTGGCGATGCTATTGCCAAATACGACTTATCATTAGGATATTCACAAGAACAAGGCATCTTGAAAAATACAGATCAAAGCCGTTATCACACTCAGTTGAACGGAAATTTTATGATCAATAAAAATTTGGAAATATATGCGACTATTGGATTAGCCTATTTAACCGGAAATTATCAAGAACAAGGAATGAGTGTCCGTACCAACCCTGTTTTAGCGGCTTATGCCCAATCTCCCATGTTATATCCTTATCAGCGAACCAATAGCGGAGATTTTACTCCTCTTTATTCCCAGTATTTCTATGGATACCCTGGATTGTGGATGGATGGAGACAGCTATGTACCATACGCAATGGATGCTGCAGTCAGTAATCCTTTAGCTATTGTCAATACATTGGATGCAAGCAACCGCCAATATGACGTAAACATAAAGGCAGGATTCAATTATAAGTTATTCCGTGATTTATCCATCAATGGTATTCTTGGTATCTATTACAACTATAATAAAGAACATATATTTGTTCCTGGAAAGAGTGATTTTACCATTATCCCTTCAACAGATTTATACGGAAAAGAAGAAAATACGGTTAGAGATGGTGTTAACGAAACATTAAACTATTTCTACAACCTAAACGCACGCTACAATCATAAGTTTAACAGCAAAAATGCATTAAATGCTATAGTTGGTTTTCAAGCTTTAACTACTAAATATGAGTATGACGGAGCTTACTCGCGTAACACGACCAACGACTTTTACCAAGTAATGAACAAAACTACTGGAACCTATTTCAACGGTTATGTAGAAGAATGGAACTGGATGAATTTCTATGGTCATGCCGATTATACCTATAACAATATATTGAATGCGTCATTTAATATGTCAGTTGACGGTTCTTCAGCTACTGGTAAATACACTAACCGTTTTCGTGTATATCCTGCAGGTGGATTGACATGGATGGTAAAAAATATGCCTTTCCTTGTGAATAATAGTTGGATAAACCAATTAAACCTACGTGCGGAATTCAGTTTGACAGGTAACAGCCGTTTTGCCTCTACCTATGGAAAATCTTATTATACTAGTTCTTCTTTTAGAGAAGTGTCCGGTATTAAGCGCAATCAAATTCCCAACACCCATTTGAAACCTGAAATGACTTCACAGATGAATTTAAGCTTAGATGTAGCACTCCTGAAAAACCGTATTATCTTCGGAGCGGATTACTATTACGGAACAACAAAGGATGTAATTATGAATCTAGAAAAGTCTTCTGTATACGGAACTTCAGCTTATTATGCCAATTGTGGAAAGATCGCTAATAGTGGTGTGGAACTCTCTGCTCAAGCATCTATTATTCGCATGCGCGACTTTGAATGGATTGTAGGAGGTAATATCTCCTTTATACAAAGTGAAATCAAATCACTGGGAGGAAAAGATCAAATAACAACAGAATATAACGATGGTTCACGCTTAGTAACCCGTATCGGAGGAAATCCTTATGAATTCTACGGATTACAATCCAATGGTGTATTCTCTACCCAGCTTGAAGCCGACAATGCTAATTTGCTAAATAGCAGTAACCAACGTTATAATGCCGGTGACCTACATTATGTGGATCAAAACGGAGACGGACGAATTAATTACAAAGACTATGTATCATTAGGTAGCGCAACTCCTGACTATTTCGGAGGATTCTATACAAACATACGCTACAAGCACTTTGAGTTATCTGCTTCTTTCTCTTATTCAAAAGGAAATGAAGCCTACAATGCAGTAAGACGTTCATTGGAATCGGTTTCAAGTCTAGCTAACCAAAGTGAAGCCGTAGCTAGACGTTGGACAGCAGAAGGGCAAATTACAGACATACCTCGCGCTATATACGGGGATGCTATTGGTAATAATGACTTTTCATCACGATGGATTGAAGATGCGTCTTACCTGCGTATGAAAAATATCACTTTAAGTTACAGTTTTGATAAGCCTATCTGGAACTTTTTCCGTTCAGGAACCATATACGTAACGGGGGAGAATCTTTGGACAGGAACCAAATACTTAGGTTTAGATCCTGAATTTGCTTATTCATCTAGCAATAGTGCTACACAAGGATTCGATTATGCAAAAGCAATGCAACCTAAATCTGTTAAATTGGGTATTAACTTGAAATTCTAAACATGAATATGAAAAAAATACTATTGAATGCTATGCTTTTCTGCACAGCTATCGCACTCGGAGGATGTTCTGATTTCTTTGAAACGAATACAGATGATATGCTCAATAATGAAGATTATATTTCAGAAGAAAGTGAAATATATTCTGGATATATTGGCATATTAACCAAAATGCAGGAAATTGGAGATAAATCCATTTATCTATATGAAACAAGAGGCGAAGTGGTTGAACCTACTACTACGGCTCCCCGTGAATTGTACAGCCTTTATAACTACGAAAACGATTTAACTGGTAACAGCTATGCCGATCCATCTGGCTATTACGAACTTATCAATGCTTGCAATGATTATATGATCCGTCTGAAAGATTACAAAGAGAATCATACATTAGACCAAAATATTTATAAAACACTTATAAGCGGTTCCCTACGTATCAAAGCATGGACCTTCTTAACCATAGCAAAACTCTATGGTAAGGTTGTATGGGTAGACAAACCAATGAATTCACTAAGAGATTTGTCTAAATTCAAAACATTAGAATTTGACGATGCCATCAAGGCATGTAAAAATTTACTAGACATAGGTTACGATGATATTGACGGAACTACAGAATTCAGTCAGTATACTGGAAATAGTTTTATGACATGGGCTAATGCAACCGAAACAGCCGATCAAACAGAATTCGGTCTTTACGACCGAATGACTCCTCCTTATTTTGCTCTGTACGGTGAGATCTGTTTATGGCTAGGTAAGTATCAAACCTGTATCAATGTAATTCAAGGCCGTATGAACAGTGATTTTCAAGCAACTTCGAACCAATCGGTAGCATGGTTGCGTAATGCAATGCTTCTTGGTAAATTCAAAGATTTTTGGGGTGGAGAAAATCCACACAATTATGAATCAGTTTCTGCCATCATCTATAGCTACAAAAACAATCAGAACAATGCTCTTGTTAAACATTTCGATCCGGATTATCCCAACAAATATTGGTTAGCTCCTTCAGAAGTGGCTGTAAACCGTTTTAAAGACAATGATTTTACACCATTAGGAAGTAGTCGAAGTGAAGACTTCCGCACCGCACGTACTTTCAAACAAAGTAATGGAAAGTGGTCTGTTTGCAAATTCCGTCCTAGCACCAATCGAGATGCATTCCGTAATGATATCTATATTTATATTTACCGAGGTGTAGATTTATACTTTATGTTAGCTGAAGCATTCAATCAATTGGGAAACAAAGAAGCTGTTGATGCATTAATTAACAATGGAGTGGAAAATTACATAAATGAATTTGATAAAAACGAAGACAATGTATTATCCGGTACTTGGAATGGATTCACCCCACACTGGACAAGTGGAACTACCATGTATACTTCTAGAGAAGGTAAATCAGAACTAAAAGCTCGTTCAAAATATGGTGATGAAGGAATAAGAGGATGTAGATATACTTCGTACTCAGGAGAAGATCCTCTTGCATTTGGAGAAAATAAACAAGAAAATGACGAGTTAATTTTGAAAGAAATGATGCTCGAAATGGCATGTGAAGGTAAAGTTTACCCTACAATGATTCGTATGGCACGCCGTTATAATGATCCGAGTATCATGGCTAAGTATATTGGAGAAAAATATGAAGGCAAAGGGAACGCCGAAGCCATTCGTACAAAAATTATGAACGGAGATTACTTCATCCATTGGGATTTAAGTACTGAAAAATAATAGTTTCATAGTTGTCAAGAGAAATAAAAGCATCACGTTCCGATGTATCTGCACAAAGGAACGTGGCTTTTATTTCGAAATTATCAGAACATGTTCCCTATTTATAGGGATACTGACAAAAGTGAAAATCTATAAGATAGCGAAATGTATCACGCTATTATGATTTTATAACCTTAAAATAATTATAGTAACCCACCATCGATATGGCTTTTATCAATGGTGGGTTACTTGTTATATAAATTGCAAGAAACATTCCTCTTTAGTCGTACCACGGTAATTATCACGGACACTTTTTCATGCAACATAGAGATTAAGAATGATTATACAACACAAAAAGACATTCTATCGTCCTTTAAAGAGAACATTAAGGAAAGGTATCTTCTATCCACTCTTATCCATCGAAAACACTTCTACCGGAGAACGTAAGCTACTTACTCAGAATACGACTATTTATCTTACGTGAATTGAATAACCAACGCATTAGCTCCAATAAATATTCCATTTTTTTACTTTACACTGACATACACACAGCTCCGACAACAAGAACAAAAAATAAGTGAAAAAAGTTTCCGCAAAATGGTATAAACAAAAATTATCTAAAAAAAGTAGAGTTTTTGACATTTTTATTATCTCATAAATGTAAAATCTAATTTTCTTGATAGATATTACCCTATGTTTTGAAAGATATTCCCCAATTACTGGTTGCTATAAGCTTTATACTTGTATTGAAATATTACTTGTGAAAGAACACTAAAGTTGTATTTTTCACATATGTAAAATTAATTAACTCAATTCAATATTAGTATGCAAACACTTTATTACAACACAATGATGAGTCTCATGGCTCATGTTCCACAAAATTATGCGACAGAAATTACAAACAGCGGGCAAAATGTAGATTTATTCCTTGCCAATTTATCTCTCTCGGGGTATACAATACCTTTAGAAGGAGTAGTTCTAGGAATAATTATTTTTTTGTTGCCGCTAATTCTGACAAGATTTAACACACAACTGGTTTCACAAGAAAAATTTAAACTTGCTATCGGAATAATACATAGGGTACATACACCATTAATTTTATTACGAAACGGACTGGAAGAGATTATCAGCAGTGATAACTCCGACAATACCACTCAAAAATTAAAATCAGTTTTAGAATACATTGAACATATCATTGAATGTAATCAACATGCAATGGCGCTTGAGACAACCGATTGGAAACATAGATATCCACACCAAGATACAGAGTTTGACCTTCACAACTATATCTATTCATTCGTCAATCAGTGTAAACCGTATGCCGAATCACGTGGCATAGAACTGGAAATCAATCAGGAAACCGATTATCTAAATTGTTGTTTCAATGAAACGCTCATGACAGTGGCTCTTCAATATCTTTTAGACAACATTATTAAAACTACGCCTCCAAATAGCTGCATACATATTACCACATCAAAAAACGGCGGTTTTTGCAAATTATACATTAGTAATTGCCAAGAAACAAAAAAGAAACCAAAATTGATTATCCCCTACATTACAACCAAACGTCCCATATTCGTCTGTGGCAGACTAGGGACAGTGAAGAAAATAATCCAATTGTACGGAGGCAAGATAACAGGTCAAAAGAATGGAAAAACAATCTCTTTTGAAATCACAATTCCTATAAAATATCCTACTCAGGATAATCTGAAGACTGAATGCGATCGGTCTTTTCTTCACAAAATAGACTTTGAAAAAGAAAAAGATCAGAATCAGGAGGATGAAAAAAGAGATCATCAAAACAAAAATCCACAGATTCTTCTGATTATGGGAGACAAATTATTCAGTAACTATTTGCAGGAAACATTATCCATACACTTCAACATTTCATTACTGGAAAATCCCGATATGGCTATTAATATCTCGTACAAACAAAATCCTGACGTAATCATTATAGATGAAACGGTAAACGGCGTCTATGGAGATGAGATATGTTTACGCCTTAAAACCAATAAAATAACAGAGAACATACCAGTTATCCTAGTAGTTAAAAACGATGATAATGAAAGTTATCTCTTCCATTCCGAAAGCCGTGCCAACAGACTGGAACTGCGTTCGATCAATATATGCAAATTCAGAATCGACATAGACATGCTTATTGCCAGTTTCGGAGCATTGAACAAACGGACAAGACAAATGCTGACCAACACAACCTCTGTAATTCCAATAATGGATAAAAATGAGGAGGGAAATGAAATATTTATATATAAAGTCCGGGAACTGCTGGAGAAAAATCTCACAACACCAGGATACACAATAGATACGCTCAGTGCTGATATGGGAATGTGTCGCACTGGATTTTATAATAAAATGAAAGAAGTTACCGGAAAAACACCCGCAGAATACATATTTGAATTTAAAATGGAAAAAGCTGGAATTTTGCTTGCATCCCTGCATTATAGCATTACAGAAGTATCTGACATGCTAGGATACTGTGACGCAAAATATTTCGGAAAGAAATTTAAAAGTTTCTATCATATATGTCCCACTCAATATAGGAAAAACTTTGCGAAATAAAATAATTTAAAGATAACAAATAAATGCGGTTGTCTGTACAGAAAGAAATTTTCCGAAGACAACCGCATCGTTCCACTTTAAAACATATCTATTAACCCTAATATCTATCTATACCCCGCCCTGCCGCTTTTTCTTCCATCATCACACGGCGGTACTCTATAGGAGTGCATCCGGTGTTTTTCTTAAACATGGTATGAAAATTCTCAGCATTATTATAACCTAAACGAAAAAGGCACTCTTTTATTGGTAAATCAGTAGTTGCAAGCAATCGTTTTATTTTTTCCATTTTTAACTCCAAAAAATATCTGGCAGGTCCCAACCCCGT
>ENA-OPCT01000066-OPCT01000066.1-human-gut-metagenome-genome-assembly--contig:-NODE-66-length-59378-cov-36.485242_pt1 | contig 59378 bp, 46 predicted proteins | sample MGYA00241572_ERZ501495 | MGnify/ENA primary metagenome ERZ501495 (study PRJEB25962, sample SAMEA2042580) | human gut metagenome | biome: human gut; feature: human-associated habitat; material: faeces... | reverse complement strand
TTATTCTTTCCATCTTATACCCACTTCATTTACACCAACCATTCCGAATAGCTATAGGACTTTGATTTGTTTAGCAATCTCATCCATGGTCAAATGCCTTATATGAAGTTTCTGTACGTTAGGTCAGATGTTTGCCGCCAGCTTCTTTCAGATTCCACCTCGCAGTGGACACCTTTGCTATTGGCTATACAATTCCCGCTATTAGGGCTTGTTAGGGACTTGCACCCATTAGAATAAACTCATGCCGAGCATACCAAGAAGAGGGTGAATCATAAACTTATGACACACCCTCTTTCTTTTGTTTATATCATCATCTTCTCGGCAACTTCTTGATAGCATGTGGCATGAATGCCCTGCCGGTAGCCTTACCGAAGCTAGGAGCTACGGAATCGGTTGCAGCAGAACGGGTCTTCTTACGGGCTCCACTCGGATCGTAGCGCACTAAATCGATTTGCATCACATCACCCTTAGCCTTACCTGTTCCTATCATATAACCATAGAACACATCCTGCCCCTTTTCATCACCCAGATAGAAACCATACTGCTTAGCACCTGCATCCATCACATAGGTAGCACCCGTATCATTATAACGGATATAAATATCACCATTCTTATCAATGTACCAGGTAAACTTCAGAGTCTGGGATTCATTGCTTCCATCATCGGCATTATCCACTTCTACACCATTACCACTGAGCGAGTTAACCTTATCACCCGCCTGATAGAACGTCATCTCGGCATTGAAACTGTAGTTATTGCGAGACTGACCGTCCTCAGCAAGTTCAGAGAGCATCACAGAGCCTATCCAGTCGCCTGTAAGAGTCTGAGCCTCCGACAGCAGGTAATCATTCTGAGAGCCGTTAGAACCGTTGTTCCAGTCGCCCTGATTCCATCCCCAGCCACCATGATTATAGTCATCATACCAGTAATCATCATCATCACATGAGGTAAATGAGAAAGATGCTGCGGCTATCGCCATCCACATCCATATCTGCTTAAACTTTTTCATATCCCGTTTCCTTTCTTCAAACTAAATTCCTTATTGCCTTACTTCACTACAAAGCGGCGAATTGGCTTCTGAATATCATCTGCCACCTTAACATACTCTACAGAATCCTTAGCTCCGCGAGAAACAATCTGAGTGTTCTCTAAGCCCGAATGCTGCTTGCTGTAGCCCCAGCCATCATCGTAACCCCAGTCATAATCATCGCGCCAGTTGTAAGAATCGCGACTAAGCTCGAAATAAGCACGATTGCCGTTATCAGCCTCTACATATCCAGAGAACTTGCGGTCGCCCAGAGCATAGTCGTAAATCACAACATCGCTACCCTCATCAAGAAGAGTGATATAGATGTTTCTGTTGCGTACTGTCCAGGTAATATGGTTTGCTATATAATTGTTGCCATGCCAGTAATTTCCCTTAAAGTAATCGATCCAATAGCCTGTACCGGAATAGAAACCATCATTCTGGTCGAATCGGATTACCGAGTAGAGGGCCTTCTGATTACCATATTCTACCAACATATTACCCTTCCATGTACCATCGAGGGTGTATGCAATATCAGAATCATCATCACATGAGGTGAATGAGATACTCATCAAAGCTATGAAAGCCATTGTGAGAAGAGTAGTAAACTTTTTCATATCAATTTATCAGTTAAGTTATTTATATTCTTATATCTTCTAATTATTGAGCTCTTGAAGAACAGCATTCTTTCTTGAACTCGATGCAAAGGTAGTGGTTTTTCAGGCTACCACAAAGGGGAAAAGGATACAAACTGAGGGGGAAATCCCTATTCTTTAGAAAAACATGAAGAAAATTCAGAAATAACCAATAGCGAAACAACATACGCTAAACAAAAGAAAAGCAGGGAGATAACAACCAAATATTACACCTATTCTATGAAAAGTGGAAGATTTTAAGGCGCAAACATAAAAAAATACACCTGATAAATACGTATTCTCAATAATTTTCACTACCTTTGTTGCGATTAATAAACGTATACGAATAAAAATGATGAAAAGAAAATTATATATCACCCTATTAGGACTGCTCTCTACCATCATGACAGCAGCTGTACCCTACTGCGATGTGAGAAAATTCTCTATCACAGACGGACTCGCTGCCAATACCATCTCAGACCTGAAACAAGGTAAAGACAACCTCATGTGGTTCAGTACATGGAACGGACTGTCGTTCTATGATGGCTACAAGTTTCATACTTTCAGAGACAACCCCGATGATATTGACGTCCTGTCAACCAACCGTATACTCCAAATAGAACCATCCTATAACAACAACGTGTGGTGTATCACATACGACCACAAGCTCTACGTATACGATACCCACTTCTGCCGGTTCTTTGCTGTAGGACAGAAATTCAACGAACTGTTCAACATCGACCTGCGCGTGAGCCAGGTATACCCAATGAAAAACGGAGCTACATGGTTTACTTCAGAAAATGGAAAATACATCATCCGATCAGCAGGAAGAACCTTTGATGAGCGGAATATAGAACTCATCAAAGTAGGAGAAAAGGGACTCAGAAGCGGAAATGTATGGTACATCCATCAAGATATACACGGAAGAGAATGGGTGCTTACCGACAAAGGCGCATGCATATATCATTCGAAATTTCCAAGCAAACTGCCTTTCAAATGGCTCAGAGGGGTGGGAGAAGATGAGTTCCTGGCAACTGAAGACGGTAAACTGGCAAAATATGACCTGCAGAACCGACTCACCATGATACCAATGCCGGAAGGCGTAACCCGTATCAACCAACTGAAAAATACAGGTTACCAGCTCCTGATAGCAACCAACCTGGGTGTGGTCATCTACAACCCGCGCACCTTCAAGTTTGATATCATCAACGTACAGAGCCCGAGTCAGCCTCTGGCAGAGGTAAAGAAGATTTATACCGATGATTTCGGCATGGTATGGGCATTCACTGACGGCATGGGAGTAACCCTCGTCAATCCGAAAACCGGACAGAAACAGTGGCTCTTTGCCGACCAGGACGACCCGATGGACCGCACAACCTGCGAAAGCAATTTCATCACACAAGATGAACACAAGACCCTCTGGGTAGTGCCAAGGGGAGGAACCTTCAGTTATTTTGACCGCAAGGCAGGAAAACTGGTGCCTTATCTGCTGAGAAGCAATTCATCGGGCAACTACCGCATACCGAAGATTACGAAATATGTACTCTCAGACCAGGGAATCCTCTGGCTGACAGGCTCTCACGACCTGACACAGGTAGTCTTCAAATATCACCCTTACATTATCAACAAGCTGGATGTGGGCGAAGACGAAGTGTTCTCGGTGAATGCATCGCCAGACGGACATATCTGGGCTGGTTATCACAACGGAGTAATCCAGGTGCTCAACGCATCCTACCAAAGCATCGGATACCTGTCGCCAAGCGGACAGATCGTGCCACAGCAAGTAAACTTCGACGAGAAGGGCATCTTCGCCATCCACTTCGATATCAAGGGAAGAGCATGGATAGGAACCAACGGAAATGGTGTCTATCTGATAGATAAAATGCAGGTAAGACACTTTGTATATGATGCTAACAACCCGTCATCGCTGCCGTTCGACAAGATACCAGACATTGTAGCCGACCGCACCGGACGCATCTGGATAGGTACCTACGGAGGTGGGCTGGCACTTGTTAACGAGGCAGCAGACGGCAGTATCAGCTTCATCAGCAAGCGGAACGGCCTGTCATGGGAGAAGCGGCACTACGACCGCATACGCCGCATCTGCTGCACCACTACGGGAACCATTCTCGTAGGAACTACAGACGGTCTTATCACCTTCAGTGATGCATTTACAAACGCAAGGAAGATTAATTATCACAAGACCTACTACATACCGAACGATACCACAAGTCTGGCTGCAAACGATATGAACAATATCATGGAGCACACCAGCGGCAAGATGTATATCTCGCAACAGGGCGGCGTGATGGAAGAGATTGTGAGCAAATCGCTCCTGCAAGACAACCTGAAGATGAAATACTTCCATGCCATCGATGTTAACGAAGGCATCGTACAGGGCATGGTAGAAGACAACCAGGGAAGAATCTGGGTAATCAGAGAATCGAGTATCGACTGCGTAAACCCGAAAACGGGCCAGTGCAACGTGTTCGGACCTAACGATTTCGACTTCAACATGTCGTTCTCGCAAAGCCGTCCTTACCACGATCCGGCAAGCAACAACATCTCGGTAGGAACCCCGATGGGACTGATTACCTTCAATCCGGCTACGCTGAAGAAGAGCAACTACCAGCCTAAAGTCATCTTCTGTTCCCTCCATTATAGCGGAGAGAAGGAGTCGGAACCTATCCTGCACAAGGATAAAGTGGTGATTCCTGCCAACAAGCGAAACCTGACCATCACCTTAGCATCACTCGACTATCAGCGTAAGTATCAGACCAGATACCTCTATCGCATAGATGGTTATACAGCTCCAGGCGAGTGGATATCGAACGGAAGCAGCAATGTCATCGGCTTCAACCGTATCAGTCATGGCGATTACGTACTCAAGGTGAAAGCCACCAACTCTCATGGTGTATGGAGCAAGTATGTGGCAGAACTGCCTATCGAAGTGCGCCCTACCTTCTGGGAAAGCATCTGGGGCAAGTTTCTGATGCTGCTCCTGCTCTTCGGTATCGTAGGCGCTATCTTCTATACCTACAACCAGCGCCAGCGCGAGAACGTAACCCACGAAATGAGCGTGCTGAAGAACGAATTCTACAACGATGCAGCCAACCGTCTGAGAACCCCTCTAACGCTCATCGGAGCTCCGGTAAAAACCATTCTGGATACCGAGCCGGGTATCACCCGAAAGGGCAAGGAACTGCTGAGAATGGTAGTAGACAATGCCAACGAAATGCTGGTAATGCTGGACAAGGTTCAGAGATATGGCAGCAATGCAAACTTCCATACGAACAGCGGTCTGACCGAGGAAGATTACGACCTGGCAGAAAGAGAAAAAGCGAATGGCCAGATTGACGACCACAATGCATCTGACTATCTGGAAGAAACCAACAAACAGAAAGAAGAAAAGGATGAAGAGGCTGAACGCCTGGAAGAAATGGGCAAGGAACAGGAAACTGCACAGGAAGAAGCGGAACAAAAAGACCAGACGATACTGGTAGTAGAAGACAATGCCGACCTGCGCAAGTTCCTCTACAGTATCCTCTCGCCTACCTATAACGTGCTGCTTGCAGAGAACGGAAAGGCTGGTTTAGTGATGGTCCGCAAGGAGATACCAGACTTTATCCTCACGGACGTTACCATGCCTGTGATGGATGGTTTGTCGATGATTCACGAGATTAAGCAGGATACCACCCTCAACAACATCCCAGTGATGATTCTCTCAGCTAAGGCAAGCGTAGAAGACCAGCAGCGAGGTTTTGATGAAGGTGTTGACGCCTATATCACCAAGCCATTCTCTACCCCTTATCTGCTCGGCCGAATAGAGGCTATCCTCACCCAGCGCCGCAACATTCAGATGGATGTCATCAGAAAACTGAAGGAAACTGGCGATAAAGATGCCATAGCAGCCCTGCGAATACTGCCTGCAGCAGTTCCTCAGCCTGCTCTTAACCAGGCTGAAACTAGTGCCGAGAACGAAGCGGTTGATCCAAACAGCGAGCTGGCATTTATAGCGGCACAGATTCAGGACAGAACCATGATGCGTGTCTTCAGGTTTGTTGTTGCCAATGCAGGCAACCCGGAACTCAAGATTGATGACATCTCGAACGAAATCGGTATGAGCCGAAGCGTACTATATAATAAGGTGAAAGCAATAACCGGAATGACACCGGTAGACTTCGTTCGCCATATACGTATCAAGAAGGCATGCGAGATGTTACGCAAGACAGACGATACACTGAGCAGCATCGCCTTCGCAGTAGGTTTCACCGACCCTAAGTATTTCTCGAAGGTATTCAAGAAAGAAACGGGTATCGTACCTACTGAATACCGAAACAGAACGCAGGGATAGCCCGCATCATTACAGATGAAAGCAGTCATCATTACTGATGGCTGCTTTTATCTGTATTGACAAAAAGTAATACATATTACAGGACATATCGTCAGTTGTTGTCGGGCACAGCCTTCTTCGTTATCGTACACAGCAAAACGTTCAAGCAAGGAAAAAAGCAGAATAGTCATAAAATTGAGCCGTTTTGCTTAGTTTTTTGACCGAATATTGCAAAAAAGTATAAAAATGGGGGGGTATTTGATTAATTTTCCCTTTTTACTGAAAAAAAGCTGAGAAAAAGTTTGGTGTTACAAGAAAATGTAGTATCTTTGCAACAAGTTCTTAGAAAAGTTAAATGATAGATTAATCGTAAACCTCTTTTTCTTTGTTTTTTTGAGGAAAAAGAGGTAAAGAAAAAGGAATGCAGGGTTTGTGAAAATCCTGCATTTTTTATTTTTATAACTTTCATGCAGGCCGTTATGTAGTCTTATAATCTACACACCTTTCTATTCACAAACCCAATTATCTACGGAATCTATATACTCTTAACTGCGATACTATCTACATTATATATATTACGCTTATTCCTTCATCTATGATTTTGTTCGATTTTTAGAATTTTTAAAAAAACTATTGAAGTATTCTAAGAGAAAAGTAGTATCTTTGCACTCTAGATCATATAAGTTGAGATCGGAAATATAGATAACACATACATAAAGATAAAAAAAATGAGAACTGTTTACGAATTTTCTGTTAAAGACAGAAAGGGAAAGGATGTTTCCCTCAAGGAGTATGCCAACGAAGTGCTGCTCATCGTTAACACCGCCACAAAGTGTGGTTTCACACCTCAGTATGAGGAACTGGAGAAACTTTATGAGACCTATCATTCTCAAGGTTTCGAAATACTTGATTTTCCTTGCAACCAGTTTGGTCAGCAAGCCCCTGGTACAGATGAAAGCATTCATCAGTTCTGCAAGCTTACATACGGCACAGAGTTCCAGCGCTACAAGAAGATCAAGGTAAACGGAGACGATGCTGCCCCTCTCTTCAAATTTCTGAAAGAATGTAAGGGCTTTGCTGGTTGGGACGAGAGCCACCCTCTCTACCCTGTTCTCGACAAGATGTTGAGCGAGGCTGATCCTAACTACAAGGAGAGTGCCGATATCAAGTGGAACTTCACCAAGTTCCTCGTTAACAAGAAGGGTCAGGTTGTAGCCCGCTTCGAGCCTACCACAAGCTTCGATGTCATCGCTAAGGCTATCGAAGAGTGGTTGAACTTCTAATGAAAGATAGAAGTCTCGAACTGAGAATAGAATTTCTAAAAAAAGAGAATAGAATTTCTAAAATAAAAGCCAGGTTGCTTTTCGCAGCCTGGCTTCTTTTATATGTGATATTGTTATTTCAATATATCTCAAAGAATAACTATATACTGTTAACTATAATTTAGTCAACCTTTGGCACATCCTTGAGGAACTGCTGGATTTCTTCATCACTTACTGAATAATTGTGCAAATCGCCATTAATATAGCTATCGTAAGACGGCATATCGATAAGACCATGGCCTGAGAGGCAGAACAGGATAACCTTCTCCTTGCCCTCTTCCTTAGCCTTCAGAGCCTCACGTATAGTGGCCGCAATCGCATGACAGCTCTCTGGAGCAGGAATGATACCCTCGGTCTGTGCAAAGAGCATACCCGCCTTGAATGACTCCAGCTGAGGAATATCTACACCATGCAGGTAACCATCCTTCAGAAGCTGGGAGATAATCATGCCCGCACCATGATAACGGAGACCACCGGCATGAATGTTGGCAGGCTTGAAATCATGACCCAGAGTAAACATTGGCAGCAATGGAGTATAACCTGCCTCATCACCGAAATCATACTCAAACTTACCGCGAGTCAGTTTAGGACAGCTCTCTGGCTCTGCAGCAATAAACTCAGTATGGCGCTCGCCTGTAAAGTTGTGACGGAGGAATGGGAAGGCAATACCACCAAAGTTACTACCACCACCGAAACAAGCAATCACCTGATCAGGATACTCACCTGCCATCGCCATCTGCTTCTCTGCCTCAAGACCGATAATGGTCTGGTGAAGTGCCACATGATTGAGCACAGAACCCAGCGTATACTTACAGCCCGGTGTGGTTGTAGCCAGCTCAACAGCCTCACTGATGGCTGTACCGAGCGAACCAGGATGATGAGGATCGCGTGTGATGATATTCTTACCGGCACGGGTACTCATGGAAGGAGAACCCTCTACAGTGGCTCCAAACGTACGCATGATGCTGGAACGGTATGGTTTCTGCTGCATGGTAATCTTTACCTGATAAACTGCTGCCTCCAGGCCGTAGAGTTTTGCTGCATAAGAAAGGGCTGCACCCCACTGACCTGCACCTGTCTCTGTAGTGACGTTGGTATCACCCTCCTGCTTACAGTAATAGCACTGAGGAATGGCTGAATTGATTTTATGAGAACCTAACGGGTTGGTACTCTCATTCTTGAAGTAGATATGCGCTGGTGTACCAAGTGCCTCCTCAAGGGCATAAGCACGTACAAGAGGTGTTGAACGGTAGAAGGTGTACTTCTCCAACACATCTTCTGGAATGTCAATCCAGGCATGCTCTGTATCAAGTTCCTGCTTTGAGCACTCCTTATTAAATACGTGTGACAAGTCATCAGCACTCATTGGCTGGTGAGTCTGAGGGTTCAACGGTGGCAAAGGCTTGTTAGGCATATCTGCCTGAATGTTGTACCACTGAGTAGGAAGTTCCTGCTCGCTTAAGATGTACTTTTTCTGTCTCATATTTATATATATGTTTAAAATTGTTGTATGCCTGAACAAAGGTACAAATAAAAAATGGAATAAAAAACTTTTTTATGTGTTTTTCCACTATTTTTTTATTTTTATCCAATAAAATAGTTCATTCTACAGGTATTATTTGTTATATAAGTGTATTTTCAGTGTCATTTTTATAAACTTAATCAAATATTACCCCATAAAATACCAAATATTACCCCCTATATTATAATAAAAAACAGTATCTTTGCAACAGAAAAATTCAAAATGCGTTGTGAAACGCTTATCATCATCTTTTACTTATACAAAAAAATAAAACATTGGAGTTCAATAGTGATATTGAGATTCCAATGTTTTTTTATACACTAAACTGAAACATATTATCATGTAAAGTTGACATATCATCATGTAACGTTGTCTGATTTATAACCTTTCAGTATAAATCAACAGTCTATTTTATTGTCTACTCCCACAATTGATACAGGATTTTACCCATAGACTGCAGACACAGATTATTTTTTCTCATTACCTAAATCTATCTGCGATATCTGATTCAACAGATTTACAGCCTGTCCTACAGTCTTTACATCATTGATGCGAAGCATTCGCTTGTTGAATTTTTCCTTCAGAACACAATCTTGAATATGACTGGTAACGTAAGCGAGTATGCGGTTAAACATCTGACTTCTGTAGAACGGACTGTTTACATTGCTCACAAACTGCATCTGCATATAGCCCTGCTTGAGAATAATCTTCTCGCAACCTAGCTTCTTGCCTACCCTACGCAGACCTACCACATGCATCAGTTCGTCTGCTTCATGAGGCACAGGACCAAAACGGTCTATCATACGCTTGCGGTAAGCCTCTACTTCCTCATCGCTCTCCAGACGGTCCAGTTCACGATAAAGGAGCATGCGCTCACTGTCACCCGGCACATAAGTCTGAGGAAAATACATCTCCAGATCGCTCTCTATGCCACAATCGTCAACGAAATCATCACCCGTAAGCTGGGCACCTTCATCCATCTTCTCCTGATAAAGATCACAGAACTCCTCGTTCTTCAACTCTGTGACAGCCTGAGAGAGAATCTTCTGGTAGGTTTCATAACCCAGATCTTCCATAAAACCGCTCTGCTCAGAGCCCAGCAGATTACCCGCACCGCGGATATCCAGGTCCTGCATGGCGAGATTGAAGCCGCTACCCAGTTCGCTGAACGTCTCCAGAGCCTCCAGACGGCGACGCGCCTCAGGAGTAAGTGCACTCTTAGGTGGCGCCATCAGATAGCAGAAAGCCTTCTTGTTGCTTCTTCCTACGCGTCCACGCATCTGATGCAGGTCACTCAATCCGAAGTGATGAGCATCGCTCACGATAATCGTATTGGCATTGGAAATGTCGATACCGTTCTCTACAATAGTGGTAGAAAGCAGTACATCATAATCATAATTGATAAAGCCCATGATGATTTTCTCCAAATCCTCAGGCTTCATCTGTCCGTGACCGATTGCTACCCTACAGTCTGGGATATGCTTCTCGATGAGCATCTTGAGCTCCGGAAGCTTGGATATTCTGTCGCATACGAAATAAACCTGTCCGTTTCGGCTCATCTCGAAATTGATGGCATCGCAGATAACTTCACTACTAAACGTTACCAGTTCGGTATGAATCGGATAACGGTTAGGTGGCGGAGTGCGCATGATACTCATATCCCGGGCGCCCATCAGAGAGAACTGGAGGGTTCGCGGAATCGGAGTGGCACTCATCGTGAGTGTATCGACATTTACCTTGAGCTGACGGAGTTTCTCTTTGGTAGACACACCGAACTTCTGCTCTTCATCGATGACGAGCAGTCCCAGGTCATGCCATTTCACGGTCTTTGATATCAGCTTATGCGTACCTATGAGGATATCAATCTTACCCTCTTTCAGGGCGTCAAGCACCTCTCTGGTTTCCTTCGTTGTACGGGCTCTACTGAGATAGTCTACCCTTACAGGCATGCCTTCCAGACGCTTTTTGAAAGTCTGATAGTGCTGGAAAGCCAGAACGGTAGTAGGCACCAGCACTGCAACCTGCTTGCTGTCGCACGCTGCCTTGAAGGCTGCACGGATGGCAACCTCAGTCTTGCCGAAGCCCACATCGCCACAAACCAGACGGTCCATCGGTCTGCCGCTCTCCATATCCTTCTTCACCTCCTGAGTAGCCTTATTCTGGTCTGGCGTATCTTCATACAGGAAGGAAGCCTCCAGCGTATGCTGCAGATAATTGTCGGCACTGAAGGCGAATCCCTTCTCCCGTCGGCGCTGGGCATAGAGTTTGATCAGGTCGCGCGCAATGTCCTTGATTCGCTTCTTAGCTTTGTCCTTGAGTTTATCCCAGGCACCTGTACCCAGTGTAGACAGGCGAGGCGGAGTACCGGTATCGCTGCGGCGATATTTGCTGATTTTATAAAGCGAGTGGATAGAAACATCCACCTTGTCATTGTTCGTATAGACGATGCGGATCATTTCCTGATAGCTGTTGCCCGCAGGAACCCTAACCAGACCGCCGAACTTGCCGATACCGAAGTCTACATGCACGATAAAATCTCCCACTTCCATCTCCTGCAGTTCCTTCATGGTGAGTGCCATCTTGCCGGCTCTCGCTTTATCTGAGCGCAGGTTATATTTATGAAAACGGTCAAAAATCTGATGATCGGTAAAGAAGCAGCACTTCTTGTCATGGTCAGTAAAGCCTTCATGAAGCGTCTTGTCTACCGGTGTAAAACGGATGGCGTAGCGCTTCAGCTCTTCGCTTTCAAAGATATCCTTCAGGCGCTGTTGCTGCTTCTGGCTATCTGCCAATATATATAAGGTGTAACCCTGGAGCAGGAAATCCTCCAGAGTCTGACAAAGCAAATCGAAATTCTTATGGAAAAGAGGCTGTGGAGCGATATTGAAAGGTATCACAGCCGAACTCTCTGACGGAGCGACCTTACCGAACTCGATACGGAGATGAGCCGCTACTGCCTTCTTGAAATCGAGCGGAGAAACGAGGTTGAGCTCGGTCTTCATGTCATGTCTGATGCGCTCAGCCTCTACCTCAGTAGCTCCCTCCAGCTGCTCGGTAAGGCTCTGCGATGAGAAGCCTTCGGTATAGATCTGACCGATGCGGTCGCAAACGAAAGAAAGGTCTTTCGCAACGACTGGCGTACTTTCGGAGAGGAAATTGAGGAAACACTGCTTGCTACTCTCGATATGGGCGAGTTCGGGCACGATTTCTATCTCTGTGCGCTTCGCCTGCGAGAGCTGGGTCTCAACATCAAAGGTACGGATGGTATCAATCTCATCGCCGAAGAAGTCGATACGGAACGGATATTCGCAGCTGTAGGAATAGACATCGAGGATGCTTCCACGCACGGCAAACTGGCCCGGTTCATAAACATAATCGGTTTCTTTGAGTTCGAAATCGCGCAGGGTATGAACCACATCGGTCTGAGCAATCTGCTGGCCTACAGTCAGTTTCAGAATCCGTTCATCCAGATTCTGCTTAGCCACAACGAGTTCTGCCAGTGCATCGGGATAAGTGACTACCAGGAAATGTCCTCCCGAAGAGAGGCGCGCCAGCACCTCTGTACGTAGGATTTCGTTCGCTGCATCACGCTGCCCGTATTTCACGGCACGCCGATAGCTGGAAGGAAAGAAGAAGACCTTCTCCTGCCCAATCATCTGAGTGAGATCGTGATAAAAATAGCCTGCTTCATCGGCATCATCCAGTACGAAAAGTACCGAACGCCTCATCTTCCCCTGCAGAGAAGCAAAGAACATCGGAGCCGAAGAGCACAGCAAACCCTGGAGAAAAATGGAATGAACCGACTTCTTCCCCATCAAATCAAAGAGGGCATCCGCCTGTGGCGAACGCCCGTATATTTTTTCTATCTTTTGGATTTCCATCCAAGTACTGATTAGTGATTACTGATTACTGAGTAGTGATTACAGAGTATTAATCCTTCTTCGGATATTTCTTGAACCAGCCATCCAGGCGCAGTCGCATCACGCCAAAGAAAGCCTCACCAAAGATGCCACCACTCATCTTGCTCACACCTTCACGACGGTTAACAAAGATGACAGGCACCTCCTTGATCTTGAAACCTATTCGATGAGCCGTATATTTCATCTCTATCTGGAAAGCATAGCCCTTGAAGCGGATAGCATCCAAATCTATGGTTTCCAATACCTTACGTCGATAGCAGACGAATCCAGCTGTGGTATCATTCACCTTAAATCCGGTTACGATACGCACGTATTTAGAAGCGAAATAGCTCATCAATACGCGTCCGATAGGCCAGTTGACCACGTTCACACCCGAAATATATCTTGAGCCTACAGCCACATCATACCCCTCATCGTGAGTTGCCGCATAGAGACGAGGCAAATCATTAGGATCATGACTGAAGTCGGCATCCATCTCGAAGATGAAGTCATAGCCCTGCTTCAATGACCATTTGAAGCCCATGATATAGGCTGTACCCAAACCGAGTTTACCCGAACGCTCCAGGATATGCAGACGACCGGCAAACTCATTAGCCATCAAGCCCTTAACAATGGCAGCAGTACCGTCAGGACTTCCGTCATCGATAACGAGGATATCAAACTGCTTTTCGAGACCGAAGACAGCACGGATGATTTTCTCGATGTTTTCCTTCTCATTATATGTAGGAATGATTACTATGCTATCACTCATAACTTCTTATAATTTTAATGATTCTGATTCTATATAATGTAATACAGATGCAAAATTACAACTTATTTTTGAAATAACAAGCGAAAAACCGAAATTATTGGTCCGGATTCTCTACAAAACCCTGATATTTCTTGTCAAGCCCGTTCATAATCGCCTCATAGCTCTTGTTCATCTGGTTCTTGATATTGTCAGCTCCCTTGCCAATCGGCTCGATAGGCTCATGAATGGTGAGCTTCAGAGGATGCCAGAAAGCCCAGTAGATGTCCTTCATGCGAGGCTTCACATCAAAACTGCCATTGATGGTAAGCGGACATACCGGCAACTGCAGTTCATCGGCAAGCATGAAAGCACCGCGGCGGAACACGCCCATGTGACCCGTAAACGAACGGGCACCCTCTGGGAATACCACCAGCGACATGCCCTCTTTAAGCACCTCGCGAGCACGGTCATAAGAAGCACGGATCTTAGAAGGTCCGCTCTTGTCTACAAAGATGTGGTGCGCATACTCACAGGCGATACCGATGAGAGGCACTTTGCGCAAGCCCTTCTTCATCATCCACTTGAAGTTTCTGCCCAGGAAACCGTATATCAGGAAGATATCGAAAGCGCCCTGATGATTGGCCACGAAAACATAACTCTGGTTCTTCTTGAGATGCTCACGTCCCTCCACCTTTACAGGCAGGAGGAGGATGCGGACCCAAAGCCAGGACCAATACTTGCCGGGATAATAACCCCAGAAATGGCCATTGCCCAGCATACATCCCAAAACAGTAGTTAAACTGGTTAAAACGCTAGCTACCAACAGGATAGGCAAGCATATTACAAGCTGATACAGACGATATAAGTACTTCATTTTTTATTAAGAATGAATAATTTAACATTTAACATTCAACACTCAACACTCCTCATTTTCTTTTGAGTGTGATGACCACGATTTCTGCCGTAGCCCCGATGCGGATTGGAACGGTACCGCCCAGACCCGATGTGGTATAGAGCTGGTAACCCTCCTCCTCGAAGAGGCCGTAATCATAAGGAGTAAACATCGACGGACGCAAGCCCAGGATACTGATCTGCCCCGCATGCGTATGACCGCTCAGCGTAAGCTGCGGTGCTACGACCAGCGAATCCTTTCTGTCAGGTCCTATCACATCGCCATCCTCATCCTTCTCCTTATTAATAGTAGAAGGCCAGGTCTCGCGCCATTGCTTCGGCATATGCTGCAGCATCAGCACGAAAGAGCCCGGTCTGATGCCATACAGCGCCTTCCTTACGTTGGTGCGCTTGGGTTTGTCATAGTTCTCTGTACCAGCTACATAGATGCTGTCAGCGCCTCTATGCACCGCCACATGCTCATTCATCAGCAGGCGCCATCCGCAACTCCGCTGGAAGTCCTGCATCCGCTTCTCGAGCGCAGCTATCTCCTGCTCGTCATCTACATCCATATAATAGGTGTAATCGTGATTGCCCAGCACACTCATCACGCCATCTCTGGCTTTCAGACTGCTGAGCAGCGCCTGATACTCAGGCAGTTCATCGGGCGTAACATTCTGTAAATCACCCGTAAAGCAAATCAGATCAGGTTTTTCGGCATTGATGCTGTCGATATCGCGCTGAGGCAGATGACCACGCCAGCCATAGTATGACCCGAGATGGATATCGCTGAACTGAACGATGCGATAGCCCTCGAAAGACTTCGGCAGATTGGGTACATAGATGGTGATACGCTTGACCTGCATCTTAGGAAATCCTTCGGTAAATCCGTAGATAAAGCAGAAGAACGCCACCGCTCCCACTACCAGTCCGAGGAGCTTGCCCCAGTTGCGATGTCCGTGAAGGAGCCGCATACAGCACCAACCGAAGAGACTGAACAGGCTGAAGACAAACTGCGGAACTGCACATACTGCCATCATCACAAACCAGATGTCGATGAGCACCGGATTGCGTGGCAGGAAGTTGGGCAGTATCGTGATATACGCGCTGTAGGCGATAACCACGAAAGCCGGCAACCAGAAGAGCACCCGCTGCCAGAGACTCTTCAGCCGTAACTTGCCATACCTTTTATATATCCACAGATACGGCAACAGGGTGAATACCACTACGGGTATCAATATTCTTGCTATCATTTCTTGATCAAACTTGATTGAAGATACGTTTTCATTGCCTGCACGGGCACTCCTCTGCGCTGTGCATAGTCGCGAAGCTGGTCGTCTCCTATCCGTCCCAGTTCGAAATACCGCGACTTGGGATGTGCAAACATCAGCCCCGAGACACTGGCATGAGGCGTCATCATTCCGCTTGTGGTGAGCCGGATGCCCACCTGACTCATATCGATGAGCTGGTCGATGATGAAGTTGGCACTGGTATCGGGCAGCGAAGGATATCCTATAGCCGGACGGATGCCCTGATAGCGCTCCAGATGCTGGTCTTCGATGCTCAGCTGCTCGTCGGGAGCATAGCCCCAGATGCTGCGTCTCACCTCTTCGTGCAACTTCTCTGCCGTGGCTTCAGCCAACCGGTCGCAGAGTGTCTGTGCCATCATATTGAGGTAGTCGTCCGAGCGATATTTCTTCTCCAGACCGCCATCTACCGTCGTGCAGAAGATACCCAGCCGGTCTGTTATTCCACTGCCCAGAGGACGGATGAAATCAGCCAGACAGAGATTGGGTTCTCCCTGAGCCGCCGGATGCTGCTGACGGAGCATCGGGAAGCGGACTTTCTGCCCTTCCAGCCAGATATCATCCCCCTCGCTGTTCGCCTCGAAGAGTCCGAAGACGGCATAGGTATGATATTCGCCTTCCCATGAATGGAGCATATCGAGCGCCTCAGCCTTCATTTTTTCCTTTTCCTCTCGAGGTTTGCCGCTCAATCCCCAGGCATGATAGAAATATAGCCAGTTGATATATGGCTCAATTTCGCTTATATTGTATACTATTTTTCGCATCCGATACGATATTTTATTTTACAATCCCCATAAGATTTCCCTCTTTCAGGAATTGCTTCTGAACTCCAGTTCCTCTCCTCTGCAAGCGGCATCAAACACGCCTTTGTTATAGATAAGATGACCGTTACAGAAAGTCTGTTCCACTTTCCATGCAAACTCATCACCCTCTACAGGGCTCCATTTACACTTGCTCTGAATCACCTCTGCGGTCACCTTCCAAGGCTCTCCCTTGCGCACCACAACGACATCTGCCTTATAACCCGGACGCAGGAAGCCGCGCTGACTGATATGGAACAGACGGGCTGGATTATGGCACATCAGTTCAACCAGGCGCTCGATACTGATTACCTTTTCGTCAACAAGTTTCAGCATGCTTACCAGCGAGAACTGTACCATTGGCATACCTGATGCAGCCTTGGCACAACCGCCCTGTTTATCCTTCAACTGATGAGGAGCATGATCGGTACCTACTACAGTTATCTTACCATTACTCAGCGCCTTACGCAAAGCATCGCGATCAGCAGCGGTCTTTACTGCAGGGTTGCATTTGATGCGTGCGCCCTTCACTGCGTAATCTTTATCCGAGAACATGAGATGAGCCACAACAGCCTCGCCTGTAATATTTTCATCCTTACCGAAGAACTCCAGTTCCTTAGCCGTAGTAACGTGAGCGATATGGAGATGCGCCCCGCTTTCCTTAGCCAGCTGCACCGCCAGACGGCTGCTTTCATAGCAAGCCTCCTCGCTGCGTATTTCAGGATGATGTTCTACGGCAGGGTCCTCACCCCATTTCTGCTTAGCCAGCTGCATGTTGCGGTTGATGATTTCGGTATCCTCACAGTGGGTCATCACCGGCAAATCCAGCTCTTTCGCCTTCTTGAAGATAGCCTGCAGCGCCTCATATTTATCCACCAGCATATTGCCCGTACTGGAGCCCATAAAGAGCTTGATGCCCGGAACACGATGCGTATCGAGCTGCTCAAAATCATTTACATTATCATTGGTAGCACCAAAGAAGAAACTGTAGTTCACATGACTCTTCTCAGCGCCCAGCTGCCGCTTTGCCTGCCAGGCCTCCAGAGAGGTAGTCTGAGGTACCGTGTTAGGCATCTCAAAATAACTGGTCACACCACCAAAGGCAGCTGCGCGGCTTTCGCTCTCGATGTCAGCCTTCTGCGTAAGTCCCGGCTCACGGAAGTGAACATGATCATCAATCACACCCGGCAAAACAAAACACCCCGAGGCATCGATGACTTCATCGTAATTGCCACGGGGTGCCTCGCCTTCATATATCTCCTTGATAAATTCACCATCCAACAAGAGGTCGCCCACAAAAGAGCGACCCTCATTTATAATGGTTCCATTCTTGATTAATTTCATATTACTAAACTTATAAAATGAAGAGTTTTACAAGATGTTAATGCCCAAGACCTTGAAAGAGCCCTGTTTCTACTCCTGACCTTCCTGTTTTTGAGGAATCGTAGGCGCAGCCAGTTCGTTGGCTGTAGGTGCCGGAGCCGCATCAGGATTTACCTGTGGAGCCGCTTCCATCTCTGGCTGCATGCCGCTCTGCGCATCTCGTGTACCGTTCATAATCTCCTGATTCTCTTGAGCTTTCTTATAATAGTCCTTTACATAAGGATCATTCTTGAAATAGTCGGTAGCCTTGCTCATGATATCCTCAATCCAAGGAGAGAGCATCGGATACTGGTTGCCCATCGTAACGAGGAAGAAGACGCCCGGTCCCAGCACATTGTTGAAGTTGTCGGTAACAAACGAAGTGATGAGCTTGTCTTCCTGCTCAGAGAGGCGGATGGATTCCTCGTTCAGATGCTTGTTGACAGCCACCATATCGCTACCGTTCATGATAGCCTGGTCGTGCTTGTGTACCAGTTCGCGCAACTGATTCTGAATCTGCTGGTATTTCTTGAAGAATCCGAAGAGTTTATCGTTCATAGGAGTACCGCTTACCACCTGCTGTGTATCATCGAGCTTCACCGTAATGCTTCCACTCTCCAACACCAGCGGCAGCACAGGGTCATCATCCATGAAGATATTCGCCATCTTCATAGAGTCGACAGAACCCTGAAAATGGAACTGTCCGTGCACTACATCGCAAGAATCCACGTTCTTGAAATCGTTGTTTTCCAGTATCTTAAGGTACAGCATGCGTCCGTCCAGAGTACTTACGTTAGAAGTACCCGAGATATCGTAACTGTTGGCACAAGATGCTAGTGCCATCAAGGCAATGAATGCGTAAAATATTCTATTCATAAGCTTTCTATATCACTTTCGGTGAACAAAAGTACAATCTTAATTTGAACTGACGAAATAAATTGCAGCAATTTAATTCATTCTTACAAGATTTATGTTTTGTTTGCACTCCTATTGGCCACCGAAAGCTTTTTTCTCGTCCTTTCTATATTACTGATTGTTTTCCTTCTTCAGTTCGTGAGAGATGCGATGCGTGGTATACAGCTCCAGCAGGGCTGCGATAAGAAGGAAGACTACCCACTTATTATAGAAATAGGTGATATAGGTCTCATAATTCTCAAACCAGCGGCGCAGGAACGCATACACCGTATCTACCATCGAGATGCCAGAGAGCACGAAGAAGATGTCTGCCACATACTGCATCCTCTTCAGTCGGTGAATAACCAGCGAAGGTCCCTCATAGAACTGCATCGCCTGCATCACGCTGAAGAGTATGGTGCCCAGCAGGAACCCCCAGCTCGTTACCTGCACCAGCTGCGGATGTGAAAAACCAAATGCGAAGCACGCCGCACCGACAACCATCAGCACGCCGCCCAGCAAGAAAATAACACTTTCCAGTTTACTCAATTGTTTCATTATCGTCTTGTTCGTTAGTTTTTTCCGGAATATCCGAACTCAATACAAAGATATCTTCATCATCAGCCTTCATGAAATAACGCTGGCGGGCTATCTTCTCAAATGCCCGCGCACCATGCTGCATATCGCGCAGGGTATGCTTGTCGTTTTCATACTGCTCACGATACTTTTCTATCTCCGAACGGAGCGTAGCTATCTCTATCTGGTACTTAATGTGCTGTCTTACACTGTTGTCGTCAACTACACCAACTACCAGAACACCCGCTACAATCACTATAAGATACTTATAATGAGCGAGATAATTCCATATAATACCAAGTTTTTTACTCATTTCTTCCGAATTTGTTTGCAAAGATAATATTTTTTTGTTATCTTTGCATCATCAATTAAGAAAAAATAATGGAAGAGTATATAGTTTCTGCAAGAAAGTACCGTCCGATGACCTTCGATTCGGTTGTCGGACAGAGTGCATTGACCACCACTTTGAAGAATGCAGTGAAGAGCGGCAAGCTGGCGCACGCCTATCTTTTCTGCGGTCCGAGAGGTGTGGGCAAAACCACTTGTGCCCGCATTTTTGCGAAGGCAATCAACTGCGAGCATCCTCGTGAAGACGGCGAGGCATGCAACGAATGTGAGAGCTGCCGTGCCTTCAATGAGCAGCGTTCCTACAACATCTTCGAGCTGGATGCCGCCAGCAACAACGGTGTTGACCAGATTAAGGTTCTGATGGAGCAGACCCGCATCCCGCCTCAGGTAGGCAAGTATAAGGTGTTTATCATCGATGAGGTCCACATGCTCTCTACAGCCGCCTTCAACGCCTTTCTCAAGACGCTGGAAGAGCCACCTCAGCATGTCATCTTCATCCTCGCCACTACCGAGAAGCATAAGATTCTGCCTACCATCCTGAGCCGATGCCAGATTTACGACTTCGAGCGAATGACGGTAGCCAATACCATCAACCACCTGAAGATGGTGGCTGAGAAGGAAGGCATACAATATGAAGAGCAGGCGCTCGCCGTGATAGCCGAAAAGGCTGACGGAGGTATGCGCGATGCCCTCTCTATCTTCGACCAGGCTGCCAGCTTCTGCATGGGCAACATCACTTACCAGAAGGTGATCGAGGACCTGAACGTACTCGACAGCGACAACTATTTCCGACTGGTAGACCTGGCTCTGAAGAATAAGGTGGCCGAGATGATGGTAACGCTCGATGGCATTCTGAGCCGCGGTTTCGATGGCGGCAACATGATACAGGGGCTTGCCCAGCATGTGCGCAATGTGATGATGGCGAAGGATCCTCAGACCCTGCCTCTGCTCGAGACCAGCGACGACCAGAAAGCCAAGTTTCAGGCTCAGGCCCAGAAGGCACCTACACCTTTCTTATATAAGGCGCTGGAACTGATGAACCAGTGCGATATCCATTACCGCGCCAGCAGCAACAAGCGATTACTGGTAGAGCTCACCCTGATACAGATAGGCCAGATTACGCAGCCCGAGGATCAAGATGTGCCTAGTGCGGGGCGTACGCCCAATAGATTAAAATCCCTGTTTCAGAAACTCCTGGCTCAGTCTAAGCTTGCCTCTCAGGGTGCAGGTTCTGAGCCTTCTGGCAGCAGCGAAAACCGGTCATCACAGCCGGGAGCGTCTGCTGCTACAGCTACTGCTGTGCCTACTTCCGGAGCCTCAGCAGCCGCTTCTGCAGCCTCCAATGCTGCATCTTATTCTGCATCTTATTCTGCATCTGCCACCGCAGCCGCATCTGCCTCTCCAGAAGGCTCAGCCGCTGCCGGAGCTGCTACTGATGCTGCATCGCCTCACAAGCCACGACTCAAGAATATCAAGCTGGGCGGCATAGGCATGACTTTCTCTAACCTGAAGAAGAAGGAGGAGAACCAGCGCCGCCTGCACAGTCCGTATGATGATACCAATGAGGAAAAAGCGACCATCACGGGCGACCAGAACGAGTTCACCCAGGAGCAGGTGGAAGCAACATGGTTCAGTATGTGTATGAGAATGCAGAACAAGCTGGATTTCATAGGTTTAGCCAACCGCATGAAGAGTATTGTACCGAAGATAACCAACTATCCGCAGATAGAGGTTATCATCAACAACCAGCTCTTGCTAGACGACGTTTTGAACATCAAGAACCGCATTCTCAAGACTTTCGTCTTAGGTCTTCACAACAGCGAACTGAGCATCACCTACCGACTTGCCGACCAGGAAGAGGTAGGCAAGGTTCTGACCAAGAATGAAGTTCTGGAACTTCTTATGGAGAAGAACCCTGCAATGAAAAAACTCACAAAGGACCTGGATCTGGTCATGACATAGAAGATACTCCACACGATACGAAATTCTCCACTCCATGTAGGACAACCTATACGGAGTGGAGAAAATTGTTTTTACAAATATCGAAACTTGGTACTATAAGAGATACATAAGAGGGAAAGACCAAAGGGCGTTACAGCGTGACAGTTGTGACAGTTGTGACAGTTTTCAGCGGAGGGGGTATATTGCGAGTTTGCAGCTATTAAATTATAAGTATATATATTTAAATTATTATATATATATTTATATATAATAATTTACCTCTAAAGAAAGGGAAGGAGGGGTAGGCGCTGAAAACTGTCACAACTGTCACAACTGTCACACTGTAACGCTTTCTGGGTAAAAAGGAAGTAGTCAGAAGAAATGGCTTTTTTTATAACATCTCATTGTTTTCTTGCTCAAAACACACAGAGAAACATTTTACAAAATATAGTTTTCTCCCCCGCAACTCTACGACTTTTTTTGTTTAACTACGAAAGCCGGAATGTTAAAATCGGTTTAACATAACTCTGCAGGGTGAAATTTGGCGGTTCGGAGATTTTGATGTACTTTTGCACCGTATTCATTTTTTTCCATGAAGCGCAGACCTTGAGGCTGTAAAACACAGCCTCAAGGTCGTAAAACAAAAAAGCCCCCGATGCAGAAAAGCACCGGGAGCCTTCGTAAGCAAATTATTATTATCTTAAAAAGATCAATTGAATATGCAGCACATCACAGTACACACCATGACGCACCGGCAGAAAGGCTTAAATGAGGTTCATGCCCGCTTCCTCAGCCTCCTTGCGCATCTCCTCAGGCCAGATGCTAGCCTGGATCTCACCAATGTGAGCCTTATGAAGCAATACCATACACAGACGGCTCTGGCCGATACCGCCACCAATGCTCAGAGGCAACTTATCGTTCAGGAGCTGCTGATGGAAGTAAAGCTTCTCTCTATCCTCCTTGCCCTCCAGCTTAAGCTGACGCAGCAGACTCTCCTTGTCAACACGGATACCCATAGAACTGAGCTCGAAACTGCGACCCAGAACAGGATACCAGATAAGGATATCACCATTCAGTCCCACCTTGCCGTTCTCAGCCACGGTGCTCCAGTCATCATAGTCAGGAGCTCGGCCATCATGCTTCTTGCCATCGCTCAACTTGCCGCCAATGCCCTCTACAAATACAGCGCCATACTTCTTGCAGATTTCATCCTCGCGCTCCTTAGGAGAAAGGTCTGGATACATATCGAGCAAATCCTGCGCATGAATGAAATGAATATCCTTAGGCAGGAAAGGCTTCAGCTGAGGATAATGCTCGCAAGCCAGGAACTCGGTACGCAGGATGGCACCATAGATGCGGCGCACAATATTCTCGAGGAAGGCGATGGTACGGTCTTCCTTGGTAATCACAGCCTCCCAGTCCCACTGGTCAACATAGAGCGAATGAAGATTGTCCAGCTCCTCGTCAGCACGGATGGCGTTCATATCTGTATATACGCCATAAGCAGGCTCAATCTCATACTCGGCAAGCGTCAGTCGCTTCCACTTGGCAAGAGAATGAACCACCTCAGCCTGGGCTTCGCCCAAATCCTTGATTGGGAAACTTACAGGGCGCTCTACGCCGTTCAGGTCATCATTGATACCAAGCCCCTTCAATACGAAGAGTGGAGCGGTAACACGACGCAGACGGAGCTCGGTGCTCAGGTTTTGCTGGAAGAATTCTTTTATCATTTTAATACCCATTTCGGTCTGGCGCATATCCAGCAGCGCCTTGTACCCTTCAGGTTTTATCAAATTGCTCATTTTTATTTCATATTTAGTATTTGCGCTGCAAAGGTACAAAATAATAATTAATCTGCAAGCATTTTTCCGTATTTTTTCGCAAAATGATAGCATTTTTAAGTTTTTTAGTAGCATTTTGTAGAACAATTTGCAAATACACATTATATATATGAAAAAATCTGCCCCAAATATTTGGTTATTTCAAATAAAAGCAGTAATTTTGCAGTCGACTTCCCGTTTCGATGTCATACAACCGGAGAAACGGGCGGCAGAAAAGAGGGTCTCGTAGCTTAGCTGAATAGAGCGTCAGATTCCGGTTCTGAAGGTCGTGGGTTTGAATCCCACCGAGATCACCCGAAACAACAGAAATGATTAATAATTGAAAACATGGATTTAGTAGAACGATTTATAAACTATACGAAATTCGACACACAGTCGAGCGAAGAATCGACCAGCGTGCCTAGTACGGCAAAACAGCTCGAATTTGCCAAGTACCTGAAGAAGGAACTTGAGGACGAAGGACTGAGCGATGTCGAAATGGATGACATGGGCTATATCTATGCCACTCTGAAGAGCAATACCAAGAAAAAGACTCCTACCATCGGATTTATTTCACACATGGATACATCGCCTGATGCCAGCGGAAAGGATGTAAAGGCGCGCGTCATCAAGAACTATGACGGCAACGACATCGAGCTGAGCCCGGGCATCATCTCAAGCGTTGAGACTTTCCCAGAGCTGAAGGCTCACAAGGGAGAGGATATCATCGTGACAGACGGTACTACCCTGCTGGGTGCTGACGACAAGGCGGGTATCGCTGAAATCGTACAGGCTATGTGCTATCTGCGCGACCACGACGAAATCAAGCACGGCGACATCCGAGTAGGTTTCAATCCTGACGAGGAAATCGGTATGGGTGCACATCATTTCGACGTAGAGAAGTTTGGCTGCGACTGGGCTTACACCGTAGATGGCGGTGACCTGGGCGACCTGGAATACGAGAACTTCAATGCTGCCGGAGCTAAAATCGTCATCAAGGGCGTGAGCGTTCATACAGGCTATGCCAAGGGAAAGATGGTGAATGCAAGCCGACTGGCTGTGGAATTCCAGAACATGATTCCTGAGAACGAGACTCCTGAGCAGACTGAAGGCTACCAGGGTTTCTACCACCTCATCGGCATCGAGAGCCGCTGCGAGGAGGCAAAACTCAGCTACATCATCCGAGATCACGACCGCAACAGGTTTGAAAACCGCAAGGATTTCATCGAGGACTGCGTGAACAAGATGAACGAGAAGTATGGCGACGGAACCGTAAAGGCGGTTATCTACGACCAGTACTATAACATGAAGGAGAAGATTGATCCTAACATGCACGTCATTGATATCGTGCTCAGAGCGATGCAGGAGAGCGGCGTTCCACCTCGTGTAGAACCTATCCGCGGCGGTACCGACGGAGCCCAGCTGAGCTTCAAGGGTCTGCCTTGTCCTAACATCTTCGCCGGCGGTGTCAACTTCCACGGTCCTCACGAGTTTGTGAGCATCCAGGTAATGGAGAAGGTAGTGAAGACCATCGTGAAGATTGCGGAAATCACAGAAGAATACAACGACTAATACAGATATGGGGAATTTAGACACATCTAAATTCCCCTTTTTCATAAACAGAAAAATATGGCTGAAATTCCATTTTTAGTAAAAGACCTCGCCCTCATCCTGATGGTAGCAGGCATCGTAACCCTCATCTTCAAGAGGCTCAAGCAGCCGCTGGTGCTGGGATACATCATGGCGGGATTCCTGGTTTCGCCACACATGTCCTACACCATGTCGGTAGTCGACGAGACGGATATCCAGACCTGGGCCGACATCGGTGTCATCTTCACCCTCTTCTCGCTCGGTCTTGACTTCTCGTTCAAGAAAATCGTGAAGATGGGTGCCTCTCCCATCATCGCCACCGTGGTCATCGTGTTCTGCATGATGATGCTGGGCATCAGCGTAGGCCACAGTTTCGGCTGGGGCAGGATGGACTGCATCTTCCTGGGCGGTATGCTCGCCATGAGCTCCACCACTATTATATATAAGGCATTCGATGATATGCGGCTGCGCACCCAGAAGTTTGCCTCGATGGTGATGAGCGTACTGATACTGGAAGATATCCTGGCTATCGTGATGATGGTGATGCTGTCGGCGATAGCGAGCGGAAGCAGTCCCGACGGCGGGCAGATGCTTGCCTCTATCGTGAAGATAGGCTTCTTCCTGGGCGTGTGGTTTATCGTGGGCATCTTCGCCATTCCGTGGTTCCTACGTTCGGTGAGGAAACTTATCAATGCCGAAACCCTGCTCATCGTTTCGCTGGGTCTGTGCTGCGGCATGGCGGTACTGAGCACCAAGGTGGGGTTCAGCAGCGCCTTCGGAGCCTTCGTCATGGGCAGCATACTGGCAGAAACCATTGAGGCAGAGAAGATTATCAAGCTCGTAGAACCGGTAAAGAATCTCTTCGGAGCCATCTTCTTCGTATCGGTAGGTATGCTGGTAGACCCGAAGATTCTGGTAGAATATGCCGTTCCTATCCTCGCCCTGGTCGGCACGATACTGGTAGGTCAGGCGATATTCGGCACCTTCGGCTTCATGCTCGGAGGCGAGTCGCTGAAGTCGGCGATGCGCTGCGGTTTCTCGATGGCTCAGATTGGTGAATTCTCTTTCATCATCGCCTCGCTGGGTCTGTCGCTCGGCGTCATCAGCAAGTTCCTCTATCCGGTAGTGGTAGCGGTGAGCGTCATCACCACCTTCCTTACACCTTATATGATTCGTCTTGCCACACCTACCTATCAGGTGATGGAGAAACATCTGCCCGACAAGCTCATCCATATTCTGAACCATTTCGCGATGAGTCATCCCCAGACGCAGCAGCAGAGCAAGTGGAAATCGCTGATCCGGCAGATGCTGGTCAACACCACCGCCTACTCCATCCTTTCGGCAGCCGTCATCGCCCTGATGTTCACCTTCGTGCTGCCGCTGATGCGCAATCTGCTGCCAGGCTGGCATCTCCACTGGTATGCCAACGCCATCACCGGTCTGCTTACCGTCCTATTCATCTCACCGTTCCTGCGCGCCATCGTGATGAAGAAGAACCATAGTGCCGAGTGGAAACGCCTCTGGGTGGAGAGCAGCATCAACCGCGTGCCGCTGCTCTTTACGGTGTTCGTGCGCTTCATGATAGCACTGGCTTTCATCTTCTACATCATCAATTTCCTCTCGCGCTTTACCAATGCGCTGATTGTCTGCATCGGTGCAGCAGTAGTGATGCTGATGATAACCTCCCGCCGCATCAAGAAGCGTAGCATCGTGATGGAGCGCGTCTTCGTTCACAACCTCCGCTCGCGCGATATTGCGGCTCAGGTGAATGGCGAAAAGCGGCCGCTCTACGAGGGCAGACTGCTGGACCGGGATATCCACATCAGCGAATTTGAAGTGCCAGAGGACAGCAGTTGGACGGGCAAATCGCTGCGAGAGCTGCATCTGCGCCAGCGTTTCGGTGTTGACATGAGCAGCATTCGCCGCGGCTCTCACCGGCTGAACATCCCGAACGGCGACATGATCATCTTCCCGGGCGACAAACTGCAGGTAATCGGCAACGACGACCAGCTGCAGAAATTCAATACCGCCCTGCAGAGCGACCTGCTGCCTGAGGAGGCTGAAATAGAAAAGCGCGAGATGAAGCTCAGCCAGCTCATCATCTCTTCTTCCAGCGAATTCCTGGGCAAGACGCTCATCGAAAGCGGTATCAGAGACCGGTACAACTGCATGGTTGTAGGACTGGAAGAAGGTCGTGAGAATCTGACGCACGTATCCCCTACCCGAGTCTTCAAGAAGGGAGACATCATCTGGATAGTGGGAGAAGAAGCAGATTTGAAGAGAATCAAGAATTAAATAAAAGAACTTTCGTAAGTAAGCTCCATACGCCCTGAAAGGGCAGAAGCCCCTAGCCCAGGGCAGCGCCCTGGGTATAGTAGCAGTCTGCAAGACGCCCTGTAAGGGCAAAAGCTTTATTATCACTAAGTATTTTAAAGCTTTTGCCCTTACAGGGCGCATGTTTATTATTATATTTTATACCCAGGGCGCTGCCCTGGGCTAGGAGCTTCTGCCCTTTCAGGGCGTGCCGGGAACAACCAGATTACTTCACGGTGATATGGAAGCAGCCCTGATTCACCTCATATTTAATATAGCAGCGGTTCTTGTTGCGGAAATCGCGGAGCACCTCGGAGAACACCCATTTCAGGGTATCATTCTGCACCTGTCGGCGAGGCTGTTCACGGGTCTGAATCTGCTTGTAGCGGTTGTAGCAGATATCGAAGGTAGTACCATAAAGATGGCACGAATTCTCGGTAGCATTACCGTTTCGGGTACGCAGTTTCGCCACATCATCCTTGGTGCGCAGAATGCTCGTCACGATAATCTTATGCAGCGGAATGCCCTTGATCTGCAGCGAATCAAAATAGGCACGGCCGATATCCTGGAGCAGCACAGAGGCGCGAGGCACCAGGTAAGGAATACTGTTGTTCAGCTTGTCGACATAAAAGAAAGGATTGCTGCCCACATACACCAGCTTGCCCTTGCTGTTCTCTGCCTCCAGACGGTTCTGCACCGGTTTCACGCCGTGCTTTGTAGCTGCCAGAATCTGCACATCCTGCTGGTCGGGGAAAGTATTGCCGAAATGAGGCACCGAGAAGATGCGATGCTTCACCTCCTTGCCATCCTTGTCGAAGAAGATAGAAGGCTTTCCGCTCTGTGCCGTATCAGGCATAACAGAGAGTTCATCCTTCTTCAGGTCTTCAGCCACATTTCCATCAGCACCAGCCGATGCATCAGAAATCTCAGCAGAAGAAGCAGCAGAAGCAGCCGAATCCTTCGCTGCCACGAGCGTAGAATCAGCCGCACCAGCAGCCGTCGTTTTCGGTTTTGCCACCCCCGGGAAGATGACTCTTACCAGCGCCAGAAGCAAAACCACAATACCAAAACCCTGTAAATATCTGTTCTTACTAATCTTCATAATTATCTTATTTTCACGAAATAATATTCTATATTCTTCAGGCAAAACGGGAACCGCATCGCCAAATTTAGCTGCAAAGGTAACAAAATCTCTCGAAAAAATAGCTTTTTTAATATTTAAAGAATGTTTTATTCGCCGAAATTTGCTCATTTCATGGAAAAGTAGTAATTTTGCAGCGTTATATAACAAAATATTAGATAGGATAGTTTAAACTTTATAGAATTAAGACATTTTGATAGAGAAACATATTGTACTCGAAGATATCGATCCAGTGATGTTCTACGGTGTGAACAATGCCCACCTGCAGATGATTAAATCGCTGTATCCTAAGTTGCGTATCGTGGCACGCGACAACGTGATTCGTGTGCTCGGCGACGAAGAGGAAATGGCAAAGGTGGAAGAGGATATTGAGCAGATGCGCAAGCACTTGCTTAAATACAACATGCTCAATGATGAAGACATCCTGGACATCGTGAAAGGAAAACAGACCAAGGCGGACAGCGTGAAAGGCGTGCTGGTATATAGCATCAGCGGCCGACCTATCAAGAGCCGCAGCGAAAACCAGCAGCAGCTGATAGATGCTTACGAGAAGAACGACATGGTATTTGCCGTGGGACCAGCCGGTACCGGCAAGACCTATCTCAGCATCGCCCTTGCCGTAAAGGCCCTCAAGGAGAAAGCCATCAAGAAAATCATCCTCTCACGACCAGCCGTAGAAGCCGGCGAAAAACTCGGTTTCCTGCCTGGCGATATGAAAGACAAAATTGACCCATACCTCCAGCCGCTCTACGATGCGCTGGAAGACATGATACCTGCCGTAAAGCTGCAGGATATGATGGAAAAGCACATTATCCAGATTGCTCCGCTCGCCTTTATGCGCGGACGCACACTCAGCGATGCCGTCGTCATCCTCGACGAGGCGCAGAACACTACCTCCCAACAGATTCGCATGTTCCTAACCCGTATGGGCATGAACACCAAGATGATCATCACCGGCGACCTGACACAGATAGACCTGCCACGCGAACAGCGAAGCGGACTGAAAGAGGCGCTCAAGATTCTGGACGGCGTGGAAGGCATCAGAGTGGTGAAGCTGGGACAGAAGGATATCGTGCGCCACAAACTCGTAACCCGCATCGTCAACGCATACGACAAGTATGATAAGGAGAGAGCGGAAGCACGGGAAGCTCAGAAAGAAGAAAAAGATAATTCAAAATAATAAGAATTAAGAATGAACAGAATGATTACTTAAGGCATATCATAAAGTTCAAAGTTCAAAATTCAAAGTTCAAAGTAAAATGAAAGCATTAACAAAGACAGATTTCCATTTTGATGGACAGAAGAGTGTTTACCACGGTAAAGTACGTGATGTGTATGACATTAACGACGACCTCCTCGTGATGGTCGCTACCGACAGAATCTCAGCGTTCGACGTTGTTCTGCCTAAGGGTATCCCTTTCAAAGGACAGGTGCTCAATCAGATTGCAGCTAAGTTCCTGGACACGACTACAGACATCTGTCCAAACTGGAAGTTGGCTACTCCAGACCCAATGGTTACCGTAGGTTTGAAGTGCGAAGGTTTCCGCGTGGAGATGATCATCCGTTCTATCCTCACCGGTAGTGCATGGCGCGAGTATCAGAAGGGCTGCCGCGAGATTTGCGGTGTGAAGTTGCCAGACGGTATGCGCGAGAACCAGCGTTTCCCAGAGCCTATCATCACCCCTACTACAAAGGCTGACGAGGGTCACGACATGAATATCTCTAAGGAAGAGATCATCGCCCAGGGTATTGTTAGTGCAGAGGATTACGCTGTGATGGAGGACTACACACGCCGCATCTTCGCCCGTGGTCAGGAAATCGCTGCCAAGCAGGGCTTGATCCTCGTAGATACCAAGTACGAGTTCGGCAAGCGCGACGGCAAGGTTTATCTCATCGACGAGATCCACACTCCAGACTCTAGCCGCTACTTCTATGCAGATGGTTACGAGGAGAAGTTTGAGAAGGGTGAACCACAGCGCCAGCTCTCTAAGGAGTTCGTTCGCCAGTGGCTTATCGAACACAACTTCATGAACGAGCCAGGCCAGACCATGCCAGAGATTACCGACGAGTATGCAGAGAGCGTATCCGACCGCTACATCGAACTCTACGAGCACATTACCGGCGAGAAGTTTGACAAGGCTGCTGAGGAAGGCGACATCGCTGCCCGCATCGAGAAGAATGTAAGCGAGTGGCTTGCTGCACACAAGTAAACTATATATAAATGTATAAGCAAGAACAGATAAAGCCCTACGAGGGCACAGGAGACAAGGGCAAGCTGGTAGAGGAGATGTTCGACAACATCGCCCCTACCTACGATACCCTGAACCACCGTCTCTCGTGGGATATCGATAAGGGATGGCGCAAGAAGGCAATCAGGCGTCTTGCGCCCTTCTCTCCTAAAAAGATGCTCGACATCGCTACCGGTACCGGCGATTTCGCCATCCTAGCCGCACAGATGCTACATCCCGACCAGCTGATCGGAGCAGACATCTCGGAAGGCATGATGGAGATAGGCAGACAGAAGGTAAAGCAGCTGGGACTGGAAAACACCATCTCCTTTGCCAAGGAAGACTGCCTCAACCTCTCGTTCCAGGACGAGAGCTTCGACGCTGTAACCGCAGCCTTCGGTATCAGGAACTTCCAGAACCTGGATCAGGGACTGAAGGAAATGTGCCGGGTACTGAAAAAAGGCGGACATCTCTGCATCGTAGAACTCACCACGCCGGTCAGTTTCCCGATGAAGCAGCTGTTCAGCATCTACAGCAACACTGTCTTGCCGATGTATGGCAAACTCATCAGCAAAGACCAGAGCGCCTACAGTTATCTCAACAAGACCATCGAGGCATTCCCTCAGGGCGAGGTTATGATGGAGGTGTTCAAAAAGGCAGGATTCGCAAAGGCAGAGTTCAAGCGACTCACCTTCGGCATCTGCACACTCTATTTCGCAACCAAATAAAATAAAAATATTATGGACAAGTATGGACTCATAGGTTACCCTCTGGGGCATTCGTTCTCAAAAAACTATTTCAACGAAAAGTTTGAGAACGAGGGCATCGATGCCCAATACATCAACTTCGAGATACCTTCTATCGAAAATCTTACCGAGATTCTCGACTCAAATCCTGAACTAAAGGGTCTCAACGTCACAATACCTTATAAGGAGAAAGTGATCAGCTATCTCGACGTGGTAAGCCCTGAGGCGAATGCTATCGGAGCCGTCAACGTGATCAAGGTGGAGCACAGAGGCGAAGATGTTTATCTGAAAGGATATAACAGCGATGTAATCGGTTTTACCAAGAGCATCGAACCTTATATCGAGCCTTATCACAAGAAGGCTCTCATCCTGGGTACAGGTGGAGCTTCAAAGGCTATCAACTTCGGTCTGAAATCGCTCGGACTGGAAACAGCCTTCGTGAGTCGATACGAGCGTCCGGGTACTATCCAGTACGAAAAAATCACCCCTGAGGTTATCAAGGAGTATAACGTCATCGTAAACTGTACCCCAGTGGGCATGTACCCACACGTAGACGAGTGTCCTGCGCTGCCTTACGAGGCAATGGACAGCCACACCCTGCTCTACGACCTCATCTACAATCCCGACGAAACCCTCTTCATGAAGAAGGGCAAAGAACACGGAGCCACAGTAAAGAATGGCTTGGAAATGCTCTTGTTGCAAGCCTTTGCATCATGGGATTTCTGGCACCAGGAAAAATAAGCATATCATAAAGTTCAAAGATCAAAGTTCAAAATAAGAATATGAGTAACAATAGATATATGATGCGCGGTGTTAGCGCAGCAAAGGAAGATGTTCACAACGCTATCAAGAACATCGACAAGGGTATTTTCCCACAGGCTTTCTGCAAGATCATACCTGATATCTTGGGCGGCGACCCAGAGTATTGTAACATTATGCATGCCGACGGTGCAGGTACCAAGTCGAGCTTGGCCTACATGTACTGGAAGGAGACGGGCGACCTCTCTGTATGGAAAGGTATCGCTCAAGATGCTATCGTGATGAATACCGACGACCTGCTCTGCGTAGGCGCAGTAGACAACATCCTCGTAAGCTCTACCATCGGACGCAACAAGATGCTCATCCCAGGCGAGGTAATCTCAGCTATCATCAACGGTACTGACGACCTGCTCCACGAGATGCGTGAGATGGGTATCGGCATCTATCCTACCGGCGGTGAGACTGCTGACGTAGGCGACCTGGTTCGTACCATCATCGTTGACTCTACCGTTACCTGCCGCATGAAGCGCAGCGATGTCATCAACAACGCCAACATCCGTCCAGGCGATGTCATCGTAGGTCTTTCTTCTACAGGTCAGGCTACTTACGAGAAGAAATACAACGGCGGTATGGGCAGCAACGGACTTACTTCTGCCCGCCACGATGTATTTGCCAAGTATCTCGCAGAAAACTATCCTGAGAGCTACGACCACGCTGTGCCAGACGAGTTGGTTTACAGCGGTAAGTATAAGTTGACTGATGAGGTAGAGGGTTCACCTATCAATGCCGGAGAACTGGTACTCTCTCCTACCCGTACCTACGCTCCTGTCATCAAGAAGATTCTCGACGAGCTCCGCCCAGAGGTTCACGGTATGGTTCACTGCACCGGTGGTGCCCAGACCAAGGTTCTTCACTTCGTAGGCGAGAACTGCAAGGTAGTGAAGGACAACATGTTCCCAGTACCTCCACTCTTCAAGGCAATCCACGACTGCTCAGAGACCGACTGGAAGGAAATGTATCAGGTATTCAACATGGGTCATCGCATGGAGATCTACGTACGTCCTGAGGTTGCCGAGAAGGTTATCGCCATCAGCAAGAGCTTCAACATCGATGCCCAGATTGTGGGTCACATCGAAGAAGGCAAGCGCAGCCTGACCATCAAGAGCGAATTCGGAACATTCGAATACTAAAAATAGAATTAAAATTAATGGATAATAACAACATATTACAGAAGCTAGAAGGCTTAGAGAGCCGATACGAGGAAGTAAGCACCCTCATTACCGACCCAAATGTCATCGCCGACCAGCCACGCTACGTGAAGCTCACCAAGGAATGGAAAGACCTGGGTGACATCATGGACGCACGCAAGCGATACATCAACTGTCTGAATAGCATCAAGGAGGCAAAGGACATCCTTGCCAACGAGAGCGATCCGGAAATGAAGGAGATGGCTCGCGAAGAGCTCAACGAGAACGAGGCGCTGCAGCCTAAACTCGAAGAAGAAATCAAGATTGCGCTGGTACCTAAGGACCCAGAAGACGCCAAGAACGTACAGATGGAAATCCGAGGCGGTGCCGGAGGCGACGAGGCTGCCCTCTTTGCAGGCGACCTATTTAATATGTATAAGAAATTCTGCGAATCGAAGGGATGGACCGTCAGCGTGACTTCTGTTTCTGAAGGCGCAGTAGGTGGATACAAGGAAATCGACTTCGCTGTAAGCGGTACTGACGTTTACGGTACATTGAAGTACGAATCAGGTGTTCACCGTGTTCAGCGTGTGCCTGCTACTGAAACACAGGGCCGTATGCACACCTCAGCTGCTACCGTGGCTGTATTGCCAGAAGCAGACAAGTTTGAGGTGAACATCAACGAAGGTGACATCAAGTGGGATACCTTCCGAAGCTCAGGTGCCGGTGGTCAGAACGTGAACAAGGTGGAGTCTGGTGTACGTCTCCGCTACCCTTGGAAAAACCCTAACACAGGCGAGGTTGAGGAAATCCTCATCGAGTGTACCGAAACCCGTGACCAGCCAAAGAACAAGGAGCGTGCCTTGAGCCGCCTCTATACATTCATCCACGACCGTGAGCACCAGAAGTATGTTGACGATATCGCCAGCCGCCGCAAGAGCCTCGTTTCTACCGGCGACCGCAGTGCGAAGATCCGTACCTACAACTTCCCGCAGGGCCGTGTTACCGACCACCGTATCGGTTACACCACTCACGATCTCAACGGTTTCCTGGCAGGTGATATTCAGGACATGATTGATGCCCTGACCGTAGCCGAGAACGCAGAGAAGCTGAAAGAAACAGAATTGTAAAACCCCGATTCATCGTTCCGTACTTCGGGGCGGTGAATCATCATATCAATCCATTATGAACAGAAAAGAACTCGTAGAGCAGATTTTCGCCAAGAAGAGTTTCTTGTGCGTAGGTCTTGACACAGATATCAACAAGTTGCCTAAGTGCATCACCGAGAGTGAAGACATCCAGGGCGCAGAAGCCGAAATGATATTCAGATTCAACAAGGCTATCATCGACGCAACAGCCCCATACTGTGTGGCTTACAAGCCAAACCTGGCTTTCTATGAGAGCCGCGGAATCGATGGCATGATTGCCTTCGAAAACACCATCAAGTATCTCCACAGCCACTACCCAAACCACTTCATCATCGCAGATGCCAAGCGCGGCGATATCGGCAACACCAGCAAGATGTATGCCCAAACATTCTTCGAGGAATACAATATCGACTCAGTAACCGTAGCTCCTTATATGGGTGAGGATTCAGTCAAGCCATTCCTAGAGTATGACGGCAAGTGGGTTATCCTCCTGGCACTAACCAGCAACAAGGGTAGCCACGACTTCCAGCTCACCGAGGATAAGGAGGGCGAGCGCCTCTTCGAGAAGGTTCTCAAGAAGAGCCAGGAATGGGGCAACGATGAGAACATGATGTATGTAGTAGGCGCTACACAGGGCAAGATGTTCGAAGACATCCGCAAGGTGGCTCCTAACCACTTCCTCCTCGTACCGGGCGTAGGTGCACAGGGTGGCAGCCTGCAGGAAGTTTGCAAGTATGGCATCATCAAGGACTGCGGCTTGCTCGTCAACTCTTCCCGCGGCATCATCTATGCCAGCAACGGCGATGACTTTGCTGAGGTAGCAGGTCAGAAAGCTAAGGAGTTGCAGGCAGAAATGGCAGCAGAACTTGCTAAGTTATAAAAACTCGATTTAGGCGCAAAGTATCTTGAAAAAGAGGCTTTGCGCCTAAAAAATACCTTTTTATGGGGCGAAAAAGCAAAATATTACAAAATAAAGTCGAGAATCTAAATCTTTTTTGCTATTTTTGCAAACAAATTGCGGTTACCTAAAGGTAATGATGCCTTGGGAACCTAAATAAAACAAACTAGAAGTCAGATAAATTATGGAATTTACCGCTCAACAAATAGCCCAGTTCGTTCAGGGCCGTGTGGAAGGTGATGAGAACGCAACAGTCAACACCTTCGCAAAAATCGAAGAAGGTAAGGAAGGCGCTATCTCGTTCCTTTCTAACCCTAAATACACTCATTATGTTTACGAAACCAAGTCAAGCATCGTACTCATTGATGAAACCGTAGAATTGGAACACCCTGTCAGCACAACCCTCATCCGTGTGAAGAATGCATACGAGTGTGTGGCTAAGCTCCTACAGATGTACGAATCCATGAAGCCTAAGAAGACCGGCATCGATCCGCTGGCTTTCGTATCTCCAAAGGCTAAGGTGGCTGAAGGCGTATATGTAGGTGCTTTCGCATATATCAGCGATGGTGCAGAGGTAGGCGAAGGTAGCCAGATTTATCCTCATGCCTACATCGGAGAGGGTGTGAAGATTGGTAAGAATGCACTCATCTATCCGAACGTTACCGTATATCACGGCTGTAAATTAGGCAATAACGTTACGCTTCATGCCGGTTGTGTAATCGGTGCCGACGGATTCGGATTCGCTCCAGGTCCTGAAGGTTACGACAAGATTCCACAGATTGGTATCGTTACCATCGAAGACGATGTAGAGATTGGTGCCAACACTTGTGTAGACCGTTCAACAATGGGTTCTACCTATGTTCGCAAGGGCGTAAAGCTCGACAACCTCGTACAGATTGCCCACAATACCGACATCGGCGCCAATACCGTGATGTCTTCTCAGGTAGGTGTAGCAGGCAGTACAAAGGTAGGCGAATGGTGTATGTTTGGCGGTCAGGTGGGTATTGCCGGCCACATCACTATCGGCGATAAGGTGTTCCTCGGTGCCCAGAGCGGTGTTCCGGGCAGCCTCAAGAGCGGCCAGCAGCTCATCGGAACTCCTCCTATGGAGCAGCGCGCTTACTTCAAGTCACAGGCTATCTTCCGTCGTTTGCCTGACATGTACAAGGAACTCAACGACCTGAAGAAGCAGATTGAAGAATTAAAGAAAAACAATTAAAAATAATAAGGCACGGATGACACGGATGACGCGGAGGCTAACGCCAGTAAGGAATCCGAAGAAAACGCAGAGAAAAAATCCGTGTAATCCGTGCCTAAAAAATGAATATAATTATGTCAAAACAGAAGACACTGAAAGGTAGTTTCTCTCTTTGCGGAAAGGGTTTGCATACAGGCTTGAGCCTCACCGTAACTTTCAATCCTGCACCAGAGAACACCGGTTATAAAATACAGCGCATCGACCTCGAAGGCGAGCCTGTTATCCAGGCTGTAGCTGAGAACGTTGTTGAAACACAGCGCGGTACCGTACTCGGTAAGGGCGATATCCGCGTTTCTACCATCGAGCATGGTATGTCAGCACTCTATGCCCTCGGCATCGACAACTGTCTCATCCAGGTAAACGGTCCTGAGTTCCCTATCCTCGACGGTTCTGCTGCTCCGTATGTAGAGAAGATCCAGAGCATAGGCATCCAGGAGCAGAATGCTGAGAAAGACTACTACATCATCCGTCATAAGATTGAGGTGAAAGATGATCATGGGTCTGTCATCACCATCCTTCCTGACGAGGACTTCAGCATCACAGCCATGTGTTCTTTCGAGAGCAAATTCATCAACAGCCAGTTTGCTACCCTCGAAAAGATGGAGACATACGCAGAGGAGATTGCATCAGCCCGTACCTTCGTTTTCGTACGCGACATCATGCCTCTGCTCCAGGCAAACCTCATTAAGGGTGGTGACCTGGACAATGCCATCGTTATCTACGAGCGCCAGGTAGAACAGGCTCAGCTCGACCAGCTCGCCGACCATCTCAAGGTGCCTCACATGGATGCCAACAAGTTGGGTTACATCCAGCACCGTCCATTGCAGTGGGAGAACGAATGTACACGTCATAAACTGCTCGATATCATCGGCGATATGGCACTCATCGGCAAGCCTATCAAGGGCCGCATCATCGCTACCCGTCCTGGCCATACCGTAAACAACAAGTTCGCCCGCCTCATGCGCAAGGAGATTCGCAAGCACGAGATTCAGGCTCCTATCTACGATCCTAACGAGGAGCCAATCATGGATAATATCCGCATCCGTCAGCTCCTGCCTCACCGCTACCCTATGCAGCTGGTCGACAAGGTCATTGCTATGGGTCCTAACAGCATCGTGGGCGTAAAGAATGTAACCAGCAACGAGCCTTTCTTCACCGGTCACTTCCCTGAAGAGCCAGTGATGCCAGGCGTTCTCCAGGTAGAGGCAATGGCACAGTGTGGCGGTCTGCTCGTCCTCAACCAGTTGGAGGAGCCTGAGCGCTGGAGTACTTACTTCATGAAGCTCGATGATGTGAAGTTCCGCAAGAAGGTGGTTCCGGGCGATACCCTCCTCTTCCGTGTAGAACTCCTCGCACCTGTACGTCATGGCATCAGCTCTATGAAGGGCTATATGTTCGTAGGCGACCAGGTGGTAGCAGAGGCTACTTTCACTGCACAGATTGTTAAGAACAAGTAATAATAAAATAGAAATATGAATCAGATTAGTCCATTAGCGTTTGTTCATCCAGAGGCAAAACTCGGTGACAACAACATTATCGGTCCTTTCTGCTATATCGACAAGGACACCGTTTTGGGCGATAACAACGTATTGCAGAACAGCGTTACCATCCATGTGGGCGCTCGCATCGGCAACAATAATGAATTTTTCCCAGGCGCCAGCATCTCTACCAAGCCTCAGGACTTGAAGTTCAAGGGCGAGCAGACAACCTGCGAGGTGGGCGATAACAACAGCATCCGTGAGAACGTTACTATCTCTCGTGGTACAGCCTCTAAGGGCAAGACCGTAGTAGGCAGCAACAACCTCCTGATGGAGACCGTTCACGTGGCTCACGACTGCGTGCTCGGCAGCGGCTTGATTATCGGCAACTCTACCAAGTTTGCCGGTGAGGTGGTAGTAGATGACAACGCCATCGTCAGCGCCAACGTTCTCGTTCACCAGTTCTGCCATATCGCAGGTTACGTGATGATCCAGGGCGGTTGCCGTTTCTCTCAGGATATTCCTCCATACATCATTGCCGGCAAGGAGCCAACCCGCTACTGCAGCATCAACCTCATCGGTCTGCGCCGTCGCGGTTTCAGCAATGAGACCATCCAGAACATCCACGAGGCTTACCGCCTGCTCTACAGCAAGGGTATATTGAAGGAAGGTATCGAGGAAATCAAGAAGAATCTTGAAGTTACCAAGGAGATTCAGTATATTATCGACTTCGTAGAGAGTTCTCAGCGAGGCATTATCCGATAAAAGTAAAAGGGTAAAAAAGTAAAAAGGTAAAAAGAGCATCCTTGCATAGGTTTATGAAACGAGCAAGGATGCTTTTTTCTTGAATATAAAGAATGATATATGAAAACATTGATTGTGGTCTTAGGTCCTACCGGTGTAGGTAAAACGGAGCTTTGCCTTTCACTGGCAGAGCATCTCGCTATACCTATCATCAATGCCGACTCCCGCCAGATTTTCGCCGAACTCCCTATAGGAACCGCAGCCCCTACTGCCGAACAGCAGCAGCGGGTGAAGCATTATTTCGTAGGAAATCACCACATCGAAGATTATTACAGCGCTGCCCAATACGAGGCTGATGTGATGAATCTCCTGCAGGAAGACATCTTCAAGAATCACGATGTGGCGCTGCTTACAGGCGGCAGCATGATGTATATCGATGCTGTATGCAAGGGAATCGACGACATCCCTACAGTTCGTGACGACATCCGCACTTGGATGAAACAGCGTCTGGAAGAGGAAGGGCTGGAGGCACTGGTAGAAGAACTCCACAAGATGGATCCGGAGCACTGGGCGATAGTAGACAGGAAGAATCCACGCCGCGTGGTTCATGCCCTAGAAATCTGCCATCAGACCGGCAAGACTTATACTTCTTTCCGCACAGCCGAAAAGAAGCAGCGCCCTTTCCGCATCCTCAAGATAGGCCTGAACCGCGACCGTGCCGAACTGTACGATCGCATCAACCAGCGTGTGCTGCTGATGATGGAGGATGGTCTGGAGGCAGAAGCACGCAGCGTATATCCACACAAGGGCCTCACAGCCTTGAGAACCGTGGGCTACAAGGAAATGTTTGCCTATTTCGATGGCGAGATAGATAAGGATGAAGCCATCCGCCAGATACAGTCGCATAGCCGTGAATACATGCGCAAGCAGCTCACCTGGTTTAAGCGAGATGCAGAAATTCACTGGTATCATCCCGACCAGCAAGATGAAATCATCCGATTTATCGATGAAGAGATATAGACATAATCGCCCGATAGCATATTCATTTTTGTTGTTAGAAATATAGTTGAGATTCCATAATATTACATGGAATTCTCCGGAATCAGATTTGAATTCTGGTGCTTTATAGCCCATGAACTTTTCAAAATGCTCGTGTTCTTTGATGATTTTCTTCATACCTTATAAAATCAGCGTCTTGTTTGATGCAGAATTCTAAATAATTGGAGGTAAAAATGAAATAAGCTTCATGTGCGATCGAAACAGGCTTCATGTGCGATTGAAATAGGCTTCATTCGCCATTGAAGCCTATTTCATTTAGAGCAGAAGTAATCTTCCCCTGCCAAAAAGGGTATTTCTGTCAATATTTATAACCAAATTTTGTATACTGGTAAACTTGGAATCTAGCAACGAAAATAGGGAGTTTTGGGCATCTCGAATTCTCTATTTTTTGTTTCTAATTAAGCGAATACCCTATAGTTGTACAACTATAAAGTTGTAGTCGTACGACTATATAGGCTATAGTCGTACAACTATAGAATTCCTATTTTAGCGCTATTAACCAACAAATCCATAATTCCTTGATTATTAACATATTACCATTTCCTTCCATATTTTCAATATTCACAAAGAAATAAGAATCGTTTGAAAATACGAGAATCTCAGCAAGGGAAATGTATAAAAAAATAAAACGACCCGTACATTTGAGCATCGTCGAGAGGCTTGGCGGGTACTAGTGTTGTAAAGGTACGAAGATTTTTCGAAACCAGCAATTTTTTGGGGAGAAATTTTAATTTCGCATGCAAAAAAGTATAAAGCATTTACAAATTAAGCTACTCCGCCCCCATGCGGTAATTCTTTGGCGATAATCCGGTATGCTTCTTGAAGAAGGTGCCGAAGGATGAGGCATTCGGCACAGTCCATTCATTGAGACTTTGGTATCACTGAAAGATGAAAAAGGAGAAGAATAAAAGTATTATATGAGTATTTTATAAGGGTTTTTAAGACCCTTATAAAATATCGAGTTATAAGATATCGAGAAGTTCCTCGAATCTTGAAATACGACGGAGCTTGGGATGTTCAAATTCCTCTGTCTTTTCATGCGCCCATGTGGTATGAAAAGGGATATGGACAGCCGAAGCTCCGATTTTTAATGCCGGAGCAATATCACTCTTGAAACTGTTTCCCACCATCACCAACTCGTCGGGAGTTACATCCAGTTCCCTGCAGAGACGATGATAAGCCTTGGGCGTCTTGTCGCTCACGATAGTCACCACATCAAAATACCGCTGCAGACCCGAACGCCACAACTTATTCTCCTGATCCATCAACTCACCCTTGGTGAAGACTGCCAGCTTATATTTCTTCATCTCACGGAAACAAGCCAAGGTTTTCTCTACCCCTTCCAAAGGCTTGGCATCAAGATGCAGGAGACTCTTACCCAAGTCCACAATTTGAGCGATGACATTCGCCTCCACCTTACCATGACTCACCTTCACCGCATTCTCTACCAGGGATATGGTGAAAGCCTTGCAGCCATATCCCAAATCAGCCATATTTTTACTCTCCGTCTCGAAGAGAGCAGCAGAAATATCCTTTTCCTTTCCATATTCTGCTAGCAACTCGCAATACTCATGCTCCACATCCTCGAAATAGTTTTGTAATGCCCAGAGCGTATCATCGGCATCGAAGGCTATCGCCCTGATATCTTTAAATCTATCCATTTTCATGTTTGTTATGTTTTACACCTTATTATATATAGGCGTTCTGACTGCAAAGATACTACTTTCTTTCAGAAAAACAGAAGAAAAATCGTTTTTAACAAGAATGTAACATCTGTTTAAATAGCCTGTAACATTTCCTACGTACTTTTGCAGCCGAAAAGAAGGAGAAAATGGATAATTCCCGCAAATAAGGGAAAGAAATGTCCCCCACAAAGTAAATAATAACAATAAACATTAAGATTATAATGGGTACAATTTATTTATGTATTGTGATCTTCCTGCTCTGTTTAGCAGTGTTCGATCTCTTCGTAGGAGTCAGCAACGATGCTGTCAACTTCCTGCAATCTGCCATCGGAGCTAAGGTGGCTAAGTTTCGCATGGTGCTGATTATCGCATCCTGCGGTGTGGTTCTCGGAGCCATCATGTCATCGGGAATGATGGATATCGCCCGCCATGGTATCATGAGTCCTGACCACTTTACATTCGAAGAGGTAATGACGCTCTTCCTGTACACCATGCACGAGCGCTTCCTGGCGGTCATGGTGACTGATGTCATCATCCTGGATGTGTTCAACACCTTAGGTATGCCAACCTCTACTACCGTCTCTCTGGTATTCGAGTTGCTGGGTGGTGCTTTCATCCTCGCTACATTGAAGATGTATGGCGACGATAGCCTCAACTATGGCGTATTACTCAACAGCAACAAGGCATTGGAGGTAATCATGGGTATCTTCTCATCTGTCATCATCGCCTTCGTGTTTGGTGCTTTCGTGATGTGGCTTTCCCGTATCATCTTCACCTTCAACTACCGCAAGCACAGCCGCTACAGCATCGCCATCTTCGGTGGTATCGCCTTTACAGCCCTCTCTTACTTCATCTTTATGAAGGGTTTGGGCAAGAGTCCTTACTTGCCTGCTGAGGTGCACGATTATATCGACCAGAATCTCGGTTTCCTCATCTGCATCACCTTCGTGGTATCTGCTGTTGTAATGGAATTCCTGCACCTCTGCCGTGTCAACATCTTCAAGTTTACGGTGCTGATGGGTACTTTCGCCCTGGCTATGGCTTTCGCTGGTAACGACCTGGTGAACTTCATCGGTGTGCCTCTGGCTGGTCTTTCTTCTTATCAGGACTATATGGCAAATGCCAATGGTGCAGCGCCAGACCAGTTTATGATGACTTCATTGATGGAGAGCGCCAAGACCACTCCTGGCTTCCTGCTTGCTGCCGGTGCCGTGATGATTATCGCCATGGCGACATCCAAGAAGGCACAGAACGTAATCAAGACTTCTGTTGACTTGAGCCGTCAGGACGAGGGCGATGAGATGTTCGGCAGTTCTTCTGCAGCCCGCGTGATTGTACGCAACTGCCAGGCTACAGATTCATGGTTGAAGCAGTTTATGCCAAAGGCACTGATGAACTGGATCAACAGCCGTTTCGACAAGAATAATGTTGAACTCGAGGAGAGTGCTGCTTTCGACGTGGTTCGTGCAGCCGTAAACCTGGTACTTGCTTCCATGCTAATCACCATCGGTACCAACCTGAAGTTGCCTCTCTCTACCACCTACGTTACCTTCATGGTAGCTATGGGTTCTTCACTTGCTGATAGAGCATGGAGCCGCGAGAGTGCCGTATTCCGTGTAACAGGTGTATTGAGTGTAATCGGTGGTTGGTTCATCACAGCCGGTGTAGCTTTCGCAGCCTGCGCCATTGTCTGTATCATCATGCACTTCGGTGGTGTGGGCATCCAGGCTTGCTTCATGGGCTTGGTTATCTACCTGCTCATCCGCAGCAACATCAAGTATAACAAGAAGGCTAAGGAAGAGGGCAAGAGTAGTACCTTCCAGCTGATGATGCGTTCCCGCGACCCGGAGATTGTATGGGATTTGCTTCGCCGTCAGGTTTCACGCACCCAGTCTTACGTCTGCCACTTTGCCCTGAACGAGTTCAACCAGATTATGGATGGTCTTACTAACGAGAATACCCGCAACCTTCGTCATGCCAACAAAGATCTGAAGAAGGAACAGGATATGCTGAAGAAGTTCCGCCGTCAGGAAATGCTCGGTTTGAAGAAATCGCCTATCGAGATTGCCATCGAGCGCAACACCTGGTTCCATCTGGGTGCCAACAGCAACCAGCAGTTTATCTACTCTCTGCGCCGTATGCTCGAACCAATCAAGGAACATGTTGACAACAACTTCAATCCGCTTCCTGCTGAATACATCAAGGAGTTTACTCCTGTACGCCAGAAGATCAACGACCTGATGCGCATGAGCTGCGAACTGATTGAAACTGGCAGATATGACAGCTATCGCGAAATTCTTGCCGAGGCAGATGCCTGCAAAGACGAACTCTCTGTTCTCCGCAAAAAGCATATCGACCGCATCCAGCACATGACTGACAATACGCTGATGCAGATTTCTCTGGTTTATCTCAACGTACTGCAGGAGAGTCAGGAATTCCTGAGTGTGATGAGGCATCAGTTAAGAGCTGCAAAGAAGTTTATGGAAAAGTAAATTTTCTCTGACATCTTGTCATGAAACTACTTTTTGGTATATCTGTTGCTTGATGACAGATGACAGCGGATAACAAGAGTGTTATTTCGCTATCACAATATAATCTGAAAAGGTTAGTTTCTCATAGGTTAAGATTGTTAGGTTTAGTTTTTAGAAAAAAGTTTTAGGTTTTTAGTTAGATAAGGGCTCCAAGTGCTAGTGATTAGTATTTGGAGCCATTTTTTTGCCCAAATATTTGGCTATTAAGAAGAAATGTTGTAATTTTGCAGCCGATTTCTGAAAAGAATCATCATATTTCAATAACCCGAGTGCTTGGTAAACCTCGTAAAAAACAAGAAAATGGACAAGAAAAAAACTCAAGTGAGCGTGCTGTTTATGCTTTTCAGCATCCTCTTCTGCGTTTGCCTGATTGCAGCAAACGTACTCGAAACAAAGCAAATCGCCTTCGGGCCAGTTTCCCTTACCGGTGGACTCATCGTATTCCCTGTAAGCTACATCATCAATGATTTGGTATGCGAAGTATGGGGCTATCAGAAAGCGCGTCTGTTGATATGGACCGGCTTTGCGATGAACTTCTTCTTCGTGGCGCTGGGTGCTATCTGCGATGTGATTCCAGCAGCACCTTATTGGACCAACGATGCCGGTTTTCATGCCATCTTCGGTCTGGCACCCCGCATTGCAGCAGCCTCTTTCGTAGCCTTCATCATCGGTTCGTTTGCCAATGCTTATGTAATGAGCGTGATGAAAATCCGCGATGGCGGCAAGCATTTCTCTGCCCGTGCCATCCTCAGTACCATTGCCGGTGAGAGTTGCGACAGTCTTATCTTCTTCCCACTTGCCCTGGGCGGTGTGGTGCCTGCATCAGAATTGCCTTGGCTCATGCTCTGGCAGGTGATACTGAAGACAGCCTACGAGATCGTGGTATTGCCTCTGACCATCCGTGTAGTGAAATACGTGAAGAAGCATGAAGGTGAAGATACATACGACAATAACATCTCCTACAATGTATTCAAGATCTTCAGCCTCGGCTAAAAGACATCAGTAAATTTCAAACATTAAAACATTACCAAGCGTGGATAGAAAAGAAGACGGTCTTCAGGCATTAGGTGCCAAGACTACATATAGAATGGATTATGCGCCAGAGGTGCTCGAAACTTTCGTGAACAAGCATCCTGGCAATGATTACTGGGTACGTTTCAACTGCCCTGAGTTTACATCGCTCTGCCCTATTACGGGTCAGCCAGATTTCGCAGAGATTCGCATCAGCTATATTCCTGACGTAAAGATGGTAGAGAGCAAGAGTCTGAAACTTTATCTCTTCAGTTTCCGCAACCATGGCGATTTCCATGAAGACTGCGTAAACATCATCATGAAGGATCTCATCAAACTGATGGACCCTAAATATATAGAGGTGACAGGCATCTTTACTCCTCGTGGCGGTATCAGCATCTGGCCGTATGCCAACTATGGCAAGCCAGGCACCAAATACGAGAAACTGGCAGAGCAGAGATTCGCTACTCACGAATAAAAAACAAGAAACCTCGGAAGATTGGCAGATTGCTTTTCTTCCGAGGTTTTTTATTGTTTATTGCTGATGAAATTATGGGAACTGAGGATAATCCTCGAAGCGAGGCTTGCGCTTCTCAAGGAACGCCTTGCCGCCCTCCTGAGCCTCATCCATCGTATAATAGAGCATCGTGGCATCGCCAGCCAACTCCTGAATACCAGCCTGACCATCCAGTTCGGCATTCAAGCCAGCCTTGATCATACGGAGTGCCAGAGGCGAACGTTCCATCATGATTTCAGCCCACTCTACACAGGTATCTTCCAACTTTTCGAGAGGCACCACCTTGTTCACCATTCCCATCTCTTCAGCCTCCTTGGCAGAATACTGCTTGCAGAGGAACCAAATTTCGCGAGCCTTCTTCTGACCCACCATTCTTGCCAGATAAGAAGAACCGAAACCGGCATCGAAGCTTCCCACCTTAGGACCGGTCTGTCCGAAGATGGCATTCTCTGAAGCGATGGTCAGGTCGCACATCACATGAAGCACATGACCGCCACCGATGGCATAACCATTCACCATAGCGATAACCGGCTTTGGCAAACGACGAATCTGCATCTGTACATCGAGCACATTCAGGCGAGGTACACCGTCATTACCTACATAACCGCCTCGGCCCTTCACATGCATGTCACCTCCTGCACAGAACGCCTTATCGCCAGCACCCGTCAGAATGACCACACGGATATCCAGACAGTCGCGGCAATAGTTGAATGCCTGTGCCATCTCCCAAGTGGTCAACGGTGTGAAAGCATTACGGTAGCGCTCACGGTTGATGGTAATCTTAGCGATATGATTATACTCCTCGAAGATGATTTCCTTGAAATCAAAACCTTCTATCTTTTTCCATTCTCTCATTTTACTTTAAACTTTATGATTACTATTTATCTTATTCTTTTGACAGAACTATCAGTTATAGTTTCTTACAGGTCCTCTATCAGCACTTCTGGATGGCTTCCAGCATCTCATTATCTACATCCATATCGGTGAAAACCTCCAGGAGCATCGGGCGCTCGCTCTCGGCATGAATCAATTGGCTGATGCCTTGTTCCATCTCTTCCTTCGTATGAGCTGCGAGATATTTTACCTCATTCTGACTACAGATTCCTTCAGCCGTTGCATGATGCTTTGCCATTACCATTTCTTCGCGAGCCTGACTCTCCTTTAATCCCTGGAACTTGCCAAAGATGGCACCGCCACCATTATTGAGCACGATGATACGGAGCTTGTCGTTCAGATTTCTATTCCAGAGCGCATTCTGGTCATAGAAGAAACTCAGGTCGCCGAGAACGCAGTATACATGCTTATCAGACTTGTTCTTGCACATCGAGAAACCTACAGCCGTAGAAAGAGAACCTTCTATACCGTTCACTCCACGATTGCAGTAAACATGGCGGTCGGCATACAGATTCATCAACCGGATGGCAGAACTGTTGCCCGAGAAGACGCTGCTCATCATACCTGGAAGGAATGTATCGAATTTGCGGTCATAAATACCATCGTTCTGAGCATCTTTACCGCCTAAAGTGAACGCTTTGAAATCCTGAGGCTCAACCTTCTGAAGCTGGCTGAAGAATTCCTTTACGGTAGCCAGACTGCTGAACTCAGGCTTGAAGTTCTCTTTGCGTTCATAACTTTTAGCCAACGCATCCATCCACAATCTGCGATAATCCTCCCAGTGGTTGTGCCAGCCAAAATTACCCAACCATGACATAGCATCACTGTTTGGCAAATCCATCACTTTAGTAAGATGCATGAACGTATCTTCGATATCAGCCTCTTGCGAAATTCTTATCTGCTCAACTCCTTTAAGCGAACGCAGATAAGATTTCAGCTTCTTGCTTACAATATGTCCACCTATATAAACCACCAGGTCAGGACGGAATCTTTCATCGTCCTTTATTTCATCCAGTAAATTCTCGAAAGCGCCATACAAGGTGGTTTTATTCCAATCTTCTCCCAGTTCTTCCTGAACCTTATATAGATAAGGTGGCATTGCCAGAGATTCCCATAATATAGGCATCCGGTCAATATAAGCCAACAAGTCTACATATTTTTCGGTATTGTCCAACTGTCCTATTACCAACAATGGACGTTTGGCTTTTAACACACATTCAAAAGGGGTCCCATCAAATGTGTCAATATTTGCCCTGCAGTAAGCAACCTCTATCTTGCGCTCTACGGGCAAAGCTTCTTTCGTAAACGAATAGAAAGGCTCAGAGATAGGTACATTGATGTGTACAGGTCCCTTTACCCGCCCCATGCTTTTCAACAGCGCTTCGTTGACCAGCCGGTTGCAATACCAATGCATCTCTTCCTGCTGCTCACCTTCGAACACTTCTGGCAGAGATACTGCTTTTCTTACCATCTGCCCCAAAGCATCAGGCTGAGGAAGCGTCTGACCATCCAGCTGGTTGATCCACTGTGCCGGTCTGTCGGCAGAAATCACTATGAGCGGGATTTGCTGATAATAAGCCTCAGCTACTGCCGGATAAAGATTGAGCAATGCAGAACCCGAAGTCACACACACTACGACAGGCTGATAACCTTCAGCCATAGAAAGTCCAAGAGCTTGGAAGCCGGCGCTACGTTCGTCGGTTACAGGATAGCAAGTGATGTCTTCACACTCGTTGAGATTGTGAACTATGGCTGCATTTCTGCTGCCCGGACACACCACAGCATGGCGAACACCATGCGCTACCAGTAAACTTGTCAAAATATTGACGTTTTCTTTATTGCTATACATTTCACCTTATTTTTCAGGTTATTTTTATGTTTTCAGATTCTTGAAGAGCCTTTGTCTTTTAGCATTATAAAATCAGAATGAATCCCTATCATTTCTCTGCAAGACCTTTACAGGACCGACAGGATGGTCTGCATCTTAGCTTCAGTTTCCTTCCACTCCTTCTCCATCTCGCTTTCCTTCAGCAATCCGCCTCCGGCATAGAGTTCGCAAGAGCCGTCATCCAGGATGTTCATGCAGCGCAGGGAAACATAGAGATGCGTCTTACCTTTCGGCGAAATCGGTCCCACAAAACCACTATAATATTTGCGCGACTGATGTTCATGCTGCAGGATAAACCGGCGAGCTTCATCCTTCGGTATTCCGCAGACGGCAGGCGTAGGATATAAGGCATCGAGCACATCGCCCAGACGCCCCGTATCATGCAGACGGAAAGCGATGTCTGTACGGAGATGATAGAGATTGGCAGCCATCGTGGTATAAGGTCCCTTCTTCTGATAATCATCCGAAAAGGCCTTGATGCAATCCTCGATATAATCGGTTACATACTGCTGTTCCTCTCTGTTCTTCTCCGACCATTCTATCCCTTCTACCGGATAATCGGCTACGGTCTTGGAAGGTTCAGCCTTTTGGGTGCCTGCCAGCGACATGGTTGCCATCTGATTCTGTTCACCTTTAAGCAGAATTTCAGGTGTAGCCATCAGCCATAAACCCGATTGGGGTGTATAAACCAAGGCTACAAAAAGACGGGGATACATCCGGCAGGTTTTCAGAAACAGAGCCTTTAAAGAGTCTGAATCCTGCACAACAGAAGCATTGGCTACATTCTGCACAGCTGAAGTCTTGCCGGCATCTTGCACTGCTGAAGTCTGGACTGATTCTAAAGGCTGCCGATTGCTCTGAATACGCAGTTTTCTTGCCAGAACAATCTTGCTGAATTTACCTTCAGAGAGCTGCCGGTGAAAGCATTCAAACTCCCTTGCATAGGCTTCAAAATTACGTCCCGACGTAGATTCTGCTACGTCACGACGTAATTCCTGCTGCGTCACGACGCAGGAAGTGCCGCATCGCGATGCATTTTCAGCCCCCTCGGCAGAGAGAAGTTTACTTTCATCCGGATGCATTAACACCACGGGACATTCGCTGGATGGCGCGAAAGGAGCTATCACGAAACCTTTCTTGCCATTCAGTTCTGCCACAGAAGAGAGTACCTCAGGTTCTCCCTCATGCTGAGCCACATAGGTAGCATGGTGCAGATAAGGCAGACGATAATACGCAAAAGCTATCATACCTTAGTTTCTGCCCCCTTTTTCTGATTGTCTTTCTTTGGAGTGAACACATAGTTGGTTACCTGTACGGTACAGATTACCTCACCAGCCGTATTCTTGATATCTACCTGCCAGGTATGCAAGGTTCTGCCCTTGTGCACAATCTTGGCAAAGGCAGTAACCGTATCGCCCTCGCTGACCGCCTGAACGTGAGTACCGTTCACGTTGATACCCACGGCAATCTGTCCCGGACAGAGCGCCAGGGAACCGATACCCGCCACATTCTCGGCAAGAGCCAGAGAAGCACCTCCACTCAAGAAGCCAAAAGGTTGGCGATTACGCTCATCTACCATCATCGTTGCCTGAAGCGTATCAGGCTCAGGGGTAGAAATGAAATGCATTCCGAGGGTCTTGGATAATCCATCAGTCTTGCTGATTCTTTTTACTAATTCATCTATGTTCATCTTATTATCTCCTATTTTTCGTATTTTGTTATTGATTCAGAGCTATTCGTTTTCTCTTCGCTCCAAAGTATGTTTCTGATAAACTCAACGCAAAGGTAAGACTTTCTTTAGAGAAAACAAAATTTATCGCACTTTTTATTTGATGAAGGGCAAACTTTACATACCTTTTCCTTTCTTTAATAATAAAAAACATAAAAAACGGCATATAGTTCAGATTTATTTTGTATTTTTGCACCAAAAATAAGAAAATAAAAGATATATCTGAATAGAATATGAACATTTTAGAGCTAAGCGAACAGGAAATCGTTCGCAGACAGAGTCTTCAGACATTGCGCGAGATGGGTATCGACCCATACCCAGCAGCAGAGTTTCCAACCAATGCATTCAGCACAGATATCAAAGCTGAATTCAAGGACGAGGACGAGCCACGCCAGGTAGTTATCGCCGGACGTATGATGGGTCGCCGTGTAATGGGTAAAGCTAGCTTCGCTGAGTTGCAGGACTCAAAGGGAAGAATCCAGGTTTATATCGCCCGCGACGAGATTTGTCCAGACGAGAACAAGGACCTTTATAATACAGTATTCAAGAAGCTCCTCGATATCGGTGACTTCATCGGTGTAAAGGGTTTCGTATTCCGCACACAGACTGGCGAGATTTCCGTTCACGCCAAGGAACTGTGCCTGCTCTCTAAGAGCTTGAAGCCACTCCCTATCGTGAAGTACAAGGATGGCGTGGCTTACGACAAGTTCGATGATCCTGAGTTGCGTTACCGCCAGCGCTACGTTGACCTCATCGTTAATGATGGCGTAAAGGATACTTTCCTGCAGCGTGCTACCGTACTCCGCACACTCCGCAGCGTACTCGACAACGCAGGTTATACTGAGGTAGAGACTCCTACCCTTCAGAGCATTGCCGGTGGTGCTTCTGCCCGCCCATTCATCACCCACTTCAATGCACTCGACCAGGATATGTACATGCGTATCGCTACCGAGCTCTACCTGAAGCGCCTCATCGTAGGTGGTTTCGAGGGTGTTTATGAAATCGGCAAGAACTTCCGCAACGAGGGTATGGACCGTAACCACAACCCTGAGTTCACCTGTATGGAGCTTTATGTTCAGTACAAGGACTACAACTGGATGATGGCTTTCACAGAGAAGTTGCTCGAAACGATCTGTATCGCCGTAAACGGCAAGCCAGAGCGCGAGATTGATGGCAACATCATCAGCTTCAAGGCTCCATATCGCCGTCTGCCTATCCTCGATGCCATCAAGGAAAAGACCGGTTTCGACTGCGACGGCAAGACCGAGGAAGAGATCCGCGCATTCTGCAAGGAGAAGGGCATGGACGTAGATGAGACCATGGGTAAGGGTAAGTTGATTGATGAGCTCTTCGGTGAGTTCTGCGAGGGAACCTTCCTCCAGCCAACCTTCATCACCGACTATCCTGTAGAGATGTCTCCATTGACCAAGATGCACCGTTCTAAGCCAGGCTTGACCGAGCGTTTCGAGTTGATGGTAAACGGTAAGGAGCTTGCCAATGCATACTCTGAGCTCAACGACCCAATTGACCAGGAAGAGCGTTTCATCGACCAGATGAAGCTTGCTGACAAGGGTGATGACGAGGCGATGATCATCGATCAGGACTTCCTCCGTGCCCTCCAGTATGGTATGCCTCCAACATCAGGTATCGGTATCGGTATCGACCGCTTGGTCATGTTGATGACCGGCAAGACCTTCATCCAGGAGGTATTGTTCTTCCCACAGATGAAGCCAGAGAAGAAGATGCCACAGAGCACCATCAAGGAATGGGAAGAGATTGGCGTGCCAGAGGATTGGGCATACGTGCTCCGCAAGGCAGGCTTCAACCTCATCTCTGATATCCGTGAAGAAAAAGCACAAGGCTTGCAGCAGAAGATTGGAGAAATCAACAAGAAGTACAAACTCGGCTACGAGAAGCCTTCTGTTGACGACATCCAGGGCTGGATTAATGCAGCAAATGCTTAATTGATAATGCATAATTAATAATGTATAATCAATAAAGAGTTCCGGCTTTTTATTGGTTATACATTATATCTACAAACAAAGGCGAAAGCCTCATTATTAATTATTAATTATAAATTCATTCGAAGTGTTCAACTGCGGTAAAATAGCGATAATTGGCGGCGGTAGCTGGGCTACGGCAATAGCCAAGATTGTGGTGGGTCATACTCATCACATAGGCTGGTATATGCGTCGCGATGACCGCATCGAGGACTTCAAGCGCATGGGGCACAACCCTGCCTATCTGATGTCGGCACGATTCAATGTAGATGAGATTTTCTTCTCTTCCGATATCAATAAGATAGTGCAGAACTACGATACACTCGTGTTCGTTACCCCATCGCCTTATCTGAAGAATCATCTCAAAAAGCTCAAGACGCGACTCAGCGACAAGTTCATCATCACAGCCATCAAAGGTATTGTGCCAGATGAAAACCTCGTTTGCTCAGAGTATTTCCATCAGGTTTACGATGTGCCTTACGAGAACCTCGCCTGCATCGGAGGTCCTTCTCATGCCGAGGAAGTGGCACTGGAGCGACTGAGCTATCTCACCGTGGGCTGTAGCGATACCGAAAAGGCGCGTGCCTTCGCCAACGATTGTCTGGCGAGTGAATTCATCAAGACCAAGACTTCGAGCGATGTCATCGGTATCGAATACTCTTCGGTTCTGAAGAACGTATACGCCATCGCAGCAGGTATCTGTGGCGGTCTGAAGTATGGTGACAACTTCCAGGCGGTACTCATGTCGAATGCCGTTCAGGAAATGCACCGCTTCCTGACAGCCGTCCACCCTATCGACCGAAGCATGTACGACTCAGTTTATCTGGGCGACCTGCTCGTGACTGGCTACAGCAACTTTTCCCGCAACCGCACCTTCGGAACCATGATAGGCAAGGGCTACAGCGTGAAGAGTGCGCAGATAGAGATGGAGATGATTGCCGAAGGATATTTCGGCACCAAGTGTATGAAGGAAATCAATCGCCACATGCACGTCAACATGCCGATTCTCGATGCTGTATATAATATATTGTACGAGCGCATCAGTCCGCAAATCGAAATCAAACTCTTGACCGACTCGTTCAGATAGGCACACCCTATCCATCAGTTTCGGCAGAAGAGCTTGTCTTCAAGTAGTAACATTAACACATTCATTTAGATATTAAAAGAAAAAATGAAAAGTATCAGCTTAAACATTACAAAGGCTGCATCATTCCTCGCAGAAGGTGCAGTAAAGGCTTACGAGCCTAAGGTTAAGGCCGCTCAGGAAGCTCTTGAGAACGGCACTTGTGAAGGTAACGATTTCTTGGGATGGTTGCATTTGCCATCTTCTATCACTCCTGAGTTCCTCAATGAGATTCAGGCTGTTGCCAATACTTTGCGCGAAAAGTGTGAGGTGGTTGTTGTAGCAGGTATCGGTGGTAGCTACCTCGGTGCACGCGCCGTTATCGAAGGTCTCGGCAACTCTTTCGCTTGGCTCGTAAACGACAAGAAGAACCCTACTATCCTCTTCGCAGGTAACAATATCGGTGAGGACTACCTCTTCGAGTTGACTTCTTTCTTGAAGGACAAGAAGTTTGGTGTCATCAATATCTCTAAGTCTGGTACCACTACTGAGACAGCTCTCGCTTTCCGTCTTTTGAAGAAGCAATGCGAGGATCAGCGCGGTAAGGAAGAGGCTAAGGATGTTATCGTAGCTGTAACCGACGCCAAGAAGGGTGCTGCACGTACTTGTGCTGACAAGGAGGGTTACAAGAGCTTCATCATCCCTGATAATGTAGGTGGCCGCTTCTCTGTTTTGACCCCTGTAGGTTTGTTGCCTATCGCAGTAGCAGGTTTCGATGTAAAGCAGCTCGTAGCTGGTGCGGCTGACATGGAGAAGGCTTGTGGCAAGGACGTAGCTTTCGAGGAGAATCCTGCAGCTATCTATGCAGCTACACGTCAGGCTCTCTATACTCAGGCAGGCAAGAAGATTGAGATTGTATGCAACTTCCAGCCTAAACTTCACTACTTCGCTGAGTGGTGGAAGCAGCTCTATGGTGAGAGCGAGGGTAAGGACCAGAAGGGTATCTTCCCAGCAGCTTGCGACTTCACTACCGACCTTCACTCTATGGGCCAGTGGATTCAGCAGGGCGAGCGCTCTATCTTCGAGACTGTTATCAGCGTAGAGACTCCTAACGAGAAGTTGCTCTTCCCTCACGATGATGAGAACCTCGACGGTTTGAACTTCCTCGAGGGCAAGCGTGTTGACGAGGTGAACAAGATGGCAGAGCTCGGTACACGTTTGGCTCACGTTGACGGTGGTGTTCCTAACATCCTGGTTAACGTACCAGAGTTGAACGCTTACTACCTCGGTCAGCTGATCTACTTCTTCGAGAAGGCTTGCGGTATCAGCGGTCTCTTGGAAGAGGTGAACCCATTCAACCAGCCTGGTGTTGAGGCATACAAGAAGAATATGTTCGCATTGCTCAACAAGCCAGGTTATGAGGCAGAGAGCAAAGCTATCCAGGAGCGCTTGAAGAATGAATAATGTGTAGTGTTTAATGTTTAGTTGAGGCATACGCCATGCAAAGCATTAAACACTAAACATTAAACACAAAACATTAAATAATTGATGAAGGAAATTATTTTTAAATATATGAAAGAACACGGCTTTGGGGAATTCAACCCTAAAGCCGTGCTTTTTGATATGGACGGCGTGCTGTACAACAGTATGCCAAATCATGCTGTGGCATGGCAGGAATCGATGAAACAGTTTGATATCCACATGACAGCAGCCGATGCTTATGCCACCGAAGGAGCCCGAGGCATTGACACCATCCAGATGATGGTGAAGAAGCAGAAGGGCATCGACATCACGCTGGACGAAGCACAGAAGATGTATGATGTGAAGACCGAAATATTCCACTCGATGCCTACTGCCGAAATATTTCCTGGCGTAAAGGAAATCATGCAGAAGATTAAAGATGCCGGCATTCAGGTAGGAGTGGTAACAGGAAGCGGACAGCGCCCGCTCATCATGCGACTGCTCAACGACTTCGGCGATTTTCTGGATGAAGCACATATCGTAACCGCCTATGATGTAAAGCGCGGCAAACCAAATCCTGACCCATATCTCATGGGATTGCAGAAGGCAGGAAACCTGAAACCCTGGGAAGGAATCGTGGTAGAGAATGCTCCTTTGGGCGTCCGTGCCGGCGTGGCAGCCAACATTTTTACGGTAGCAATTAACAGCGGTCCGCTACCAGATGAAGAATTATCCAATAAGGGTTGCAATCTACTCTATCACCAGATGACTGAATTCTGTGATGACTTTGAAAACCTGATTGCTAAGGCTTAATCCGGTTTACCCACAGATATTCTGACTTATTCAATAAAAAGACATCATTAAAAACATATAATGACATGAATAGAAAAGTAGCTTTAATTACAGGTATTACAGGCCAGGATGGTTCATACTTGGCTGAATTATTGTTGGAAAAAGGGTATGATGTTCACGGAACTATCCGCCGATCATCTACCGACTACCGCGAAAGAATTGCTCATTTGGAGGGTACACCTAATTTCCATCTTCACTATGCTGACCTCGGTGACTCTATGAGTATCATCCAGGTGATGAACAAGGTGAAACCTACTGAGGTATATAATCTGGCAGCACAGAGCCACGTACAGGTGAGCTTCGACTCCCCTGAGTTTACAGCAGATGTAGATGCTACCGGTGTGCTCCGTATCCTGGAGGCTATCCGCCAATGCGGTCTGGAGAAGACCTGCCGCATGTATCAGGCTTCAACATCTGAGCTCTACGGTAAGGTAGAAGAGGTTCCTCAGAACGAGAACACTCCATTCCACCCTTATTCTCCATACGCTGTTGCCAAGCAGTATGGTTTCTGGATTGTCAAGGAGTATCGTGAGGCTTATGATATGTTCTGCTGCTCTGGTATCCTCTTCAATCATGAAAGTGAGCGCCGTGGTGAGACTTTCGTAACCCGCAAGATTACTTTGGCTGCAGCCCGCATCAAGCAGGGCAAGCAAGACAAGCTCTATCTCGGTAACCTGGATTCGCTCCGCGACTGGGGTTATGCCAAGGATTATGTAGAGTGTATGTGGCTGATTCTCCAGGCTGAGAAACCAGAGGACTTTGTGATTGCAACAGGTAAGCAGCACTCTGTTCGTGAGTTCGCCCAGCTGGCGTTCCACTATGTAGGAATCGAACTGAAGTGGGAAGGCAAGGATGAGAACGAGAAGGGTATCTGCGTTGAGGGTCCTGAGGAACTCATCGGCAAGACACTCGTTGAGGTTTCTCCTGATTTCTACCGTCCTACCGACGTGGTAAACCTCTGGGGTGACCCAACAAAGGCTAAGGCCAAGCTCAACTGGAATCCTAACACCACCTCTTTCGAGGATCTCGTAAAGATCATGGTAGAGAGCGATATGGCTAAGGTAGCTGCCGAGGATGCCGGTCAGAAGGTTCGCTGCAATCTTGCAGAATATTTGGAAAAGGGTATTGTTAAGTAATAGTTTATAGTTAACAGTTGATAGATAGTTTATAGCAATAATCAATGTTATCAAAAGATAGTAAGATTTATATAGCAGGACACCACGGACTCGTGGGTTCTGCTATCTGGAATAACCTCAAGAAGAGAGGTTATAACAACCTGGTAGGTCGTTCTCACAAAGAACTCGACTTGACCGACCAGTATGCAGTAGAGAAGTTCTTTGACGAGGAAAAGCCTGATGCAGTAGTATTGGCTGCTGCCTTCGTGGGCGGTATCATGGCGAATTCATTGTATCGTGCAGACTTCATCATGCAGAACATGAAGATGCAATGCAACGTAATCAGCAACGCTTATTCTCATGGCGTGAAGAAGCTCCTCTTCCTGGGCTCTACCTGCATCTATCCTAAGAATGCACCGCAGCCTATGAGCGAAGATGTGCTCCTTACTTCTCCGCTGGAATATACCAACGAGGAATATGCCATCGCCAAGATTGCCGGACTGAAGATGTGCGAGAGCTACAACCTTCAGTATGGTACCAACTATATCGCTGTGATGCCAACCAACCTCTATGGTCCTAACGATAACTTCCATCTGGAGAACAGCCACGTAATGCCTGCGATGATGCGCAAGATTTATCTTGCCAAACTCATCCACGATGGCGACTGGCACAGCATCGAGGTGGATATGAACAAGCGCCCTATCAACCCTACTGATAAGCTCCGCGAAATCATCGGCGAGGGTAACGTAGACGGCAGCAACTCTCACGAGCGCATTCTGAAGGCGCTGGAGTTCTATGGCATCTACGACAACAAGGTAGTGCTTTGGGGAACAGGCAAACCATTGCGTGAGTTCCTCTGGAGCGAGGATATGGCAGATGCCAGCGTTCACGTGCTCCTGAATGTAGATTTCAAGGACATCATCGGTATCGAGAAGTACAGTTCTGTATTCTATGGTGCCAAGGTAGATGGTGCTGTGGATAGAAACAACTCTGAGGGCCGTGGTGGCGCTATCCCATCTCTCGGTGAGATTCGCAACTGCCACATCAACGTGGGTACCGGCAAGGAGCTCACCATCCGTGAACTTTCTGAGCTTGTAGTAAAGGCAGTAGGTTTCGAAGGCGAGGTAGAGTTTGACGCCAGCAAGCCAGATGGAACCATGCGCAAGCTCATCTCTGTAGATAAGCTCCATAGCCTCGGCTGGACGCATAAGGTAGAGATTGAGGATGGTGTGAAGAAACTCTTCGACTGGTATCAGGAGAGTCTGAAAGACTAATAAAGAATATCGATTATGGATACAGAACAACTTTCTATGACCAAGAAAACCCTTGTGGGAGTACAGTTCCTGTTTGTGGCTTTCGGTGCAACGGTTCTGGTGCCTCTTCTGATAGGCATCGATCCGGCAACGGCTCTCTTCACCGCTGGTGTAGGAACCTTTCTTTTTCACTTCATCACCAAGGGTAAGGTGCCTATCTTCCTGGGCAGTTCCTTCGCCTTTATCGCCCCTATCATCGCTGCAACCAAGCAATGGGGACTGCCGGGAACAATCGCCGGACTAACCAGCGTTTCTCTGGTGTATTTCGTCATGAGCGCCCTAGTGAAATGGCAGGGCAAGAAACTGCTGGACAGGATTTTTCCTCCGGTAGTCATCGGTCCCGCCATCATCCTCATCGGTCTTTCCCTTTCGGGCAGCGCTGTGGGTATGGCAAAAACCAATTGGATTCTCGCCTTTGCATCGCTCATCACCGCTATCCTGGTGCTTACCTTCTGCAAGGGCTTGATGAAGCTGGTTCCTATCATTTCGGGGGTTATCGTGGGCTATGTCATCGCCATCTGCATGGGCGAGGTAGATTTCTCGGGCGTGGCAGCGGCATCATGGTTCTCCTGTCCTGTATCCTTCGATACCATCACCCATTTCTCCTGGGCTCCATTCCTCTATATGTTGCCCGTGGCAATAGCTCCGGTGCTGGAGCATATCGGCGATGTATATGTGGTGAGTGCCGTAGCCAAGAAGGATTTCGTGGCAGATCCGGGATTGCATCGCACGATGTTGGGCGATGGACTGGCATGTCTCTGTTCAGCCTTTCTGGGCGGACCTCCTGAGACCACTTATTCAGAGGTAACAGGTGCGATGTCTATCACCAAGGTAACGAGTCCTGCCGTGATTCGCATATCCGCAGCCACCGCCATCTGTTTCTCTATCGTGGGCAAGTTGAGTGCTTTGTTGCAGAGCATTCCTCAGGCAGTTTTAGGTGGCATCATGCTGCTGCTTTTCGGAACCATCGCAAGTGTGGGCGTTCAGAATCTGATGCAGAACAAGGTAGACATGAATGAAACCCGCAATGTTATCATCATCTCTGTGATGCTGACGATGGGCTTGGGTGGCGCCGTTCTCTCATCCGGTTCCTTCGCCATTTCCGGCATCGGTCTTTCCGCCGTCATCGGCGTAGTACTCAACCTCGTTCTTCCTAAGACGAAGAAGAAAGAGGCATAAATAAGGAAAAAGCTTTGAAAACGAGATTGTTTTCAAAGCTTTTTCTTTTTTTCTTGCATCATTCGGAGTAAGCGGATGAATTAGAACAAAAAAAGAGGTAAAACAAGGATTTTAACCTACTAAAACAGTTCTTTCAACTAAGAAAAGAAACATTTATACTTAG
>ENA-OPCT01000027-OPCT01000027.1-human-gut-metagenome-genome-assembly--contig:-NODE-27-length-79323-cov-24.516236_pt1 | contig 79323 bp, 76 predicted proteins | sample MGYA00241572_ERZ501495 | MGnify/ENA primary metagenome ERZ501495 (study PRJEB25962, sample SAMEA2042580) | human gut metagenome | biome: human gut; feature: human-associated habitat; material: faeces... | reverse complement strand
ACCTGCATCATCATATGATCATTTTCATCTGTAGCACAGACAATGGCAACCTTGTGATGAGATATTCCTCTATATGCAGCCTGTTTACCTCTTTTCTTTGAGTATCTAGGCATATTTTGAGGACGTGTTCCCTTTAGGTTTATACTTTTATACTGTGTATCTATTTCAACTTCACCAGATAATTTCTGATGACCCATGATTTCAGATGCTGCATGATAAAGTTTATGACGCATATAGAAGCAGGTCGTCTTGCTTGTCTCCAAGACTTGAGCCTCACCCTCTAGAGGCATTTTATATAATTCCAGTTCAATGAAGTGAAGCCACTGGTCCAAAGTAAAATGAGACCAGTAGAATAAGGTGTTGGTTCTATCACTAAAAGACTTGTGACAGTCAAGACAGATATATCTCTGATGTCCGTTCTTATCTTTTCCATTCTTCTTGAAATGAACTGAACCACATATAGGGCATGCCTTATGAGATGGATCAATGTCTTCATCATCCTGTTCATATAATGATTCAATAAGCTTATTTACATAATCCTTATCCTTAGATCTTAAATAGTTTTTTACCTGGTTTTCAGTTATCATAGCACTCACCTGACCTTTTAAGATCATTTTACAACTATTCGAGAAATGATGATTTGAGTTAGGTGGCTATAAAGTAGAAAAATAGGCGTTAAGTTAAATTTAATGATCTAGTAGCAACATTTTTCATAAACTTAGCGATATTATTTCATTTCTCTTTATTGTCATTATATGATTTTGAGAAAGCGAATTATTATTGATATATAGCGTATTTTTTCAATGACTATTATTAAAACACATCACTTAATATTTCTATACACTATTATGATATGCGTCTATTATAAGCCTAAATACGTTATTCAACCTATCCCAGGATACTTCTCTATCTTCCATAAAAGACACATCTTTTTCTTCTAAACTAGTAAATATAAACTCATCTAAAGAGGAAATATGATCCACATACTTCTTCTCATTACTGTTCTTCTTGATCATTAGTAGCTTATTTATATCTTCTCTTAATTCATTAGGAAGTTCACATTCTATTAGCCTTTCTATTTCTATTGGAGACTGCTTTTTATTATGTATAATATATTGACTAGATAAGATACAGCGAAAAATATAGAGATACTTCTTCACAGGTACTTTCTCTTTATTCATATATTTTAATAGTGTTTTTGTCATTTTTTGATAATGATGATATAACTTCTTCTGTGAAAAATAGAGAGGAATCACTTCTCTAATATAAGATGCTTCCTTTGCTTCTTTATACACAATAGGTGATGCAAACCACTCAAGTAATGATGGATTAGACTTATATAGAAGCTTTAAAGCCTTCTTGATATCCCATCCACTTATATCAAATACTTTATCTATAGGCAGTTCTATCACATCTGATTTCTCATCCAGGCAAAGATAATCTTCCTTCTTTCTTACATAAATAAAACGTACATCATAATCACTATCAATAGACTCAAACCCCCAGGCACGACTTCCTGACTCTATCGCATAAATAATCTTTACACGTTCTTTCTTTTCAATCTCATTAAGCTTGTTTATTATTTCTTGTCTCATTTCCATGCTCCTTATAGTTATATACAGACTTTAACACCTCTATTACATCTACTGTTTCTCCAACAACATCTAGTATATCTTCTACTGATTTATATGCCTGTGGTGCTTCATCCAATGTATCTAGAGAAATAGAAGTTGTATAGATTCCTTCCATAGACTTCTTATATTCCTTGATATCCAACATTTCTTTTGCTTGCTTACGTGATAATATTCTTCCCGCACCATGTGGTGCTGAATAGTTCCACTCCCTATTTCCTTTACCTATACCTAGAATAGATCCATCTTTCATATTCATAGGAATAAGAACCTTCTCACCTTTTACAGCTCGTATAGCCCCTTTTCTTAATATCATTTCATTAATATCTATATAGTTATGAATGGTATGAAAAGAGTCGATTTCTGTAAGAGATGCCTTTTCCATTATCATACTGGCTATTAGTTCTCTATTCCTCATCGCATACTTCTGACATATCTCTATATCATGAAGATAATCAGTTAATGCCTCCCCATATAACCAGCACAGATCTTCTGGGATATCTAAAATTCCATAACCTTTCTTAAGTTCCTCTAATGCGTGATTGATTTCCTTGCTTTTCCCAAGTTCTTTATATTCTTTAATAATTTCCTGGCGTCTTAATATATATTCGTCCCATCCTCTATGTAGATTAATGGCACGTCTTTGATATATTTCTGCCACTTGTTTTCCAAGATTACGACTTCCTGAATGAATAACCAAATAATAATCACCACTTATAGACTGCTCAATCTCTATAAAATGATTGCCTCCACCTAATGTTCCTAATGACTTTTCTAGACGTGATAATTTCTTAAGAGATGAATAACACTTTAACTCAGATAAATCAAATGTTTCTAAAGTAGTCTCCCATACATTCATTCCAGAAGGAATCCATGAACATACTTCATCGATCTTCTTAAAATCAATTTCTTTATTTAATAATTTCACTGTATACATCCCACAGCCTATATCTACACCTACAATATTAGGACATACCTTATCCTTAATAGTCATTGTCGTGCCAATTGTACAACCTTTTCCCGCATGTACATCTGGCATGATACGAATCTGACTTCCTAATGTAAGATCATAATCACACATTCTTTTAATCTGTTCTAAAGCTTTTTCATCTATCTGTGATGCAAAACATATCGCATTATTTTTCTTTCCTCTTATTTCTATCATTACTTCTCACCTCAACAACATCATAGAGAATAAGGCACTGATTATCGTGGACAAAAAGTTGCGAACTATAGTAAAATCATATACGAGGAGGGAAATCCCATGTTTGATCTAATGTTTACAATAGTTCCTGTACTAGTAATAGGAATGTTCATCTATGTTATAGTCAGTGGTATTGGTACCTGGCATAAGAATAATAATTCACCACGTTTAAGCGTTCCAGTAAAAATAGTCACTAAACGTGCAGATACTATGTATACGCACCAAGAGGATATGATGTCAACATCACATACAACCTACTACGTGACTTTTGAAGTAGAAAGCGGTGATAGAATAGAACTTGTAGTACCAAGTCGTGAATATGGATTCATGGTAGAAGGAGATCAAGGAAAACTTACTTTCCAGGGAACAAGATATATATCATTTGATAGAAATTACTAAAAGGGCGAATCATCGCCCTTTTTAAATGGAATATGCTTTCTGTTTCTTTAATCTTTGTCTTATGAGTTGTTTGAATTCTAGTGGTTCTATCACCTTGATCATAGGACCAAAGGACAACAATCGAATCACCATCTCTGTCTCATCTGATTCATCATAGAAAAGTTTAACTGTATAAGTCTGTTCTTTCTTTTCTGTTTCTTTCTTAAAATGTGCAAAGTGAAGAAGAACTCTATCCAGTGTATTTCTTTCATCCTTCACTTCTATCAAGACATATTTTTCTACTCTTTGTTTATTCGTGGTAGAAACATTATGATCAGTCAAATGACATTCTTCTATTCTTGAAACATTGATCACTGTTCCATCATACGCAACTAAACGAAACTTATCATCCTTCTCTGAATATTCTAATAACTGCGGTAAGACATAACTTGTTTTCTGCTTCGTTTTCCATGTCACAGCTAAACCAGACTTCTCTTTAATGGCTTGCATGATGATATGAAAATTCTTCTGATATTGTAAGTCTGTATAAGAATCACCATCACTATATTGATCGTAAATATAAATATCATCAGGTGTAAAGAGTGGTTCTATATCATCTAGAAAAGACCAGGAATAAGAAAAAAGCTGCATACGAGGATCTAATGAAATAGCCTTTAACCATCTCTTTTGAAGGAGTGTCAAAGGATAAGTAGAGACATCTATGTTCTTTATAGGCCATCTTTCTAACGCTTCCTCCAACATCATGAAGCTTTCTTTAAATGCATTCTCATTTATTATTTCATTCACATGAGTAAAAGAAGACTGTATGAGACAAGTCACAGTCTTATAGTAAAGACTGTATATTTCATGAAATATCATCTTCATCCTCCTCATAATAACGATACATCTCTTCTAAATCTTGTTTAAATTGTTTTTCTACTTCTTTATTCGATATAGAAATAGATTGAATACGACATATAAATGTACGAATCCAAGGAATCATTTCCTTTACATCATATACTTCTGCATAGAAACGACTTGTATTCTCATTCACTCTTTCTACATACCCACATCTCTTCTCACGTAATAATCGTCTATATATATGTTCTTCCCATGGCTCATGATATAGAGTAAATTCTACTGTTTCTAAAGAACCATTAGAAAAACTTACACCCCATAGATGTTTCTTCATTTCTTCTAACTCTTTTCTATATACCTTAAAGTCTTCTGCTTCTTCCAGAGACTTAATAGAAATAATATGATCCAGACGAAATGAATGCATCTTTTTATTTCGACACATATAAGCCATCAAATATTGTCTGCCATCCTGTACACTTATAAATATACTAAGAGGGATGACCTTTATTCTATTATTTGATGTTCTTATCGATACATACTTATGCTGATGTATCGCATTGAATAAATCATAAAGCACTTCACTGTCTAATACATGAGTCAAATAATGATGTTTAAAACCAAAGAGAGAATCTTCTTTCTCCTGTTTATCAAGTATATAGGAACCAATGACGCCACAAGGAGATACTTCACTAAAGAAATCAAGAATATCATGAGGAATGATGTAGTCTTCACTTAATTGATAATAGATCTTCTTACCTTTCTTAGTTGTGATAAGGAGTCCTTCTTTTACATATTCTTTTAGTTTCTTTCTAAGTGTTGATTCATCATAGAGATACGTATAATTTGTCTTATCATCTATTTGATCCATGAGTTCACTCATGGATAAAGATGTATGCAGTAAGTCTAATATAAGAAAGTGAAGGATAATGTCATAGTCAGTAAAACTTTTGGTTTTCAATACTCGATATAAAGGGTTATGTTGAATCACACGTGTATCAATCGATAAGTAGGGAATCTTACCGCTTGGTGTCATATGATAGTCAATATAATCACTCATATAGCTTTCTATACGTCTTTTTTCATTATCATAAGAACGTGCACTTTTAATTGTATAGTCCTGTCGACTCTTGAATCCATTGATATAAAATTCTCTGATATACTCACGTATTTTATTGAAGTTCTTAACCGGTTCCTGATACATAAGTTCATCTCCTCTTATAAAGAATACATATCCATCATATGCATAACAGCATCACAAGCCTCATCAAAACTAATGTCCGCAGCATATTCAAAATTTTTCTGATAAGTTCTCCATTGACTATTCATCACGCCACTCTTTTTAACAACAGCAATGATGTTCTTATAATCCCTGAGGACTTCTGAAGTACCTCTCTTTTTCGATGTTGCGTCAAGCGCTGCCTTCAAATACTCTGGTTCAATATTTTTATACTGCAGCTTCATAAGAATATAAACATCATAATAATCTCTTAATCTAGTATTCTGGTCACCTCTTGAAACAATAGATTCTAACTTTTCTGCCATAATTGTTTCCAGATTATAAGCAAGTACAGAGATTTCTTTATCTTCCAATAACAACTTATACCCATATCTTATTGCTTCAGGTGTAACTTTATCCCCCGTTGTGATATCCAATTTCAAAGGCACAGCCATTGGTGGATAATTAGCAGATATTGAAACACGATATCCCGTATATTTGTCGCCCTCTCGAATTTCACATATTTTCTTTAATTCAAAAGTTATATTATCATGTAAATCAGTATTACATATATCAAAAAACATCTTTTTAATACTTTCTTCATTAACTGGCCAATCTTTAATTGTTGCATCCATATCCATAGTGGCTCTAGTATCTAAGCCCACCATTGCAGCTATAAGAAAACCACCTTTCAATACAAAATTGTGATGATACTTTGAAATAGAAATTCGCTCTAACAAACGCTCCAGCATAAAGTTCTGCATGACAAGCTGCGCTGAAATTTGCTTTTCTTTTGAGATATTCTTAATAATAGCTTTAAGTTGCATCGCATTTTTCATATGAGCACCTCTAGATAAGTTCTTACTTTATCCTCAACATGAAACTTCTTCGCATACTCCGATAAAAGTGGAATATTCTTATCAGTTCTAATCACATAGCGTTTAAATGCTTCTGCAACAATACCTTTATCCAATCCTCCGCGCTTACGCAAAATATCACACAAAGTACGTTCCATACTATATACCATTATTTTATTTCCACCTGGAGATTGTATTTGAGTCTTTCCTTCATCATACCATTCCTGTTTCACCCTTGCACAATTGACTCCCTCATTCCTTACATTTGTCAGATTATAATTATTTGGAAAACACATATCATATCTATTCGGTGTTCTATCCGTTAAGTCCCATAAAAACAATGCTGTTTCATTAGAAAAAATTCCTTTCTTAAACCTAGCTTGCAAATCCACAAATTCATCTCCCCATACTTCAGGAAGAATATATACACCTCTCACACTTCTTTCAAGTTTACCTTCATCCACAAGTTTTTTTAAATTTCCTCTGGATATTCCTTTTTCGGTAATTGCCGCAGATGTAATAACACCATTATTCTCTTTCGCAAGCTGTATGATTGTATCTGATATATTCATTCTATCACCTCCAATTTAGTTATTGACTTTTATGCCCTTTATTATATATACCGAGGGCATAATTGTCAATTTTGATATATAGCCCCTTCACTTATATATACTCAAGTTGTTCAGTCATTACTCAAATAAAAAGGAAAGCTTTCACTTTCCTTAAATCAAATGATACTTTCTTAAGTTTTCTTTTATCTCTTTTTCTACTTGACTATGATGTCCACCTAACTTAATAGAAGGTTTTGTCTTACCATGGAAATCACTACCACATGTATAAAGAATATTTAGTTCTTTTGCCTTATTATAGAAGTATTGATTCACTTCTTCCGAATGATAACTAGAGAAACATTCAACACCTTGTAGTCCTAGTTTGACCATTTCATCCAATAATTCAAACTGTCCTTTAAGGTTATTCCCAGGATGGGCTAAGACTGCAACTCCACCATGTTTATTAATCAGTTTAATTGTGTCTTCTAATGTAGGAAATTTAATTTCCGTATAACAGGGTTTACCCTGTGCATAATAATCCCAATAGAAATTCACAAAAGGATTATCACTTCTAGAACCATTTTCACGATAAGGTGCAAGTATTTCATAATCAATATAACGTGGATCATTTAATAATGCTTCACCAAACATTTCACCTGTATAGACACCGTTAGAAGATAAAGCATCTAATTGTGCTTTCTCTAATTCAAAGCCTAAACTATTAGTCAGTTCAAGTTTCTTTAAACTGCATGCCTGTTCCTGTTTCTCAATGCTTTCACCTAGCTTATTAAATTTTCCTGAATCATCAATACCATATCCCACAACATGAAGATTCACACCCTTGTAGGTACAATCTACTTCAATGGCTGGTATATAAGTCATACCTAATTCCTTGCATCTTAAAGATGCTTCATTATTAGCTTTAATCCAGTTATGATCTGTAATAGCCATAATCTGGATACCTGATTCGTGACACATATCTACTAACTGTGTTGGTGTATATTCACCATCATCACTATAGAAACTATGCATATGTAAATCAATAATACTCATACTATTCTCCTCTCATATATATTCATCATATCATGAACAACAATCAACTTCAGACAATTCATGTCTTATCATTCATTTTACGTAACAAATATTAATCATTGTGATAATTTATTTGAAAAGGAGTTGGTTTTATGAATTTATCTCATCGTACTGATACATTTACTGATTCAGTAATAAGAAGAATGACAAGAGTATGCTTAAAATCTGACTACTCCCACGGGCTTGCCCGTGGGAGTAGTCAGAACGATGATGTGAAGTTCTGTGAGGACTTAGCCCGTATTGTAGGTGTAGGAGCTGTGCCTGGTTCTAATTTCTTTAAAGAAGATGTAAAACATCTCATTCGTTTCCATTTTGCAAAGAAGGATGAAATACTTCTTGCTGCACTAGACAAATTAAAAGACATAAAAAAAAGATGCCTCATTATTAAGGCATCTGTGGTGCACTTTCACTGATCATCTTGGCTACATCCTGTGCAGAAACAAGTTTTCCTGTCTTTTCCCAATTAATAAATGTATTGAGTAAAGCACCTGCATAGTAATACGCACGATAAATCATATCTTTATGATCAGAATAGAGTTCTACCATGAAATGGTTGACTGCATTCACTAATACAGAATAAAGACCTTGTCTTTCCATGATAATAAAGAATGTCGCATACTGATCAAAGAATTCTATTGAAAACAAGATATGTGAATATTCCATGAAACGTTCTTCTTTAGGACGTTTTTTATTTTCTGTCAAATATTGAATAATGATCTCACGTAGATAGTCTTCTATCGCATTCACTTTAGAATCATAATAATGATAATAAGTCATACGTGAAATACCTGCTTTTTTCGCAATCTGGCTTACTGTAATCTTATCGAGAGTTTCTCTCTTCATAAGTTCTACAATCGCTTCTCCTATACACATTCTTGTAAATCTATTTCTTTGTGTTTTCTTATTTACGTCCATAAACTGCACCTCTGAACAAATATTTACATAAACTTTCTCTTTGTAAATTGTATCATTTCACAATTTAAACTACAATAGTATTAATAGGGAGGTTTTTCGCATGAAAAGAAAAATTATAGCTGACTCATCTTGTGATATGTGGGAATTAAATGGCGTTGATTTTGCGGTAGCACCGCTCACTATTTCTACTGATAATAAGCACTATGTAGATAATCAGGAACTAGATGTTCATTTGATGTCTGAAGAGCTTGCAAGCTATAAAGGCACATCACATACTGCATGTCCAAGTGTAGGGTCTTGGTTAGATTGTTATGAAGGATATGATGAAGTATTCGTTATTACTTTAACTGGTTCTATGTCTGGCACTTATAACTCTGCCATGACAGCCAAAGGTATTTATGAAGAAGAAAATGATAATGTAAAGGTCCATGTATTTGACAGTTTATCTACAGGTCCTGAAATGAGATTACTTATTGAAAAATTAAAAGAAATGATTGAAGAAGATCTACCATTTGAAGAAATTGTAGAAAAAGGACAGGACTACTTAAAACATACTAGATTATTCTTCGCATTAAAATCATTACATAACTTTGCGATGAATGGACGTATAAATAAAGCAGTTGCTTCTGCGATTGGTGTATTAAATATTTCTATTTTCGCAACAGCTAGTGAAGAAGGTACTATCCAGCAGATCAGTAAATGTCGTGGAGAAAAGAAAGTAGTGAAATCAATGATTGAACACCTTGAAAATGCAGGATACCATGGTGGTAAGGTACGTATCTCACATGCAGACAATTTGAAACTTGCACATAATGTCAGAGATAAGATTTTGGAACTTTATCCACATGCAGATATTATTGTATATCCAATGGGTGGTCTATGTACTTATTATGCTGAAATAGGTGGACTACTTGTAGGGTGTGAATGTTAAACCAGTTGAGAAACTGGTTTTTTTCATACCTAAAATGTATAATACAGGACATAGGAAGGTGAATACTTTGAAGAATAAATTAGTGAAGCTATTCTTTTCTACTCTCTACTTAAGTGCTTTTACTTTTGGAGGTGGATATGTCATCGTCTCTTTAATGAGAAAGAAGTTTGTGGATGAATACAACTGGATTGATGAAGATGAGATGTTAGATTTAGTCGCTATTGCACAAAGTGCACCAGGACCTATTGCGGTCAATGGGGCTATTGTAGTTGGATATAAGATGGCTGGACTGCTAGGAATATTCATCTCAGTACTAGCCACAATTATTCCTCCTTTTGTAATCATATCTGTCATTTCTGTCTTTTATGAAATATTTAAGACTAATCTGATTGTATCTCTTATGTTAGAAGGGATGCAGGCAGGAGTAGGCGCAGTTATTGCATCTGTATGCTTCGAAATGGGTAGTGGGCTGTTAAAAGAGAAAAATAAGCTTTATCCTGTTATTATGATTGGGGCTTTTATCGCCAATTATATATTCAATATCAATGTTATGATTGTGATACTCATCTGTATCATGATTGGATTACTTTATTCTATGAAAGGAGTACAGTCATGATTTATCTACAATTATTCTTAAGTTTCTTGCAGGTTGGTGCATTTAGTTTTGGTGGTGGTTATGCAGCTATGCCGCTTATTAAGCAGCAGGTGATTACAGCCCATCATTGGTTATCTGTCTCTGAATTCACTGATCTTATATCTATTTCACAGATGACACCTGGCCCTATTGCCGTCAATTCAGCAACTTTTGTAGGAATCAAGATTGCTGATATTCCTGGCGCAATATGTGCTACTATTGGCTGTGTATTACCTTCATGTATTATTGTAGGTATTATCAGTTATTTCTATCTTAAATATAGACACATGGATAAATTACAGAGTGTCTTAAAGATGTTAAGACCAGCCGTTGTCGCATTAATTGCGACTGCTGGTGTCTCTATTCTTACTACTGCTTTCTTTGGTGAAAGCTTCAATACATTTAAGATACATCTTGTAGTGATATTTGGTATATGTGTTATATTACTTACTAAGTATAAGTGGGATCCTATTCTTGTTATGCTCCTTGCAGGAGTGATGAATACAATTTATTACTTTATCTAAAAAACGACCGCGAGGTCGTTTTCTTATTTCATCAATTCCTGTGTATGTACTAATTGTGCATAAGCACCATTATTTTCTAATAACTCATGATGAGACCCTAGTTCAATGATTCTTCCCTCATCAATAACCGCAATTCGATCTGCATTCTTGACTGTAGATAAACGATGCGCAATCACAATAGTAGTACGTCCCTGTGATAACTTATCAAATGTTTCCTGAATCTTAGCTTCAGTGACACTATCTAATGCACTTGTGGCTTCATCTAGAATAAGTACTGGTGGATTCTTTAAGAATATTCTTGCGATAGAAATACGCTGTTTCTGTCCTCCAGATAATAATACACCACGTTCTCCTACATTGGTTTCAAAGCCATCAGGCATTTCCATGATATCATCATAGATTTCTGCGAGTTTAGCTGCTTCAATGATATCTTCCATTGTCGCATCTAATTTACCATAACGGATATTTTCCGCAATACTATCCGCAAATAAGAAGACATCCTGAGAAACAACACCAATGTTGTTGTGTAATGATGTTTGAGTCACATCTCTAACATCATGACCGTCTACTAAGATAGCCCCTTTAGTCACATCATAGAATCTAGGAATCAACTGAGATAAAGTAGTTTTACCTCCTCCTGAAGATCCTACTAACGCAACTGTTTCACCTGGATGAATATGTAAATCAATATCTGTTAAGATATTTCTATCTTCTTCATACGCAAAGCTGACATGATCAATATCAATCTGTCCAGATACATTTGTAAGTTCTTTTGCATCAGGACGATCTTCTAATTGAGGTTTTGTGTTAAGTAGTTCTACAAAACGATGGAGACCCGCAGTCCCATTCGCAAATAATTCCGCAAAGTTAGATAACTTACGTACTGGATTCACAAATGTAGAAACATATAAGCTAAAGGTAATAAGATCAATTGTATCCATCTTACCCTGCATAATAAGGGCTCCACCTACCGCAATAACGATCAGTGATAATGTACACATAAAGAATTCCATAATCGCATTAAATCGTCCCATAGCTTTATGGAATTGTTTCTTAGATGTTTTATATGTATCATTGGATGTATTGAACTTCTGTTGTTCAATTGTTTCATTCGCAAAGGCCTTGGCTGTTTTCATACCAGTGAGTCCTGATTCGATATCAGTATTGATGACTGCAACCTTCTGTTTAACACGAATTGAAGCTTCACTCATAGAGTGACGTGATTTCCATACAACAAGTATGAAAACAGGTATCATAATCGCAATAACCAAAGCTAAACGCCATTCAATTGTGAACATGATAATAATAGAACCAATAATAGTCACAGTAGAGATAAATAAGTCTTCTGGTCCATGATGTGCAAGTTCAGTGATATCAAATAAATCAGTCGTTAAACGGCTCATTAATTGTCCAATACGGTTATTATCAAAATAACCATAACTTAATGACTGCATATGTTCGAATAAGTCTTTACGCATATCTGCTTCTACAAGAATACCAAATGTATGCCCATAATAACAAATTATATAAGTAAAGAATGAACGCACTAAATAAGCCAATAAGAAAATAATCATAACCATCCAAAATGTCTTATAAATACTATTTGGTAGTAATGTATACATACACCATCTAGAGACAAATGGAAAAGCAAGATCAATTAAAGAAATCATTAACGCACATGCAAGGTCTAGAAAGAATAAACGACGATGTGGTTTAAAGTAAGATATAAATGTTTGAAAATCAGTTTTTTGTTTCATAGTGACCCTCCCTCGAGATATTATGACATATTTTAAACTTAAAGTAACTCATAATGTTTCAAAGCTTTATAGATTCCTTCATTATCCACTGTATCAGTGATATAAGTTGCTTTTTCTTTTAAGACATCCACACCATTTCCCATCGCTATGCGTTGTCCTACTTCTCTAAACATCGCCTGATCATTATAACCATCACCAAATGCATAGGCATCCTCTTTAGTGAGTGAGAAGTGTTCTATTATATACTTGATTGCATGTCCTTTATCAAAAACAAGAGTAGATGTATCACATGAACCACTGCCTCCATGATCATTAATCACACATCCATCTTTGAAGGCTTCCATTAATGTATCTCTTTTCTCTAGCGTATCATAGAAGAAGTCACATGTATAATAAGTTCCTTCTTCGTCTTTAATATGTTCTTCACCATATTCTTTCTTTACATGTGTGAGTACACCTCCTTCTAGATGATAAGGGCTAGAGAATGTATCAGAGACAAACAGTCCTCCACAGCCTAAGTCATCTAACTTCTTTCTAAGACTATCTATCTCTTCTAATGTAAATGGAACGCCATAAAGTTTTTCACTCTTATAACTGATATAGCGCCCATTACATGAAATAATACCTGAAACAAGTTTTCCAAAAAGATTTTCTGCATAATAAGGTGCACGTCCTGTACAAACAAATGTATCATACCCCTTCTCTTTTAAAGCTTCTAACGCTTTCTTATTAGATTCTGGAATATGTCCATGAATAGCCAATGTACCATCGATATCAAAAAATAATACTTTTCTCATCATATAGTCCTCCCTTGTATCTATTCTATCAAAAAAATCAGAAGAGATTAATGTCCCTTCTGATTTCTGTATGCATAATATTTTAATTGTGTCTTCACCTTTTGACTGATACATACAAATCCAAGTGAACACAAAGTCACAAGTATATCTCTCATCATATGTATACCTCCTAGTTAGTACATACTAACTATATACAATTTAAGAGAAATATGCAAATGATTTATCTTGTATAGATTGTGCAGTCTGAGATATGTGTGTCTTCTTCCTGTAGATGGTAGATAATCTGACTCACTACATAATAACCGTTATTCACAAAAATTTCGATAACACCTTCATCGTAATAGATTTCTAAATCACACTGACCATTTAATACAGGTGTTTTATGAATATTGTATAATTCATCATTATTCACAGATACAGCTGTACGATCTACGACTAGCTGATCATCAACATAAGAAATCTTAACACCACCTAATGTGATTGTTTCATTATCTTCAAGAGTTGTTTTCATTAAGAAAGGTTCATCAAAGTCAATAGTATCTGTTGTATGCACAAAGGTATTCTTAATTAATGGATGTACATCCTGATAAACATGTCCGTCTTTATAAGAAAGATGACGTGGCATTGTGAATAAACCAATCCATTCTTCACCTTCTAAGACTTCCTTCATTCTCATCCATCCGAGAATAGTACGTTTATTGTTTTCATCTAAGAATGTCTGAGGGGCATAGAAATCAAAGCCATAGTCAATAAACATAAGGTCTCCTACCTTAGACATTGTACATGTTTCTTCATCAAAGTTAACTGGCATAATAGCTGCATTACTATTAGGACGTGGATAACCATCTAAGTTTTCAGGTGAGAAGACCAAGAAGTACTGTCCATCACATTCAAATAGATCTGGACATTCCCACATATTCCCAATTGAAGAATCGATAAATCTATTCTTATAAGTAAATGTCATACCATCTTCACTTTCATAGAATAATACTTCACCATCAAAATCATCACCATGAGGAATCTTACTTCCTAGAATCATATAAACATGTCCATTCTTGCCTAACCAGACTTTAGGATCTCTTGTATGCTGATCATGTCCTAAAGAAGGATCAGTAATCACATCGACAACCTTATATTTTGCGTCTTTATTATTAAAGTGATATCCATCATCACTAATAAGTAATGCCTGTGATGCAATTAAGTCATCCTTAATAAGTGGCTTATGGATATATTCAGGGTTTTCAATACGATACTTGATGGCTGTGTAATAAAGGTACATTTTGCCATTGTAGTTTAATGCGGAACCTGAGAAGATTCCGTTTCTGTCATAATCCTTAGAAGGATATAAAGCGATTGGGAGATGCTTAAATGTCTGGAAATCCTTAGTGACTGCATGTCCCCAATGCATTGTGCCCCATGATGTATCATATGGGAAATGCTGGTAGAAGATATGATATTCTCCATTAAAATAAGTTAGCCCGTTAGGATCATTGATCCAGTTTCTAGGTGCTGTAAAGTGTATTTTTGGTCTCATTCTATTATTCCTCCATCTCTTTCTTATTATAGTGATATCGGTCACATATTCAATCAAAAAAAAGAAGTATCTGTTGTACTTCTTAGTAATTATACTTCTTTAATTCACAGTTTTTTATACCAAAGGCAGAAAATTCATCATTAGTCATATCACGAAAATAAGATTCAATAATACGAGAAATACCATTATGAGCAACTAAAAGATAAACATGCTGATCATCCTTCTTCACATCATCTAATAAACTATAGATACGATGAGCAAGATGCAACATTGTTTCTCCTCCTTCAAAAGAGTTCACAAAACATGTCTTTGCCTGCTTGAATTCTTCTCCATCTCTAGGTGTAGATTCATATTTCCCAAAGTTCTGTTCCTTAAGTCTTAATTCTTCTCTTGCTGGTATACCTGTTACTTCAGATATATGTAAGGCAGTATCCTTTGCACGACTAAGTGGTGAATAGAGAATTTGATCTATATGGATATGATGTTCCTTAATATAATGACCAAGTTCTATAGCCTGCTTATGTCCTAATTCCGTTAATTCAATATCCGTTGCCCCACAGATCTTATTTTCTACATTCCAGATAGTCTGACCATGGCGTGTAAAATAGAAATGCCCCATTATTTTAAAGCCTCATCAAATACACGTTTGAAGTTTGCCTTGATTGAATCAAAATCATCCTGGATTGTACATTCGAAGCACTTTTCTTTTCCAATAAATAAAGAAGGAACTGCATAATAATCATAATTTTCAGCTAAAGCGACATTTTCACTTTCTTCAATTTTTTCTATATCCAATGATTGATATGCAGGATTTTCTGCCATCAATTCTTCCATCGCTTTTTTTGCCTTCTGACAAAATGGACATTCTTCTAAATAAAACATTGTGATCTTTTTCATATATATCCCTCACTTTCCTGACTCTATTATTCTCTTTTTTATGCCATTTATCAACATATTTAACTAAAATGTAAGTGCTTGTTCTATTAGTTTTAATTTCAAATTAGTATATTTGTTGTACAATTATGGCTATTTTGTCATATTTATTGCTAATTTATTTGATTTTTAAAATCAAAGGTCTATAATGCAAGTCAAGGAATAGTTTGATATTCCAAGTAGTGAAAAGGAGAATGATATGAAATCTAATGTTTCAAATCTAGTCAGAGACGCATTGATGTTAGGAGTACTGATCTGTTTATCACAGATTTCTGTGGCATTGCCGACAGCTGTTCCTATCACATTGCAGACCCTGGCCATCTATCTCATTGCGTGTCTTATGACACCAAACCATGCATTCTATACAGTGCTTTGTTATTTGATTATGGGAGCTATTGGTCTTCCAGTATTTAGTAATTTTAGTAGTGGTATGGGTGCTCTTATAGGTCCAACAGGAGGCTTCTTATTCAGTTTTCCTATTATGGCATTAGTTATGAGTACTATTATTACTCATAACCGTTCAGTTCAGGGCCATATTCTTGCCATGATTATTGGAACAGCTATTACTTATGGACTTGGAAGCATTTACTTCATGTATACAATGAAAGCATCACTTCTAAGTACATTAATGACTTGTGTATTACCATTCTTACTTGGTGATGCACTAAAGATTGCAGTCAGCTGCATGATCGCATTTAAATTAGAAAAGATTGTATTAAAAAAGACAGTATTGTCATAAGGAGGATATAAACATGACAACATTTGATAAGGTAAAAGATATTATTGTAGATTCACTTAGCTGTGATGAAGAACAGGTGACATTAGAAGCATCTTTAAAGGATGATCTTGATGCAGATTCATTGGACGCCGTTGAATTAATTATGGCTGTAGAAGATGAATTCGATGTACAGATTCCTGATGAAGAAGCTAACAAGATGGCTACTGTAAAGGACATTGTTGATTACTTAGAAGCAAATGCTTAATTTTTTAAATAAATAGTTTGAATTTCAAAGAAAGAAGGTTTTCTATGGATTTAGTCAGAGAGTTGATGGAAGCTTTTGAACAAGCCGATATCGATAAGATGAAAATTGAAATGGAAGGCGTGAAACTTGAACTTGAAAAGAGTCAACAGGTGCAGGTAACTGCACCTGTCACTGTATCTAGTGAAAGTGCGCCTGTTGTTGTACAAGAATTAAAGGAAGAAAAACCAGTTATTAGTGGTACAGAAGTAAAGGCCCCTCTTGTAGGAGTTTATTATTCTTCACCTTCCCCAGATGATCAGCCTTTTGTCAAGGAAGGGTCAAAAGTCACTAAGGGACAGACATTATGTATTATTGAAGCCATGAAGGTCATGAATGAAATTAAAGCACCTGTAGATGGTACTGTCCGTTCTCTATTAGTGAAGGATGAAGATTTAGTCAGCTTTGATCAGACTTTAATGATCATCGAGGAATAGTATGTTTAAGAAGATTTTAATTGCGAATCGTGGAGAAATCGCTGTTCGTATTATTCGTGCATGTAAAGAGATGGATATTTTAACGGTAGCCATTTATTCTACGGCTGATCAGAATGCATTACATGTACAGTTAGCGGATGAAGCAGTATGTGTGGGTGGTCCCAAGAGTGCTGATAGTTATTTAAATAAGGAAGCGATTATTACTGCAGCTGTTGAGACAGGATGTCAGGCGATTCATCCAGGTTTTGGTTTTTTATCTGAAAATAGTGATTTTGCAAGACTTGTAGAAACCTGTGGACTGAAGTTTATTGGTCCTAAGGGAGATGTTATTGATGCGTTAGGTAATAAGTCCAAGGCAAGAGAAATGATGATTGAAGCGGGTGTTCCTGTCGTTCCAGGATCTAATGGTTCAGTCAATACATATGAAGAATTAAAAGAAGTTGTCAATAAGATTGGTTATCCTGTGCTTATTAAAGCGAGCGCTGGTGGTGGAGGACGTGGTATGCGTAAGGCCTTTAGTGAAGATGAACTAGAGAATGCCTTTATGACTGCCAAGGCAGAAGCCAAAGCATGCTTTGGGGATGATGATATGTATGTAGAGAAACTTGTATTGAATCCTAAGCATATTGAGTTCCAGATTTTAGCGGATGAGCACGGCAATGTGATTCATTTAGGTGAGAGAGACTGTTCTATTCAAAGACGTAATCAGAAGATGATAGAAGAAGCACCATGTAAGGTACTTGATGCATCTTTACGTTTACAAATGGGTGAATCTGCAGTCAAAGCTGCACAGGGTGCTGGTTATACCAATGCTGGAACTGTTGAGTTTGTTTTAGATGAACACAACAACTATTACTTTATTGAGATGAATACGCGTATTCAGGTAGAACATCCTATTACTGAAATGGTCACTGGTATTGATCTCATTAAGCAGCAGATCCGTATTGCATCAGGTTTACCTTTAAGCTTTAAACAGGAAGATATTACTTTACAGGGTCATTCTATTGAATGTCGTATTAATGCGGAAGATCCCTTACATAACTTTAGACCATGTCCTGGTCAGGTGAACTTCATGCATTTACCTGGAGGGCCAGGTGTAAGAGTGGATACGATGTTATATACAGGTTATACACTCCCTACTCAATATGATTCAATGGTCGCAAAAGTGATTGTCCATGCCCCTACTCGACTAGAAGCAATTAAGCGTATGAGACGCGCTTTAAGTGAACTTGTGATTGAAGGTATTACGACTAACCAGACATTACAGTTCTATATCCTACATCAGCCTGATTATATTAAAGGACATTTTAATACAAGCTTTATTGAAACACATTTAGATGAGATGGTGAGTGAAAATGGATAGTATCTGGAAGAAGAGAAAACAACAGTTACAGGACTTTCGTCGTTATTTAAATAAAGACAACAAAGTCAAGAAACAGGAAGTGCCTGATGGATTATATCAGGCATGTCCTAGTTGTAATAGTACAATTCGTACACTTGATTTAAAGAATCATTTACAGGTATGTCCACAGTGTGGTCATCACCTCTTTATTGATGCTTATGCGCGTTTAGATGCGTTGTTTGATCATGGTAAATATAAGGAATACTACACTTCTATGAAATCAGGAAATCCATTAGGATTCCCTGGTTATGAAGAAAAACTTGAGAAGTATGAATATAAGACAGGATTACATGATGGTGTTGTTGTCGCGGGTGGTCGTATTGATCATATGCGTACGATTGTCGTTGTGATGGATCATCGTTTCATGATGGCTTCTATGGGTAGTGTAGCTGGTGAAAAGATTACACGTGCCATTGAAATGGCAACTAGAAAGAAATTGCCTTTGATTATTTTTACATCAAGTGGTGGTGCAAGAATGCAGGAAGGCATCTTCTCTTTAATGCAGATGGGTAAAACATGTGCTGCATTAAAACGTCATTTAGATGCTGGACTTCTTTATATTTCATATTTAACACACCCTACAACAGGTGGTGTCACTGCATCATTCGCAATGCTTGGTGACATTAATATTGCAGAACCAGAAGCTTTAGTCGGTTTTGCAGGACCTAGAGTTATTGAAAGTACTATGAAGACAAAGCTACCTGCTGGATTCCAGCGTGCTGAATTCTTAGAGGATCATGGCTTTGTAGATATGATTGTGGAACGTGAGAAGATGCGTGACACATTGGCTTTATTATTACGTATGCATGCATAAGGAGGGTTATATGTCTTTAAAGGAAAAGGAAGAAAAGATTGCGGAGCTAGAAAAGAAGCTTGCAGTCATTAAGAATGATAGAGAAATAGATTCCAGTAAGATTGAAGAAACAATCAACGATTATAAGAAAGAGACATATTCACATCTTTGTGCATATGATCGTGTTTATCTTGCAAGAAAGCCTGAACGTTCTCATATACATGAGTTTATTGATCATGTGTTTGATGAGTTTGTAGAAATGCGTGGTGATCGTTATTTCAAGGATGATCAGGCAATTGTCGGTGGTATTGGAATGTTTAATAACATGCCAGTCACAATTATTGGACATCAAAAAGGAAGAAGTATTGATGAAAATTTAAAGTGTCAGTTTGGTATGGCAAGTCCTGAAGGATATCGTAAAGGGATGCGTTTAATGAAACAGGCAGAGAAGTTCCATCGTCCTATTATTACTTTTATTGATACACCAGGTGCTTATCCTGGTATTAGTTCCGAAGAGAATGGTATCGGTGAAGCGATTGGTCAGAGTCTCATGATGATGAGTGATTTAAAGGTTCCTATTATTGTGATTATTACTGGTGAAGGGGGAAGCGGTGGTGCTTTAGCCCTAAGTATCGGTGATCACTTAGCCATGTTAGAAAATGCGGTTTATTCTGTTTTATCTCCTGAAGGTTTTGCATCTATTCTTTGGAAAGATGTGAAGGGAGAACGTATTGAAGAAGCATGTGAAGTGATGAAGATGACAGCAGAAGATTTATATCATTATGGGATTATTGATGAAATCATTAAGGAACCTCTAGGTGGTATGACTACAAATCCTGTAGCTGTCTATAGAAATATACGTAAGGTGATTAGAGAACAGTTAGATATTCTAGCCCCAATGGATGTAAATACTTTAATACGTAAGAGATATAACAGATATCGTAAGATTGGAGAATGGAAGAATGGATAAAGGTATTTCTGTCATCGATACAGGATATTATGTACCTGAGAATGTACTGACTAATGATGATCTATCAAAGATAGTTGATACGAGTGATGAATGGATTTATCCCCGCACTGGTATCAAGAAACGTCATATATGTAAAGATGAAACACTTATAGATATGGCTTATAAGGCATCTCTAAAGGCATTAAACAACATCAACAAAGAAGATATTGGAATCATTATTGTGGCAACAATGTCTTCTCCCTATAATACCCCTTCTATTGCCTGTCTCTTACAGGAACGTTTAGGTTTAAATAATAATGTATTTGCGTTTGATTTAAACGGGGCATGTAGTGGGTTTGTCTATGCATTATCAGTGGCACGTTCATTACTTTATACAAGTGATAAGCGTTATGCCTTAATTATTGGTGCTGAACAGCTTTCAAATCTCATTGACTGGAAAGATCGTACAACATGCATCTTGTTTGGTGATGGGGCTGGTGCTGTTGTAGTAGAGAAAGAAAAGAAATTATTTTGTGATTATCAAGGATCAGAAGGCAATGAAGAAGTGCTTTATGGTTTAAAGAATGATTATTTACATATGGAAGGTAAAGAAGTATTTAAGTTTGCGACAAGAGTTCTTCCTATGTGTATAGAGAAAGTATTAGAAAAGGCATCACTTACTAAAGATGATATTGATTACTTTGTGGTGCATCAGGCGAATGAAAGAATTATTCGTCATGTCTATAAGAAAATGAAAATAACATCGGATAAGTTTTATCTGAATGTCGATGAATATGGTAATACATCTGCTGCAAGTATTCCTCTTGTACTTGGAGAGATGAATGAAAAGAAGTTATTAAAAAGAGGTATGAAGATACTCTGTGTTGGTTTTGGTGCAGGACTGACTTATGGTGCCAATCTGATAGAGTGGTAAGGAGAAGACTATGTGGTTAAATGAAACATTAAAGATTAAATACCCTCTTATTCAGGGTGGTATGGCTAATATTGCGACAGGCGCTTTTGCGGCAGCTGTGTCTAATGCAGGTGGTTTAGGACTTATTGCAGGAGGTGGTATGTCTCCTGAGATGTTAAGAGAAAATATCCGTGAGGCAAAGAAACTTACTGATAAACCTTTTGGTGTTAATTTGATGTTATTACATCCTCAAGCAGGAGAAATGGCTGATATTGTGGTGGAAGAAAAGGTTCCTGTTGTCACAACAGGTGCTGGTAATCCAGGTATTTATATTAAGAAATGGAAGGAAGCAGGTATTATTGTGATGCCTGTAGTCCCTAGTGTTGCCCTTGCAAAACGTATGGAAAAAGCAGGTGTGGATGCCGTTATTGCAGAAGGAACTGAATCTGGTGGTCATGTGGGAGAATTGACTACTATGGCTTTAGCACCACAGGTCAAGGCTGCAGTGAATATTCCTGTGATTGTTGCAGGCGGGGTTGCGAGTGGTAAACAGCTTCTTGCAGCAGTTGCACTTGGTGCTGATGGTGTACAGGTTGGTACTATTCTTCTTGCAAGCACAGAATGTCCTATTCACCAAAACTATAAGAATGCGATTATTAAGGCAAAAGATACCGATACAACAGTAACTGGACGTATTGCTGGAACTCCTGTACGTATCTTAAAGAATAAGATGGCACGTACTTATATTAAGAAGGAAAAAGAAGGAGCCGAAATGATGGAACTAGAAAAGTATACATTAGGTTCTTTAAAACGTGCTGTATTTGAAGGTGATGTAGAAACCGGTTCTTTAATGAGTGGTCAGGTAGCTGGCATGGTGCATGAAGAAAGAAGTCTTAAAGACATCATTGAAGGTTTATTTAAAGAATATGAAGAAGAAAAGAAGCGTGTGATGGAGGTTCATCTATGAAAATAGGATCACATACTTTATCCCTCCCTTTAATTCAGGGAGGAATGGGTGTTGGTGTTTCTCTAAGTTCTTTAGCTGGAAATGTAGCTAAAAAAGGAGCTATGGGTGTTATTTCTACAGCCCAGATTGGTTTTAAAAAGCCTACTTTTCTTAAAGATACAAAAAAAGCGAATCTAGAAGCGATTGATGAAGAAATCAAACGTGCTAAAGAAATCTCAAATAATAAAGGTATGGTGGCAGTCAATGTCATGGTTGCCTTAAGTGATTATGAACAGCATGTCAAACAAGCTGTTAAGAGTGGTGTAGATGCGATTATTTCTGGAGCTGGTTTACCATTAAAGCTTCCTGAATACGTGGATGAAAAGACAGCGATTGCGCCTATTGTATCTTCTGGTAAGGCAGCACGTTTGATATTAAACAAGTGGAAACGTCAGTATAATCGTACAGCTGACTTTATTGTGATTGAAGGATATAAAGCAGGTGGACATCTTGGATTTAAGAAGGAAGAACTATTAGAGAATACATGTGCTTCTCTAAAGGATATCTTGAAGGATGTTAAAGAAGTTGTGAAAAGCTTTGAAGAACTATTCAATCATTCTATTCCAGTCTTTGTAGCTGGAGGCATCTATACTAATGAAGATATTAAAGAGATGTTAGAAGCTGGTGCGGATGGTGTTCAGATGGGCACACGTTTTATTGGTACTTATGAATGTGATGCTTCAATGGAGTATAAGAATTATTTTATTAATGGTAAGAAGGAAGATATCAAGATTGTACAGTCTCCTGTTGGTATGCCAGGACGTGCTTTTATGACACCTTTTATGGAAAAGACACATCCTATTAAGAGATGTTTTAGATGTATTGCGAGCTGTGATATGAAGTCTATTCCTTATTGTATTACTCAAGCTTTAATTAATGCGGTGAATGGTGATTGTGAGAATGGTCTTGTATTTACTGGCACAAACGGATATCGCATTGACAAGCTTGTACATGTAAGTGATCTGATTGATGAATTAATGGAGGGTATTGTATGAAACTCGGTTTTATCTATGCAGGACAAGGAACACAATATGTAGGTATGGGACAGTCTTTTTATGAAAATGATGAAAACTGTAAGAACCTATTAGATAATGTAAAGTTAGATTTTGATTTAAAGGATATCATGTTTAATAGTGATGAAAAGACTATTAGTACTACACGTTTTACTCAGCCTGCAATGGTAGCAGTTGCGAATATGGCGACTCTTCTTTTAAAGAAGAATGGTATTACACCAGATTATGTATGTGGTTTATCTTTAGGTGAATACAGTGCTTTAAGTGCAGCAGGTGTATTTGATCCTGAAACAGCAATCCAGGTTGTAAGAGAAAGAGGTCTCGCAATGGAAAAGGCCGCTGAAGGTGTTGAGAGTGCCATGATGGCTATTCTTGGACTTGAACGTGAGCCATTACTTGATATATGTGTTGGCTGTGATGGGTATGTTTCTATTGCGAACTATAACTGTCCTGGACAGTTAGTTATTGCAGGAGAAAAGAAAGCAGTAGAAGAAGCAGGTCAGAAAGCATTGGATCATGGTGCAAGAAGAGCTGTACCTTTAAATACAAGTGGTCCTTTCCATACAAAGTTATTAAAAGATGCAAGTACAAGACTTCATGAAGTATTTAAAGATGTGACATTCCATGAAATGAACGTACCAGTAATCTTCAATTGTACAGGTAAGGAATTAGAAGATTGCAGTGTACAGGAAATGTTAGAGAAACAAGTCATGAGTCCTGTATATTTTGAAGATAGTATTCGTACAATGATTAATAATGGTGTGGATACAATTATAGAGATTGGACCTGGTAAAGTATTAAGCGGTTTTGTCCGTAAGATTGATAGAAAAATCAAGACATATCAGGTAGAAGATATGGCTTCTTTACAGAAGTGTGTGGAGGCATTAAATGAAACTAAGTAATAAGGTAGCCCTTGTCACTGGAGGGTTAAAAGGTATTGGACGTGCGACAGTGATGGAACTTGCAACTCAAGGTGCAGATATTGCGTTAAATTATCGTGCAAGTGAAAAGAATAAAGTATTAGCTGAAGAATTAGTGAAAGAACTTAAAGATCTTGGTAGAGATGTATTATGTGTTGAAGGTGATATTTCTCATGAAGAGGATGTAGAAAAGATCTTCAAGAGTATCAAGAAGTACTTTGGACATCTTGATATTCTTGTAAATAATGCAGGTATTACAAGAGACCAGTTAATTTTAAGAATGAAAACTGAAGACTTTGATGCCGTTATTAATACAAATCTTAAGGGAACTTATTTATGTATGAAGCAGGCAAGTCGTTTAATGATGAAACAGAAGTCTGGTCATATTATTTCTTTATCTTCTGTCGTAGGTGTGATTGGTAATGCCGGACAGGTTAACTATGCAGCAAGTAAAGCAGGTGTCATTGGTATGACAATGTCTCTAGCAAGAGAATTAGGTCCTAGAGGTGTCACTGTGAATGCAGTAGCTCCTGGATTTATTGAAACTGATATGACAGAAGTATTAAGCGATGAAATTAAAGTTGGTTTAAAAGCATCTATTCCTTTAGGAACACTTGGACATGTAGAAGATGTTGCAAAGACAATCGCATTCCTAGCAAGTGATGATGCAAAGTATATTACAGGACAGACCATTCATGTAGATGGTGGAATGGCTATGTAAGGAGGAGCTTATGACAAAACGTAGAGTAGTAGTTACAGGTATAGGAACAATTAATCCTATTGGACATAATGTAGAAGAAACATGGAAGTCTATTGAAGAAGGTAAGTGCGGTATTGCACCTATTTCTTTGTTTGATACAAAAGATATGAAGGTCACTCTTGCTGGTGAAGTCAAAGACTTTGATGTCACAAAGTATATTGATAAGAAAGAAGCGAAGAAGATGGACCGCTTTATTCAGATGGGTATGATTGCAGCTAAAGAAGCGATGCTTGATAGTGAACTTGATATCAACAACATTGATTCTCATCGTTTTGGAGTGATTGTATCAAGTGGTATTGGTGGTTTAGGTTCTATTGAAAAGAACTATCAGACAGCAGAAAAGAGAGGTTTTGATAGAGTATCTCCTTTCTTTATTCCTATGACTATTTCTAACTTAGCAGCGGGTCATATTGCGATTGCTTATCATGCACAAGGGTTATGTACCTGCCCAGTGACTGCCTGTGCAGGGGGTACAAATGCGATTGGTGATGCTTTTAGAAATATTCGTGATGGATATCAGGATGTCATGATTGCTGGTGGATGTGAAGCATCTGTGACTCCTTTAGGTATTGGTGGATTTACTTCTATGAAGGCTTTAAGTGATGCCACTGATCCTAAACGTGCTTCTATTCCTTTTGATAAAGAAAGAAATGGATTTGTCATGGGTGAAGGCGCTGGTATTCTTATTCTTGAAGAATTAGAACATGCCTTAAAGAGAGGCGCACATATTTATGGTGAAATGACTGGTTATGGTGTGAGCTGTGATGCCCATCATATTACTGCCCCACTTCCTAATGGTGAAGGTGGTGCCTATGCAATGCAGAATGCATTAGATGATGCAGGAATAAGTTATGATGTGATTGATTATATTAATGCACATGGTACTTCTACTCATTTAAACGATTTATGTGAAACTGAAGCAATTAAATCAATATTTAAGGAACATGCATACAAGCTTGCAGTAAGTTCTACTAAAGGTCATACAGGACATTGTTTAGGAGCTGCAGGGGGTATTGAAGCAGTACTATCAGTATTAGCCTTAAAGCATGACTTTATTCCTCCTACTTTAAATTATCAGGTAAAGGATGAAGAATGTGATTTAAATGTAGTACCAAATATTGGTGTTAAGAAAGATCTTCATTATGTGATGAGTAATTCATTAGGTTTTGGTGGACATAATGCAAGTATTATATTCAAGGAGTATGACAATGGAACTAAATAGTAATGAAATTGCGAAAATTAATCCTCATCGTTATCCATTTGCGCTTGTAGATCGTATTACTGATTATAAGCCAGGAGAATATGCGAAAGGCATTAAGTGTGTCAGTGTGAATGAAATGCAGTTTATGGGACATTTCCCTGAACATCATGTGATGCCAGGTGTATTGATTGTAGAAGCTTTAGCACAGACTGGATGTATTGCGATATTAAGCCAGGAAGAACATCAAGGTAAGATTGTCTTCTTTGCAGGAATCAATAAATGTAAATTTAAAGGTCAGGTCATTCCTGGAGATGTGATGGAATTAGAATGCACACTCACAAGAATGAGAGGTAAGATTGGTATTGGTGAAGCAAAAGCAACAGTCAATGGTAAAACTGTTGTACAGGCTGAACTCACTTTTGCGATTGGTGACTGATGAAATATATAGAATTTGAAGAAATTGATTCTACTAATACGTATATTCATGATCATTATCAGGAATTAGATGATGATACAATTGTCCGTGCACATTATCAAACTCATGGCCGAGGACGTTCTAATCATATCTGGGAGGCAGATAAGAATGAACAGCTTCTCTTTAGTTATTATATGAAACAGAACGTGGATCCTTTAAAGGTGTCTGCCATTATGGCTTATGCGATTGTGATAGTTCTAAGAATGAAACAGATCAATGCATTCATTAAGTGGCCCAATGATATATATGTAAATAATCAGAAGATTGCAGGTATTCTTGTAGAGACGATTTATGAGAATACTTTACAGGGTATTATTATTGGGACAGGGTTAAATATAAGTAAGGGTTCTTACTATTCTCTATCTGATGTGATAGATCATCCTATTGATAAAGAAAAGCTGATGTTGAATATTATTGATACATTTAAGAATATGCTTCATATGCCTTTTGCATCTTTATTAGATGGCATGAATCGTCATTCTTATTTAAGAGGTAAGACAATTCCTTATAAAGAATATGGTTTAGTGAAATTCTTATATCTCGATGAGAATTGTCATCTTGTGATAGAGGATGAAAACAAGAAAAAGCATACGATTCTTTTAAATGAATTATCATTAGGTCGTATATAATTAGTCTTCTCAAATATGTGATAAAATTGTAGAATAGATTCAAGGAGTGGAATTATGGACGCGAAAAAGAATAATTTAATGGATTCTATTAATACAGTTTTTAAACTCGCCATTAAAGTACAGGAAGATTATATTAAATATAGTCCTTTTCCTGAATTATCAATGAATGAAATGCATATTATAGAGGCTGTAAGTAAGCAGCAGTTTCCTACTATGACAAATGTCGCAAAGACATTAAAGGTAACTGTAGGAACATTAACTACTAATGTAAAGACTATTGTGAATAAAGGTTTTCTTACAAGAGAACGTTCTTCTGCGGATCATCGTGTCACATATCTACGTATTACTGATAAAGGATATCAGGCATTAGAGGTTCATAACCAGTTCCATAGGGATTTATCTGGACTTTATAGTCAGCATATTCCTGATGAAATGATTGGCTGGGTATATGATACAATAGAGAACGTCATAGAAGACTTAAAAGAATACCAGAAAAAACTTAATAAATAATATAAACCCCTATAGAAGGTGTAATTCTTCTATAGGGGGTTTTTTACACTTATTTTCTTAAACCATAGCACTGATGTAAAAGAGAAATTAATTCATCCTTATTTGTTGATTGTACACCAATAGCTTTTAAATCTACATTTTCATCTACCATCACTGATAAAAACGTCTCCATATCTTTCTTGATTTCATCACTAAGTATCATTCTTGTATTAGGCGAGACCAATTGAGCCAATCGAAATACATCATTCTTGTGTTTCTTAATATTCTTACTATCAATATGTTCACCACATAACCTTCGTTCTGTCAAATCCAACCATGCTTTAGCCTTAAATACAATTAAACATAGCGGGCTAAGAACTGGTACGCCATCAATAATTAACTGTCCACCTTTCAGTAATTCATAATAATCTTTATTCAAAAGAATAGCAGATAAACTTGAAACCTCTTCATCAATTGGTAAAGGTGTAAGAATTGAATCATTATCTAAAATCATATAATCAGGATTTCTTGAAAATATTTCTATCATATATGGGTATTGCTTACTCTTAGGACAACTAAATCTGTAAAACTGTGCTTTACCTGTACTTTTATTTAAATGTGAATACTTAGCTTCTTTAATATACTCCCAAAATCTCCTGCCAAATTCTGCTGTTATAGACTCAACAATTAATACAATATCTATATCCTTGGTAGCTCGAAATGGAAGTTCTTCATTTTCCATAATAATATCGCAAGCCGTGCCACCAATAATAACATATTGATTTTCAAATCCTTTAAAGTACTCTTTAAACTTAGCAATTCCATTGACCATTAATCTGTCAGCTCCTTTTCTAGTATGTCTTCTAAGACTTCTTCGATTCTTTCATCTTTATTTTCTTTTAAAGACAATACTATAGAAAGAGTATCTGCAATATTTGTATGAGTAAATAAATGGGGATTATAAGCCCATATCTCTACTTTCACCTGTACATCTGGGTCTATCAGTTCATCAATAAGATGCGTCTTATCAAAGTCCTTTTCATATACTGCATATGTTCTTAAACGGCTTGGATTCAACATACTCATTTCTGATAATGCGGTCTCTCCTGCAAGAACCATATAATCTGTAACCAAAGACTGATTCATATATCCTACTTGACGTACTGGTGTTAAGAGATAGTGTTGAATATGCTCAAACAATTCTTTATGAAAATATTTAGATTCTATTACCTTATTCACACCATCCTTATATACTAAAAATAAATCTGTCATTTCTAATTGTTTAACTGCCCTAGACAGGGTCATTGCGGAAAATGGAAGGCTCCTTGACAGATCTGATACATATACCTTCTTCTCATGATTATACATATAAGCAAGAAATAATAACTGTGTTGAATAGACAAACTTGTCTTTAATCTTTTCTGGTTCCTTTTCATCTACAAGTAATGTACCAATAAAAGGAAGAAAAGTTTGTTTATCTGTTATGAAAGGAATGTGATTCTCAAGAAGACTCTTTCTTCTATAAAATGATATTGTCTTACTATATAATACGACAGGAACATCATCAATTACTCGAATTTTTTGTATTTGTTTTTTGAGTGATGGAAGTGTTGGCAGTTCTTCTATCGGTATAATCACAATACAACGTATATTTTCTATATAAGCTGTATAGAATTGATAATTACTCACAATATAGAGAGGTAATATGCTTTTCTTATCCCAAGGTTCATATCTTATAGATAGGCCAAATATATTATCAATCATTGTATAGGCTCCTTTTAACTTAATTTATTTCATTTTAACTTTGCGAATGTTAATATGCAAGTTTTTAAGTTAAATAAAAAATATCCTCCAGATCATATGTCTAGAGGATATTCATAAGATATGCCCACCTTCAAGTAATAGATATATAACTCGAAGAAGCAAAATAAATAATATGAGTATAAACCACGCTTTGAATTCTTTCATGCCCTTAACCTCTTAAAAGAGATTATACCAGGCAGTTATGGAATTATTGTGTACTTTTAGATATTATAGCCATGATCCATAGGACCACTTCCCTGACCTAAATCTAACATGGCACCTATTGCACCAGAAAGATATGCTTTAGCATGTCTAACTGATTCTTCTAGTGTATAGCCTTTAGCCAAGTTGGATGCAATCGCACTTGATAAAGTGCATCCTGTACCATGTGTATTACTGTTGTCTATTCTATGTCCTTTAAACCAAGTACCCTTTTCACCATTGTATAGGTAGTCATTAGCATCATTTAATTGATGTCCACCTTTAACTAATACAGCACAATGATATGTGTCATAAATCTTCTTAGCTGCTATTTCCATATCTTCTACAGTCTTAACTTCCATATCAGTGAGTACTTCTGTTTCTGGAATATTAGGAGTAATGACTTCAGCAATAGAAAGTAATTCTTCCTTTAATGTAGAGATGGCTTCATCACTAATAAGTTTTGCGCCACTTGTCGCAACCATGACTGGATCTACCACAATATGCTTCGCATCATAATGTTTCAACATTTCTACAATAGTATGAATAAGCGCTTTAGAAGACACCATACCAATCTTAACAGCTTCTGGATAGATATCATCAAATACAGCACGAATCTGGCTTTCTAAGAACTCTGGAGTAACATCCATAATATCTGTCACACCCGTTGTATTCTGGGCTGTGAGGGCTGTAATAGCGCTCATACCAAATACTTTATTGGCAAGCATTGTCTTTAAATCTGCTTGTATTCCTGCACCACCACTCGAGTCACTACCAGCAATAGTTAAGCATGTATGCATTGTTTCATAAAGTGCATCTACACGCTTCTTTAAATCAATAGTAGCCTGTTTGATATTCTTCTGACCAAATAAAGCACTAATAACCGCAATGCCATCAATACCTGTATCTTTAAGTAATAAGCAGTTATCATAACTGATTCCACCAATGGCTACCATTGGAAGATCCACTGTATCCGTTATTTCTTTTAAACGCTTGATACCTAATACTTCCGCATCATCTTTAGAAGATGTAGGGAAAATCGCCCCTACACCTAAATAGTCTGCACCTTGTTCTTTCGCAATTCTTGCTTCTTCTATAGTATGTGCACTTACACCAATGATCTTATCTGGTCCAAGTATTTCTCTTGCCTTCACGCATGCCATATCATCCTGACCCACATGAACACCATCTGCATCTATTTCCTTAGCAAGCATAACATTATCATTAATAATAAATGGTACATCAAATAAACGACATAGTTCTTTAATATTCTTTGCTTCTTCATAGAAAGAGGCTTCATCTAGGTCTTTTTCTCTTAGCTGAAGACAAGTAGCACCACCCATTAAAACATCTCTTACCTGCTCATATAGAGTCTTCTCTCCTGTCCAATGACGATCAGTCACAGCATAGAGTCTCAACATGTCATTATTGAACTTCATATTTACCACTCTTTTCTAGTTCTTCATCCGTCATATTGAATAATGCATCAATTAAATAAGTACGAAGTGTTGCATTACCTTCACCTTCTTTTAATTTAGATGCACCAATTTCACCCGCAATACCCATGGACATAACAGCTGCCGCAGCACTATCTACACTATTTTCTACTGTTAAGAAACAGCCTAAGATACCTGATAACATACATCCAGTACCAGTAATGGCACTCATTTCTTTACATCCATTATTGATCATATAGCACTTATTACCATCAGTGACATAATCTATAGGACCAGTCACAATAATAATAGTATTGAGTTCTTTTGCGAATGCTTTGATATCGTCAATGAGATCATGTGAGTTCTTCTGATCTTCCACAGATGCATCTACACCTTTAGTATGACCTGTACCAGCCATTAAAGTCTTGATTTCTGAAATATTCCCTTTGATGGCATCAAAATGAATCTGTTCTAATAGTTCTTTACATGTATTAGTACGTAAATCAGTCGCACCTGCACCTACTGGATCTAATACAGTAATATGCTTACACGCATTAGATGCCTTACCTGCTTCAAACATAGAAGCAATCTTCACCTGATTGAGAGTCCCAATATTAATATTTAATGCATTACTGATAGAAGTCATCTGAGCGACTTCTGTGATCTCATCTGACATAATAGGACTACCACCAATTGCAAGAATCGCATTGGCTACATCATTCACTGTTACATAGTTAGTGATGTTGTGTACTAATGGTTTTACTTCTCTTAATTTCTTAATGTAGTTCATATTCTTTTCCTCCATAAAAAAGAGCACGCTGAAAGAAGGTGCTCATAAAATTCCTACGTTGGCATTATCCAAATCAGGTTTCATGGTCAAGACTTATGTCTACTCTCAGCAAATTAGCTCCCATTTCAATTATAATAATATGTTAAAACAATCAGTTATGAAATACAAGGGATTTCATAATCATATACATATTTACTACTCTATTCTAGAGTATTATAATATACACATCATTCTGTTATAGCTTCCCAAAATATATGAGATACTAATGAGCTTCCCCTCATCAAATTCTCTTCTATAATGGAATGTAATCTACCATTTTGGTAGATTTTTTTAATTTTAGACATAAAAAAACACCGAAAACTTCGGTGTCTGCATTCAGAATGGTGCGGGTGACAGGACTTGAACCTGCACGCCGAAGCACTAGATCCTAAGTCTAGCGTGTCTGCCAATTTCACCACACCCGCATCAAGATGGTGACTCGCAGGGGATTTGAACCCCTGACCCTCTGATTAAAAGTCAGATGCTCTGCCATCTGAGCTAGCGAGTCACTAATGGTGCCGACTAGAGGACTTGAACCCCCAACCTACTGATTACAAGTCAGTTGCTCTACCAGTTGAGCTAAGTCGGCAAAAAAATGGTGGAGGTTAACGGGCTCGAACCGCTGACCCTCTGCTTGTAAGGCAGATGCTCTCCCAACTGAGCTAAACCTCCATATATGGTGACCGGTACGGGATTCGAACCCGTGAATGCATGCGTGAAAGGCATGTGAGTTAACCGTTTCTCCAACCGGCCACTGGCGCTTGAAGAGGGATTTGAACCCCCGACCGATCGGTTAACAGCCGATTGCTCTACCGCTGAGCTATTCAAGCACTTCAGAATGCTTGTTTATATTACCATGCAGATACACCTTTTGCAACCCTTTTTTTGAAAAAAATGCATTTTTTTGTGTATTTTTATTGTGTTAGCCGTTTTAAGCAAAAAAAAATAAGATTTTGCTAGGCAAAATCTTATTCGTAGATACCACCGTGACCCCATTTTTCAAATTCAGAGATAGTAACATACTGATTTGAAGCAGGAATCTTTGTAATTTTTACTAAAGCTTTAGTAAGTTCAGCTACAAACTGTTCCTTCTGTTCATCTGTATAATGACCTTTTAAGTATAATGTGATCATCATACAATTTGCTTCCTGGCCTTTAAAATAAATGAGCTGATTATCTTCAATATGAATCATGAATGTATCTACTGATTCACCAGGAAACATTGTAATTAACTTTCCTACAGTAGTTTTTAATTCAACTTCCTGAGAAAGAGTCAATGTCTTGTTTGTACGTAATGCTAAATATGGCATAGTTCATTCTCCTTTACAATTCATGCTTTACCATAGTATACAACTTTTTTTGATTTATTACTATATTTATCACTTTTATATCAAATTATGATCTAAACAGTAGTGATACACACCATCATCTGCTACAGATAAACATATATCATCCGCAATAGCCTTCACATTATCTGTTGCATTCCCCATTGCAACTCCTGTACCCACTGCTTCCAACATTTCAATATCATTCGTACCATCTCCAAACGCAATGGCTTCACTAGGACTTAAATGATAATACTCTAGTACCTTATGTATACCATTACCCTTTCCACCACCTGCTGGAATAATATCCACTGCTCTATTCCACCATGCTGTAATTTGTGCACCTTCTACATTCTTCATTAATGCATCATATTCATCCTCATATCCACCACACATAATTTGATAAATATCTTCATTCACCAAAGTATCAAAGTCTTCTGCTACATTCACTTTCTGTTTAGAGAATGCATAATAATCATCTAAGTCTTGATCTGTGCCATTGGCTTTACTATCATCTTTACTTGCAAGAGAGACAGATCTATTAATAGAAGATGCATTATCTATAATTCTTAATACATCTTTATGTGGGATAGGATGACTATACAAAACATGTCCTTCCTTATCAAAACAATAAGACCCATTAAAAGAAAGTATGGCATCAAAAGTCACTCCTTCAAAAGTAGGTACACTTAAAGGATGTCTTCCTGTCGCAATACATACCTTTATATTATTATCCTGTAATCTTTGTAATGTTTCTATAGTAATATCAGAAACACTGCGTGTTTCCATATTACTTAAAGTTCCATCAATATCAAAAAATGCAATCTTAATCATACCAATCCCTCCATGGATCCATTCTAACACAAAAAGAGAGGTTTACCCTCTCTTAGTCTAACTGTTGCCAGAAATCTTTCAGAACTTTATATGATTCCTCTAGTGCTTTCTGCTCATCTTCTTTCATATTAATTTCTACGATTTCCTTGGCTCCTGTCTTATCAATAATAGTAGGAACACTTAAGAAGATATCATTCATACCATACTGCCCATCTAAATGAACAGATACTGGATAAATTCTATTTTCATTAAAGAGAATAGATTTCAAAATTGCGGTAGTTGCTGCCGCAATACCATAACATGTATTCCCTTTACGGTTAAAGATCTGCCATCCATCTTCAATAACAGCATGTCTTAATGTTTCCTTAGTGGCATCCTTAGTACGTTCTGCATTATCCTTTAATACATCTTCTACACTCTTACCACCAATAGTTGCACTAGACCATGTCACCATTTCTGAATCCCCATGTTCACCACATACATAGGCTGATACACTCTTTGCATCTAAATGATACATATCAGCTAAACGACAAGATAATCTTGCACTATCAAGAGTTGTACCACTACCAATTACCTGGTTCTTTGGTAAACCTGATTCCTTCCATGTAATATAACTCATAATATCTACTGGGTTAGATACAATAATAAAGATACCATTGAATCCTGAAGCCATTGTAGAATTTACAATAGACTTAATAATCTTAATACTTGGTGCTAACATCTGTAAACGGTCATGAGAATCTTTAGGCATTGGTGCTGATGCTGTAATAATGACTACATCTGCATCCTTACAATCAGAATAATCCCCTGCTTTTACTTTAATATTTCTATTCATGAAGTAAACTGACTGCTGCATATCTAATGCTTCACCATATGCTTTTTCTTTATTAATATCTATTAATACAATTTCTTCACAAAGTCCCTGGTTAATAATTGAATAGGCAGTAGTAGCACCTACATTACCTAAACCAACAATAACTACTTTAGAATCCTTAAAACTCATATTAGTTTTTCCTCCTTGAATTGTTAATATTGTAGCACAACTATCTGATCAAATGTATAATAATTACCAAGAGAGGTTCGAATATGAAAACAAAAGTACTATTAAAAAAGGGTGAAGGCCGTACTATTAATGCAGGCGGTTTATGGATTTATGACAATGAAATAAAAGAGATACATGGACATTTTAAGAATGGGGATATTGTGGATGTATATGCCCATAATGAGTATCCGTTAGGAAGAGGTTATATTAATCAGAATTCTAAGATTAGAATTCGTTTAATGACTAGAAATATTAATCAGGAGATTGATTCTGATTTCTTACGTATGAGATTACAGAATGCCTGGGATTATCGTAAGAAGACAGTGGATACTTCTAGTTGTCGTCTTGTGTTTGGAGATGCTGATTTCTTACCAGGTTTAGTCATTGATAAGTTTGAAGATGTATTAGTTGTACAGTCTCTTGCATTAGGTATTGATGCATTTAAGGAAGAGATTGTAGAACTTATGAAGGATATTCTACTACAAGATGGCATTACTATTAGAGGTGTATATGAACGTAGTGATGCCAAGGAACGTACTAAGGAAGGTATGGAAAGAGTTAAAGGATTTATTGGTGAACCTTTTGATCCTCATATTGATATTGTAGAGAATGGTGTTAAGTATCATATAGATGTTGCAGAAGGACAGAAGACAGGTTTCTTCCTTGATCAGAAATATAATAGACTTGCAATACAGAAATTATGTAAGGATGCAAAGGTATTAGATTGTTTTACTTATATTGGTACTTTTGCATTGAATGCAGGTATTGCAGGGGCTCAGAGTGTTTTAGGTGTGGATGCATCTCAGTTTGCGGTAGATCTTGCAAATGAGAATTCTAAGTTTAATGGTTTAGAGAATACTGTTAAGTTTGAGTGTCATGATGTATTTGATTTCTTGCCAGAATTAGAGGCTCAGGGAGAGTTATTTGATATGGTTATATTAGATCCCCCTGCTTTCACAAAGTCTCGTGCATCTATTAAGAATGCGATTAAAGGCTATCGTGAAATTAATATGAGAGGTATGAAATTAGTAAAAGACGGTGGATATCTGGCTACATGTTCATGTTCTCATTTTATGGACTATGATACATTTACTAAAACTATTGGACAGGCTGCAAAGCTTGTCCATAAGAGATTAAGACAGGTAGAATTTAGAACACAGGCTGCAGATCATCCTATTTTGTGGAATGGTGATGAGAATAGCTATTACTTGAAATTCTATATCTTCCAGGTGGTTGATGAGAAGTAATGAATAGAAAAAGGCAGTAATGCTTGATTTAGCAGATGTAAAAGGATTTTGACATGCATAATAAGTGATGTCAAAGCTATTTGATAGACAATAATAGGTGTTCTTCCTACAATAAAAATGCAAGGAGGTATAGTAGCATGGAACTTGATATTGGAAGCAAAATCAAGGCAGCACGAATTGAAAAAAAGCTGACGCAAGAACAGGTTGCTGAATTGTTGGGTGTGAGTCGCCAGACAATCTCAAATTGGGAAAACCAAAAATCCTATCCAGATATCATCAGCGTCATTAAAATGAGCGAATGCTACGATGTCTCTCTTGACTACCTATTGAAGGGAGAAGAAAAAATGAAAAACTATTATGATTATCTTGAAGAAAGTACAAATGTTGTGAAAAGCAATACCAACAGAAGCAAGATTGTTACGATTCTCTCTTATCTTTTGATTTGGGCATATGCAATGATAGTGTTCTGGTTTTTCACAAGTGGAAGTGATGCTATGGGTTACAGCTTGATGTTCCTTTGGTTTATTCTTCCTGTAACTACATTTATTGTATCCGTTGTGATTGGTAAAAATAACTTTTGGGGAAAAGGAAAATGGGCATTCACTCTTTTCTTTGGCGTAATGTATATGCTCGCTGAATATGGCACATTCAAAATAGCAAACAACATTGCTGTTAACAAACTGAATTCCCCTGAGTTGGAAATGATTGTAGCTGGATCAATAATCTCTGCAATCGGTATGTTGGTAGGTTCACTGTGGAATAAGAAACGTCACAATCAAAAAAATAAGTAACTAAAAGAATTCCAGTTAGCTGATGAAAAGTAAGAAAGGATGATGACTCGATACAAGTCATCATCATTTTCAGTTATAACTTATATTTTCTATATATTTTTCTATTTTATCAGTTATAACTGATAAAATTCATATTTATAAATGAAATTTCAGTTATATATGTGATATAATAGGAATAGTTATAAGGAAAGGGGCTGAGATGAATGATTAAACGTGAACTCTATATGAAACGTATTCGTCCGTTCATTGGATCGGATCTCATTAAGGTAATGACTGGAATTCGTCGTTGTGGGAAATCCGTTATGTTAGAACTAATAAAACAGGAACTTGTAGAATCAGGTGTTAATCCAACACAGTTTATCTCCATCAACTTTGAAGACTTAAGCTATTCTCATTTACAGACAGCACAGTCTCTTCATGACGAAATTACTTGCCATGCCAAGGAAATCGGTGGTAAAGTTTATCTTTTTTTCGATGAAATTCAAGAAGTGAAAGATTGGGAGAAGTGTATTAATTCTTTTCGTGTTTCATTGGACTGTGACATCTATATCACTGGATCAAACGCAAAACTATTATCTGGTGAACTTGCAACTTATTTAGGCGGAAGATATGTAGAGTTTGTCATCTATCCATTTTCTTTTGGAGAATTCATCGAATTATATCGTCCAATTTACCCTAATAATTCAATCCAACAATGTTTTCAAAAGTATCTCATTACCGGAGGTATGCCCTATCTTGCGAATATTCAATATGCAGATGAACCATCTAAACAATATCTTCACGACTTATTTAACTCTGTACAGCTTAAAGATATTGTGAAACGCAATAAAATACGTGATGTAGATTTACTAGAACGTATTATTGCATATGTGATTGCGAATGTAGGTACAACCTTCTCTGCAAATTCTCTTGCGAAGTTTCTCAAAAGTGAACAACGTACTGTTGCGCCAGAAACAATCCTAAACTATATCAAATATTGTTGCGATGCTTATCTGTTCTATCAAGTGAAACGAGTTGATCTACAAGGCAAACAGATACTTTCTACAAATGAAAAGTATTATATTGCAGATCATGGTATCCGTGAAGCTGTTTTTGGAGGCAACATGCGAGATATAAATCTCATTCTAGAAAATATTGTCTATCTTGAATTATTACGTCGAGGCTATAAAGTGACTGTTGGTAAAACAGGAGAAAAAGAAATTGATTTTGTATGTGATAAACATGGTGAAAAGTTGTATGTTCAGGTAACATATCTCTTAGCATCAGAAGATACAATTAAACGTGAATTTGGTGCATATGATAATATCCGAGACAATTTCCCTAAGTATGTAGTTTCTCTTGATGAATTTGATATGAGCCGAAATGGTATTAAACATCAAAATATTCGTGATTTCCTTTTGGCTGAACAATGGACATAGTAAGAGCAAATCAATCATAGAGTAATAAACCCGTTTTAAATTATTGACAAAATATTCAGAACAACATATATTAATTCTAGTGATCGTTCTGTGGAAACTTGCGAAGCCTACAGGCGGGGGAGAGTTTATATTACTCTCCCTCTTTTTTATTATATGATCATTAATTAGAAATCTCTGTTACTTATAACCAAGAGAAACAAATGATTTCCTATATCCATCAAAATTATGAGAGATCTATAATAACTAAATCAAATACGAGTTCTTTTTGCTATAATTGAGGTAGGAGGTGCCCTATGAATATTATTCAATTTGATCAAGTTAATGGTACAACTATCGATAATATAGAAGGACAACCACGTTTTGGATATGCAATAAGTGATTATTTTGAATTCTATGAGTTCCATAAGAACCATAAGGGTTCTATGATATCTTTCTATGATTTTGAGAACGGTAAGGTTATTCAGCCTTTTAAACGCCAGAAGAATGTATTATATGGAAAGCCTGTATTCCTAAACAACTACTTCTATTTCTTACAAGGAGACTACAACAAAGGAATCATTACTCTCTATAAGTATTTACCAGATGAATTATTAGAAACTGTTACAGAGCTTAATATCAAGAAAATAAACACATATAACTTATGTATCATAGGTGAAAATGTGCATATTATAAGTCAGGATGAAGAGTTGGTTTGTTATTATCCAAGAAAGTTCCATTTTAAAATGGATCCGCAGGAGAATGTACTCACTATTGATGACAATAAAGTGTACTTATCTAAGTGGATAGAAAATGGATGGGATGATTTCAATGACTGTGCATCAGAGAACTATGAATATTATGAAAAGGTTGTTGTAAGAGTAAAATGGACCCTGTAAAAAGGACACGATAAAAAAGGATATTTATTTCGTGACCCTGTTTTACAGGGTTTTTATTTTGCGTATTATAATGATTATAGAATGGTGGTGTTATTATGGGAGTAAACTATTTTAGTGATGAACAAGTAAAGGAACTCGAAAAGAATCCATATGTAAAGAAAGTATCTATCAAAAGCATAACCTATTCAGAAGAATTCAAAGAACTCTTTTGGATTGATTTACAGAAAGGCATGATGCCTGGAAACATATTTAGAAAGTATGGATTTGATCCTCATATGTTAGGATCTAGTCGAACTCTCAAGTTCACATATCGTGTAAGGAAAGAAGCAGCAAGGGAAGAAGGATTCAAGGATACCAGAGGCACAAAATCCGGAAGACCTTCTACAAAGGATCTTACCATTGAGGAACAGCTAGCAAGGCTTAAGCAGAAAAATAAAATTCTCCAGCAGGAGAACGATTTTTTAAAAAGAGTGAGATTTATCAACAGAAAGCAAATATTAAAACTGCAGAAGGACAAACAGTAAGAGAAAAATATAAACTGATAGATAGAACTCTTGAATCACCTAGTAATAATCTGAGTGTCTCAGCATTATGTGATACTGCAGGTGTTTCAAGAAGTGGGTTCTATTCATGGAAGAAACGAAAAAGTTTCATAAGCGAAAAAGAAGAGCAAGACCGTAAGGATTTTGAACTGATTTTAGAAGCATACAAGTTTAAAGGATATGACAAAGGCAGACGTGGTATTCATATGCGTCTTCTTCACATGGGCATTGTGATGCATCATAAAAAGATTTCAAGACTGATGAAGAAATACGGTCTATTCTGCCCAATAAGAAAAGCCAATCCTGCAAGAAGAATGGCTAAGGCAATGAAAACATCAAATTATGCAGATAATATTCTAAACAGACACTTCGAGGAGTACGGTCCTGGATATGTGCTTGAAACAGACATTACTTATCTATTCTACGGTCATAAAAGATCTAAAGCATATCTATCGGTGGTAAAGGATGGATTTACAAAGCAGATTCTTGCATATGTATTATCACCGTCTTTAGAAGTAGACTTTGTCCTGGAGACAATAAATCAGCTTTACAGTAAACATAAGCATAATATTCACACTGATGCTCTGATACACAGTGATCAGGGTGTGCATTATACAAGTGTCAAGTTTATTGACTTACTTAAGAGCCTGGAAATCAGACAGTCAATGTCAAGAAGAGGAAACTGCTGGGACAACGCTCCCCAGGAATCCTTCTTCGGACATATGAAAGATGAGATAGGCAGATATATAGAGAATGCCGACTCATACGAAGAACTGAAGGAAATAATAGATTCCTATATGGTTTATTACAACAATGATCGTTATCAGTACAATCTCGCCAAGCTTTCACCAAATGAATACCTTGAATATTATATGACTGGTGAGTACCCACTCAACCATATCGCAAAGGAGCCTGATGAATATAAGGAAAAATTCAGACAGGTAAGAAATAATCTTGATAGAAACTCAACGCTCGAGAAATTAGTAGCTATCCTTCAAAGAATAACTCATTTCAAACAGTCCATCAGGTAATCTGCGTAGATGACTTCTGATTATATCTATATCATTATGACTTAATGATGCAAAGCCAAAATCATCCATCTTGGTGAATATAACAGTGCCATTAAAATAACCGTCAGCGTCATCTGGAAAAGATCTGTAAACAATAGTATGATCAGTATCATATACACTTAAATCCTTTACAAGAAGATAGACTGATGGATCATCATCAAATATATAATCACGGTAGTCAAATACACCAAGTTCATTTCTTATGACTTCCTTCATTCTATCTGTTTCCAATACACATAAAACTCCACCTTTAATAATTACATATTTACATAGTTTACACATAAAAAATATCCTCCTGGTTATTACACCTAGAGGATATCTTTATTTCTAATCATTTTTAAGCGCCTTTTTATTTAATGTCCTTGACACGGGGTCCACATTAGAGGCATAACAATACATGGTGGATATCATGAAAAAGATGGGTGTATTAGTTATTATATTGATATTATTTGGTGTGTATTGTTTTAATTCAAATAAAAAGACCTTAGATCTGCCTGATACATCTAAGGTGGAATTTGGACATGTACATGGTGGTGCAATGACTACTGTCTATGAATTAAATCAAGATAAGATTTCTTCTTTGATTAAAGATATAGAAGAAAAGTCATCTTATTCAAAAGAATCAGTGAATGATAACCCAAATGAGGTTGATTATATCAAGGTAAAGATGGATACCAAGACATATTATATCTATGAAAGAAATGGAAGGACTTATATAGAAGAACCTTATAATGGAATATGGAAGATTCCTTCTGACTTATATAAGACTATTAAGAATAATAAAGATAAGCTGATAGTGGAGTACGAAGATTAATATAGTTTTAAACTATATATAACTGTATATTATATGTATTTCTCAATGGTCAAGGTAGTTGTTATAATACAATCACTAACCAAGGAGGAATAAGAAATGGGAAATGTACCTTTTAGATATGATTTTGTAGGAAGTTTTTTAAGACCACAGGCTCTTAAGGATGCTAAGGAAGCATTGGATAACGGACAGTTATCTCAAGAAGAATATGATCGTATTGTAGATGAAGAAGTTGTAAAAGTAGTCAAGAAACAGAAGGAATTAGGATACCATGTGATCACTGATGGAGAATTCAGAAGAACATTCTGGCATTTAGATTTCATGTGGGGATTAGAGGGTGTTGAACATAAGAATACCGGTAATGGTGTGAGATTTAATACAGAACTTGCAGTATTGGATGATACTTATCTTGTAGGTAAGATTAAGGCAAAAGCACATCCTTTTGTGGAATACTTTAAATTCTTAAAACAGTTCGAAGATGAAAACACAGTGGCTAAGTATACTATTCCAGCCCCTGCACAGACTTTCCAGCAGATGATTGTACCTGCTAACTTTGAAACTACAAGAAAGTTCTATGCTACAAATGAAGAACTCATTCATGATATTGGTGTAGCTTATCAGGACGTCATTAAACAGTTCTATGATGCAGGATGTCGCAATCTACAGTTAGATGACTGTACTTGGGGTGCGATTGTAGGAGATGCCGCAAAACAGAGATATGAATCTTTAGGAATTGATTTAGAAGAAGTAAAGGCTGAATTACTTGCAGTCAATAACCTTGCATTAGAAAACAAACCAGAAGACATGGTGATTACATCACATATCTGCCGTGGTAATTACCATTCTACATTCTTTGCGAAAGGTCCTTATAATTCTGTCGCTGATTATGTATTTGCGAAAGAAAATGTGGATGCTTTATATCTAGAATATGATGATGAAAGATCTGGAGGATTTGCGCCTCTCGCAAAAGTATCAGAAGATAAAAAGGTTGTATTAGGGTTGATCACAACTAAGACACCTGAATTAGAAGATAAAGAAACAGTGATTAAGAGAATTCATGAAGCAGCTAAGTTTATTCCACTAGATAGACTCTATTTAAGTCCACAATGTGGATTCGCTTCTTGTGCAATTGGTAATAAACTCACTGAAGAACAGCAGTGGGCTAAATTAAAATTAGTCAAAGAAATTGCCGAAGAGGTATGGGGATAAGAACTTCGAAAGAAGTTCTTTTTTCATATATAAAAAGAAGTAAGATCACTCTTACTTCTTACATCATTGAACAGCCACCTCTGTTGCCACCACGTTTATCATCTACTTCATAGTGGGCATTGAATTCTCTGTTGATTTCATCTAATTCCTTTAAACCATCAATATAAGCATCATACATAGAAATGATTCCCTGTGAACAGCCATCACATAAACCATCTACTATACCTAATGCATCATTCACAATTTGTTCTCTCTGTTCTCTTGTTGTATTCTTGATTAAAATATCTTCTTTGATCATAGTAACCCCCTGTATTGTCCTTTGTCCTTATTTTTAAATTTAATTGCATTCACAGGACAATGATGTAAACATCTTAAACACATCATACACTGTTCTTTTCTAAATGTCACATGGTCTTTGATTTCTATCGCCTGTTCAGGACATTCTTTCGCACATAAGCCACAATGAATACAAGATTCCTCAATAGTGAGGTTATATGTTTTTCTTACCTGTTTATATTGAAACGAACAGGCCTTATTAATAAAAACTGGGACTGTTCCTTTCAAGTAGTCACCTATTCTTCTTTCCTTGATCCATGTAATGATTTCTTCTATTTGAGAGTCTATTTGAGATTCTATCTTTTCATTTTTAGATGCATCATACATAGGAATATATGTATCCACCATTTTTACACCATACATAGCATAAAAACCTGTCCCCTTTTTCTGCATGATCTTGTTGGCCTCTTTCCCAATATTACCTGGTTTACCACCATAAGTGACGACTAGATATAAATAAGATTTGGAAGAGACAGACAATCTGTCTAAGAAATCCTTCACAATATCAGGTAAACCAAAGAAATAAACAGGTGTGACTATACCAATCATTTCATCCTGTTTAATACCTTGAGCTGATTCAATAGATTGCATTGTATCCTGTAAGGACTTTGAAAGTACTTCTGCCACATAGTGACTATTTCCTGTTCCACTAAAATAATAAATCATAGTATTACTCCTTTTAAAAAAGGAAACGCATTGCGTTTCCTTATGGTCTCATTCCTAATCCACCTTCAAGAGTGATTGTTTCACCAGTCATATATTTGAAGTCTGGAGAAGTTAATTGTACAACAACACGTCCGATTTCTTTTTCATTGTCACCAAAATGTCCCATAGGTGGTGTATGAACATTTGCCTTGAATGCTTCTGGATAAGCTTTTTCAAACTTTTCAAGCTGTGCAGTCCAAGCAAGTGGGCATACAACGTTTACGTTGATACCATCTGCAGCCCATTCAGTTGCAGCAACACGTGTTAAACCACGGATACCTTCTTTTGCAGCTGCATAAGAGCACTGACCTTTGTTTCCGAATAATCCAGCACCAGATGCGAAGTTGATGACTGAACCTTTAGTTTCTTTTAAATATGGATAACATGCTTTCATATAATAGAATGCTGCATATAATCCTGAATACATAGCTAAATCAAACTGCTCTGTAGTATGTTCTGCAAGAGATACACCAGATGCACTTGCCTGCGCATTATTGACTAATACATCTATATGACCAAACTTTTCAATTGCCTTTTCAACAACTGAGTTTACTACTGCTTCATTATCAGCACCTGCATTCACATCAGCCTGTACTGGAAGAACTTCTACATTATATAGTCTTTCAATTTCTTCTTTTGCATCTTCTAGTTTCTTTAGATTACGTCCAGTGATGACAATATTTGCGCCTTCTTTCGCAAATGCTGTTACGATACCATAACCAATTGAACCACATGTTCCATCTTCAAGTACTGCACGTCCACCACCAGTCACAATGACAGTTTTACCTTCTAAAAAGCCCATATTATTTACCTTCTTTCTTTCAATTTAAAAGTGTTAATATAATTATACATGATAAAATCTTAAAAGTGTAAGAATATGATATATATTAATTAATTCCTTTGTCTACTTCATTCTTGTTTGGAATGCTAAACATTTCATTACTGATGATATTTTCAGGATCATCCACACCCTGATTCAACAACATAATAAGTGATACCCAGACAAAGATATCATAAGGATTGAAATACTTATTCTTTTCTAGGAAACGAAGCTTTGACTGTGCAAAGTTTACGATGTTATCTCTATTTTCTATAATAAATTCATCGAGTTCATGAACATACATATAGCCTAGGTTATGAAATCTTTTTACAACTCTTAATTCAGATATAATATACGGTTCTTCCTTAACTGAGATATTAAACTGTTCACAGATAATCTGTGTTAATTCACTCATAATAGGAGAATCATGGTAATAAGTCATGAGAGAGTTATAGTTCAAGTCTGTCTTTAATACCTTCTCTATATGATCAATGCCCCTATTATATTCTTCTATATCATCTCTTATATTCACAAATTCTTCATCTAGAATTTCTAGAGTCGCACTCAGTCTTGTGAGTCTTCTACGAATATCCTTAGGAATTTCATATTGTGACTTATACCCTAGACCATGTTCTACTTCAGCCCAAGAATGTTGGAGAATGGTTCTAATCTGTATTTCAAAGACTATATGACGATAATCTGAGTATTCAATCATATTTAGTCTTGCTTCATTATATTTTACTAGTAAATGAAGAGAGTTATAACCGAAATCAATACGGTCATCATAGTTCTTCTTTCTCTTATCATTGTATTCCACAATATCAAAGTTCTGTTTAATCAACTTATAAATAACATCGATATCTGATTCAAATAATGTAATAATACGGCATGCAACGATATCTGTAATATCATTAACATCCTTGTACTTATGTTTTAAACAGATTTTACGTCTTAATGCATCTTCTGTTTTAATACGTATCGCAAAATTAGAAATCTTTATATTATTCTTTGTAATGATATTTTCTATAATGTCTGTAATATCATGTTTTAATGAACGGTAGAGATTCTGGTTATCATAATATTGCTGGATGATATGATCTTCAATTCTTTTATCCATCTTTTACACCTCTTTACTATCATATATATGATACATTAACTTAATGTGAAGCAAAAGCGAAAGATTAATTCTTTCTCTTCAATTAACTGTTATCGGTAAGTGTTTCTTTTAATTTCCATTATGCACTCCCCATTTCTGTGCATCGCACCATTTTTAGTAATGCACTGATGCAGACATGAATCAAACTGTACTTAAAAACGCCAGTACTGGATATCAAAATCCCATACTGACGTTATTAATTACAATTATCTTATTTAACTTACGACTTTCTCTTTTGATAGTTTCTTAAGTAATATATACCAGCAACACCTGCAATAATAAATACTATAGATGTAAGTTGGGCCATACGGATAGGACCTAACATAAGTGAGTCTGTACGTAATCCTTCCACAAATACTCTCACAATACCATAACCGATAAAGTAAGAGAAAAACTGTTCACCTGTACATTGTGCTTTCTTCTTAACTACAAGAACAATCACAAGAAAAACAATCAAGTTCCCTACTGATTCATAAAGGAATGTAGGATGATGATAAGCCCCCTCAATATACATATTATTGATGATAAATTGAGGAAGATGTAATAGTTTTAAGAAATTTAAAGAAACAGCTGAACCAAATGCTTCATGGTTAAAGAAGTTTCCCCAGCGACCACATGCCTGTGCAATGAGTACACCTGGCATAATTGCATCACCTGCTACAAAGAACGGAATATCCTTCTTTTTAAAGAAGTAATAGCTATAGATGAGTGCAGCTATGATTCCACCTTGTATCGCAAGTCCACCATGCCATATCGCAATAATTTCTTCAGGATGAGACATATAGAGTTCTTTCCACATGAAGATGACATACCAGATACGGGCCCCAACGATTCCTGTCATGAGTACTCCAAAGAAGTAATCTGATAAAATTTCAGAACTATAGCCTAATTTCTTAAAATTGTACTGACCTAGCAGATAAGCAATAAATGCACCAATAATGATACATACTGCATACATATGAATTTGCAGACCACCGATTTTAAGAAATATATTATATTCTGGAAAGAATTGCATAACTTACACCTGCTTACTTTTAATGTTTTCAAGGATTCTATTCACAAATTCTTTGCTTGAATCAAATCCAGAATCCTTAAGCTGCATATTCATGACAGCTGCTTCAATAATAACTGACATAGAACGTCCACCAGTTACTGGTACAACGATCTTAGGAATAGGAACTGAAAGGATGTCTTCAGTAACATCATCTTCTTCTACTCCAATACGTCTATATTCACGAGATGGTAACCATCTTTCTAACTGAATAATAAGGTCTACCTTTTCTTTTGGAAGAACACTCGCAGCTCCAAACATCTTAGAAGCATCAATAACACCAATACCACGGATTTCTAATAAATTCTTTAAAACTGTTGGTGCTTTTCCAATAATAGACTGCCCAATATGATAGAGTTCTACTGCATCATCCGCAATCAACTGATGTCCTCTCTTAATAAGTTCAAGCGCGATTTCGGATTTACCAATACCACTATCACCTTTGATAATAACACCTTTACCATAAATATTTAAGAATACACCATGAATCTGTGTTTCAGGTGCTAATAATTCATCTAATTTACCCATTAAGTTAATAGAAACTCTTCCTGTTGCCATCTCTGTTTCAAAGATTGGGAAGTTTCTCTTACAGGCAATATTTCTAAGTATTTCTGGTGTTTCATATCCCTTTGCGATAATGATACAAGGTGTTTCATCATTCACTAACTTAGAAAAACAAGCCAACTGACTTTCCTTAGTCATTTCCTTAATAAATATATTTTCTTTATCACCTAATAGAATAATTCTTCTAAAATCACTATGTTTAAAGAAGCCGGCAAGTTCAAAACCAGGACGATTTATTTCTGCGACAAATACTTCTCTTTCTAAAGATTCTTCATCTCCAGATACACGTTTATAGGCCGGATTATTCATCAAGTCTTTTAGTTTTACGGACTTTCCCATAAAATACCTCCTTACAATAGGTTCTTAAGAAAGCGTCCTGTATGGCTCTTTTCACACTTTGCAACCTTTTCAGGGGTGCCTTCTACGACTATTGTACCACCATTGTCGCCGCCTTCCAATCCTAAATCAATGATGTGATCTGCGACCTTAATGACATCTAGATTGTGTTCAATGACTAATACTGTATCACCATTATCCACAATCTTCTGTAATACAGCAATTAATCTATTTACATCATCACTGTGTAATCCTGTAGTAGGTTCATCAAGAATATATAATGTTTTTCCTGTTGAACGCTTCTGTAATTCTGATGCAAGTTTTACTCTTTGGGCTTCACCACCAGAAAGTGTCGTTGCACTTTGTCCTAGCTTAATATAGCCAAGTCCTACATCATATAATGCTTGTAGTTTAGTATGAATACGAGGAAGATTTTCAAAGAAAGAAAGTGATTCTTCTACAGTCATTTCTAATACATCATAAATATTCTTATCCTTATAAGTGACCTGTAATGTTTCCTCATTATAACGATGTCCATGGCATTCTTCACAAGGTACATAAACATCTGGTAAGAAGTTCATAGAGATACGTTTAACACCATCTCCCTGACATGCTTCACAACGTCCACCCTTCACATTAAATGAGAAACGTCCCTTATCATATCCACGTATTTTAGCTTCTGGAGTCTTCGCAAATAAATCACGAATATCATCAAAGACACCTGTATAGGTAACTGGATTAGAACGTGGTGTTCGACCAATTGGTTCCTGTGATACTTCAATTACCTTATCAATATTCTCTATACCACGTATTTCTTTATGTTTACCTGGTAGTTCTCTTGAACGATAAATCTTTGCACGTAATGCTTTACATAAAATATCATTCACTAAAGTAGATTTACCTGAACCAGACACACCTGTAACCGCAATAAACTTACCTAACGGGAACTTCACATTAATATTCTTTAAGTTATGTTCCTTAGCCCCACGTACTTCTAAATAAAGACCATTGCCTTTATGTCTTGTTTTAGGAACCTCAATCTTCTTTCTACCAGATAAATAATCACCTGTAATTGAGTTTTCATTGGCAGCGACTTCTTCAGGTGTACCATAGGCAACTACCTGTCCACCATGAATACCAGCACCAGGTCCAATATCAATAATATAATCAGATTCACGCATTGTATCTTCATCATGTTCTACAACAAGAACACTATTTCCTAAATCACGCATTTCCTGTAATGTATGAATAAGTTTCTCATTGTCTCTTTGATGAAGACCAATAGACGGTTCATCTAATACATATAAAACACCTGTTAAACGTGAACCAATCTGAGTAGCTAGACGAATACGCTGTGCTTCACCACCAGATAATCCTCCAGCACGTCTAGAAAGTGTTAAATATCCAAGTCCTACTTCATTTAAGAATGTCAAACGATCATGAATTTCTTTTAAGATCAAATGGGCAATCTTTTCTTCCATTTCTGATAACTTTAAGTTTTCTACAAACTCCAAAGCTTTCTCAATAGAAAGGTTCGTAAATTCAATGATATTCAAACCACCCACCTGTACACTTAAGACCATTTCATTCAGTCTTGCACCGTGGCATGTAGGACAGGTATGTTCAGCCATAAATGAGGCATACCATTCTTTAGACCATTTAGAAGATGTTTCTTCATAGCGTCTTTGTATAAGTGTAACAACACCTTCAATATAGTTTGTTGTACGAGAAACATTACCAGAAGAAGAAACAATTGTATAAGTAATAGGATCATGTGAACCAGTAAAAATAATGTCTCTTTCTTCTTCATCAAAGTCCTTCAAAGGTTTATCTAAGTCAATATGATAATATTCACATAGTTTTAAGAATCTCTGCCATTCAATACGATCAGTACCAACTGCTGTCTTAAAATAACGAATACCACCTTCATTAATACTTAAGTTCCAATCTGGTACTAATAAATCCAAATCAACTTCTTCCTTAATACCTAAACCTTTACAATCAGGACAAGCACCTAATGGGTTATTAAAAGAGAACAAACGTGGTTCTAGCTTAGGAACAGAGAAACCACAAATAGGACAAGCATAATTAGAAGAGAAAAGCTTTTCTGTACCCTGAGTTAAATTCTCTACAATAGCTTCACCATCTGTAAGTTTTAAAGCTGTTTCTAAAGATTCTATGAGACGTGTACGATAGCCTTCTTTTTTCTTAATACGATCGACAATAACATCGATAGTATGTTTTTTATTTTTTTCTAGAGTAATGTCTTCATCAAGAGTATACATGTTTCCGTCTACCTTAACTCTGACATACCCTTCTTTTCTTAATTTATCAAAGAGATCTTTATGTGTTCCCTTTTGGTTCATTGCCATACGTGCAAGTATCTGAAGTTTATCTCCATCATCATATGTATCCACAATATCACCCATCTGTTTTAATGTCTGGGCTTCTATCTTAATACCATGATGAGGACAATAAGCATGTCCTACACGTGCATATAATAAACGTAGATAATCATAAATCTCAGTCACTGTACCAACAGTAGAACGGGGATTATTAGATGTTGTTTTCTGATCAATCGCAATAGCAGGTGATAAACCTTCTATTGAATCTACATCAGGTTTTTCCATTCCGCCTAAGAACTGTCTTGCATATGAGTTTAATGATTCTACATAACGTCTCTGACCTTCTGCATAGATTGTATCAAACGCAAGAGATGTTTTACCACTTCCTGATAAACCAGTCATAATGACTAATTGATTCTTAGGAATATCTATATTCACATTCTTGAGGTTATTAACACGTGCACCTCTAACCGCAATGACATCCTGTTTCATTCTTCAACCTCCTTATAATCACTTCTTTATTTAAACCTTGTAATTGGTAATCATAGGCAAGAGAAAGGATTTTAGAATAATCCTGATGATTCTCAAAACCTTCATTAATTAAATCTTTACCTGTCACAATAGCTGCAGGAGCATGATCCCCACAAATAGAGATCATTTCCTCTATATATTCATTTAACTCATTAATAGAAGCACTTGTGACCATACCTCTACCTAACTTATCACATCTTGCAAGATAAAGAAGATCTTTTAAAGGAGCCTTCTTATCAATCGCTTTTAAGAAGCGTAAGAATTTGATCTTTCTTGCATGATTACGAGAAAATGTAGGTAATACCATATGATATTGAATCATAGTATAAATATATTTCTTCTGTTTATGAGAAAGAATAAGATCTACCTTCTCATTAAAGAGCGCTGCACCTTCTTCTGCATGACCATAAGCATGTCCTTCTGGTGTTGTCACTAGTGGTTTACCTATATCATGTAATAAAGCACTCCACATAAACCATAACGGTTCACTTGTATGATGCTTACATAAAGCTGCTAAGTCAGTCACCAACATTGTATGATTCCATACACTACCTTCTGGATGATAGTCAGTTCTTTGATGTGTTGTGACTAAATCTTCTAAGTAGAATGGTAAACCATGAATATCTCTTAAGAAATTAAATCCCTGTGAAGGATATAATCCCATCAATATCTTACAATATTCTGTATAAATACGTTCGATACTTAAAGTCTCTAATCCACCTTCTTCTACAATAGATTGACAAAGATTCTTTGTGTCTTCATCCATCTTAAAACCATAGCGTGACATAAAAGAAGCACCTCTTAATACACGTAGTGGATCTTCTGAGAAATGATCTTTATTTGTAGCACGTAAAATACCATTCTCTAAATCTTCCTGTCCTGAATAGAAATCAATCACTGTCTCTGTTTCTACATCATATAACATACTATTAATAGTGAAATCTCTTCTAGCACAGGCTTTTTCTAAAGGAAGATCTGGATCCACAATAATATTAAAATCCTGATGCTTCAGTCCAGTCTTTTCTTCCATTCTAGGTAAGGCAAATTCATAACCTTCTAATGTAGAAAGATGTACAACCGCAAAAGATGCACCCATCACCTGTACTGTCCCAAAGGGAGATAATACTTCCTTTAAAGCCTCAAAAGAGAGGTGATGTACTTCTACATCAATATCTTTAGATCTTCTTTTTAATAGAAAATCTCGTACACACCCTCCTACTAAATAGACATGTCCTCCTGCCTGTTTAATTGCCTCAAAGACATCTAATGCGAGAGGTGTGAGATTAAACTTACTTTCCATCTTTAATCTCCTCTATCATATCGCGTAATTCCATAGCACGTTCAAAGTCAAGCACCTTAGCTGCTTCCTTCATCTGTCTTTCTAATTCCTCAAGAAGAACCTTCTTATCCTTCTTAGGTGCCTTACGGCCTTTCTTGACAAGCTTCTGTGCTTCATCAATGACTTCCTGACCATGGATTGCTTCTCTAATTTCTTTCTTGATAGTTGTAGGTGTAATACCATGGGCTTTATTATAAGCTTCCTGTATTTCTCTACGACGACTTGTTTCATCAATGGCACGCTGCATTGAATCAGTAATACGATCTGCATACATGATTACATGACCATCCGCATTTCTTGCAGCACGCCCAATTGTCTGAATCAATGAACGTTCACTTCTTAAGAACCCTTCCTTATCTGCATCTAAAATACATACAAGAGAGACTTCTGGAAGGTCTAAACCTTCTCTTAATAAGTTGATACCAATTAAGACATCATATTTACCTAAACGTAAATCTCTTAATATTTCTGTACGTTCTAATGTCTTTGTTTCTGAATGAAGATAAGCGACCTTTAAACCAAATTCCTTAAGATAATCAGTTAAATCTTCAGCCATTCTCTTTGTAAGAGTCGTAATAAGTACACGTTCATTTCTTTCTATACGTAACTGTATTTCACTAATAATATCATCAATTTGATCTTCAATAGGACGCACTTCAATAACAGGATCTAGTAATCCTGTCGGGCGAATAATCTGTTCTACATATTCACCATGTACACCTTCTAATTCATAATCACCCGGTGTGGCAGATACATATATTGCCTGGGGAATAAGCTTTTCAAACTCTTCAAAACGAAGTGGTCTGTTATCTAAAGCACTTGGTAAACGGAAACCATATTCTACCAATGTTTCTTTACGGCTTCTATCTCCATTAAACATACCTCTGATCTGTGGAAGCATAACATGAGATTCATCAACAATAAGTAAAAAATCATCTGGGAAATAATCTAATAAACAATAAGGTCTTTCTCCTGGTTTTCTACCATCAATATGACGTGAATAGTTTTCAATACCTGGACAGATACCTACTTCTCTCAACATTTCAATGTCATGTCTTGTACGGTTGTCTATTCTTTCATATTCAAGAGGTTTGGCGGCATCTTGATAATATTGTAGACGTTCTTTTAATTCTTCTTCTATCGTATCACAGGCATGAAGCATCTTTTCACGACTTGTAATATATTCTTCAGCCGGATAAATTGTATAAGTATTATAAGATGCTTGAACATGACCAGTCAAAGGATCTACTTCTGTAATACGATCTACTTCATCACCAAATAATTCAATACGTATAATATAAGATTCAGTATGACCTGGTACTATTTCAATCACATCACCACGTACTCTAAAAGTACCTTTGACCTGGTCCATATCATTTCTAGTATATTGTCTATCTACCAAGAATGTAAGTAATTCACGTCGATCTATTTCTTGCCTTACACGTAAAGAGAAGATCATTTCCTGATAACTCTGTGGATTACCTAACCCATAAATAGCTGCCACAGAGGCTACGACAATTGTATCTTTTCTTTCTAATAAAGAATTCATCGCAGCAGCTCTTAACATCTCTATTTCTTCATTTGTCTGTGATTCTTTATCAATATATGTATCACTCTTAGGTATATAGGCTTCTGGCTGGTAGAAATCGAAGTTTGAAATAAAGTATTCTACACGGTTTTCTGGAAAGAATTCCTTTAATTCACTATAAAGCTGTCCTGCAAGAGTTTTATTATGTGATAGTACAAGAGTGGGTTTATTCACCTGTGCAATGACATTCGCAAAGGTAAATGTCTTACCAGTTCCTGTACCACCTAATAATACCTGTGTCTTTTTACCTTGATGAATACCTTCTACTAATTCTTTAATAGCCTTGGGCTGATCACCCATTGGTTTAAATTTTGATACAAGCTTGTAAGACATAAAATCCCCTCTTTCTATATTAAAGTAAGTACCTTCTGTAAACTATTATCATATTCCTTATGACTTAATCTTTCTGCAAGTACAGAAACCATGCATTCCTGATCACTATATTCTAATACACCATCTACAGTTAATCCATGATCCTGTTCAAAACGATTTAATGCATCACTCACTCCTTGTGAGAAATAACCATCTGTACGACCTGGATTATAACCTAACACATCTAATAATTTTTCCATCACAATAATAGAATTATTCACATTATCCACATAAAACTTATCACTATAATAAGTGAAATAAGCTGATAAGAGAGATTGATCCTCTACAGTGACATCTGGAGTCCATCCCTTCTTATTAATATTCACACCCTTAGGTGTATACCACTTTGCATAAGTGTATTTCAATACAGAACCATCAGATAAGTTTGTCTGTGCCTGGATAGTCCCTTTCCCATAAGACTGCTGCCCAATAAGTTTATATCCCTGTATTTCTTTAAATGTACCTGCACATAATTCAGATGCACTGGCTGTTCCACTATTCATTAAAATATAACCATTAGAAAATGCATAATGTGTCTTACTATTATCCTTATATGTTTCAGTCTGACCCTTCTTATTCTTAACAGTAAAGAGTGTCTCTCCCTTCTCATTAAATAAAGAAAGCAGATCTCTAGCAGCAGTAATATAACCTCCACCATCACCTCTTAAATCTAGAATAATATCTGAGACATTCTGTTTCTTAAACTCTTTTAAAGCTTTTTCTACATGCTGAGCAGTTGTATCACCAAAAGTAGAAATATTCACATAACCATATGTTTTATTATTTGTAGTACCTACATAATAAGTCACATCAGAGCTGAAATTCTTACGTACTGCTTTCACATTTAAAGTCTGTTGAAGTCTTTTAATCTTTAAAGAGACTTCAGTCCCTTCATTTCCTTTAATATATTCCTGCATTTCAGTACTAGTCATACCAGAAAGTGATTTATTATCAGCATCAGTAATAATATCTCCTGCCTTAAGACCTGCTTTTTCTGCACTACTTCCTTCAATAATACCAGTTAATAAAGCACCGCTATGTACAGGTGAGAAATAAACACCAATACCACTGTAATTACCATTAATATCACTATTAAATTCTTTATTCTCTTGTGTAGACATATAAGAAGAATGTGAATCACCTAAACCATCTACCAATCCTGCAATCATACGATCTTGAATAGATGTTTTAGAATCAGTTGTATCCAGCCAATTATTATTAAGAAGTTCTACGACTTCATCCACTACTGTCATATTTGTCTTATCTTCAGCACTCGCATCACTATTATGAAAGACTAAATAACCGCTCCCAAATCCAAGAGCTAAACATAATACACCTATGACTATATATTTGATTAATAAGTTTTTCTTTCTTTTATTTAATTCCATGTTCAAGTCACCTCGTTTCATTATTTTATCATAACATGACTGTTTTGAGTAGAAACTTGACCAAAAAGAAAAGATCCCTATAATAGGGATCTTCCATTATTTAATTCAGATCTGATTAAGCTAATTCTGAGAAATACTTGATTGTCTTAACCATGTTAGAAGTGAATGAGTTTTCATTGTCGTACCAAGATACAACCTGAACTTCACTATTTCCATCAGGTAAAGCGTTAACCATAGTCTGAGTTGCGTCAAATAATGAACCGTAAGTCATTCCAACGATGTCAGAAGATACGATTTCGTCTTCATTGTAACCGAATGAATCAGTTGCAGCAGCCTTCATAGCAGCGTTAACTTCATCAACAGTAACAGTACCCTTAACAACAGCTGTTAAAACTGTAGTTGATCCAGTTGGAACTGGTACACGAACTGCAGAGCCGATTAATTTACCATTTAATTCTGGGATAACTAAACCGATAGCTTTTGCAGCACCTGTAGATGTTGGTACGATGTTAACTGCAGCAGCTCTAGATCTTCTTAAGTTACCTTTTCTCTGTGGTCCATCAAGAAGCATCTGGTCACCAGTGTAACCATGAACTGTTAACATGATACCACCCTGGATTTCTGCTAACTTGTTTAATGCATTAGCCATTGGAGCTAAGCAGTTTGTAGTACAAGAAGCTGCAGAGATAACCTTATCTTCTGCTGTTAATGTTTCGTTGTTTACGTTGAATACGATAGTCTTAAGATCGCTTCCAGCTGGAGCTGAAATAACAACCTTCTTAGCACCTGCAGCTACATGAGCTTCAGCTTTTGCTTTTGAAGTGTAGAAACCAGTACATTCAAGAACTACGTCTACGTCTAATTCACCCCAAGGTAATTTAGAAGCATCTGGTTCTTTATAGATAGTGATCTTCTTACCGTTAACTGTGATGTAATCTTCTCCTGCTTCTACTGTATCAGCATGAGCATATTTACCCTGTGAAGAATCATACTTTAATAAGTAAGCTAACATTTTAGGTGAAGTTAAATCGTTGATAGCTACTACTTCATAACCTTCTGCATCAAACATCTGTCTGAATGCTAAACGACCGATACGGCCAAATCCATTAATTGCAACTTTTACTGCCATAATATGACATTCCTCCTTAAATAATTTCTATTTGTATTATAATCCAGCACTTAACTAAAATCAACTATTTCACAAGGATTTATGTAAAGGTAAACCCTTTCATCAAAACTTTTTTTAATGTTTAGAACAAAACACAAAAATGAAGCATAAGCATGTAAAAACTATCTTAATTTATAGAAAAAAAGAATAAGGATTTCTCCTTATTCTTCTTCACCATAGTTATCTTCAACTAAGCCTTCGTCTTCTTCTTCAGCGCTTTCTTCTGATTCATCTTCATTGTAGATATCATTCATATCGATATGCACTTCTTCGAATCTATGTCTTGTTCTAAGATCCCATTTGTTTTCACCAACAGTGATCATACGACCATCTAAGATCATATTTGTATAGAATAATGATTCGTTATCATCTTTCTGTTCTTCATCGAATTCTTTCTTTTCAGCAACTTCTTTCCAGATATCATAGAAACTCATTGCTCCTGCTGATTTAGTAAGAATTTCGAATGCGATATTTACCATTGACTCTTGTCTGTAATCCATAGTAGCCTCCTACATCTTTTCTGGTGCATGGACACCAATTAAGTTTAATGCGTTAGCAAGTGTAATGCGTGTTGCTTCTACAAGTGCTAAACGTTGAGATGATAATTCTTTGTTTTCTTCATCAATTACATGACAGTCACCATAGAATGAATGGAATAACTGTGCTAATTTCTGAATGTAGTTTGCAATCTTATGAGGGGCTCTTGTACGAGCTGCATCATTGATTGTGTTTTTGAATTCATTAATGTGTTTTAATAATTCAATTTCTTTTGGGTTATTAATCAATTCAAAGTGATCTGCAGGTTCAATGTTCTTTTCTGTTGCTGATCTCATGATTGAACACATTCTTGCATGTGCATACTGTGCATAGTATACAGGGTTTTCATTTGACTGTGATTTTGCAAGTCCTAAGTCAAAATCAAATGGTGTGTTTGCTGCTTTCGCTACAAAGAAATAACGAGTTGCATCTACACCAATATCATCAATTAAGTCACGAATAGTAACAGCGTTACCAGTACGTTTACTCATCTTAACAACTTCACCGTTTTCAACCATTCTTACCATCTGTAAGATATCGATATTCAACTGATCTGCATTATAGCCTAAAGCCTGGACAGCTGCTTTCATACGGTTGATATAACCATGATGGTCAGCACCAAGTAAGTCAACTAAGTAATCATAGCCTCTATTCAACTTACTTAAGTGATATGCGATATCTGGTGTGAAGTATGTATAGCTTCCATCAGTTTTAATAAGAACACGGTCCTTATCATCACCGAAGTCAGTTGTTCTAAACCATAAGGCTCCATCCTGTTCATATGTATAGCCTTTTTCTTTTAACTTATTGATTGCAGGTTCAATCTTATTACCTTCATATAAAGAAGTTTCAGAGAACCATACATCAAATGATACACGGAATTCCTTTAAGATGTCTTTGATCTTCTGCAATTCATGTTCAGTACCAACCTTACGGAAATAAGCAATAGCTTCTTCTTCAGTTAACTGAGTTAAAGCATCTCCTTCTTTTTCCTTGATACTCTTCGCAATATCAATGACGTCCTGTCCCATATATCCATCTTCAGGAATTGGACGTTCAATATCAAATAATGCAAGATAACGGCTGTATAGAGATAATGCAAGGTTAGTGATCTGTTTACCTGCATCATTAATATAATATTCTCTAGTTACATCATAACCTGCTTTAGTCATAATACGACAGATAGAATCACCTACTGCAGCACCCTTTGCATGACCTAAATGTAAGTCTCCTGTAGGGTTTGCAGAAACGAATTCTACGTTATATTTCTTTCCTTCACCGAAGTGAGTCTGTCCATAATTATCCTTTTCTGAAAGTACTTCAGTAATTACTGAAGTAAGCGCATCATTTTTCATAAAGAAGTTAATAAAACCAGGACCAGCAATTTCTACTTTTTCTACATGTGCTGCTTCCTGATCAAGTGAATCAACAATGGCTGTCGCAATTTCACGAGGATTCTTATGGAGTGTTCTTGTCAGCTGCATTGCAATGTTAGTAGAATAATCACCATGAGTAGAATCCTTAGGAATCTCAATCATGATATTTTCAGGGGTGATATCTACTGCTTCAAAGCACTTATTAACAGACTGACCAATGGCGATTTTTAGTGAGTTTTCAAGCTTATTTTCAGCCATCTTGTATTCCTCCTTTTTTATTTCATACTCTAAATAATGTATCACAAAATGTTGGACTGTCAAGAATTTTATAGAAGTGGAGAGAATAATCTCAATAATCCTTCTACGAGTCCTTTAAAATGACGGCTGTCATCTATTTTTACAGGTGCACAGATTTCATTCATTTCTCTAAAATCTCTCTTGATTGCAGATAAACATTCTGCTTCATATAATAAGACATTGCATTCAAAGTGTAAGTATAAAGAACGATAATCAAAGTTGATTGTTCCTACTGTAGCTGCTTTACCATCAACTAACATGACTTTCGCATGTAAAAAGCCTGGTAAATATTCATACACCTCAATACCAGCACGAATGAGATCATAATAATAAGAACGTGTCACTCTAAAGACAATCTTCTTATCCGGTACATGAGGGACATAGAGTCTGATCTTAACACCATTCTTAGAAGCAAGACACAATGCCTTCAGCATAACATCATCAATAATAAAATAAGGTGTCATAATATCAATACTTCTAGAAGCATGTGTAATCATATTTAAATAAACTGCTTCTCCAACACCTTCATCATCTAATGGATCATCTCCATAGGGTAATACATAACCTGTATTCTTAAATGGTTCAGGATGATAGGTATGTGGTTTAAACTGTTCTATCTCTTCTCCATGATATTCCTTATGATAAGCATAGAAGGTTGATAGAAACATAGATGTCAAAGACCATACTGCTTCTCCTTCTAAGCGAATTCCTGTATCCTTCCAATGTCCAAAACGCATCTTACAGTTAATATATTCATCTGCTAAGTTAAAACCTCCAGAATAACCAATATAGCCATCAATCACACAAATCTTACGATGGTCTCTATGATTCTGACTTAAAGAGAAGACAGGAATAAAACGATTAAACATCACTGTTTTAATACCTGCTTCTTCTAATTTCTTCGCAAAGTGAAGAGGTACAGTTGTAAAGGAACCAAAGTCATCAAAGATAAAGCGTACATCAACGCCTTCTTTAACCTTCTGTTTTAAGATTCCGATAATTGTATCAAACATCAGTCCTTTAGAAACAATAAAGTACTCCATAAAGATAAAGTGTTTTGCATGTAAAAGATCTTTAATCATATCCTGATAGTTATAATCACTTAATGAATAGTACTTACATTCTGTATGATTATATATAGGGAATGATTGTCTATTGAGATAATCTAAAGAAATAATCTTCTTATTAATAATCTGATTTCTAATAACCGGATCCTGATGTCTTGTTTCATTAAAGTATTGTACTTCTGGCTGAATCTTTCTTTTTAACCAGCGTGATGGTCTCTTGTTACCTAACAAGAGATAAAGTAATCCTCCTGCATTAGGCAATAACATGATAAAGAAGATCCATGTCATCTTATAGTTTGTATTCTCATCTTTACTAATCAAATAAAAGATCATAAATGCGGAAAGTGAGATAAATAAGAAACGAACCACACCATTAAAGTCTGTGAGTATTGCTGCAAAGTATACAAGATAAATAGCCTGAATACAGATGAGCGCAATATAAATCACAATCGGACTTAGTAAGAACTGGATAAAACGATATAGATATTCAAAGAACAATGCTGTAAAACGTTTTATATATTTCATGAAGGCATCCCTTCTTCATCTATATCAGAGTAATGAACCATCATATAAGCTTTAGTTACAAGATGTTCCTGGTCATAGAGTTCATAGATAAATTTCATTGTACCTTCTCTATATTCTAAAGAAATCACTTTTGTATAAAGTTCTACAACACCATAGGGTAATGTATATTTATTCGGTACACGCATATCCTTATTAAAATGTAGTACTGATTGATCATTCACAAGATGTACATGTGTATCATCATATTGGATATGCATTGGTTTTCCTTCTACTTCAAAAGAGATATGATGAACACCTTTTACTTCATAATGGTCTCCAATCTCTTTGTATTTTACTTTTTCTTTGACAGGGCCATTGACTAATAAACATTCATAAGAAATTCTTTTTTTCATCATCCTACCTCCTTAATCATATAGTTACCTTCTGTACGATACCCATTTTCTAAATAAAAATCAAGAGATTGTGTATGAGGAATAATCTTGATTATATCTTTATTGTATTTTTTAAAGAAATCTTCTATTGCAGCTAATACTTCTTTTTCATAGAACTCTCTACGATCATCAGGAAGTAATACAATGTCTTTGACACAATCATCAATAATATGTGCACACCCTATAACATGATCTTCTTGATAGAATTCTAAGAATATACCTTCCTGATTCCATTCTTTAGAAGTCTGTTCAAGAATATAGTGTGTACCCTGTGCATCCTTATATTTATTAAAAGACTGATATCTAAAAGATGAACGTCTAATAACTTGTCTTGTAGAGAAGATTTTTTGATCCTGTTTGGCTTTACCTAATAATATAGCTTGTACAATTTCTGATTCTTCTGGTAATGAACTAATTGTTCCATCTTGTTTAAGTATTTCTACTTCATTCGCATGTCTGACCTCCATACGTTTATAAGGTACCTGATTCATAATCGCATCACTTGTGACATAATAGCGAGGATCTAATCCTTCTTCTATACATATTTTTCGTGTATTTTCATAATCTTCATCACCCTTAAGTGTACGATATTTAAATAATTCTCTTTCTAATAAACGAGTCGATAAATCTTTAAGAATTGTATCATCTTCATCCATAAAGCATCTTATATAATAGAGTAATGATGTTTCATCAAGTTTCACAAATTGTTCAGGTGTAAAGTTATCTTCTAAGAAAGGAATAAGAAGTGGAAATGAAGATTTAAAGGTATAGTTTTGTTTATATAAGTCCTTTACACGTTTCATAACACTCCCTAGTACTTGTTCATAACTTCTAGATACGGGATGATAGTACACCTGCCAATACATATAATAACGAGCTAGAATATAATCTTCTATTGCCTGTACACCTGAAGATTTAAAAACAATACGATTATCTACAATACGCATAGTACGTAATATTCTTGATAAATCAAACTGTCCATAAGTGACACCACAGTTATAAGAATCACGTAAGAGATAATCCATACGATCAGCATCTACCTGACTAGAGATCATCTGCACCAACATTGGTTTATCAGCTTTCTTTTCTATAATACGTGCCACATCTTCGGGTAAATGAGGATCTATTTGTGTTAGGACTTCATGGACTTCTGTATGTCCTCTAATAAGAGCAGTGGTCATCTCTTCATGATTATAATGAAAGATTCCCTCAAATGAATGAGAGAAAGGACCATGTCCTAAATCATGTAATAAAGCGGCACATAATACAGTTAAACGTTCATAGTCAGTTAAGTGGTTTTTGACTTGATCTAATTCTGTCATTTGTCGAGTTATTTCATAAACACCTAAAGAATGGACAAAACGTGAATGTTCTGCACTAGGAAATACCATGGATGTACCTCCTAACTGTTTAATACGTCTTAAACGTTGAAATTCTTTTGTATTAATCAGTTTCCAGATAGGCATATATTCAACACGTATATAATCATGAACAACATCTCTAAATACTTTTGTATCAAATAAACGGTAATCTTCTAAATGCATGGTATCACCTTCCTTATTAGGGTTATTTTATCATTTTTAAGAGTTATTTGCGAATGATATAGGTTATAATAGATATGGAGGTATATTTATGTATATTGATGAAATTTATGCTGCACGTGATTATATTCAGTCACGTTATAAAAATCCTATTGATGTTGCCATTGTATTAGGTTCAGGTTTAGGACCACTTGCTGATGTGATTAATGAACCTGTAGAAATTGATTATAAGGATATCCCTTATTTTCCTGTTTCTACTGTACCTGGACATGCTGGCAAACTTATTATTGGTGAAATTGGTGGTAAGACTGTTGCCTGTATGAAAGGACGTTTCCATTTCTATGAAGGCTATGATATGCAGAAAGTCACAATGCCTATTCGTGTATTTAGTGCTTTAGGTATTAAGAACTTAATTGTGACTAATGCCTGTGGTGGTGTAAGAGATGATTTAAATCCAGGACAGATTGTAATTATTTCTGATCATTTATCATTTATGATGCCATCACCTTTAAGAGGACCTAATCTAGATGATTTTGGACCACGTTTTAAGGATATGACTGATGTTTATACATCAACATTACGTTCTCTTGCCTTTGAATCTGCAAAGAAAGTAAATGTAGATGTAAAAGAAGGCGTTTATTGTTTCTTTAAAGGACCACAGTTTGAAACACCTGCAGAAATTCGTGCATTCAAAACACTTGGTGCAGATATGGTAGGTATGTCTACAGTGCCTGAAGCCATTGTTGCAAGACATTCTGATATGAAGATTTTAGGTCTTTCACTTGTGACTAATAAAGCCGCAGGACTATCAAATAATGAATTAAATCATATAGAAGTCATGGAAGCAGCAAATAGTGCAGAAGAAAGACTTGTTAAGCTTGTAAAACAAATTTTAGAAGACATGTAACAAAAGACCAGCTCACGCTGGTCTTTTATATTAGTCTAGATCTTCACCGTTAGATTCAATGACTTTCTTATACCAGTAGAAAGAGTCTTTCTTACTTCTCTTCATAGTACCAGTACCATCATCATGTTTATCTACATAAATAAAGCCATAACGTTTTCTCATTTCTCCAGTACCTGCAGAAACAAGGTCAATACAGCCCCAAGTTGTATAACCGATTAAATCAATACCTTCTTCAATCGCTTTATCCATTTCTTTAATATGTGCACGGTAGTAGTCAATTCTATAATCATCATGAATAGAACCATCTTCTTCTACTGTATCAAAGGCACCCAAACCATTTTCTACAACCATTAATGGTAATTCATAACGGTCATAAACAACCTCAAGATAATATCTTAATCCCTGAGGATCTAATGCCCATCCCCAATCAGAATATGTTAAGTAAGGGTTACGTACACCAAATGACATATTACCACCTACTGTATCTTCATTCTTATGAGTTGTAATAGACTGAGACATATAATATGAGAATGTATAAAGATCAACAGTACCATTCTTTAGTTCCACTAGATCCTGTTCAGTGATATCTAATTCTACATTATGTTCCTTCCATAAGCGTTTTGCATATGTTGGATATTTACCTTTACATTGAACATCTCCGCAATAGAAGATACCTTTTTCCCATTTATAACGGTTAAAGAGAATATCTTCTGGATCAGAAGTGAGTGGATAATAAGTAATACCACAGATCATGCAGCCAATCTGATAGTCAGGATCAATCGCATGACCAATCTGTACAGCTCTTGCACTCGCTACAAACTGATAATGAAGATGCTGATATGCTTCCTGGAAAGCTTCATCACTTGCATTATCTGGTAAGAAGTTGATTGTATTGTTGATTTCATTAAATGTAAGCCAGTATTTAACTAAGCCTTTATATTCTTTAAAGATTGTAGTTACATACTTTTCATATAATTCAATGTACTTTCTATCCTGCCAGTCACCATACTTTTCTTCTAATGCAAGTGGTGTATCAAAGTGCCAGATAGAAACGAGTGGTTCAATACCCGCATTTCTTAATTCTGTGAATACATTTCTATAGAAGTCTAAACCAGCCTGATTTGGTTCTGTTTCTTCTCCTGTAGGGTAGATTCTAGACCATGAAATAGAAAGTCTGAACATCTTGAATCCCATTTCTTTAAGTAAAGCAATATCTTCTTTGTAGTGATGATAGAAGTCAATACCATCATGGTTAGGATAGAGTTCATCATCAAAGACTGCAAAGTGAGCCCCTTCTGGTAATTTAAAACCATGGTTAGGTAATTTCTGTTTCTGACCATCCTTATCAATAAATGTAACCATTCTAGGAGTATTGACTGTTCCTCCTGTAGTTACATCAGTACGGGCCATACCTCTTCCATCTACATTCCATGCCCCTTCACATTGATTGGCAGCAACAGCACCACCCCAATAAAAATCTTTACTAAATGTCATTGTTTATTCCTCCTAAATCATATTATATGAATTTTGAAACAAATATATTAAAAACCGACAGATTATGAAAATATTATTTTGGAATATCACATGAACCATAGTAATTATTCAAACCTACAATATGTGTATAGGTTTTGTGATTAATAGAGATATAATCTACATTTTCTATAAGGTTCTTATATGTATTCTTTATTTGATATTCACAATAAGGGTTCTTCATAATTGTTCCTGAATAATTGATATCAATAGAATTAGGATAAGCATTATAGACAGGCATATTAGTATAAAGTGGTATTTCTAGTATACGTTTCACATGATCCATATTATTAGAAATATACCCTTTCAACATATTCTTTGCTTCACTATAAGGTGCTCTGATGTTAGACATATAATAATGATGACCGGGATTATTGTTGTGGACATCAAATTTCTGCAGATAAAGAGAATCCTGTCCTTTAGTGATATAATTATTCATTAAATACTTAGAACCATAGAGAATAGCTTTTTCTCTTGTATCCCAGTTTCTTGATGCCGCAAAGTCTATCCCATCCTGATCACTACTGTTTGCTCCTATATTATATATATTATAGAAGAGAGGTCCTTGTGGATTGTTTCTTGCATGTCCTCCACGAAGTCCTAGTCCTCCACCTGTCTGTTCCTGAATTGCACGGGTAATGAGTAATGACATAGAGATGTTATTTACTTCTGCACTGTAACGATAAAGTTCGGCCCAGTCTTTTTTAGACTGGGGTTCTATACCTGACATTTCAGTTCCTTCCAGCATTCTTTTTCCTTCCTGTAATGTTTCAGAAGGATTATAAGTGAGTTTCTCAAACATCAGCGCATGATAGGCATCTAAACCATTACGTGGATCTAAGAAATAACGGGCTGCATTCAAAGAAACACGACACCATGTCTGTCCTTCTATAATATCAGGAGAGGCAATCATTGAAGAATCATTTGTATCTATTAATGACTTACTTTGGAAGATAGAAGCTGTATCATTAAAGTCCAAAGAAGTAGAAAGAGGTACATAGTTCCACTCCGGATAAAGTACATGTAAGAAACGTAAAGATTGTTTATAGCTATCAGGAAATGATGTGATTTCTTTTTCAAAAGATTCATCAAATACATATGCAATCACATTACGACTTGATATATAGCCTTCTTTCTTCTCACCATTCACATATATATAACCATAATATTGAGAACCTCTTTGTCCTTCTACAACTAAAGGTTGTCCCATTGTGAGTGTTTGATTAAGAAAAGATGTATTCTCTTTAACTAAGAAAATATGAGGTGCAAGCTCCTTATACGAAGTACATTGGTGAACACCTAGAAGTAAAGCGAGTACACATACTATCTTAATAATCGATATCTTCTTCATTGACCCATCCTACCTGTGCACCGCAGATAACATAGACATAATGTCCATAGACACCTGCAATCTTGACTTCTGTTCCTTTTTCACCTATAAACCAATGATCTGTATAATCATCTAAACAATAAAGATGATGATTTCTTTCATATAAGAATTCATTCTTAATAGAGATCATTACATGATCACTCACTCTATAACATTGACTAAACTCTTTTCCTTTTTTCATGATCTTTACTTCATAATCAGGAAAAGCTATCTTATGGTCTACTTCACCATTACCATAAAGATCTTTATTTAATACACCTACAGGAAATGGTTGTACACATTCTGTTTGATATGTCACTTCCCCCTTATAACTATGAATAATAAGCGCATTTAATTGTGAGATAGGTTTCACACCTGTTCCTCCATCAATACAGATGATCTTCTTTTCTTCATCTATAATAATGTCATTATGAATAGAACGAGGGAAATAATTGGATGTAGGAAGATGTCCTACAACAACTGTATACTTTAATGAATGTCCCAGTTCATAAAAATGTTGGAGTTCAAGGTAGGAAGAGAGACCACATTCCTTATAGTTTTCTCTTGGTTCTACACCTGCATGGACAAATAAATAATCATTAAATAATAATGTAGTAGGTAAATGGGACATGAACTTTAATTCTTGTTTAAGCTTTTCAGCCATGATTTTCTGCATACCTAAAGGTGTTTCATGTCCATCACTAAAATGTTCATGATTATAAATATCTCTAATAATACCGTTCTTACTATTTCTTTTGAGATACTTAGGAATTTCTCCTGCAATTTCTGGAATAGTAAGTAATGCATTCATCGCCCATTCACAATTTCCCATCAAAACATAACACTTAGGAAAACGTGAAAGATTCATAATAAAGTGTATTGTTTCTAATACCTGGTCTCCTTTTTCTACAAAGTCACCAATAATCACCAAATAATCCTCTACAGGATCATAATTCACTTTTCTTAGTAATTCTTTAAAACGGTCTAAATGACCATGTATATCAGATATTGCAATCAGGCGATAGTCATTCTTTTCTTTTTTAATTAAATGTTTAGGTGTTAACATAAATAGCCTCCTGATATCATTCTACAACAAAAAAAGTAGGTTGACCCTACTTTCTTGTTGCATAATATTTTCTTACAAGCATCTGTGTTTTACGAATATGTCTTTGAATACGTTCTGTTGCTTCATCTTTGTCTCCATCAATGATGGCTTCTAGAATAGCACGATGTTCTGCAAGTGATGATTCTAAACGTTCCGGACGTGCAATAGAATGTCTTGATGTCACAGAAACATAGTAATGAATATCCTTTAGAATCTGTTCAAAATAGGTAGACTGTGTTGCTTGATAAATAGATTCATGGAATAAAATATTAAAATCATTCACTTTATCAAAGTCACCCTTTGTAGTATAGAATTCTAATAATTCAAATACTTCTTTAATTTTAGCAAGATGTACTTCATCCATACGATCAATTGCGAATGAAACAGCTAATCCCTCTAAAGAAAGACGTATTTCAAACATATCATCAATATCACGAGGTGAAAAACCTTTCACATAAACACCTTTATTAGGAATACTTTCTACTAAACCTTCTAATTCTAGCTGTTTTAATGCTTCTCTAATAGGTGTACGAGAAATTTTCAATTCTTTCGCAAGTGTTAATTCATTTAGTTTATCACCGCATTGATAACTTTCATTAAGAATACGATCACGTAATAAGATAAATATTTTAGAGCCCAATGATCCATGGGAAGTTGATTCAAAAATGCTATGAGATGGCATTTCTTTGTCCCTCCTCTTATAATTTATCGATAATTGCGTCTGTAAACTCTTTTGTAGTTGCCTGTCCACCAATATCAGGTGTTGTAAACTTACCTTCTTCTACAACTGCTGCTAAAGCTTCTCTTAAAGATTGTGCTTCTTTCTGTTTATTTAATGCTTCAAGCATCATTGCGAATGCAAGAATTAAAGAACTTGGGTTCGCAATACCTTTACCTGCAATATCAGGTGCACTGCCATGAACAGCTTCATAAATACGGTAGTCGTCACCAATATTACCTGATGGTGCAATACCAAGACCACCTACAAGACCTGCACATAAGTCAGAAACAATATCCCCATATAAATTTGGTGCAACAAGGACATCAAATGTTTCTGGACGCTGTACAAGCTGCATACACATATTATCAATAATAACTTCCTGTGTTTCTATTTCTGGATAGTCTTTTGCCACTTCTCTATAACAATCAAGGAAAAGACCATCTGTATACTTCATTATATTGGCTTTATGGATGGCTGTCACTTTTTTTCTGTTATTTGTGCGTGCATATTCAAATGCATAACGACAAATACGTGTAGAAGCTTCTCTAGTGATCAACTTAACACCATTCGCAATATCATCAGTGAGCATATATTCAATACCTTTATATAAATCTTCAGTATTTTCTCTAATGATGACTAAATCAATATTTTCATATTTAGAATCAATACCCTTGAAGTTACGTAAAGGACGTACATTAGCATAAGTAGAGAATTTCTGTCTTAATGCGACATTCACGCTTCTAAAACCTGTTCCAATTGGAGTTGCTGTAGGACCTTTTAATGCCCATTTATATTCTTCAATTGCATCTACAAGACCAGGTTCCCATACTTCACCTGTTTCTTTTGCATATTGGGCACCTGCTCTATATTTAACCCATTCAATATCTAGGTTCATTGCTTTTGTGATAGATTCAACACTTGCTGAAATCTCTGGTCCAATACCATCACCTGGAATAAGTACTGCTTTCATTAGAAATCTCCTCCTAGTTCTTTAATTGCATTTAATAATCCACCATACTGAATCATGACTTTTTCACGTGCTGATAATGATAGATGTGCTGTAATAGTTTCATTTGTATTCTTATTAGTCACCACAATGTCTTTACCTTCTTCTACAGCTGTTAATAAATCACTTAATTCATAGTCATCCTGATCATTGAAGAAATCGTAATCTTTCGCATCAATGACAAGTGGAAGAATACCATTGTTGATTAAGTTAGAACGATGAATTCTCGCAAATGAAATTGCGAAGATAGCTTTGATTTTTAAGTAGTTAGGTACTAATGCAGCATGTTCTCTTGATGAACCCTGTCCATAGTTATCTCCACCTACAATGAAACCACCATTGTTTTTAACGGCTCTATTATAGAATTCAGGATCTACCTTAGAGAATGAGAACTTAGCTAAATGAGGGACATTAGAACGGAATGGAAGTAGTTTAGAATCAGAAGGTACAATATGGTCTGTAGAAATATTGTCTCCTACTTTTAATACAACCTTACCAGTCACTGTATCTGTTAACTTATCTCCTCTAGGAACTGGTTTGATGTTAGGTCCCATATAAATTTCATTATCAGGGATATATTCACTAATAAAGAAGTTAGGATTCTTCACAAATGGTGTATCTGGTACTTCTTCTAATACCATATCATCTTCAAATTCCTGTGATAAATAACCTTTGACTGCAGATAATGCAGCAACTTCTGGAGATACAAGATATACACTTGCATCATTTGTACCAGAACGTCCTTTAAAGTTACGGTTGATTGTTCTTAAAGATACACCTTTTGATAATGGAGCCTGTCCCATACCGATACAAGGGCCACAACCACATTCAAGGATTCTAGCACCTGCATGAATCATATCTGCAAGAGCCCCATTTTGTGCAAGCATAGAAAGAATTGAAGAAGAACCTGGTGCGATAACTAAAGAAACATCTTCAGCTACTTTACGACCTTTTAAGATCTTTGCAGCACGCATCATATCTGGTAAAGATGAGTTTGTACAAGAACCAATGACTACCTGATTGATCTTCATACCTTCTAATTCTTTTACATCTACTACATTATCTGGTGAATGAGGCTGAGCAACCATAGGAACTAATGTAGACATATCGATTTCAATAGTTTCATCATATGTTGCATCATCATCCGCTTTTATTTCAACATATTCATCTTCTCTACCCTGCTGTTTTAAGTAAGCTAAAGTATTTTCATCTGTTGGGAACACTGAAGTAGTGGCACCAAGTTCTGCACCCATGTTACAGATAGTCGCACGGTCAGTAAGTGAAAGATCATTTAAACCTTCACCTGTATATTCAACAATCTTATTAACCCCACCTTTTACTGATAATTCCTGTAAGATTTTTAAGATAACATCTTTTGCAGATACCCAAGGTGCTTTACGTCCTGTTAGTTTAACCTGTAATACTGATGGACACTGAACATAGTACTTACCTGTTGCCATGGCAACAGCGACATCAAGTCCTCCGGCACCAATCGCAATCATACCCATTGCTCCACATGTTGGTGTATGAGAATCTGAACCAATAAGCGTCTTACCTGGATGTGAGAAATTTTCAAGCTGTAACTGATGACAAACACCATTACCTGGTTTAGAGAATGTGATACCATGTTTTCTTGCAACAGATTTAATAAATTCATGGTCATCCATGTTTTCAAAACCAGTCTGAAGCATGTTATGGTCAATATAAGCGACTGCTTTTTCTACTGCAACATGACCTACATTCATTGCTTCTAACTGAAGATAAGCCATTGTACCTGTAGAATCCTGTGTTAAAGTCTGGTCAATTCCAATACAAATAGATGTTCCTGGAACTAATTCTCCTTCTTTAAGATGTGCATTCAAGATTTTATACGCTAGATTCATATAATCTTCTCCCCCTTGTTTCTTATTGTATACAATTATACACATATACTATTATCTGTGCAATATAAAAAACAAAGATAATTTGTATTTATTTCGTTAAATTGGTACAATACATTGGGTGATGAAAAATGATATTATCTTGTTCAGGACTATCTAAATCTTATTCTGGAAAAGAAGTCCTAAAAAATATAACATTCCATATAGAAGAGCATGATAAACTTGCCATTATTGGTGTTAATGGTGCTGGTAAGAGTACATTGCTTAGAATTCTTTTAAATGAAGAAGCTTATGATGATGGTATAATGACTATTGCGAAGAATATTCGTATTGGTACATTGAATCAGGAACATAAGTTTGATCTTAATAAGAGTATTTATGAAACATTAGAAGAACCTTTTGAAGATTTAAAGAAGATAGAGAAACGCATACGTGAATTGGAACAGGAAATGGCAGTCACAAATGATTTAGATACAATTATGAATCAGTATGATTCTTTATTATCTAAATTCCAGGATGAAGGCGGTTATGCCATGGAGTCACAGGTGAAAGGTGTTCTCAATGGTTTAGGTTTTGATGAGGATATGTGGTATAAACCTATTGGTATTTTATCTGGTGGACAGAAAACAAGAATTGCGTTAGGTCAGTTATTATTACGTTCTCCCGATTTATTATTACTAGATGAACCGACCAACCATCTTGATGTAAATTCTATTGAATGGTTAGAAAACTATTTAAAACAGTATAATAAAGCTGTAATTGTAGTATCTCATGACCGTTATTTTATTGATCAAGTGTCTACTTCTATTATGGAAATAGAGAATGGTAAGAGTAAGATCTATAAATGTAATTATTCTAAATATGCTGAAATCAAGAAGCATGATCGTGATGTAGAATTAAAACATTATTTAAATAACCAGAAAGATATTAAACGTATGCAGGAATCTATTGATCGTTTAAAATCTTATAACCGTGAAAAACAGGTGAAACGTGCTGAGTCTAAAGAGAAAGCACTTGAACGTATGGAGAAGGTAGAAAGGCCTGAAAGTCTTCCTTCTAGTATCCGTTTTGCGTTTGAGCCTGAAGTAGAGAGTGGTTATGATGTTTTAAAAGTAGATGATGTAGCGATGGCTTTTGATAAGCCATTGTTTGATTCTGTGTCTTTTGAAGTTAAGAAAGGTGAAAGAGTTGCTTTACTTGGACCTAATGGTGTAGGTAAGACAACTATGTTCCATTTGATTCTTAAAGATTATTTACCAATACACGGACGTATTCGTTTAGGTTCTAAGGTGATGATTGGCTATTATGATCAGGAACAGACTTCTTTATCTCCTGAAAAAACAATCTTTGATGAAATACATGATGCTTATCCTGATATGAATAATACAGAGATCAGAAACATCTGTGCTGCATTCTTATTCAAAGGTGAAGATGTATTTAAAACAATTGATGTTTTATCCGGTGGTGAAAAAGGACGTATTGTCTTAATTAAGCTATTACTTAATAAGGCAAACTTCTTAATTCTAGATGAACCAACAAACCATTTAGATATCCAATCTAAGGAAGTACTAGAAGATGCATTATTAGATTTTCCTGGTACTATTCTCTTTATTTCTCATGACCGTTATTTTATTAATAAATTGGCTACTAAGATTGTAGAGATGAATCCTCATGGTGATGAAATATTTGGTGGTAACTATTCTTATTATCTTGAACATCGTAAAGTAGAAGAAGTTGTGAAAGAAACAGCGGTAAAAGTTCAAAATAACATTGATAAGAAAAAGAAGAATAGATTAAAGAAGATAGAAAATGATATTTCTGACTTTGAAGAGAAGATCAGTGCGAAGGAAGAAGAACTCCATAGCGATGAAGTGATGAATGATTATCAGAAGTATAATGAAATCACTGCTGAACTAGAAGACTTAAACAACAAATTAGAAGAACTCATGACGGAATGGGAAGAACTTTCAGAAGAGATGAACGCTTAAAAGGACTAGGGGCAACCCTAGTCCTAATTTCTTTGTTTTAAGTTATAGATAAGTATAAATGCACAGATAAAATCACCAACGATTGATACAATAAATGGATAAAATGCATAAAGATCTTTTAATGTTGGTAAGAAAGATAAGACAAAAATATTCTGTGAATAACATAAGAACTTAATGCCTATCACCATAAAGGCAATCATATAAGTAAACCATAAACAATAATGTGTATAGATTCCTCCTGGCACCACATGCTTTAATCTTTCATATTCATTCTCTGTTCCTCTATTATGAGATAACTTAATATACATATTCTTATATATCTTGAGATTCATACGTGAGAACATAATGATTGGAATATAGAGTAATGTCCAGAAACCAATAGTCCCTAAGTAAGGACACAGTAAACCACTCACAATAGAAGCACCCATGCATATATAGAAGGAACGTGGCATAGTAAATGTCAGCCCTTCAGGATCAAAGTAATCATAAAGTTCTCTTCCACCATAACGATGTAACCATTTATTTCTTTCATCATAAACAGTCTTAATAGATAAGACATTAACCATTAGACCAATCATATAGAGTACTGTATTCAGCAATTCCCCTCTTTTATTAATAAGAGTCACAGTACTGTCTCCATCTAATTGATAGAGGAAAAGCATAATAACTGAAGTCACAACAACTAACATTACAGATAGTATAAAATAAGCATTATAGAGTGTATCTTTTTCTGAATCTTCAGCCTTTTTAATACGATATTCCATTAAGCAATAAAGACCTGTTTCTATTAATACAACAAGACTTCCTAAACCTATAGGAGGATTAATTAGGAAAATAAACCAGCTTATTAGCGATAAAATAATAGCGTTCATATTTCCCTCCTTTCCCACCTATCATACACTAAAAAAAACATCCGGAAAAGACCGGATGTTCATTTATTATTCAACATCAAAGTCGTCTGATAAGTCTTCACCATTAGTAGCGATGACTTTCTTATACCAGTAGAATGAATCTTTCTTATAACGGTCAAGAGTTCCTACTTCTTCATCTGTAGTATCTACATAGATGAAACCATATCTCTTTCTGATACCTTCATGAGTTGATACTAAGTCGATTGCTGACCAAGGGCAGTAACCCATCATTTCGATGTTTTCAGTAACAGCCTTATGTAACTGTTCGATATGTGCTCTTAAGTATGCAATTCTGTAGTTATCATGAACACGACCATCTTCTAATGTATCGTATGCACCTAAACCATTTTCAGTAACGATCATTGGTAAATGATAACGAGAATACATTTCTCTCATAGTTGCTAAGAAACCATCAGGGTCAATTTCCCAACCGAATTCAGTCTTCTTAAGGTTTGGATTTGCATATCCCTTATAGTAACCTGTTTCACCACGAGATGACTGCTGGTCTGCACCTGAATCTAATTCCTCATCAGCACTTGAATGCTGTACAGTTGCAGTTGAATAGTAGTTGAAACCAATGAAGTCTGGGTGTGCATTCTTCATAGCTTCTTCATCACCTTCAGCAAATGTAGGTGTTGCATCATTTTCTTCTAAGTAAGTCCATACTAAGTTATTGTATTTTCCATAAACAGCCATATCTAAGTATAACCAGTTTCTGATTGCGTTGTATTCCTGAGCTGCTAAATTATCTTCTGGCTTGCAAGTTGCTGGATATACATAAGAAATATTTGGAGCTGGACCAATCTTGGCATTTGGAAGCATTTCATGACATAAAACCATAGCTTTAGCCTGAGCAACTAACATATGGTGGTTTTGCTGATATACTTCTTTTAATACATTTGTAGTACCTTCAGGAATTCTTAATGTACCAATAATTGGACCAACTAAAGTAAGCATGTTCTGTTCGTTGATAGTTAACCAATATTTAACTCTATCACCGAAGTTTTCAAACATAACCTTTGCGAAGTTAACAAACCAGTCTACTGATTCAGGATTAGACCAAGAACCTCTCTTGTCTAATGCATCAGGCATATCAAAGTGGAACATAGTCACTAATGGTTCGATATTATATTCTAAACATGTATTAATCACATCATTGTAATGATCGATACCTGCCTGGTTTACTTCACCAGTTCCATTAGGAATTAGTCTAGTCCAAGCGATTGAGAAACGGTATGTCTTGAATCCCATTTCAGCCATTAACTTGATATCTTCTTTATAACGATGATAGTGATCTGCACATACATCTAAAGATGCAGTTCCTGCTGGTAATTCTTTAACATCCTGACATGATGGTCCTTTACCATCTGATAAATTAGCACCTTCTACCTGATAAGCTGAAGTAGATGCACCCCATAAGAAATCTTTTGGAAAAGCTTTTAATTTGTTGTCTAACATTTATGAGTCTCCTTTTCTTTTTTTCTGACACCATTATAACGGAAGATTTTAAAAATCATGATTCTTTTCAAGAATAGAAAAAAGAGAAAATATTTTCACATTTTCTCGCTTATCCTACACTTTTTTTAAAAGTATCTTAAATTTTCTTTTCCATTAAGTATCTTAGAACTCTTTCTCCACGTCTTTCATTGATTTGTTCTTCAATAACTGCATAACCTTTAGATTCAAAGAATGCTTTAGATGTAATAGATGAAGTCACATTAATCACATGACTTCCATGTTTTTTTGCATATTCTTCTAACTCTTCTACAAGTTTAGATGCAATCCCTTTTCTTAAATAATCGGGATGAACATATAAACGATCCAAATATCCAGTTTTGCCAATATTACCGAATGCAATCAACTTATCATCTTCCTCAACCACGATAGTATGATTTTTCTCTAAAGACTTTTCCCAATGATATTCATTAGCATCCTTAGGTGCAATAGCATCTAATTGTTCTTCACTATAATCATTCTTATTGACTTCATGAACAGTGACATAAAATAAATCCATAACTGCATGAAGATCTGTGTTCTTGTATTCTCTAAATTCCATTTATATCACCTCTATTTCATACTCACATTATACCATTATTTGCCCATAAAAAAAACGGTCATTACAGACCGTTTCTATTAAATACCGAATAATAAATCGATATAGTTTGGAATTGGATACTGCTGAGCACTTACTTTAGTTTCTAAGCTATCAGCAGTTGCACGTAATGCATCCATAGCTGGGATAACTAAATCCTTCCATGCAGTTGCAGTATCTAATGTAGAAGAATCAGTTGATTCAGCTTTATTGATAGCATCTTCTAATGTAATCATCTGTTCACGCATAGTTGAAAGTAAAGAAGTTAATACCTTTAAGTCTTCAACCATGAATGTATTGTCTACACCAGCCTTAGCTACTTCTTTTGCATCATTAGCTAAAGTACCACATGCCTTTACATATGCTGGATATAATTCAGTCTTAGCCATTGATAATGCTGTTAAAGCTTCAACACGGATTGTCTTAGCATAGTTATCTAACTGGATGTCATAACGTGAATCAATTTCAGCTTCAGTGAATACACCATGTTTTACAAACATTTCACGGATTTCAGGTTTCTTTAAGCAAGCGCATGCATCTACAGAGTTTGCGTGGTTAGGTAATCCACGTCTTGCAGCTTCTTCTTTCCATTCTTCTGAATATCCATCACCATTGAAGATGATTCTTTCATGATTCTTGAAGAATTCTCTAATGATATCATCTAATGATTCACCTGCATCTAATTTAGCAGCCATCTGATCATATTCTTCAGCCATAATAGCATTTAACATAGTGTTAACTGCTGCAACTGACTGAGATGAACCAACCATACGGAATTCAAATTTATTACCTGTGAAGGCAAAAGGAGATGTTCTATTTCTGTCTGTTGAGTCTTTAGAGAAATCTGGGATAACTGATACACCAGTAGTGAATCTTTCACCAGTAGTCTTATTTAATTCTTCACCATCAATGATTGCTTTAATAACTTTATTTAAGTCATCACCAACGAATGCTGAGACAATTGCAGGTGGAGCTTCGTTAGCACCAAGTCTGTGGTCATTACCAGCACAAGCAGCAGATAATCTTAATAATTCAGCATATTCATCAACACCCTTGATAGCACAAGCAAGAGTAGCTAAGAAAGGCTTATTGTTAATTGGATCAGGTCCAGGACTAAATAAGTTAATACCCGTATTAGTTAATAATGACCAGTTGTTATGCTTACCAGAACCGTTAACACCTTCAAATGGTTTTTCATGTAATAAACATCTTAAACCATGTTTCTTCGCAATATCCTGAGATAACTGCATAACTAATGCGTTATTATCAGCTGTTACGTTAGCTACTGTATATACACATGCAACTTCATGCTGTGCAGGAGCAACTTCGTTATGCTTAGTCTTTGAAGGAATACCATATTTCCATAATTCGTTGTCAAGATCCTTCATGAAGGCACCTACTTTACGTTTAATAGAACCAAAGTAGTGATCTTCTAATTCCTGACCCTTAGGAGCACTTGCGCCATAAAGAGTACGACCAGTTAATTTTAAGTCAATTCTCTTCTGCCAGTATTCATCTAATACTAGGAAATATTCCTGTTCAGCACCAACTGATGCAGTTACTTTTCTAACATCTTCTAAACCAATCTTATTTAATAAGTTAGTAGCAGATGCACTTAAAGCATCACAAGCACGTAATAATGGAGTCTTTTTATCAAGCGCTTCACCAGTATAAGAACAGAATAATGTAGGAATATATAAGCTACCATCTTTTACAAAGGCTGGAGAAGTACAATCCCATGCAGTATAACCACGTGCTTCGAAAGTAGCACGAATACCACCAGATGGGAAAGAAGAGGCATCAGGTTCACCTTTTCTTAATGTCTTACCACTAAATTCAAGAACTGCTCCACCATTTCCATCTGGTTCTAAGAAAGCATCATGCTTTTCTGCAGTTAAACCAGTCATTGGCATAAACCAGTGAGTGAAATGTGTAGCACCATTTTCAACAGCCCAGATCTTCATTGCATTTGCGATTACTGTCGCAACTTCTTTTGAAAGAGGTTCTCCCTTATCTAGAGCTTCATGGAAAGCTTTATAAGTAGATTTAGGAATGCGTTCCTTCATAGTTTCGTCGTTGAACGTATAACGACCGTATTCATCTAAAAGTTTGTTCATTTCCATACGATTACATCTCCTTTTTATGGGTATGATTGTAGCAATAAAAAATATTTGCGTCAATACTTTTTTATCACTGTGCAATAATTTTTATCATCCGCTCCTTATTGCACCCACATAGTATCACAAAATGTAGGCTTTTAACTACTCTAATTCAATAATTTTCACTTTTTAAAAAATATTAGCCAACTTGTCATTTAATACCGAAAAGATTATAATTGTAGCGAGGTGAAAAATATGTTTGGAAAACAGAAAACATTGATCATAGATCATAATAGTGAACGTAATGATCGCATTAAGAATTATCTCAATCAAGATCATTTTATTTGTTATCAAGCAAAGACATTGGATGAATTCAATTCTCTTTATACAAACAACAATTATGATTGCATTATTCTAGAAGATGTATTCCCCGGTATTAATACGAATAAGTTCCTAGTAAAAAATAGACGTAACTCACAAGCTATTACTATAGTTATAAGTGATATGTTAAATGAAGCTTACTTAGAAGATTTATTAGATGCCGGTGCGGATGATTACATTGTAGTACCCTTCTCATTAACTTCTTTATTAAGAAAAATTCAAGACGTCTATAAGATGGGTGTTTTAAGACCTAGAAAGATCTACCGTTTTAAAGATATTATATTAGATGATACTGCCAAGACCGTTTCATTAAACGATCATTCAGTTACTCTAACTAAAAATGAATTTAAACTATTAAAAATGTTGATGTCTCATCCCTATCAACCTTATACTTCAACCAAGATTTTTGAAGGTATCTGGGGTGATAGTGTTTATGCAGACGATCAATCAGTCATGAACCTAGTGAGTTCACTTATAATAAAATTAAATAGAACAGGCTCTCATGAAGAGTATATCAGACGCTTTGGCGCAAACTCTTATAAGATGGCCATATAAAAAAGGGCTGTAACGGGTAAATAACTCATTATAGTTTCATAAAAAGCAAAAGACG